>Ga0247727_10017787_pt1 | contig 11269 bp, 9 predicted proteins | sample WisWelCaveWW1625_FD_202498 | JGI IMG/M metagenome (GOLD analysis project Ga0247727, IMG submission 202498) | Biofilm microbial communities from Wishing Well Cave, Virginia, United States - WW16-25 | ecosystem: Environmental > Aquatic > Deep subsurface > Groundwater > Cave microbial mat | place...
CTCACGGTCACCCAGATGCTCCGGCACAAGGGCGTGGTGGGGAAGTTCGTCGAGTTCTACGGCCCCGGGGTGAGCAGCCTGCCGCTCGCCGACCGCGCCACCATCGGCAACATGGCGCCGGAGTACGGCGCCACGGTGGGGATCTTCCCGGTGGACGCGGAGACGCTGCGCTACCTCGAGTTCACCGGCCGCCCTCGCGAGCAGGTGGCGCTGGTCGAGGCGTACATGAAGGAGCAGGGCCTGTTCCACACGGCGGACTCCCCGGAGCCCGCGTACTCGGACACGGTGTCGCTCGACCTGAGCACGGTGGAGCCGAGCCTGGCGGGACCGCGGCGGCCGCAGGACCGGGTACCCCTGCGCGAGGTCGGCCCTAACTTCCTGGCGGCGCTTCCCACCCTGATGAAACCCACCTCCCCCGTGGCGCCGCCGTCGAACGCGCTGCGCTGGGAGGAAGAGGGCGGCACGGTGGCGACCGCCGTCGCCGCGCCGCCCGAGCGCCGCACCCACGTGTCGCTCACGCTCGAGGGCGCCAAGCACGAGTTGCGCCACGGGTCGATCGTGATCGCGGCGATCACGAGCTGCACCAACACCTCGAACCCGTCGGTCATGGTCGCGGCGGGGCTGATCGCGAAGAAGGCCGTCGAGCGGGGGCTGCGCTCCCAGCCCTGGGTCAAGACCAGCCTGGCGCCCGGCTCCAAGGTCGTCACCGATTACCTCGAGCATGCGGGGCTGATGCGACCCCTCGAGACCCTGCGCTTCCATCTGGTGGGCTACGGCTGTACCACCTGCATCGGCAACTCGGGACCGCTGCCCGATGCGGTGTCGGCGGCCGTCGCCGAAGGCGAGCTGGTGGTGTGCGCGGTGCTGTCGGGCAACCGCAACTTCGAGGGGCGCATCCAGCAGGAAGTGCGCGCCAACTACCTGGCGTCGCCGCCGCTGGTGGTCGCCTACGCGCTCGCAGGGCGCATCGATCTCGATCTCCAGCGCGACCCCCTGGGCACCGGCAGCGACGGCAAGCCGGTGTACCTGCGCGACCTCTGGCCCTCGCCCGACGAGGTGGACCGGGTCATCCGGGCCTCGCTCCAGTCGTCCATGTTCCACAAGACCTACGCCGAGGTGTTCACCGGCGACGAGCGGTGGCGCGGCCTGCCGGTCCCGCAGGGCGATCTCTTCGCCTGGGAGCGGGACTCGACCTACATCCGGCGCGCGCCGTACTTCGACGACATGCCGGAGACGCCACGGCCGATCTCGGACATCCGCGGCGCGCGGGTGCTGTGCCTGCTGGGCGACAGCATCACGACGGACCACATCTCCCCCGCCGGCTCCATCCGCAAGACGAGCCCCGCGGGCCAATACCTGATCGAGCACGGCGTCCAACCGCAGGATTTCAACTCGTACGGCTCACGGCGCGGCAACCACGAGGCCATGGTGCGCGGCACGTTCGCCAACGTGCGGCTCAAGAACCGGCTCGCGCCGGAAACCGAAGGTCCCTGGACGACGCACCTCCCCTCGGGCGAGCGGGCGACGATCTACGACGCCTCGCTGCGCTACCGCGCCGAAGGCGTTCCGCTCGTCGTGCTGGCGGGCAAGGAGTACGGCGCAGGCTCGTCCCGGGACTGGGCCGCGAAGGGGCCGCGCCTGCTGGGCGTGCGAGCCGCGATCGCCGAGAGCTACGAGCGGATCCATCGCTCGAACCTCGTGGGCATGGGCATCCTGCCGCTGCAGTTCCTCCCCGACCAGAGCGTGGAATCGCTCGGCCTCACGGGCCGGGAGACCTTCGATTTCGCGGGACTGGGCGACGTGCTGGTCGAGGGCTTCCCCCGCGGGAAGGAGCTGGTCGTGCGGGCCACACGGGACGACGGCTCGCACGCTGAGCTCCGCACCACGATCCGCATCGACACGCCGCAAGAGCTGCTGTACTACCGGCACGGCGGGATTCTCGAGTACGTGTTGCGCCAGCTGGCCGGGACGAGCCACTAGCCATATGGCGAAGAAGTATCAGGGGACGATCGAGTTCACCGAGAGGAAGGTCGGCCCCGGGTGCGACAACATCCGGCGTGACGTCGAGACCGTCCAGCAACTCCTCAGGGCGGCGGGTGAGTTGAGCGCGGCCGGGGCGGTCGGTGGCTGGGGCCCGCAGTCAACGGCTGCGCTTCAGTCGTTCCGAAACAGGTACGGGACCAGCACGCAACGCACCGCGCTGTGTCTCGAGCCGAACGACGAGTTGCTGCTGCTCATGGCGCAGAAGGCGAACCTAGTCATACCGCTGTCCGGCTTCCGCGGGATGGTCGGGGTCCAGGAGACGCACAACTGGCTCGAGCGGAACCAGATCAGATACAACGAGGGCGCGCAGTACGGCCGTGGCAACCGCGCGCTGTGGGGTGTGCGTAACCGTCCGGCCTTCGTGGTTCAGACGATCAGCGGCGCCTTCGGTGCGGCCCGGATCGAGATGGACTGCACCATCTACGTCAATCTCATGGTGTCGCTCTACCTGAAGGGCGTTGCCCATAGCGACAGCTACGTCGCCGACTGCAGTAAGTTCGGCGGGAGCACCGCTAATCACCTCGCGCGGGAGCGTTACGGGTTCCCCCTGGTCCGGCGCGAGGCCGGTGGGCAATCGCTCAACTACTTCTCGACGGCTGCGGAGATCGCTGACGCGACCAAGACGGCCCCCGCGTCGCTGTACGTTCTCGAGGTCGGGGAGGGGAGGCAGGGGGGGGCTGTGAAGCACATGGCGCTGTTGAGCGGCTCGACGGTCTACGAGTGCACGATGGGCCAAGCCGGCTCGTCGTGCATCAGCCGGAGCCTCGTGGACTTCATGCTGAGCAAGGTCGGGAAGATCATTTATCTATTCGGGCCGAGGTGACTCGGTGCGAGAAAGGGCGAGTGCGATGGACGGACGCTTCACGCCAGCCGCGCTGATGCTCGGCGCTGTACTGCTCGGGTCCGCACTCGGGGCGGCGTGCGGTGGTGCGGGGGGCGGCGCGCCGCCGCCGCACGCCGCTGCCCTTTACTCCGACGACTCGGCGACCCGGGCACGGGCTGCCGAGCAGCTCATCGCGCTGGGGCAGGCGGGCGTCCCGCTCGTCGATCCCTTCGAATCCCGGTGCGTTCGCTCAGACAGCTTCCCGCACCGGTGCCGGAACTTCGACCGGGCGCTCGCGCTGACCGTCACGATCCTCGAAGCGGTGGCCGCGGCCGGTGGTGACACGACGAATCCCGCCAAGGACCTGCTGTGGCATATGCTCTACTCGCCAGCGGGGGACCTGTTCGACGAGCTGGGTCAGCGCGACGAATGGGCGCGGACCGACGCGGACGCCCTCCGCCGCCGCGCGCTGGCGGCCCTCGACCGCCTGATGGAGATTCGCGCCGACCTCGGCGCGAGCGAGGTTGCCCGCCACGCGGTCGCCCGGGCGGAGGGAGGCCCGCGGCACTGGTATCTCCTGACCAATTGCGCCGGCGCCACCATGTACGCTGGATGCAACTACGGCAGCTACCTGTTCGGCGGGGACGGGCAGCTCGTTTCGTTCCGGCTGATCCGCCACGACGACCCCGACAACTTCGGTGCGGGATTCACGCTGAGCCTCTCGTTCATGGACCGGGAGGGGCGACTGGGATTGGCACGCGCGGCCGGCGGCTTCGGGGGCGATCTCGTGAACCTCACGCTCTATCGCCTGGGGGAGGAGCAGGCGCCTCTGTGCACCCTCGTCGCAGCGAATGCCGCGCGCGAACTGCTGAGCGAGTGGCGGCGCTACGTCACCGTCGCAACCACTGGCTGCCGGGTGACAGAACGCGAGGCGCGAGTCCAGATCAGAACCTACCACTGAAGCATCACTTCGACCATCGCCGAGGGTGAGCTCGTGGTCCGCTCGGTGCGGTGTCGGCCAACGGCAACTTCGAGGGCGGCATCCAAGAGGTGCCGCGACCGATCTGGCGTCGCCCCCGCTCGTGGTGGCGTACGCGATGGCGGGGCGTATCGATCTCGAGCTTCCAACGCGACCCGGTCGGTACCGGCAGCGACGGGAAGCCGGTGTACCTGCGTGACGTCTGGCCGGCGGCCGAAGGGGTGGACCTACGACTTTCCCGACCTGGGCGAGGTGGCGATCGAGGGGTTTCCCCGCGGGAAAGAGCTGACGGTTCAGGCGCGGCGAGATGACGGCTCGCACGCCGAGCTCCGCACCACGATCCGCATCGACACGCCGCAAGAGCTGCTGTACTACCGGCACGGGGGGATTCTCGAGTACGTGTTGCGCCAGCTGGCCTCGGCGAACCGGTAGCGGTAGAGTTTCGCCCCCCGCTCCTCGCGCGCCGCGACGAGCTCCCCGCCGCGCCGCCGCAGGGCCCCCTGCAGGTCCGGGAGGGTGGTCGGGTATATGTTGGCGAACACGAGCCACACGTCGGGCGCCACGCCAGCGATACGCTCTGCCTCGCGGTCCGCCCAGCCGGTGTCGGCGCCCCGCTGCGAGAATCCGGTCCTCTCGCGGGCCTGCATCCCCGTCGGCAGCCCGAGCAGCTCGAGACGCCCACCGGTGCAGACCCAGAGCCCGTCCCCCTCGTCCGGGGCGACCGGACGGCCGCGGCTCGGGGCGTTGTGAAACGCCGAGCCCCCGGCCCCGGCCACGCCTGCGAGGAACCGGAGGCGCGCCGTGTCGGGGCGCGCCCAGTCGGTCGTGTAGAACGCCCAGGCAGGCACCGCGCCGGCGTAGACGTACACCGGCTCGCCGCGTTGCCGCCGCGCGAACTCCGCCGTCACGTGTCGCATCCCCTTCCCGCGGTACGGCCGCTTGAGCGCCAGGCCGCCAAGCGTCAGGAGCCAGAGCGTAACGACTGCGGAGAGTGCCCAGCGCGGACCTCGCCCGGGCCAGCGTTCGCGCGCGGCGGCGAGCCCCGCCACAAGCGAGAGGATCACGAGAGGCGCCGCGAACAGGAAGAGCCGTGGCGAGACGGGGTAGCGGCGCGCCGCGGCGGCGCCGAGCGCGGCGACGAGCGACACGGTGAACAGCAGCAGGACCCCGAGCCCGTGCCGGCGGCGCAGGTACACCCAGCCCGCGACCATCAGCGCCCAGAACGGGAGCGCGGCCAGGGTCGGCACGCGCGGGGCATCGAACGCCTGGAGCGGGATCCGCGCGACGAGCGCCACGGCGCGATCGCTGGAGCCGGCCGACTCGCCGCCGAGGAGGCCGGATGCCCAGAACTGCTGCATGTAGGCGCCGCGCGCGATGTCGTCGTACAGCGCGGCGTAGGTGAGCGCGAACACCCCCACCCACACCGCCCCGACCGACGCCAGGCGCCCGTACTGCGCCGCCCACCGGGCGCCGCGCGGCGCGACCACGAGCGCAGCGCCGACGCCGGCCAGCACAAAGACCACGGGCGTCGAGGCGAGGATGGCCACGACGCCGCTCGCCCCCAGCGCCCACCAGCCCACCAGCCGATCCGGGCGCTCGAGCACGTCGAGGGCCAGGCCGATGACCCCCAGCGTGATCAGCGCGTCGAGCTCGTAGGGTTTCACCACGAAGCTGAACTTGATCAGGATGGGCGACAGGGCGACGAACCACGCCGCCACAAGCGCGGCTCCCGGATCTATGAGGCGGCGGGCGACCTGCCACACGACGAGGGGGAGCACGAGGCCGGCGAGGAGCGGGAGCGCGCGGAGGGCGAACTCGTTGACGCCGCCGAGGCCGATGGCCAGGCGGAGCGCCCAGAGAAAGAGCGGCGGCCCGGTCTGGGCGTAGTCCAGCGGCTGAAGCAGCTCGCCGTATGAGCGGGACGCAACGTTCAGGGCCAGCATCGCGTCGTCCACCGGCAGCGACGGATTGGCGACGAACGAGACCAGGCGGTAGGCGGCGCCGGCCGCGAGGGCCAGGGCGAGCGCGGTCCTGGGACCGGGACGCGGCAGGCTCACGAGGCTCCGGGCGGCACGGCGCGGAATCTGTAGCGGTACAGATACGCCCCCGAGCCTTCCCGGACCAGCTCCGGCTTGCCCCGCTGACGGGACAGCGCTCTGCCGAGCAGGAAAGCGGTGTGGGGATACGGATCCGCGATGAGCACCCACGCGGTCGAGTCGGTGGCGCGCCGAATCCGCTCAGCCTCCCGCTCGGCCCACCCGCTGTCCGGCCGCTCCTGGCTGAAGCCCTTCCCCTCCCGCCACTGCATGCCGGTCGCCAGCCCGAAGAGCTCGACCCGCCCGCGCGCGCTGACCACAAGGTCCGTCCCCTCGTCAGCCTTCACGGGCCCGCCCCGGCCCGCCGCGTTGTGGAACCCGGACCCGCCCGGCCCCGTGGCGCGAAACAGCCGATACAAAACGGCGGTATCGGGCGCATGCCAGTCGGTCGCATAGAACAGCCAGGCCGGGGCCGTCCCGGTGTAGCTGAAGACCGGCTCCCGCGCATCGCGGCGGCGCTGCAATTCCTCGATCAGCGGCCGGGTGGAAGCGGCGTGGACGCCCCATCGCAGGTCGGCCATGGCCAACGCCGCGAGCCCGAGTCCGGTACAGGCCCACACGGCGGGCACCGCGGCGCGAGCCGGCCCCCAGTCGAAGACCCGCGACACGCCGGCGGCGACGAGGAGGTAGACGAGCGGTGCGACGAACAGCAACAGACGGGGGGCGATGGGATAGCGCTCGATGCCCGACGCGACGAGAACCGCCATGATGGGACCCGCGACCAGGGCGGCGGCGAACGCACCACGCGAACGAACGAGATGGACGATCCCGGCCAGGGCGAGCAGCCACAACGCGTAGGCCGCGTTGCTCGCCACCCGGTCGGGGACGAAGGCGTGGACCCAGAACCGCTCCAGGATCTTCCAGCCGGGCCCGTGACTGCCCAGCGATGCCGGGGTCAGGAAGGTGGCCTCCCAGAACTCGCGCACGTAGGGAACCGCCGCAGCGGGGCCGTAGAACCGCGCGTAGGCCGCGGCGAAGACGCCGGCCCACAGCGCGATGCCCAGGACGACCCGCACTCGCGCGCCAGGACGCGCACGCAGCGGCGGCGCGAGGGCCAGGGCCGCCCCGACGCCGCAGAGGACGAAGATCGCGGTCATCGAGCAAAGCACGGCCACCGCTCCTCCCAGCACCAGCCGCACCCAGGCAGCGCGCCGCTCGGGGCGCTCGATCACACCCAGGGTCAGGTCCACGAGCCAGACCGTCACCAGGGCATCCACCACGTACTGCTTGGCCGTGACGCTGAAGGCAATGAGGATCGGAGACAGCGCGGCGAGCGCCGCCGCGAACACCGCAGGACCCGGCTCGAGCAGTCGCCGGGCCATCCGCCAGACAACGAGCGGCAGGAGTAATCCGGCGAGGAGCGACGGCACACGCACGGCGACGTCGTTCACGCCGCCGAGGTCGGTGGCGAGGCGCAAGGCCCAGCGGTAGGGCACCGGCGCGAGCTGGTTGTAGTGGAGCGGCTGCAGCAGTTGGGCGTAGGATCGGGAGCCGACATTCAGCACCAGCATCGCCTCGTCCACGCTGAGGGACGGTCGGCGTGCCAGGTGGGCGAGGCGGTAGGCGCCGCCGGCCACGAGGATCAGGGCCAGCGCAATCCCGGTGCGGGAAAGCTTCACGGCGACGTCGCCGGGACCTCGCCAATCGCGATGAGTGACTGGCCCACCCGCCAGGGGAGCAGCGCTTCCAGGCGAAACAGCGGCACGAGAGCGTCGTACCATCGCAGGGACCCGGCGGGGATGAGGCGCCGCTTCAAGACGCGGCCCGCGAACCACCAGCCCGGAATGCCGGCGAGGTTGAAGTACTCCAGGTGGCGGAGCCGGAATTCGGCTTCCTTGAACTTCCCCGCGAGCTCCGCCCGGTCATAGCGGCGCACATGCCCGAGTGCTTCGTCGAGCGTTCCGTAGATGCCTTGGAGCGCGGGAACCAGGAGCACGAGCCGACCCCTGGGTTGCAGCAGCCGGCGCATCGCCGCCAGCGAGGCGCCATCGTCCTCGACGTGCTCCAGCACATTGAGACAGATGATCGTGTCGAATCGCTCGGCGACGAGGGCGGCGTCGGTGGCCGGCAGCTCGAGGGCGGTCACCGCGATGTTCGGGCGGCCGGCGAACCGCTCCCGCAGGCGCGCCAGGTAGTACGCATCGGCATCGGAGAGCACGACGCGCTCCCGGTCCGCGATGAACGCCGACATGGTTCCGACCCCGGCGCCGATCTCCAGCACCCGCGTGCCGATCCAGCGACTGACCCGATCGAACAGCCAGCGGTTGTAGTTGGACGCGCCGGCCAGGCGCTCCAAGGTCTCCGCCCCCACGGGATCCGTCGGCTCGGCTCGAGACCGCGACAGTGGGGCGATGGACATCACGTTGGATCCTCGGCATGGCGGGCGTCGGGGGAACAAGGCGCCGGTCGGAATCGAACCGACGTATAGAGGTTTTGCAGACCTCCGCCTTACCACTTGGCTACGGCGCCGGAGGAAAGGTAAGCTCGCGAGCCGCTTGTTGTTCTGCAAGGCTTCTGACTGTGCCGATCCAAGAACGACCGCGATGGTGGCAGAAATGGTGGCACTGGCCGGGCCGCGTGCAGTCTCTCTTGTGCCCTTGTGCCTTCGGAAGGCGGCTCAGTGCCCGATTGCGGGAATCGTTGGGGGTCCGATCGATAGGTCCTCACCGTCGCGATCCCGGGACACCTGCGCGGGGAAGCATTCTCGGTTTCGGCAAGAGTCAGCGCTTGTAGCTCCGGCCATCTGCTCGCTTCCGCAACACGGCGAGTGCCGAGCGCTGGCCTGCCAGCCGTGTCCTGATCGATTTGGAGAGACCTGCCACGAGGCCGTAGCACGGTTGTTAGTGCGGTGATCGGCAAGCGCGTTAAGGAGTCTCAATCGACGCCATGGGGTCGATCATTTGCGTGGGGTGACGAGAATCGCACTTCTCCTGCGAAAATGGTCCCTCACAGCATCGGTCTTAGTGCCAATCACATGCGCGTGCCATGCGCAGTCGGGCAACGGCGCCCGGGCGACCGCTTGGAAGCACTCATGTCTCGCGATAGCTGCCGTGAAGGCGGCCAAACCATAACCGTCGAAGCCCGCTAGGACAGCACCTTGCCCGGGTGTCTCGTCTGCGAGCGCCACGGACATCGGGCTACCATCCTTCGAGTTGTCGAACGCCGCCGAGCTGAGCCGATACCCACCAGCTCCATCCGGAACCCACCAACCGGGAAAGATGCGGCGCCACAACACCGCTCCGTCGGGGATGCTCGGATCATCACCCGGCGGGAGGGGCGTTGGGGCCACCAAGGCGCGGCGAGATTCGGAACGGGGTTCTGGAGCTAGCTCTAGAGTTGGCCCGTTAATGCAACCAGTGGTCCCAGGTCAGAGAGGCTGATTCGCTCGACCGTGGCCCCTTGGCCAGCAGCCTCGTCAAAGCGAAAGGCGGAAATCTCGCCGTTCGCTCGTACGCGAATCTCCAGTTCGTGACCATCCCGATGCCACTCAAGCTGCACACCACCCTCCGACGTGGGGACGATGGCTGGCGGAGTGCTGTCATAGCTTAGCAGGCGCGCAATCAAGTCAAGCGCGGTAACAATCACATCATCGTGCGGCGGCCGGCTACCATACGAATCCCAGTTGTCACCAAGCTGGCTCAGGTGCTGAAGTCCGCTCAGTGTTGAATAGAACCAGGCCGGTTCCTCCGCCCCCACCTCAATGATAAGAGCTGACTCGGCGAGAGTCAGCGGAATAAGCTTGGGCTCGGTCAGGAGCCGCCGGGGCGCACGGGCGCGCGGGACAGGCAGTCGTTGGCTCGCGCTGGCCCACGTGGGCGTAGTCGTATGGGTACCGGCTGTCGTTGCCAAAGAAGTCATCGCTGTCTCTCCCAACTCGCATGCATCTCATCGGTGGTAACGGCAGTGAAGCCTTCGACGATGGCCTCGTGGCCCCTATCGAGGAAGGCCAGCGCTCCTTCAACGTCTGCCGTCCGTGGAACGCCCCGCGCTACGAGTGTGAGCGCATACAGCGGAGTGTTATCCTTTACGTAACGCTGCGGCTCGATTGTGATATGCAGCCGGCCGATGGGCTTCTCCTCGTCGCGCATGACGTAGTGCGCGTGGACGGAGGCCTCCTCGAACGCGGGCAGCTTTCCGACAGCTTTGTCGCCAGCCCAAATCCGGACGATGCGCGAAAGGGACTTGCGACCGCCGTCTGCCTCGCGTGCGTCAATGTGATTCACGTACGTCAACTCGGTCTGCACGGCGCGAACGGGCGCGAGACCCTCTCTTTCAAGGAACTGTTGGAAGATTCCGATTTCTTCGATCAGCGTTTCCCGTAGCACGGGGTACCGGGGGTACACCGCGCCGGTGTCCAGCTTGCGCCAGTTGACGATGAAGTGATCGCGCTGGACCTGGACGAGACGCTGTCCGTCCTGTGTCAAGAACCACACGCGTGGCATCGGGAAGGTCCCCTGCATGCTGAAGCCGAAACGCGGCGGCGCTTCCGCGAACTGCTCGCGCATCGCCGAGAGCGGAGGCTGCTGCTCAACGCGCGGGTACCGGTCGCGATACTCCTCCCACAACAGACCCAAAAGCCCCGCGTGTAGCCCCTCGATCGGCTCGAATTGCACCGAGCAAGCAACTTCCACGACCGGGGGCCTCGCGTACTCGGGAAGCAGCCGCGCTGCGTCAGGCAGGGGTGTCACAGCACTGCGCGTGGAACGGGGCAGGTGGACCAATGGCTCCTTTCCGTCGTCCTACCCCGACGGCCGGGGCTATGGCGAACCAACCACCAACCTCAACGTTACTACGAACGCCTGCATGCGGCGCTCCAGGAGCCTTCCGAGACCCTTCCGGAGCCCTTCCGACACCGTTCCGGGGACGTCCGGCGGACGTCCCGTGGACGTCCCGGAGCCGTTTTCCGGGCAGCCGTTATGCGTACTTGTGAAAATAGTCACAAGCCCCAGGAACGGCAATCGTGCCGGTTAGGTCCGGGGCAACAATGCGGCCTCCCGCCCGCCCCGGCAAGTGGGCTCGCTTACAGCAAGAACGTTCAGTCACGGGCAGCGCTCTGCCAACGGCTTCGGCAAACGCGTGCACGTCGTTCGCGATGAATGCGATGACGCGCTGCCAGGGCACGCCCGATGGCGCATGTGCCGGCGAAAGCGTCGACGACCGTGGTTTCGGGCTGCGAGCCGAAGCCCCGGTGGCCTTGTCTGCCGGCTAACGTCCCGCAGCCAGTTCCCGCCAGAAGAGGGCTTCTATGCGCGCCGCAATGCCGTCTGAGCGAGAGCGACACGGGCCTCCTCCTCCCGGTCTCTGACGCCCGTCAGACTCCCCGCGACC
>Ga0247727_10017788_pt1 | contig 11268 bp, 12 predicted proteins | sample WisWelCaveWW1625_FD_202498 | JGI IMG/M metagenome (GOLD analysis project Ga0247727, IMG submission 202498) | Biofilm microbial communities from Wishing Well Cave, Virginia, United States - WW16-25 | ecosystem: Environmental > Aquatic > Deep subsurface > Groundwater > Cave microbial mat | place...
CGCCTCCTTCGTATCCGCCAAACCACATATGGCCTTGCCGATCCTGATAGATCACACGAATGGAATGACCCGGCAACCCGTCCGCTATAGTGTAAGTGGCAAGAATCTTCGGCCTGCCATTCAGATCAATATGGACGACGCCAACGTCTTCCAGACTCAACCACAATTGATTCTTTTCATCCACGAAAAAACATTGACGAGAAGCTTCGGGAAGCTCGACGCCGTATCGCAGATTTCTCGCGAGGGAGAGATCGGAAGGACGATCCGATCTTGAGGCCACTTTGTAGCAGTGAACGTCGCTATCGATAAATCCGACCCATAGTTGTCCTCTCACATCCACGGTGACAGAACCAAGTTGCTGCTCGGTCAAGCGATGGAGATGCTGGCGCCAGTCGCCCTGTTGATCGCGCCAAATTTCCCAGAGACCGTCGCCGGCAATGACCCAGAAATGGCCGTTCGCGTCAACCGCCGCCGGAGGATTGTAGTAGTGACTGCCGGGCAGCGCCGCGAGCGGAAACGTCAAAAGATTTTTGTTCGCCCATTTGCAGAGACCTTTGCTTGGCGTCCCCAACCAGAGATTTCCTTCGCGGTCGCACAAGCCGCTGATGATCCGGTTCTCCGGTAAGCCGTTCTCAATCGCGTAGCGAACAATTTTTCCGAGCGCGCCTGTGCGCTTATCAATTTTAAAAAGACCGGATTCAGAACATATCCAGAGATTGCCGAGATTATCTTCGAAAATCTGCCAGAGATAACTATCGGCAATGCGGCGCCGGCCGATCAGCGCCATACCGTGAAATTGCAAGAGCTGCCCGTCGCGCGTGCCAATCCAGACGTTTCCATCGCGATCGGCAAACATGCATTGAATCGTCCCGTTCCGGCTCAGATCAAGCTCGAGGCGGGTTGGGCTTTGCGTTTGGGGTGAATAAACATTTACGACGCGATCAAGACCAATCCACACGGAGCTATCCGCCGCTTCGACGATGCCTCCTAATGAATATTGATCTCCCAGATCAAATGGCCTGACATGGTTGTCTTGAATTTTGTATATCCCGCCCGAGGTGCCGCACCACAGCGTTCCGAAACTGTCTTCCAGCAGAGCGTTGACAAAACTCGAGGCGATTGTCGAATCAAGAGGGATGGTGGCAAAACGGCCGTTGGCAAATGTGTTGAGGCCGCCGCCTTGCGTGCCGATCCAAATCGTGCCGGGTGAGATTCGGCTTTCGGTTATACAAGTGATGAGGTTCCTCGCGAGTCCATCTTTGGTTCTGTAGCTGGTGAAGGCGGCGCCGTCGTAAACGCTCACGCCTTCGGCCGTTCCCATCCAAAGATACCCGCGCGAATCCTGAAAAAGCGAGTTCACGCCGTTCGCCAGAAGCCCATCTTTGGAGGTGTAATATTGCAAAGGCAGGATTTGGCCGGCGGATTCGGAGGCGGCGAGGAGCACCAACAAGACGAAAATCTTGCGCATAGAGTCAAACTCCGGCTGCGGTCGTTGGATTTTTTTATCATCAAAGAATAAAATAAATTTGCGTTTTTAACGGATAGTCCTATATTATTAAGCAAGACCGAAGACGATGAAAAGAAAGACCCGTGGAAATAATGATCAAACCAATCATCATTTATGAAAATATTTTATGATGCCGCTGTCGACGCCTTGTATATCGAGCTTCGACCCTTGGCGCCTGGTACGGCGGAAGCGCGAGAATTGTCCGACGATTTGATCGCCAATTATGGCCCGGACGGAAAGTTAGCGGGACTCGAAGTTTTAGAGGCTTCGTCCCTGTTGGGTAATGAGCTCCGCAAGGTAAATTTCGAGATTTCGCCGGCTTTGGCTATTCCTTAATTGAAGATGGACCTCTCCATGTGGCCGCGCGATGGCGCCGCCGGCGGAAAAATTTTAGCGTTCGATGAGTTAGTTCTATTTAGGGCCCTGTCAGCATCCATTTCCAGGCGGGGCGAACAAAAATTTTTTTGCCGTCCATCGTGATCTCCTCCTCCTCATCGAGAGTGATGATATGCGCTTCCGCTAAATTGAAGCGCTCGGCGGCGTGCAGCAAGCCGCGGGTTTCGCGTTGGCGCGTCGTTTCATCTTGCACCGCCAAGCATACTTGTAAAGCCTGTGTGACTGTTGAATTTTTTGAGATAATAAAATCACATTCATATTTGTTTTTCAAATAGCATACGGCGCGCTCTTCCCGCAGCAAGTGCAAATGGACGATATTTTCCAACAATCTGCCTTTGTCTTCGGAATAGCGAAACGTGATGGCATTGACCAGTCCCGTATCCACCGCGTAAGCTTTCTGGCCTTTCATTTGTTGTTTGGCCGTCGACGGCTCATAGGCGTCGAGCAGAAACAGCAAAAAACAATCGGCGGCATGATCGAGATATTCGTAGATGGCGTTTTTGCTCGTCTGCAGGCCCTGGCTTTTCAGCTCATTATAAAATTTGTTGACCGACAGCGGCTGTGAAATATTGCTCAAGATCTTTTTAAGAAAACTTTTGAGCACCAGCGGGTTGGAAATCTCGTGCCGCTCGATAATATCGCGAAAGAGCATGACGTCGAAATAAGATTGCAACGTTTTTTGCGCCAGCTCGGCGTCCATTTTGACCGTCTCAGGGTAACCGCCCTGCCGCATATATTTTTCAAACTGCGACTTTAAAACGGCCCGCGCCTGAGTTGAATGCACATCCGACACGTCCAGATTTTGAAAGCGGCAATACTCTTCAAATGAAAGTGGAAAAAGATGATAAACGAGATTGCGGCCTCGCAAGCTCGTAGCGATTTCTTTTCCCAACATTTTGGCGGAGGAGCCGGTCAAGAAAATATTTTTGGTGACGGTGTCATATATGCGGCGCACGAATTTTTCCCACCCCGCAATTTCCTGTATTTCGTCAAAAAAGAAATAGAGCGTCTGGCCATAATTTTCGGGATAAATTTCATAATAGGCTTCCAAAATCAAATGCAACTGCGCTGCAGTCAAATTGAGCCGCTCATCTTCAAAATTGAGATAAACGATTTTATTATTTTGTCCGCCCGCTAAAAGCCGGTTGATCAAATGAAACAAATAGTACGTTTTGCCGCACCAGCGCGGCCCAATGAGAGAGATGATTTTTTGCGAATCCAACGGCACTTGCAAGTTTCTTTCCCACACTTCGGCGCGCGGGAAAGTGCGTTGCCAATCTTTGATGACGGTTTTGAGGATTTCCTTCATGGCGTTGTTTCCTTTTTAAAAGGAAAATATAGCAACAATCTTTCCTTTTTAAAAGGAAAATTTTTGCGTTGATTTAACGCAACTTGAATCAGATTTCTCCGCGCAGTGACTTTGTGATCACCTCGGCTTTGGAATGAACGTGGAGTTTTTGGTAAATATTTTTGATGTGAAAGCGCACGGTCTCCACGGAAATACTCATGCGGTCGGCAATCAATTTGTAGCTCAAGCCGTCCACGAGGCCGACGACGATTTCCTTTTCTTTGGCGGTGAGCGGCGAGGCGGGCGCAGGTTTGTTGGGAGCATTAAAATACTCGATCACTTTGCGGGCGATTTGCGGCGACATCGGTGCGCCGCCGGCTTGCAATTGCTCGATGGCTTCCTTGATCTCGGCCAGCGGGGTGTTCTTCAACAAATAGCCCGAAGCCCCCGCTCGCAGCGCTTCAAAAATTTTGTGCGAGTCGTGGTAAATCGTCAGCATGATGATGTTAATGTCGGGATGTTGCTGTTTGATCAGCTTGATGCCGTCAATGCCCGACATGCCGGGCAAGCCGATGTCCATGAGAATGACGTCGGGAAAATTATCCTCGGTTTGCTGCGCCAAATAATCTTCCACCGACTCCTCCGCGATTTTGCACGAAAGGCCGGATTGCTTGTTGAGATATTTTTGGATACCGGCGCGAATCTCCTCGTCGTCTTCAATTATGGCTAGGCTGATCATAAGGCAAGATACGTTGCTGTTGGATATAATCGCAACTCCATGAAGATGGGGGATCGGTGATCAGTATTCAGTGAGCAGTTTTCAGTTTAGCTGAATATCGATTACTGAACACTCGGCTTCACTGCTATAAACACATCCCGCTTCCACGGGTCGATCAAACTTCTTGGCTGAAAGCCCGCTTCACGCAACAATTGTAACCACTCGTCGCGGCCAAATAATCCCTCGATATGGCGATCGTGCTCGACTCGCATGACGCCATTGGCTTCGCGCAGGAGATAGGCGAAATCGACGGCGTACGTCGTGTCGGTGGGATCGGGATCGTGCGTCCATTCGAGATAACGCAAGCCGCGAGTGCCGTTGTCGTGGCCGCCGTGATCCGTGCCCGGCGCGAAGGTTTCGCGCACGTGATCGGGCGCGAAGAGCGCAACGCCGCCGGGGCGGCAATGCACGAACGCCGTCTCCATCGCGCGGCGCAAATCTTCGGCGGAAGTCATGTACATGATCGCATCGTGAACGAATACGGCGTCAAACACGCGGCCGAGCCGAACGGTGCGCATATCGCCTTTGAAGTGTTCGCACTCCGGATTCAATGCGCGGCTCACCGCCAGCATGCCGGGCGAAAGATCGGTGAGCGTCATTTGAAAATACGCTTTGAGATGCGAAGCGTTGTTGCCGCCGCCACTGCCCAATTCCAGCAACGTGCGCGGCGGGGTTTCGCACACTGCGATCAACAGCGGCCGAAAAAAATTCGCTTCATCTTGATAATCAATCGGCGCGGAAAGCAGCGGCCACCACGCGGCGAGTTCGTTGTAGAGTTTTAACATAAAACGTCCTTGTGCATTTATTTATTTCAACGCAATTGCCGATACCGTAACCGATTTTTCCAACTTCGCGAAATCCGACGCGCTGGCTCATGTTGTAAGCTTGGCGCGTTGAAATGAGAACTAAGACTATGCAACTTTGTTTACGAGTAAATTCGCGGTCATGTTGCATGAACGCGTTGTCGATGCCGCGACGGCGACAGGCTTTGGGCGCGCCGACATGGTTAAATCCGGAGTTGTATAAGATTCCGCTTGCGCCTCTCTGTCGTGGATGTTATATTACACCTCGTTTGAAACTCAATGCTTATCTTTGACCATTAAGGTTTGGTAAGATGGACAACAAAACACCGCCACTGGTATCAGTCATTATACCCACGTACAATCGGGCGGCGCTGCTAAGAGAATGTTTGACCAATCTAACTCGCCAGACTTATAAAAATCTCGAGGTTTGTGTCGTCAACGACGGCGGCGAAGGCGTCGCGAAATTGGTGGAAGAGTTTCGAACATTGCAACCCCGGCTTTTTGAATTTGCTTCCAATCAGGGTCAGGTAAAGTGCAGAAACAAGGCTTTAGAATTTGTCCGGGGCGATTTAATTGCTTTTTGCGATGACGATGATATCTTCTGGCCCGATCACATTGATGATCTGGTCAATAACCTGGCACATTATGATTTGGCCTATAGTGATGTGGAAATTCTGGCGGAAGACAATAAAAATAGCCTAACAGAGAAGTTGCTTTTTTCGTTTAAATATGATGCGAAGCTGCTGACCAGGACGAATTTTATCATTGCCTCGTCGGCAGTCTATAAAAAATCGCTTCATGATATCATCGGAAATTTCGACGAAGAAGCGAACAATTATTGGGACTGGGATTGGTTCCTGAGAGTATCCAGGGTAGGCCAGGTCGTGCACGTTCCCAAAGCAACAGTAACCTACCGTTTCAATTTGAGCGGAGGCAACATGTCGGCAAATTTTGGTTCTTATGTTCATGATCTTGAGTACTTATGCCGAAAACATCAGCTTGGCAAACTTCCGAGCACAAATTTTTATTTTATGGCGAAACTTGGTTTGCAGAAAATAGGGATTTTGCCTTAAACCATCTTTACGCTGACCTTCCAATTCCGAACGAATTTTTGCATCTGATTATAACAGGCAAGCAATGTCCACCAAAAGGGAAATCATTGATCATATCCATATTAAAGGGCTTGGCGTCAATTGCGTGACGGGATTTTTTCCCGAGGAATTAAAAAGAAAGCAGCCGCTCATTCTTGATTTGCGCCTGGGTTTGGATCTATCATTGGCCGGACGAAGCGGAAAAATTCTTGATACTTGCGACTATGATCGCGTCACCGATGAAGTGAGCGCTTTGGTGAAATTCAGAAAATACCGGCTGCTGGAAAATGCCGCCGAAGAAATTGCCGCGATGCTATTTGGTATTCACAAAAACATCGTTAATTTACATCTTTGCATTAAGAAACCGCAGGCCCTCAAGGACCGGGCGCGCTACGCCGCCGTTGAAATCAACCGCACCCGGGACGATTTTCCGAATAAATTTGAAAAAACGGTTTTCGGCGAAACGGAAATTCTTTTTAAAACCAGGCTGGCCCGGCATTGTCTCTTCCATCTCGACGCCGGAAGAGAAGTCTTGCTGCATTATCAAAATCGCCTGCATGAAATAAAATGGCTGGTTCAAGGTCAGGCTTTGTTCAACGATCTTCCGGTTCCGGCGTTCACGCATACGGTTTGGCCGAAAGGCCAACGCCATTCCTATAAAAATATCGGAAACGAAAGAGCGACTATTTTTTTTTGTTACACCCCGCCATTTTTCCCGGAATATAAAGTTGTAACAACCGGACGCGCGCGCTGAAAATATGAAAGCGTGAATCCGGACTTTTTATGCCGCTGTCGTTCAACTCCACGCCATTGGTTTATTATAGTATTTTTAGCAATCACTTGCAAATCAGCGTTAGTATTCTTATTTTATACTCGAAGAAACACCAAAAATATTTTCGAGGTTGAAAATGAAAAATCAAAACGGGACCGTTTTGATGGAACAAGTTGCCGACGCCAATGTGCTTGCCAAAGCACGGAAGCAACGAGAGCGATTTAATCGCAACGCCTTGTGGTTACAAGCTCATGTTCCAGCCATCTATTCCCGGCATCGTGGCAAATGCATTTGTGTGGCCGGCGAAGAATTGTTTGTCGCGGATTCCGCTAAAGCGGCCATTGCAATGGCCGTCGCAGCGCATCCCGAAGATGATGGGTGGTTCACGCGCTATATTCCCAAACAAAAGGCGGCTCGCATTTATGCTAATAAATGGTGACTGGTTGCTCTGCGATGACAGCGTCGAACGACCAGTGATTTTCGGCGAGATTTTGTCCGGCGATGGTTCTTGGCGCGTAGCGGAATTTCTGGTTGACGTCGGCGCTGACCGTACCATCTTGAGTGCGAATGTTTTTGAGTCATTAAATCTGTCTTCGCGCAAACCGGATGAGCCGATTGGAGGTGTTGGCGGCCTTGTCGAGTCAGTCATCACGACGACTCAAATTCGGTTAACATGTGATGACACCTCAAAGGTGTTGTTTCGCGGCGATTTTGCTGCATGTGTTGAATATGAATCGTTAGATATGAGCGTCTTGGGCCGTGATATTATGAAATACTTTGCCGTAATCGTTGACCAGCCCGCCGACCATGTTGTTTTGCTTCGTGAGCGCCATGCTTATCATATTTCAAAGAACTAACCGAAATCGTGGTCATAACTGTTTACATATTCTATTGAAGGCGTCATAGATCTCCGACAGATTTTTAGTGATTCCTTTTACCGCGTTTTCCTGAATATAAAGTTACAACAACTGGACGCCCGCGCTGAAAATACGAAAGCGTGAATCCGGACAACAGATAAAAATACGGCATGGCCGGGAAACGAAAACGCTCCGAACCTTGCGGCGCGGTGACCAAGAGCAGATAAAGGATCGGGGCTAACAGTAAACACCGCGACCGCAATTTTTTTTCTGTAAACAATTTATAAAGCGCCCATAAGATTAAAACGTAATGCGCAACCAGCCAACTGAAATTTAGCAAATACAAAATCAGATAGTCGCGGGCAATTGAGCGCCGCAATTTTTCCAATGCCGGTTTTAGGCCGCCGGTCACGAATAACGAACGCAATCCCAGCAGCGGCCGTTCCTGCCCGCGAAAATGATAAATGTCCCGCACGCCGGCGTCGAGCAGGCTCGGAATGATGCCGGTGAGATGAACGCGCAAGTAAAGCAAGGGAGACGCCATTATTTTTTCAAGCGCCAATTTTTGATAAACGCGCGCCTGTTGCGGGTCGTTGATTTGGTAGCCGTATGGTTTGCCGTGATATTCGAGTTTTAATTTTTCAGACGATATTCCTTGCGTCACCAACAGGCTATCGGCCTCGGCTTCCAATAGGCGTTCCGCGGCGGCATAGGTCATTCCTTCCTGCGCCGCTTTCAAATGGGCGACATTCATCAAGAGCAAATTATTGCCCTGAATGGAAGTCAGATTGGCAACGCCGAAAAGCATTTTATTGCGAATGAGCCACGGACTGAGCGTGAGAGTAAAAACTAAGGCGTAAAGCGTGGCATTTTTAACGCGCTCGGGAAGTGTTGAGGCGGTCGCGAAAAATAGAATGGTAATGACCACGACGGAATAATACAAACCCACCGGCCGGCAGAGCGCGGCCAGGCCAAACAGCATCGCAGATAACGCCAGATTCTTGAAAGATTTTTTTTGCAGGTGTTGCAGCAAAAAGAAATTCGCCAGCAAAAATAAAAAAGCGAACAACGATTCCGTCAACATACTGAAGGTATGCATGAGCGCGGAGGGATCGAGGGCGTAGCAGATTCCGGCGATGCAACCGGCCCGCCGGCTAAATAACCGTTCGCCCATTTTAAAAACGAGCACGGCGGCAAGTGAATTGATGAAGCCTTGTGCCACCGCTACCATCCACAAACTGCCGCGCGCCAGCGCCAGCAGCATAGCGAGGAAAAACGGGTAAACCGGCGTGATCACATTGTCGGGAATGAGCGGCGGCCGCTCGCAGCGTGAGAAAACCCCGTGCGCGCACAGGTTTTTCGCGAGCTGATAATAACCGATGGCGTCGGGATCGGAAATGATCTTTTCGGCGTTGGCGAGCACGAGAAAACCGAAGACCAGCTTGGTCAACGCCGCGGCCAAAAAAATTATGACGGCGGGACGGCGAACTAAATTCCGTGCCGGTCCAATTAAAATAGGCATGAACAAAAAATAACGAAAAGGCCTGGCAAAGACAACCGATTTCTCGCAAAAATCTGATTGACAATGCAATAAATTTTTGTTATCCTACTATGTCAGTTGACGGTTGGTGTTTAAACGTGATGAGAAAATGGCTTACGCGCTCGAAGTTTCCTATCCACAGTTTCACTTCCTCTGGGAGGAATATGGCATGTCACCGGTTGCTGATCTGCATGGCGATTTTTGCGCTCAACTTCATTTATTTTTGCACGAGGCGCTCAAAAGAAAACCCTTTCGTGTCAAGTTGGATATCTTTCGCTACCTGGATGCCGATACGATCAATCGATTCGGCAATTTCAAGCTCGGCATCGACATCGATCCCTTTGTCCGGCGTTTAAAACACTTTGGCGCTTCAAAGGATTTTATTCAACAGAAACTGCAGGAATTTTCCCGCACGGGCACGGCCCAGGGCGTTTATGCGCCGGATGTTTTTGTGGTGCGACAGAACGACGGCAACGATCGTTTTGCAATTCCGTTGGTGGTGTTTGAAAGCGTCTCTCAAAACTCACGCGACGATGATCTTTACTTTAAAACGGTTTTTTACGAAACCATCGGCGTGCAGGAATATTATATTGGCGAAGGCAGGATTCGCAGCGGCCATATTCTCAAGGCCTATCAGCGGGTTGACCGGGAATTTGCGAAAACTGCTCCGCGCGCCGGAGGTTTTTTCTCAAAAGTGCTTGGCTGTTCAATTCCCAAGAAGTGGAACTATGAAGGGGAATAAGCTATGCGTGAAATCCACGCCGGAGACATTCGCGCGCCAGCGGTGGCGGGCATGTTTTATGACGCTGACGCCATGCCGTTGCGGCGCGAAGTCGAAACCCTTTTAGCGGCGGCCAGGCCGCCGAATCTGACGAATCAAATTATCGCCGCCGTTGCCCCCCACGCCGGTTATATGTATTCCGGCGGCGTCGCAGCGCACACCTTCAACGCGCTACAGGCTGGTTATTCTCCACCCACGCCAGGTCAATCTCCAACGGTTTTTCTCATTTCCCCCAGCCATCGCGAAGCCTTCCCGTTTATTTCTGTTTTTACCGGACAAGCCTATCGCACACCTTTGGCTGACGCTCCCATTGCCCGCAAGCTCGCGCTGGCGCTGGTCGATTCGGACCCGATGATTCATGCCGACTGGCGCGGGCATCGCGCCGAGCATGCCTTGGAAGTTGAACTACCATTTTTGCAGGTGATCTGGCCGCAATTTCAACTCGTGCCGGTGGTGATGGGCGAACAACATTGGGAACTTTGTCAATTGCTCGGCGAACAAGTGGCAAAACTTTGCCGCGAATCTCCCGCTCTGATTTTAGCGAGTTCCGATCTCTCGCATTATTTTTCTTATGATGAAGCCGTCCAATTTGATGACTGCTTCATGCGGCATTTAAAAAATTTTGACGCGGCAACGCTGCAACAGGCGTTGGAAAATGAAGAGTGTCACGCCTGCGGCGGCGGTCCAGTGGTGGCAACGATGATTGCAGCGCAGGCGCTCGCCGCGGATACGGTTGACATTTTGCGTTACGAAAATTCCGGCGACGTGACCGGCGATCGCAACATGGTGGTTGGTTATTTAGCGGCGACGTTTGTTAAAAGTAAATTGTAAAGTGTAAAGACGTAAAATGTAATTTGTTTTTTGCCTGTATTGAACCTCATGGATTCCGCCGAAACCAGATTGACCCAAACGCAGCAGCGCGCGCTTTTGCAATTGGCGCGAAATGCGATTGCCGCCTATCTTGCCGGGGTGCCGAGGCCGGTGGCGACGGAGCCGGAATTAAAATTGGCACATGCCGGCGCGTTTGTAAGTTTACATCTCAGCGGAGAACTGCGCGGCTGCATCGGTTATGTTGACGATTCGCGGGCATTGCCGGAAGCGTTGGCGGAAACGGCGATTACTGCGGCTTCGCGCGATCCTCGATTTATGCCGTTGACACTCGACGAGTTTGAGCAAGTTAATATTGAAATCTCTATTCTCTCGCCGTTGCATCAGGCCGCTTCGCCCGCAGAAATTATTCTCGGCCGGCACGGGGTGATGATCAAACTCGGTGCGCGCAGCGGTTTGCTTTTGCCGCAGGTGGCGCGCCGCCGAAATTGGGAGGTGGAGTTTTTTTTGGAGCAGGTTTGCCGAAAAGCCGATTTACCCGCGGCGGCGTGGAAAGATCCGGCGGCCGCGATTTTTATTTTTACCGCGGACGTTTTTTCAGAACATCAACTTCCCCCTCATCACTGA
>Ga0247727_10017789_pt1 | contig 11267 bp, 10 predicted proteins | sample WisWelCaveWW1625_FD_202498 | JGI IMG/M metagenome (GOLD analysis project Ga0247727, IMG submission 202498) | Biofilm microbial communities from Wishing Well Cave, Virginia, United States - WW16-25 | ecosystem: Environmental > Aquatic > Deep subsurface > Groundwater > Cave microbial mat | place...
CCGTACAGCAGCTTGACCCCCGCCACCGCCAGATTAAGGGCCAGCACCGCCCAGAGCACGAACCGGACGTCTTTCGTACGTGCCGCGGCGTGTTCACCCAGAAGCGCCTTCGACGCTGCCGCCGGGACGGCCTGTGCATGAGACCATTTAGAACCCATAGTAGTAGAGCGACGCCGTGTACCCGAGATACAGAACCACGCCGCCCCCAAGCAACCACGGCCGCCAGTGCCCTCCCCACACCAATTGCAGCAGGCCCGCTCCTGCCGCGACCACCGCCAGGCCCATCGTGACCATGGCCGACGGCGCCAGGCTCCAGTCGGTTCCAATGAGACCGATGGAGACCGGGAACGTGCCCTGGAAGACCATGGCGCCGGTGACGTTCCCGACCGCCAGCGTATCCTTCTTCCGGTAGAGCCACAGGAAACTGTTGGACATCTCCGGTAATTCGGTCGCCAGCGGCGCGATGAGGAGCGCGAGAATCAGCGGCGACACGTGCAAGGCCTCGGCGATGAATTTGGCGGCTGTCACGAACAGATGCGCGCCGACGGCCAGGCCGGCCAATCCCACGACGCCCTGCACGGCGATCATGGCGTAAGACGGCACCGCCCGTTTGGGCGAAAAGATCAGCGGCTCCAGCACCGACTCGCCATCCGACGACCCCGCGAACTTGAGCTTCATATAATAGAGATACAGCGTCAGGAGCAGCCCTGCCGCAATATAATGCACGTTCGCCGACGGAACGAACGCGCATCCGATCGCCACGCCGTAGGCGATCAGGAAAAACACGAGATCGGTGCGGACCTCCCCGTAATCCAGATGGAAGACCGGCTCCCGCTTGCCAAGCCGGGCATAGAGCAGCACGAACAACCCCAGCACGGGCAGGACCAGCGTGCCCAGCATGAAGGGCGCGCCGAGAATGGCGCCGAGCCCGACGTCCGCCCGTTCCTGTCCTGTCCCGAAAAATATCGCAATGATGGGAATGGAGGTTTCAGGCAGAGTCGTCCCAATGGCGGCAAAGACGCTGCCGATGGCGCCTTCCGAAATCTTTCGACGCTTGCCGAACCATTCGATACCGTTGGTAAAGAGGGCGCACCCGCCCAACGTCACGACGATGGACGTGAAAAACAGCCCTGCCGCCAGCCAGAGCGTCACGCGCGGCCCCGCGGACCGCGCGACTGCTTCCGATACGCCAGCATCGCCTCGTCCATCACGTCCCGCACCGGCCGACCGGATTGTTCGGCAATCCGTTTGCAATCCTGGTATTCCGGCGCGGCTTTCGTGCGCCCGCGGCCGACTGTCGCGACCTTGATTCGAACGGCCCCCCCACGCAGCAGAACAGTCTCCATCTGCCGGGCCAACACGCGCCGGCGCACTTCCTGCAGCCGGACGCCCAACGACGTGGTCTCCGCCAGCACGACGCCCGCCACCGCATCGGCTTTCTGCGGCGGCGCGAGCGCGGTCAACACGATCCCCGGCCGTCCCCGCTTCATAATGACCGGCGCCAGCGTCACATCCACGGCGCCAGCGGCAAACAATCGCGCCATCACCGTCTCGTAGGCCTGCGGGTTCAAATCGTCGAGATTGGTTTCAAGCTGGACGATCACATCCTGCTCGCCCAGCGCCGCCGGGATCGGCTCGCCGAGAAACACGCGCAACGCGTTCGGCCAGCCGTCAGGATCGGCTGTTCCCGCTCCATAGCCGATTGCCGTGGGCCGCATCGCCGGAAGAGAACAAAAGTCCTGTGCCAGCACGCTCAACACGGCCAGCCCCGTCGGCGTCGTCAACTCGCACGCGGGGCCTGCGCTGTACACTGGCAATCCCCTGGCCAGTGCCGCCACCGCCGGACCCGGCACTGGAAGTATCCCGTGCGCGCACTCGATCGTGCCCGCTCCCAGATTGACGGGGGACGCAGTCACGGCATCCACCCCGAGCAGATGGCACCCCAGCAGGCTTCCCACCACATCCACCAGCGAATCCACCACGCCGACTTCGTGAAAATGCACGCGGGACACCGGCGTCCGATGCGCGCGCGCCTCCGCCTGCGCCAGACGATCGAACACGTCGCGGCCCTGGTCTTTCACACGATCCGGAAGCCGGCTCGAGGCGATGAGACGCTGAATGCGATCAAGCGTGAATGGAGCCCCGACGCCGTGCCGGATCTTCACGTCCACCTTGGTCGCAGGCATCCCACCCCGCTTGACCGTCGCGGCGCGCAAGACATACCCGCTGAGCTTGACGGCTTTCAGCCCACGGACCAGCTCGGACAGCGGCAGGCCGACGTCGACCAGCGCGCCCAGCAGCATGTCGCCGCTGACCCCGGAGAAACAATCGAAATGAAGATGCTTCACGCGCGCTCCAGCTTGCGGAATTGTTTCGCGGCGCCCATCTTAACGTAAGCCTTCTCGTCACAGCAAATCGCTGCCAGGACTGAGTGCTGAGGACTCAGGACTGAGATTGAAAGAATAACTCGCCCTCAGTCCTCGTTGCTCAGTCCTGTCGTGTTGACTCGTTGAGGGCCGTGTGTTATCCACGACCCGATTCCATGCAAGATTCTTTACACTGTTTTCTCTTCGGGGGCAGCCTCGTGCTGGCCGGCATGCTGCTGGGCGCGCCGGCTGCCGGCGCCAAACGGCCTCCCGCCATCGAACCGGATCTCCGGATCATCCAGGTGACGATGTCGACCGATGCCTACGTCCCCGGGCAGGGCATGCTGGGTGTGGCCGTCGAGGTCGAACTGCCCTCCTATCTCGACGGCGAGATGCTGCTCGAAGTCTCATCGTTGATCAGTTCGCCCTCGAAACGTTCGATGCGGTTTCTGTCCGCCCGCCAGCCGATCACCATACCGCTGCCCGGCGGGGCATCACGGATGACCGTGACGCTGACCTGGGACGGCGCGGATCAGCACGAACAGGTTGTCGGCCAGGGACGGTATGCTTACGAAATCAAGGCCAAACTGCTGGCGGTGGGCGAAAAGGGGCCGCGGACGTTGATGAACTCCTGGCCGAAACGGGGCGCGATCGAAGTGAAGTAACTGGAACCGTTATTTGTTAAACGTTATTCGTGAACCGCAAGAAATGACAGAACCTCCCGGGTGGCTTCTCGATTCACGGTTCACGTTTAACGATTAACGCTCCCCGAGCATATTGACCCGGTGCGCCAGCACGCCGGCGCCGAACCCGTTGTCGATGTTCATCACGCCGACGCCGGCCGCGCAGGAATTCAGCATGGTCAACAGCGCCGCCAACCCGCCGAAACTGGCGCCATAGCCGCGACTCGTCGGCACGGCAATCACCGGCCGATCCACCAGCCCCCCCACCACGCTGGGCAGCACGCCGTCCATGCCGGCCACAACGACCAGGACGCGCGCGCGGCGAATCCGCTCATGGCGGTCCAGCACGCGATGGATGCCCGCCACGCCGACGTCGTACAGCGTCTCCACACGGCTCCCCATGATTTCAGCCGTGACCCGGGCCTCCTCCGCCACCGGCACATCCGCCGTCCCGGCCGTGACGATCAGCACATCTCCCACGAGCACGGGCTTCTTCCGCTGGATCACGACCGTGCGCGCCAGGTCATGGTACTGCGCCCGCCGGTCCAGCTTTTTGAGCGCTTTCGCCACATCGGCCGCGGCCCGGGTGGCCAGCAGGGGACCGCCCTTCTCGAGCAGCCCGCGCGCAATCGCCACAATCTGCGCGCGCGTTTTTCCTTCGCAGAAGATGACTTCCGGGAATCCCTGCCGGAGGGAACGGTGATGATCGACGGAGGCGAATCCGAGGTCTTCGTACGGCAGGGTCTTGAACCGGTCCAGAGCAGCCGGCAGGGATAGACGGCCGGACTGCAGCGCTCGCAGTAGTTTCTCGATCCGCTCGCGGGTCATGTGCCGGTCGGATCCGCCTCGTCGCGGGCCGCGCGCACCATCAGCTCCACCACCGACTGGCGGGACAACTTGCCCGCAAACAGCACCTGGCAGACTTCCTTGACGATCGGCATGTCGATTTTGTGTTTTTGGGCCAGGCCCAGCGCCGCCCGCGCGGTCCGCACGCCCTCGGCCACCGTGCGCGTATCCTTGAGCACTTCTTCCAGCGTGTCGCCCTGCGCCAATTTCACGCCGACACTGTAGTTTCTGCTCAAGGCCCCCGTACAGGTCAGGATCAGATCGCCGAGCCCGGAGAGGCCGTAGAACGTGCGCGGGTCGGCTTTCATCGCGGCCCCGAGACGGACCATCTCGGCCAGCCCGCGCGTGATCAGGGCCGCGCGCGCATTGTGGCCGAGCTTCAGGCCGTCCACGACGCCGGCGGCGATGGCGATCACGTTCTTCAGCGCCCCGCCGAGTTGCACCCCGACCATGTCGCTCGACGCATAGACCCGGAAGGTGGGCGTCATGAGCATCCCCTGCACGCGCTTGAGCAGCATCGGATCCTGCCCGGCCAGCGTCACGGCGGTCGGAAGGCCCTTGCTGACCTCCTGCGCGAAACTCGGGCCCGACAGCACCAGGACCGCGCGATGCATCATCGGCAGCAGCAGTTCCTTCATCACGTCCGACATCAGGAGGAGCGTGTCCTCCTCGATTCCCTTCGTGGCGCTGACGAAGGCCACGGGCGAGGAGAGCAGCGCCGTCAACTGGCTCAGCACCGTGCGGGCCGCGTGCGACGGCACGGCAAAGATGATGAGCGTCGTCTGATGCATGGCGTCCGGCAGCGAGCCGGTCGGGGTGATGTTCGCATGCAGTTTGACGCCCGGAAAAAACACGGTGTTTTCGCGCTTGCTGCGGATGGCCTCCACCACCTCGCGCTCGTGGGCCCAGATCTTGACCGGCATCCCCTTGGTGGCCAGCAGGTTGGCCAGGGCGGTGCCCCAGGCGCCGGCGCCGATCACGGCCACCTTCTGCGACTCCGGACCGACCTGCATCGTGATGGTCTGTTCGTACGCGCCGTCTTGCTTCTTGGGAGCCACTTGAATTCCTTTCTCCGAAATTGCCTTCGCCGGAACACGGTAACGCAGGCGCGATTATGAAGCCCGCCTGCTGCCGTGTCAATGAACCGTCGCGCGCAAGATTGGCATTCCGATGCAAGGCAGTGTACGGTAGTACCCGCCTGATTTCTCCGGGGACAGACGCGACATGAAGACCTGCATATCCTGTCGTCATGAGCTTTCCGACGATCACCGCTACTGCACGCGATGCGGACGCCCGCAACTGCCCGCTTCCACCCCGCAGGCGACGCAGCCGGGAGATGCCGAAGCAGAAGAAATGAACATTTCGGCGCTGTACGTCATGATCGGCGCCCTGATCCTGGCGCTGATCTTCCCGCCGTGGGAGACCCCGCCGGGCACGCCACCGGAATTCCTGGGCTTCCATTTCTACTGGAGCCCGCCCGATCCGGAGGCCGTCGTCAGCCGGCTCATGATGACGATCGAACTGACCACTATCGGCATCGCCGGTCTGTATTTTTCGTGGCTGCTCCGAAGAAGGCGATAGGCAATGGGCCATAGGCTATGGGTGGAGAAGCAGCGAAATCCCTATCGCCTATAGCCCATCGCCCATAGCCTCTAAGCATTCTTCATCAGTTCGCGCAGGACATTGGTTGCGTAGGCTCCTGGCGGCAATGTGAACGACACAGTCAGCGCATCGCCCTGAATCGACCAGTCCGGATTCTCCAGCCTGACGCGCAGGGCACGGCGCTCGCCGCGAAACCCGCAGGCCTTCCCGGCTTCCTGCAGCGATTCAGGAGTTGCGTCAAACTCAGCAGCCACCGCCCGTTCTATTTCACCCGGTTTGCCGCCGGCCCACGATGCCCGCGAGCCGAATAAGACGCCGGTCGGACTGATTTCGAACACATCGGCCCGCTTCTGCTCAGCCTCGGCATCGTCAACCTGGAAACAGGCTCCGTTGACATGCTTCATCGCCCAGTCCCCGGCCAAGATCCGGTCAATCCGGTCGATCCGCTTCGTCAGGATGCGATTAAATAGAATCGATTGGTAGGCATTGAGGTACCAGATGCGTTTGGAGCGCGGCATTTTGGCGCGCCGCTTTTCGTCATAGAGCAACGCCGCGCCCACTTCGTAATTCGTGCCGTCGCGCCCCTGCCGTTGCGGTCCAAAAAAGTTGGGCACGCCGCGCCTGGTCAGCTCGTCCATCATCAACGGCACCACCGCCGAAGCAGAAGGTTCGATCTTCCGAATGACGAGACGGAACGTATTGCCGGCATGGTGCCCGGTCCTGAGTCGGTTGCGATGACGACCCAGAACGGTGATGGCAAGAATCTGATCATCGGGAGTAATCCGCGCGACCGTCTCCGGCGTCGCGTGCTGGAGCGAGACCATCTGGGTCGTCACCGCGCGGGCATCCTTTAAACCGGCCACGCCGATGCTCTGAGCCTTCACGCCGAGCGTGGAGGAAATCCTGGACACGAGTTGCGGCGTGGAGAGCCCGCGCTTGGTGATGGACACATAGAGATGCTCGCCCTCCCCACAGGGCAGATAGAGCGGTTTCTCCTCGACGCGGAAATCCTCCGGCGTGGTCCGAATCACGCCCCCGATGCCGGCCAGGGCATGGGTCAGATAGGGCAGCGTTTCTTCAACTCTCGTGGGCATGTCGAATGTCCGATGTTATACTGTGCGCGCCATGTCATCACAACGGATAAACGCACTCATCGTAGCATGGTCCGCCGGCCTGTGGCTGTGGTGGCCAAACGTCGCTGCAGCTCAATCCATGGACGTCTTTCAGGGATTCACGGGGCACATCGAGCGGCAAATCAAACAGGACAAGCAATACTTCGTCGACGCGCAAACCTGCACCGAGTGGTTTTACAAGCAACAGAAAAAACCAAATCAGCCGAAGGCCGAGGGGATTGTTTTTTCCGACCGACCGCCGGCCATTCATCCGGCCGTTCAAACACCGGACTGCCCCGCCCGCTATCCCGGAGGACTGAACGCCGCGCGGGAAGATTTCAGTTCCACCCAGTCCGCCCTGTCCCTGAGCCTGACTTTTTACCAATTTGCGCTGGTGGGCGATCGCAACGACGACGAACGCTACAGTGCCGCCGAACTGCAAGACGTGCTGGCATCATTCGGGCTTTCCTATGACAGGAGCGGTCCTGCCTCGGCTCACGTGACGGCCCTGACGTCCACGTTCGATGGCCTCCATAAAACCGGCGGCCTCGAACGCCTCATGACCAGCATGGGCAGCCTCTACGACAAGGGCTATCGCCTCACCCCCCACGACCGCACCACGCTCGACCAAATCACGAAATAAGCGGACGTAGAAAACGAGCTGGCGGCCCGGTCTCCCTTCGTGCTCGCGCAACGCGCGGCCTCAGAAGGCCCTCGTTGGACGCGCGCAGTTGAATGGAGACCGGGCCGCCGCTCTAGGGAAGGGATAGTCCTCAATAAATAAAAAATAGAAAGGCGACAGGCCGCTACAAGCCTGTCGCCTTTAACGCTTCGCCACGTTCAGTGAGTTACTGCAATAGTGATCGTCCTACAACCCTTGCAGCCTCTTCGCCCATCTGCCGGAATGCACCAATATTCATGATTCACTCTGGAATGGCTCCTGCATCTTTTCTCACTGCAGTGCCTGTTTAATCCGTCGAATGCAACGTTCCTGGTTTTTCCTCACCAGCTCATGCTCCCAAACACGAAGGACTCGCCATCCAGACAAACGTAGAGTGCGCGTCACCAGTTGATCTCTCGCCATATTCGCCGATAACTTTTCGCGCCAGAATTTTCGGTTATTAGCTGGAATGTTTGAATGCTTTGGGCAGCTATGCCAGAAACAGCCGTCTACAAATACTGCAAGTCGAACCGCAAGGAAAATGAAGTCGGGCTTGCCAAACACGGGACGATGCCGCCGCCAGCCCTTGATGTTGTGCGACCGCAATAATTTCGCCAAGGCAACCTCGGTTTCCTTATTGCCACGCCCGCGGATGCGGGACATGACATCAGAACGCTTGGCCCTAGTGAAAACGTCAGGCATCCGCGCTTTCAACAAGCGAGTCGGTGAGCCCCGAGCCGCTGCCCAAGAGGAGGAAGATCACAAATCGACAACGTCTATAGTTTCGTAGAGTGCACCGATGGCCTTCGGTGCGACGCGGAACTGACTCCTGCGCTTCGACACCGCATCACCTGACACATTCTCCAACTTGATGCCGGGGTCGTAATACACCACGCCCGATGCCAATGCTGCCAGCAATCGCAGTGAATCCGTCCGTTGCGCCAACCTCACCTGCGGGCCGTAGGCGTACTGCCATTGCGGCTCCGTTCGTCGCATGGACGGCACATATACCGCCCGCATGTGCTTGCGCGCCCAGTGGGCCAATAACCCGCTGAACGCCCACGACGCCGCCACTGTACCAGCGTCGCTTACCAGCGCAATGGCCCCACTTGCGTTAGTAATTTTTTTCTTGGTGGAATCGTAGCCCGAGAGCTGCATCGTCAGGCCGGTCGACGTCTGACGCTTACCAACACGATGGATGCCGCCAAAATTCAACCGGTCAGGTTTTCTATTTTTATCTGGGTAACCGAACTTGCGGATAAAGGCCTCCACGCCCCGCTCCTTGTAGAAGCCACCGGTCGGCTCCGGTGTCATTAATGTAATGGCGGAACCGGAATCCGGGCGCTTGAAACTTTTCACCGAATGTTGCTTCACTTCCCATCCGAGAAAGTCCGGCTCCGCGGCGCTGTTCTTGGGAATGTCCAACTCTGCCTCCAGCGTGAATCCGCCGCACTGTGGCGCAAGACACGGTTTCAATACGCCGTCGGAATCGAGTTGTTTGGAATCAATCCAGCCAAGCCGATTGATGCGGCGCAACTCGGCCAACAACTTGCGCCGTGAGTCTGCATCTCCGAGCACGTTGGGCAGCGGCACTTCGCGGAAGACCACAAACGCCAACGGAAATGACTTCGCGTTGAATTCCGTAGCAACAGCAGAGTTCCCCGCCGTGACATAACCCAGAACTTTCCTGTCACGGGTAACCCCAAGAAACAGGATGCGCCCAGCAAGCTTCCGGATCAAAGAGGGGGAGGCAACCTTGGCACGCTTCCGGTCAAGCATCAACTGATTCGGCCCAGCCTTGCAGCCCTCCAGAAACCCTGAGAAACGAACTTCGGGATACTGGGAATAAAGAATCAACTGCGCCCGTGGTGCCGGAGCGACCATGCCCGTCTCCAACAGCCATCCGAAGTTCAAGCGAGCTTTGAAACTTGGACCTCGCTTCGTGTTTTTCGCAAAGATCTCCTGACTGGGAAAAACGTTGAGTGCCTCCACCGCCCCGGCAAAGTAGATTTGATTTTTCGAGTTGTCGTTCTCGGCCAACGGCTTTGCGTAAAGTTTTATGCAGCCGGCGCCTGCAAATAGGGCTTTGAGCTGGGACAAGTTCACGATTGCTTTAGTCTTCCCCGGTCAGAACTTGCAACTCAGCTTTTGAGATTCAAGCGACAGCATTGATGCCGCCATACATTTCTGGCCGGTATTGAAGTAGGGCGTAGCGACATTTCATTTTGTGTGCTTGATGCTGTAGCGAATAGGCCTAGCTGCCCACTGCGATGCGCAAACGTTTCTGCTCTCGTTTGCCACCAAGACAAGGTCGGGCTGGTAATCCGCTGGATGCGATAAGGTGGCCATGACCTGCTTCGCAATTCCCTCAACAACCGGCACGACTACAGAGTTTCCAAACTGCCTGTATGCCTGAGTATCCGAGACCGGGATTCTGAAATCAGCGGGGTAGCCCATCAGGCGGGCACACTCACAGGGGGTTAGCCTGCGTGGATTTCGGTGTGGCCCCTGAAAAATAAGAATTTCAGAACCGTCCTTGTAATAGCGGGCGCTGAGCGTTCGTGCCACGTCCTTGCCTTTAAACAACCCGAAACCGAATCCATTTCCGGCTGCCTGATGCTTCTTCGCATAGTCCTGGAGATACTGCCAGAGATGGTCTGAGAGCGTGTATTTGGATGAGACTTTGGGGTCAAGGATGGTCGCGAGCGTAGGCCCTTTGCCTGAAAACACAGGGAACTCGAACCAGCGCGGCGCCTTAAAACCAACGAGAAAGATACGCTCGCGGTGCTGCGGCACAACATGTCGAGCATCGATGATCTTTTGATAGACAGTGTAACCGAGTGCTTCGGTAAGCGTGCGATAAATGATGTCGTATGTGCGGCCCTTGTCGTGGCTTTTGAGGTTCTTGACGTTCTCCAGGACGAACGCCTCCGGCTTGTGATAGTCGAGGACGTTGGCGATCTCAAAAAAAAGGTTGCCCTGCTTCTCATCCTCGAAGCCGTGCTTACGGCCGAGACTTAGTTTCTTCGAAACGCCCGCGATGCTGAACGGCTGGCAGGGGAATCCGGCGCAGAGGATGTCGAATTTTGGAATGTCGGCCACGGCCACGGCATGGATGTCTCCGTGCGGACGCTCGCCGAAGTTGGCTTCGTAGGTCTGCTGAGAATACTTGTCCCAATCAGAGGAGAAAACGCACTTGCCGCCGGCCTTCTCAAATGCAATTCGGAATCCGCCAATACCGCAGAAGAGGTCAATGAATCGGAACTTGCGTCTGATGGGTGTATCCGTCAGATGATATAGAGGGCTGTCCTCTCGAACCGCGTGCACATTTTTCCATTTTACTTTTGAGCTCTTGGGGCGCTTCTTGGAGTGTTTTCTTTTCATTGCGCAAGATTCCTACGCCGAATTGAATCAGAAATCAACAGAGGACGGCGACCTTCACAGGGAGTCTAGCTCTTTTACCCAAGCAGGGCAACGGGCAAAGGACTGTTACGTGGGGTCAGAGTACAATTTCCCGGCAGATGGTGGTCAAAGAAGCGGGCAACGTTGCGAGGGGCAATCACTACTGGAGTAGCCTGCTGATCGTGGCGAAGCGTTAAAGGCGACGGGCTTGTGAAGCGGCCCGTCGCCTTTACTTTCTAAAAAGTGGGGTGGCGTGGTTGATCCCCGACTGCGCGCGTCCAACGAGGGCCTTCTGAGGCCGCGCGTTGCGCGAGCAAGGGGGATCAACCAGGCTGCCCTTCTCCTTAATTATTCGATCCTCTCCAGTGCTTCCCTACACCGACTCCTCACCGTCTGATCCCAATCCTCCGTCGCCATATGCTCCAGCTTGGCCTTCGCTTCGCTCGCCCGCATCCGTCCCAATCCCAACGCCGCCTGCGACCGCACCCACCAATGGTCGTCATCGAGTACCGTCATCAGAGTGGGTACGACAGACGGGTCCCGCACCACGCTTAGATAGCTCGCCGCCATGCCGCGCGTCCGCTGCTGCTTATCG
>Ga0247727_10017790_pt1 | contig 11267 bp, 13 predicted proteins | sample WisWelCaveWW1625_FD_202498 | JGI IMG/M metagenome (GOLD analysis project Ga0247727, IMG submission 202498) | Biofilm microbial communities from Wishing Well Cave, Virginia, United States - WW16-25 | ecosystem: Environmental > Aquatic > Deep subsurface > Groundwater > Cave microbial mat | place...
CCGCGTCACCCGTCCCCGTAGCTCAGTTGGATAGAGCGGCGCTTTCCTAAAGCGCAGGCCGCAGGTTCAACTCCTGCCGGGGACACTCCGAAGCCGAACGCGCGCGCCTCGGCCCCTGGTTCCCCGACCGTCAGATGGCGCACGATCACGCGCTTCAGCGCCCTGCGCCAGCCCGGTTTCGCCTTTGGGTCGATGACCACGCGGATCGGGTAGATGCCGTTCTGCTTCGGCAACAACTGCCGCAGCACGTCCTTCCGGCGTTCGAGCGCGAAGGTCGGGTCGCGCAGCACGCTCGCCATCGTGCGCAGCCGGTCAAGCGCCTCGCGGACGGCACTCTCGCCGTCGACCGCGAGGTCCGCCTCGCGGCGCCTCGCCTCCAGGCTCGCGCGGATGCGCTGGTGCTGCGCCTTGAGCTCCTGGAGCGCGGCCTTGAGCTCCGGGACGAGCTCCTCGCCGACCTGCAGCATGCGCCGCGCACCGTCGGCGAGCTGCGTGGCGAGCTCCCGCTCGCGCTCTTCGAGCGCGGCGACGCTGTCCGCGCTGACCGCGGCCCCGCGCCGCGCGACGTCCTGGCGGAGCTGCTCCTCGAGACGCGCGAGCGCCTCGGGCCGGAAGATCTCCTCTTCGAGGATCTTGAGGACGGCGCGCTCGAACCCGTCGCGCGGCAGGCCGACGCGCCGGCAGCGGTCCTTCGCCCGGAGCGTCCCGCCGCACACGTACTGCGGCTCGGCTTCCGCCGTCTCTTTGCCGAGGTGGACCGTGCGCCGCATCCGGCTCGTGCCGACGTAACGGTCGCCGCAATGGTCACACCCGATCAATCCCGTGAGCAGATACTCGCGGATGTGCCCGCGCGGCATCGAGCGCTGCACGCGGATCTTCTGCTGGACGGCGTCGAAGAGGGCGCGGTCGACCAGCGCGGGATGGGCGTCGCGGACGACGATCCAGTCCGCCTTGGGGTTGCGGCGGAGCTGGTCGCGCTCGAACTCCCCGACCTCGACGATCTTGCCGCCCTCCAAGCGGTGGAACTTCGGGACCGAGTTCCGATTCCAGACGAGGTCGCCCGCGTATGCCTGATTCAAGAGCAGCGCGCGTACGGTCGAGCCGTTCCACCGTCCGGGCACCGCGACCATCGTGCGGCGGCGGTGGAAGTCGGGCGAGGGCATCCCGCGGTCGTTCATCCACTGCGCGATCGTCCGGTAGCCCACCCCGTCGCGCGCCATCCGATACATGGTCTGCACCGCCTCGACCTCGGCCTTCTCGCCGGGCACCAGCGTGACCACCTCGCTGCGGTCGCGCTTGGCGATCCCGACGCGGCCGACGTCCTCGACCTTTCCGTCGGCGCGGCGGCGCAGCCGCGAGTATCCGAACGGGCAGCGCCCGCCGGCGCGAAGACCCTTTGCGGCCGTCTCGTGTTGTCCCGAGAGCGTCCGCATCGACAACTTCACCGACTCGCCGAGATCCTGCTCCAGAGCGAGCATGAGCCGGCCCTGGATCGAGTAGGGGTCCTTGACCGTCCCCTCGATGGCCTGGACGCGCACGCGCGCGGCCTTCAAGCGATGCAGCCAGCTGCCGGCCTGGAAGGCGTCGAAGCGCCCGAACCGGCTGATCTCGTGGACCAGGATCAGCTCGAACTCGCGCCGCTCGGCCGCGGCGACCATCTGCTGGAAGCCGGGCCGCGCCGCGTCCTCGACGCCGGAGATTCCGTCGTCCTCGAACCAGCGCGCGATCGTGATCCCGTTCGCCGTCGCGTACCGCTGCACCTCGTGGCGCTGCCGTTCCAGGCTTTGCGCCTGGTCCTTGGTCGAGCGACGAACGTAGGCGACGGCGGTCCCGGTCACGCGGCCTCTTCCTGGTGCGACGGGGCCCGCGCCCCGCGCGCCCGTAGATCAGGCCGACCCTTGGCGCACTGCGGTGCTCCTCACCACGACATTCTGAACTTTTCCGTCGAGATCTCGACACCGCCAGGATGACTGGGCCGGCACGCCCCGTCTTCCCTCGACTCGCACTCTGGCGGAATCTGTCGGGATGGAGCCCAACCGCCACCTCAAGATCTACGACCACCGCCTTGTCCAACTCGTGCAGCAGACGCGCGACCCGTCGATCGCAACGCGACTCGGTGTGCCGCGGACGACGGTGGCGGGCTGGCTGCGTCGAGCTCCCCGCGCGGTCACCACGGCCGCGAGAGGAGACGCATCGCTCGAAGACCTGCGCCGATACCTCGTGCGACTCGCGACTCGGAATCGGCGCTTGACCGCCGTCCTCCGCGTCCTCTTCGTCCTGTTGCGCACGCTCGCGCCGGACCTCTCCCGCGTCCGCGTGACGGCACCTGACAAGGTGCGGCTGCTGCGAGCCGTCGAACGCACTCGATCCGTGCTCGGCCTGCGCCGCATCCTCGCCGTCCTGGGACTCTCCGCCGCCCGGCTGCATGCGTGGAGGAATGCGGCGATGGCCTGCCAGCTCGAAGACCAGTCCTCGTGTCCGAACTCCTCGCCGCAGCGGTTGACGCCGACCGAGATCGCGAAGATCGGTGCGATGGTGACCTCGGCCGACTACCGCCACGTCCCGACCAGTCGGCTCGCCGTGCCCGCGCAGCGCATCTGCGTCGTGTTCGCGTCGCCCACCACCTGGTTGCGGCTCGTCGTGCAGCGCGGCTGGCGTCGGCCTCGCAATCGAGTCCACCCCGCGCAGCCTCGCGTCGGGATTCGCGCCTCACGCCCAAACGAGCTCTGGCACATCGACACGACGCTGATCCGCCTCCTCGACCACAGCCGCGTGTACCTGCACGCCGTCATCGACAATTTCTCGCGTCGCATCCTCGCGTGGCGGCTGCTCGATCGGTTCGACCCGGCAAGCACGGTCGCGGTCCACGTCGAGGCCGGACAAGCTGTACACGGCCCGGCCTCGCCACCGACCTTGCTCGCCGACGCCGGCGTCGAGAACAAGAACGGCTCCATCGATGCGCTGATCGAGTCCGGGCTCTTGAAGCGCGTCCTGGCCCAGACCGAGATCCGATTCTCGAACTCCATGATCGAAGCCTGGTGGCGCTGCCTGAAGCACCAATGGCTGTTTCTCAATCCGCTCGATTCGCTGGCCAGGGTGCGAACGCTTGTCGCGTTCTACGTCGCCGAGCACAACTCGCGCCTCCCTCACTCCGCCTTCCGCGGTCAGACTCCCGATGAGATGTACTTCGGAACCGGTGACGCCGTCCCCGATCAGCTCGCGGAAGCGCGGCGGGCCGCTCGCGACGCGCGCCTCGCTGCGAACCGCGCGCGTCAGTGCGCCATCTGCGCCTGAAGTCAGGAAAGGAAATACCACTTCCCATTCTCGGCGCACGCGACCGCGTGCTTTCTGTGGTCCGACCGGCGCACAGGCACTCGATGCTCGTCCAAGGTACGAGTCCAGCGCCTGTCCGTGTGCCGCGGCGCTCTGCACGCTCACGCTCGGTCTGTCGAGTTCTCGACAGAAAAGAACAGAATGTCGTGGTGAGGAGCACTGCCCTGGGTCCGGGACAGCACCGCGTCGACGTCTTCGACCTTGGCGAGCGAGCGCACGTCGACATCGTTGAGCTCCTTGGCCATGTAGGCCACGGAAGCTCGGTCGTACATCGATTCATCCATCGCAATACCTCCGTTCCAGCTATTGGGTCAAAACTATATCCGCCCAACGGTGAAAACGGTCGCCAAGATCGCGGCGGCGCTGCGCACCCGGATTACCCCTGCCGGAGGTCGCCTCGGCCATCGGCGCGCGGCAGATGTTCCCGAGGCAGACGATCAAGAGGCGCGTCGGTCGTGGCGATTCGTGGGCGTTCATCGCGACGCAGGATGGCGCATCGACGTACGGGCTACAATCGCCGCCTCGTCCAAAGCTTCTAGTCTTGCCCCACTCCCGCGCCGAGGTTCGCCGCCGTGCCCATCACCAAGGAACAGGTCATCGAGGTCATCAAGACGGTCTACGATCCGGAGATCCCGGTCAACGTGCACGACCTCGGCCTCGTCTACGACGTTGACGTCGACGGCAACGAAGTGAACGTGGTGATGACGCTCACCTCGCCCGCCTGTCCGTCCGCGCGCGAGATTCCGGCCAGCATCGAGTCGCGCGTCATGACGACGCTCGGCGCGGCGAAGTGCCTAGTGCACATCGTCTGGAGCCCGCCGTGGGGTCCCCACCTCATTTCGCCCCACGGGAAGAAGGTCATGGGAATCGGCGACGAGCCGCCGGACGACGCGGGACTCGACGGCGACGTCGGTCCGACGGAGCGGTGATGTCCGACGTCGCGTTCGACCTCTGCCGCGAGGGCCTGAAGAAGCACCGCGCCAAGGACTACGCGGGCGCGGCGAAGTCGATCCAACAGGCCGTCGCCGCCGACGCCATCGCGGCCACCGAGAAGCTCGTCGCGCCCAAGCCGGACGAGGTGACGGCCCACGCCAACCTCTCGCGCTTCTACACGAAGAAGGGGCACAGGTCGCAGTCATGCTCCCTGTGCGCCGGGTATTTTGCGTCGGATTCTCTCTCAATGCCGCATCGAAGGAGGGACCCATGGGAACGCTCACGAAAGTAGCGGAAACGAAGGACGTCGGACCGGGCCAAGCGATCGCTGTGGACGCGGCGGGACAGAAGGTCGCGATCTTCAATGTGGAGGGGAAATTCTACGCGATCGGCGACGCGTGCACGCACCGCGGCGGATCGCTCTCCCAGGGCGGGGTCAAGGGAACGCAGGTGACCTGCCCGTTGCACCGCGCCGTGTTCGATCTCACGACGGGAAATCACATGAGCCCGCCCGCGCCGAAAGGCGTCCCATGTTACAAGGTCACCGTCGAAGGCGGCGACATCAAGATCGAGGTCTAGGAGAGCCGGGAATTGGCTGTGTCGTATCGAATCTGGCCTTTCGCAGGTTTTTTGAACGTGCCATCGACCATGCATGGCGGAATCTGGCGGAAACGGGCCCTTTCTGAGGGGCTCGGTCATTTCGCCGAGATCACATGGCGCGAAGGCTCTGACGGGAAAGTCGTAAGTGGCGTATCCGCAACGCGTTGTGGCTCCGAAAACCCGCGAAAGTCCAGTTCAGAAAGGAACGATCAATGAACTCGAACTCTGGTGGTACCCCGCGTCCTCCGAATGGGCCGAGCACGACCGGCAAGCCGTCCGGTGGCGACCGCGGGAACAATCCGCCGCGCAAGTGACGCGGCGCTGATCGTGAAGAGGGGGAGGCAGGAGAGCGACTCCTGCCTCCCCCGTTGTTAGCCTTGCTCCTCACCACGACATTCTGAGGATGTCCGTCGCGATCTCGACGGCCGGGGCGAGGAGCGGCTCACGACGAGCGATGGGGGCGGTTGTCTCGATGCAGCCAGCTCGCCGCCGTGGACCGGGGGGACGCCGAGCCGCGTCGCGATCGTGGCGTCGCCAGTCGCTTGAACGCGTTGAACGAGTCGATGGTCGAAGGTCCTGAGGTGGCGCTGGGGCTCCATCCCGCCAGAATCCTCCGGGCTGCGGGGGTTGGCAATGTCGGGGCGCGCCATCCCGCGTATCTTGGTGGTGTCGAGAAGTCGAACAGAAAGTTCAGAATGTCGTGGCGTGGAGCAGGGCAATCGCCGGGAGCAGGCAGGGTGCCGCTACCTGGCTCATGCGGGCACGCGGTCAGGCAGACCGGCCCAGCAACGCCACGACTTGTCGGCCCGTTCGCGCTAGCGCCGCGCCCCGCTTGGTTGGACCGCGAACTCGAAAGTCGACCTCGGTCAAAAAAGCGGGCGCAAAAACCTGCCGGAACGATCCTGTGCGGGTGCGGGTCGAAGCGTCGATGGCAGCGCTGATGAACCCGCACGCCGTGCCGATCACGTGGGCGAACGGAACGTTGTCGAAACCGGCGACGCCGTGGCCGACGAACCAGCTCGATCCCGTGGCCGCCTCGGAGATCAGCTTGGCCACGTAAATCGCCGCGGCGACCGCGAGCACGGCCCTCGTCGAAGTTGCTCCGCACCGCTGCCACTGCCGTACGAGCGCGAGGGTGAACCAGGCCGAGGCGATGCCCGACGCGCCGCGGTAGCGCACTAGCGACGGGTCGGCGAACGGCAGCGCGAGCGGGATCGCCAGCACCGCCAGCAGCGTCGCCGCCACCAGAGCACGGCGCCCTGCGCGCTCGGCGAGAAACCCCGTGATACCGAGCGCGAGCGCGTTCCAGAGCCAGTGCACGGTCCCGTAGTGCGCGAAGTGGCAGGTGAGGAACGAACGGATCGATTCGTGGACCGGGGTGCCGGCCACGCCCGCGCGTCGCGTCCACTCGGCCCACTCCGACGCGCCGGGCGCGAAGGTGACGGCGGCGGTGGCGAGCAGCCAGGCTCCGGTGAACCACGGCCACTCGCCACCCGATCGAGCGTCGTGCACCTCAGCGCGCACGGCACGCCGCCACCCGCCGGCCGCGGTACGCCACGACCAAGAGAAGTGTCGCCAGCGCGACCACGCTCCAGTCGATCGATCCCGCGCCTTTGCCAGCGCCCGAGCCATTGGTCGTCGGTGCGGCGTTCGGGAACGCGGGCTGCGCCTCGTCCACGCGGTACGACTTCGCGGGCTGTGGCCGGCGCACCGTCTGCGCCTGGTGCTCCGCCGTGACTCGATCGCGGTTGTTGCGCGCGATCCCGTGGCGATCGAAGACCGCGTCCTCCGCCACGAGCATCGACGTCTCGTCGGTCACGATCTGGTAGCTGACACCGAGATCGGCGATCGCCGCGGCGGCCTCCTTCGAGTCCAACGATCCGCGGTCGCGGCGCAGCTCGATCTCGTCAATCCGGTTCAGCGCCCACAGCCGCTCGAGCTCCGGGTTGTCGCGGTCGACGGCCGGAAGCGTCGCGCGCGTGCGATAGGTCTTGTCCTCACCCGTGAGCCGAGCCTGCAGCGTCACCTCGACCTCGCCCGGCTGGTCGTAGCGGCCGAACAGGACGAGCTGCTGGCCGCGGTAGACCTTGCCCAAGAGCTCGCGCGACGTGTCGCGCACGCCGTTCCCCTTCACAGTGAGCTTCGCGTCGTGCAGGCATTCGTGGGTGACCTTGCTCTTTGCGAGGACGATCTGGCCGAGAAGATCGTCGGCGTTCGAGATCCCGGCGTAGAACCCGCCGGACGCGTCGCAGATCGTGCGCATCAGCGGCCAGTTGCCGCTGTTGCCGAGCAGAAACCCGAACAGGCGGACGTCGCACGTGGTCAGCAGCTTGGCGAAGCGGTCGGGTCGGACTTCGCCCGTGTTGGCAACCGCGTCGGTGACGAGAATCACGCTCGTCGCGCGGTCGTCGTCGAGATCCTTGAGCCCTAGGGAGAGGCCGTCGTAGAGGTTGGTGCTGCCATCCGCGCGCAGTCCCTTCACCACGCCAAGGGCGTTCGCCACGTTCTCGGGCGTCGCTGAGACCCAGCCAGAAGTCAGGTCGTGCGCCGCTTGGTTGAAGGTGACGATGCGGAAGCGGTCCTCTTCGCGGAACGCGCCGAGGGTGCGCGACACCCCATCGACGAGCGTTGCGAGCTTCCCCTCCATGCTTCCCGAGACGTCGAGGATGAAGAGCGTGTCGGTGCCGTGGTTCAGCGGCTGCAGGTCGAGCCCGGGCGTGACCACGACCATGAACGTGCCCAGCCGAGTCTCGTCAGCGCGGTAGGGGATGACCTCGATGCGCCCCGGTAGGTCGTCGGCGAGGCGGTAGTAGAGGACCACGTCGCGTCTCAGATCGCTCTTCGCGGCGTCGATGCGCACGTCGTAGTGCCCGCTCTCGAGGCGCTGGATGACGGCTGCGTCCTCGAAGCCCGGTACACGCACCTTGTCGACTGGGACCGCCGACTTGAGCTCGGCGTGAAACGAGAACGAGCACTGCGCGACGCGCTCCCCGGTCCAGAACGCGCTCGCCGCCTCGTCGGTCCCGCCCTCCTCGAGCGGGTAGAGGTAGCGCCCGACGCCGGTGTCGATCTCGAGCGGCTGGTAGTAGGCGAACTGGAAACGCGTCTCCGCACCGGCCGGCACGCGCGCGATCAAGAAGCGGTAGGTGTAGAAGGCGTTCTTGTCGGCGAGGCCGGCGTCGTGGCCGCTATCGCGCTCCTCCTCGTAGATCTGCTTCGCCTTCTCCTTCGGGACGACTTCGCCTTCAAGGCGAGACTCGCCCGCCCAGATCCTCATCTCGGCGAGCGACCCGTCGCGCGGGACCGGGAACTCGTAGTAGGCCTCGAGATCGCGGCCACTGGGATTGAAGAAGGTCTGCGTGACTTCGGTGCGCGCGAAGCCGTTCTGGATCACCACCTCGACGTGATGATCGCGCAGCTCGAAGGTGTCATCGGGCCGATCGGCCACGCCGACCGGGATGAGCCCTCACCCCTCCGCCGCTTCGCACGGCATTGCCAGTCCGAAAGCGAACGCCGCCCACGCTCCAGCAAGAGCATTGCGCATGACGAGCCTCCTTGGATGGAATCCGAAGAGGCTGGAGCGCATCTCGTGCCGCGCGCACTCTCGACGCGATGCCCGGGCGACGGTCACTCGCGGCGCGTAGCGCAACCGGCGCTGCGCCATCGATTGCGAAGCCGGCTGCGCGACGACGACGGAGCGGCGAGTCGTACCTACCACGCGCTTTCGCAACTCGCCGCGTGTGCGCTGTGCCCGGTCCGCCCGGCCGGATTCGAAGGGGTTTTTCGACGTTCCGACTTGTCGGGGAGGCGAGCGGCTCGGGCCCCTACGCCGGCATCGCCACAGCGTCAACGCGGGAGCGGGCGGCGCGCAGTGCGCGCTCCGTCGCGGTCGTGCGCCCGAGCAGGACGTCCTCCTGGACTGCGATCGGGAGCAGCAGCAGTGCGGCGACCTGCGACATCCTCGCCCGCGTGACGCCGAGCCGTCGCGCGGCGTCGGCGAAGAAGTCGATGGCGCCGGCGCGGAGGCGGTCGAAGGAATCACCCACGGCTTCGGCGCGCGCCAGTCCAAGGCCCCGGAGTCGATTGCGGGCGCACCCTTTTCACGACTTGCTGAGGAGGTCGAGCACCGTCGGAGCCATCGAGAAAAGCGTCGAACCGAACGCCACGAGGAGTTGACCACCCGAGTACGGCCACTCCGGAAGTTGGGAGATCCGGTCCCGGCGCGTGTACATCGTCTCGCAGCGCTCGAGAAGGTCCGGCTCCGTGCCACCATCGAGCCGAGTCTCGAGTTCGCCGATCTTCTGGTCGAGTTCGAGCAGACGTCGCCGCTTGTGCTCCACCATGCCGCGGTGAAGCGTCCACTGGCAGCCGACGAACCCGGCGAGGAGGATGAGGCCGGCCGGCAAGCCGAGCAGCAGCAACGCCGGATCCCGGGCCGGATGGCCGCGGCCGTAGAAGAGCGCCGTCGATGTATAGAGCGCATAGAGCAGCGTCGCGCCGAACCAGATGCGAAGGACCACTCCGCCCACCGACACCGCGCCGCGCGGGCCGTCGAGGTGCGTGAGTTCCAGGCGGCCGAGGCGCACGACGAGGAGGGTCAGGCGTGTGAGCAGGACCAGGGCGATCCCGACGATGGCGACAGAGGGAGTTGTCACCACGCCGTTCACGACACGTCCGAGGAGCGAGAGTCCGCTCGGTCGCTGCAAGCACCCAACAACCGCAAGCAGCGTGGCGACAACACCGCCGAGGACAAGTCCAGGACGCTTCCAAAGCAGATGCAGTTCGCGATTCCACCACGCGCGCGCATCGCCGGATGCGAATCCGACGAAGTGCGCCGTGACTGGGACCCACGCGACGAGCGTTCGATAGAGCAGGATGATCGTCGCCGGGACGAGCCCGAGCCCGGCCGCGACCAGCGCATGACCGACCCGCTCGTTCCAGGCGCTCGACGCCGGGACGGTCGGCTGGACAAACGGTGCAGAGGCCGACCCGACGATCGCACCGATCATGAGCCAAGCGAGGCACGGTGAGCCCGGGTGTCCCAACCGCAGAGTTTCGAAGGGGTTACGTGGAATAGCGAAGCGACTGGCGTCATCCGCCGCTTCGGTCTGCCGCCCGAGCCAGCGCTGGCAGAGACGGATCGCACCGAAGCTGACCACCGGAAGCCAGGGAATGAGAAAGCTCACCGCCAGCGCATGAGCATCGAGCCAACGGCTCAGCGTCTCCGCCGACCCGAATCCCGTCATCGGCGATCGTCCTCCTCCTCCAAACACTTTGAGACGGGTTCTGCGGGACCTACGCGAACCACGAGGGTGGTCACTCCGGCGGGTCGATCGCGTCCGACGGGAGGCGCCGATGTCCCTCGAACACCGTCAGGACGTGGATCGCCCCTGGGAGGACGCGGTAGACGAGGCGGTAGGCGCCGACGATGACCTCGCGCACGTCATGCCGTTCGACTTCTGGAACCCGGCGCCCAGCGAGCGGCGCCGACGCAGCGGCCCGCGCCCGCTTGCGCAGCCGCTCGATCCACCGCCGTGCCGCGACCGGATGGTTGCGCGCGATGAAGCGGCGGATGTCGCGGAGGTCCCGACGCGCGCGGAACGTCCAGCTCAGCGTGCTCATCGGCGCGCGGGCGCATGGTCGAAATCGAGCTCCTCGTCCGGAACGACGCGACCCGCCTCGGAGTCGTCAAGTCCCTCACGGACGGCGTCCACGAAGCGTGCCTCGTCCGCGAGGCGATCGAACTCCTCCGGGCTGAGCACGACGGCGGCCGCCCGGCCGTTCAGCGTGATCACGATCGGTCGCTTTCGGCGACGGAGCTGCCGCACCATTTGTGAAGCCTTGGCCTTGAAGGCAGCGATCGGGACCAGGTCCTTGGACACTCGCATCGCACCCATGATCGCCTCGACGGTGGACTGAATTGTGGTCCGAATCTAGACCGACCTGGGCGGCACGCAAGCCTCAGGTGCCGCGCAGCTCGTGGGCAAGGGTCGGAGCTCGCCACGATCGGCGCTTGTCCTTGGCCGGCCTGCCATGGTGCTGTACCACCTCGTAGTCCCGGCCTCGCTCGAACGCCGCGTCCGTCCGGCGGACTCGCGCGCGGATCCGGGCGGTACCGCGTCACGCCGACTGTTCCGAGCCCAGCCCCGTCCCGACCAGCTCGCCGGCCTCCTCGATGTCCACGGGCAGCACCAACCGCTCGCCGCCCGGAAGCCAGTCGGCCGGCTCGAGCCAGCCGTCCCCGCCGGGAAGCGGTTGTCCAGCTTCGGCGGTTACTGCCCCCGCTACCAAGGACAAGTCATGGAGGGGCCGCACCTTACGGCCCCTCTTCCTTTTTTCTCCGAATCGCCGCTGTGGAAGTTTTCTGGAAGTGAGGCTCGGGGAAGAGCGAGCGCAGGGGC
>Ga0247727_10017791_pt1 | contig 11267 bp, 9 predicted proteins | sample WisWelCaveWW1625_FD_202498 | JGI IMG/M metagenome (GOLD analysis project Ga0247727, IMG submission 202498) | Biofilm microbial communities from Wishing Well Cave, Virginia, United States - WW16-25 | ecosystem: Environmental > Aquatic > Deep subsurface > Groundwater > Cave microbial mat | place...
TAGATGATACAATCAAATATGTTCCTCCGATATTTCTTGATGGTGTTTCTGCAGAACTAGGAGCTTGGAGTGGATACCATGTGCTGGCTCAGTACCGATGGCATCTCTTCAATTATCTATACAATGCCCACTCTTGTTAATCAGGCAGGACTCGACTATACACGCCGGGAAGTAGAGAAAACCGTGTATAGCATGCTTACCGGCGGAGCTTCAATTGATCCGATCCCTCATAAAAAAATCTAAGTATCTGATTAAGCGTTTCTTTATCAAATAAAATTCGTGTATGACCGACGATCATTATCTGAATATTTATTGCGTTAGATAATTTTTCGCTGGGAGAGGAAAAAAATATATTATCGTAGGTAGGATAAAGATTGAGAATATGCTTATTATCTATGTTTGAATTTATAATCTTCAAGACCTTTGAATTTTGATCGAATTCATCAAGGTTGAATATTTTCAGTCTTGCCCAAAATGAGCCTGTGTATTTACTTGCTATATGTATTGCTTTTACAGGTTTATTATTCGGATAGGTTGCAGAAAAATATTTTGATACTTTACCTCCGCGGCTGTGGCAGAGAAAAATAACGTTTTTTAATTTATGTTCGACAAGATATGTATGAAGAACTTGGCAATATTTTTCCATCGCCATGGCCGTATGTTCGAATCGTCTCACTACGTGTATGCGATACCCTGTCTTATTTAATGAATCTGCAAGGTATTCAAAAAATGTCCACGAACAACCAAATCCGGGAATAAGAACTATATCTCCTTTTGATCCTTTCTGCCATGAAGTCGGAGGAGAGGCCATTAAAGACTTCATCTGAAGCCAGATTACTAGTAGATAATCTGCAACAGATCCAGCAAGGTTTCGTACTATATTTTCCATATTCATAATAGTAACATGATCCACGGGAAGATCTTTGTGGACTAAACTCCATTGTGATTATTTTCTTAGCGTAAACAATTAACTAGTGATCCTTCGTGAAAGAAAAACAAATAGATTAAAGAATTTCAATTATTCTTCTGCAGGGTGGTGTTTTGTCACGTTTTGTGTAAAAGACAGGATCGAATATTTTGGAAAGATTTTAAATAAACATATTGATTAAATCAATATGGAAAGATCATAGAAGATGCGTGGTTTGATTTGCCTGAGCATTATAAAAATTGCGTATTAGATGAATTTGTCGTTATGCCAAATCATGTTCACGGAATTTTGCATATTAAAAACGTAGGGACAGGTTTTAAACCTGTCCCTACAAGATATTCATTATCGGAAATCATTCGTGGATTTAAAACATATTCTTCTCTTCGTATTAATAAAATAGAACGTCATAATTCATTTCGTTGGCAACGATCATTTTACGACCACATTATTCGCAATGAACAATCTTTATTAGCCATCAGACAATATATTAGAAATAACCCAAAGAATTGGGAAAAAGATGAAGAAAATATAAGTAAATAATTTACTTTACCGTCACGCTCTTGGCAAGGTTACGTGGTTTGTCCGGATCTGCACAACGTCCAATCCCTAGATGATAACCAAGTAACTGCCCGGCGATAATATTGCCGAATATTGTCAAGTCTCCCATTTCTGGAGTCCTAACGTGATAGTCAAACTCTGTTGCTTCATATGGTGCGACTCCGATTATGTATCCGCCGCGCGCTTTTAGTTCCGTAGCGCTTGAAAGAACCTCCCCTTTAATTTCATCATTTGAACTGAGTACAAAACAAGGAGTTCTTTTTTGGATAAGAGCAATGACTCCGTGCTTCAACTCACCCGAGGCAAATGCCTCTGCGTGTAAATAGGCGCTCTCTTTAAGTTTCAGGCCAAACTCAAGTGCGGCCGGATAGTTTGAGTATTTTCCAATCAGATACGCGTGTTCTTGAACAGTGAGAATTTTTGCAAGTTCTATAATCTTATTTATTTGATCGCCGCTTAACCAATCAGCAAGCTTTTTTTCCAGATTTATTATATTTTTCTTACCTTCTGCATATTTTCCGCGAACTGCGTAAGCAAGAAGATAGAGTGTAGCAAGTTGAGAGGTAAAGGCTTTTGTTGAGACGACGGCGATCTCTGGTCCGGCACCTACAGGTATGACATAATCTGCCATGCGCTCAAGCGTTGAGCCGCGTGCATTGACAAGTGCGACAATTTGGGCGCCTCTTTTTTTTGCCGCTTTAACGGCAATTATCGTGTCCGCAGTTTCACCACTTTGAGATATGGCCACCACAACAGTTTCTGAATCGGCAAATGATGCATAAGGCAGATATTCATATGCACCATATGATTTCGATGGTATCTCATGTCGGGCAAAAAAATAAGAAGCAGCGAGACCACAATAGGCCGCTGTACCGCAGCCAACGAACACAAGCTTGTTTCCTTTATTTATTTTTTGAGCCACTTCACTTATTATGGAGCTATTTATTTTGGCTGTTTTAGGAATTGTTATTTTCTGTTCCATAATTTCTTTGAGCAAAAAGTGTGGATAGCCTCCCTTTTCTGCATCTTCTATCTCCCAGTTAATTGTTTCGACCGTGAATTTTTTTTCTGATTTCGTTCCAAGATCATACAATCTGATTCCATCTTTTGTTATTTCAACGGCCTCTCCGTCTGCCAGGAAATGTACGCTTTTTGTGAACTGTAAAAAGGCAGTAACATCTGACGCAATATATGATGTTTTCTTTCCAATACCGACAACTAATGGAGACCCGTTTCGGCAGGCGACGATAGACTGCGTTTTCAGATCCAGAACACCGATTGCGTTAGAGCCGATTAATCGTTCAAAAACAGCTAGTGTCGCTTCCCGAATGTCTGACCTTTTACATCCTTCCTCAACCAAATGTGCGATAACCTCCGTGTCCGTCTCTGAAACGAATTTATGACCATTTAATATGAGTTCTTCTTTCAGTTCTTGATAATTTTCCACGATGCCGTTGTGGATGACTGCGATTGTACCGGTACAATCAAGATGGGGATGAGCATTCGAGTCAGTGACACCTCCATGTGTAGCCCAGCGTGTATGCCCAAGTGCAGTATTACCATTCGGAAGTGATGTTATAGCTTGGCCAATTTTTCCCACATGTTTTTCTAGCGCTAGAGATGATTTTGAGTTTGAAACGAGCGCGATACCCCACGAGTCGTACCCTCTATATTCAAGTTTTTTTAAACCTTCAAGAACAATTTCTGCAGCATGTACCGATTGGTCGTTGACCACGCCAAAAATTCCACACATATGATACGAGTTAATTATTAATGGGAAGAATGATGGAGAAGCTTATCTTATGTTCCTTTTCAGAACAAAAGTTAGGGCAAAGCTATGCCCGAGGGTTTCCGCAGATACTTTCCACCATAGGTGGAAGTTCGATTCCGGGTACCATTCGGCGCCCGGCCCTCTCCTCGTAACCCCATTGGGGCCACACGCTTTATTTGTAAAATCTCCTCACTTTCCGAATTCAAGCATATCAAAGGGTTAAAATGAAGTCAAATTTTGATACCATATATCATATGGCACTCAACTTAATCGACCTCATATTTTTAGGATTTGTTCTTTATTTCGTTTACACAAACAAAGGGTTTGTCGAGACAATACTTGAAGCGGCTGGCTTTCTTATATCGCTTGTTTTGTCATATAAATACTATTCCATCGTAAGTAATTTTATTTTGGAACATTTTTCAATTTCTTTAGGTATAGCAAACGGCGTAGGATTTTTTATTAGCCTTGTTTTTATAGAGCTCATCGTTTTTTTGATCATTGCACTGGTCTTATCACGTGTATTGAAAGGCGTAACTCAAACGGGCGTAAACAAGATTTTGGGCTATTTTGCTGGAATACTACAAGGAGCAGTTATTTTTGTGTTTCTGGTAAATGTAGTATTTGCACTTCCTGTAAAAGGTCAGGTAAAAAAAGCGATACTTGACTCATTCACGGGTCAACATATCGTTAACTATTCTCAGTCTCTACAGCTTGCTGTGAAACAAGTCTTCAACGACACTCTTATTGAGACCCTAAATTTCTTGACCATCAAGCCGCAGTCAGATGAGCGGCTTAATCTCCAGATGGAGATACCTAGGAAAGATCTCAAAGTTGATACGGAATCAGAGGCGCTAATGGTCGCGCTCGTAAATGAGGAGAGACAGAAAAGGGGATTATCAGCTCTTGAGATCGATACAACTCTGACAGATATAGCCCACGCGTATGCTATCGACATGATGGAACACGGGTTTTTTTCTCATACTTCGGCCATAGACGGGTCTAGTCCCGGAGACAGGGCAGAAAAAGGAAAAGCTGTTTTTTCAATTCTTGGTGAAAATCTCGCATATGCACCAGACGTCTATATCGCGCATCAGGGACTTATGAACTCAGAAGGACACAAGATAAATATTCTCTCATCGGAATATGGACGCGTGGGCATAGGCGTCATAGATGGTGGAGTCTATGGAAAAATGTTTGTACAGGAGTTTGCTGACTAGGAGAATAACTCAGTTTGATCAATCTTTGGTGCCACTTGTTTCTCTTCTTTTATTTCTTTTTCTGCAATTTTTTCTGGGCCGAATATTTTAACTGACAGTGATTTAATCTCATATTTTTTGAGAAATCCGGCAAGTGTTTGGGGAAAATGAGTGAAATGTGCCTTGGTGATATCACATTCGATGGGGACGTCAGTTACTATGGTGGCTAGTTTTTTTGAGAGACGTATTGATTCGATATTATCGGCAATAAGATTGCGGATCCTTTCACTCTTGATAAGACGTGTATTTTTTAACATCTCCTCCACATTACCAAATTGATCCAATAACGAAACAGCAGTCTTTGGGCCGATGCCTTTGGCGCCTTTATAGTTATCAGAAGGATCCCCCATAAGACCTTTAAGTTCAGGAATCATTGAGGGGAGAACGCCAAGTTTTGTTTTTACTTCCTCAGATCCGTACAATGTCACCGAACTTGTGCCAACTTTTGGAGTTACAACATACACATTGTCCTGGACAAGTTGCATGATATCCTTGTCACCAGTCATGATAAGTATCTTCATCTTTTTTTTGTATTTTTCAACCAGAGTACCGATCACGTCATCCGCCTCATAGCCGGGTTTATCTAAAGTCACGATGTTTGCAGACTCCAGCATTTCGCGAAGAATGGGAATCTGTAGTTTAAAGTCGTCTACAAGGTCCGGCCGGTGGGATTGATATTCTTTCAGAAGTTTTTTTCGAAATGTCGGAGTCGGAGTATCAAATAGAACGATGATATGACTTGGTTTAAAATCATCAATTGCCTTAAGAAGCATCCCAAGAAATCCATAGAGAATATTGGTAGGAATTCCGTTTTTCGTCTTAAACGGGGGTATAGCATGAAAAGCGCGGTGCATAATCGCATTTCCATCTATAAGAAGAAGGATATTCATACATATAGTTTACGATACGTTTCGTTTTTTTTTGCCGACAATCTTTTCGAACTCCTCTTGATCAAGTCCTTCTTTTTTAAGAAGCTCTGCGGCGACTTTATCAATGGCCTTTCTATTTTTTTTAATTGTTTCAATCGCAATAGCATATGCTTGGGTGATGATCGACTTGACCTCCGCATCAATTTCGGCCATTTTATCTTGTGAAACAGTGTTTTGTTCCCAGTATGATTTACCCCATTCAGTGACATCCATGGTCGGGCCAAAATTAATCGGTCCAAGTTTACTCATTCCGTATTCGACAACCATTGCTTTGGCAATTTGAGTAGCCTGATCAAAATCGTTCGCTGCACCTGTTGTTGTTTCATTGAATATCACTTCTTCTGCCGCTCGCCCTCCCATCATAACTGATATTCGTTCAAGTAAATGGGATTTAGTTTCATGTAATTTATCTTTTTCTGGTGGGATGAGCGTATACCCGAGAGCCATACCACGGGATACAATTGATATTCGATGTACCGGATCGGTGTGAATAAGAAAATGAGATACGATGGCGTGTCCCGCTTCGTGATAAGCGGTGAGTTTTCTGTCGAGTTCGCTCTGAAGGCGCTTTTTTTCCGGTCCAAGTTTAACCTTTGTTGCCGCTTCCTCAAGATCTTCCATAGTTATCTTCGTATGTTCCTGATTAGCTGCGGAGATGGCCGCTTCATTAAGCATATTTTCAAGATCTGCTCCGGAAAAACCAACTGTGCGTTTGGAAATTTTGTCCCAGTTAACGGATGATTCAAATGGTTTATTTCTGGCATGAATTTTAAGAATCATCTTGCGTCCTTCAAGATCCGGATAGTCGACAATGATTCTTCTATCAAAACGACCAGGCCGAAGAAGGGCGGAATCAAGCAAGTCGCCACGATTTGTGGCTGCCATTACGATGACCTGCTCATTCGGATTGAATCCATCCATTTCAACTAGTATCTGATTTAGTGTCTGCTCACGTTCATCGTGAGACGGCATCACTCCACTGGAACGAGCTCGGCCGATGGCGTCGATTTCATCGATGAAAATGATCGCTGGTGCACTTTTTTTTGCCGTGTTGAAAAGATCACGGACGCGAGCGGCGCCGATTCCAACGAGCATTTCCATGAACTCTGATCCGGCTATTGAAAAAAACGGCACATTGGCTTCGCCAGCGACAGCTCTTGCAAGGAGTGTTTTACCAGTTCCGGCAGGGCCAACGAGTATTACGCCTTTGGGCGTTCGTGCTCCGAGCTTTTTGTACTTCTCGGGATGTTTTAAGAAATCAACAATTTCCTGGAGTTCATTTTTTGCCTCATTAACTCCAGCGACATCATTGAATGTAGTTTTTGGAAGATCTTTATTAAAGCGTTTTGCCTTAGACTGTCCAAAAGAAAATACCGAATCCTGAGCGCCTTTTGCTTGGCGAAACAAAAAGATAAAAAATGCAACCATAAGAATCGTTGGGATAAGGTTACTAAGTAGATTTACAATTCCAGCAGAAGCTTCCGTGTCTTTTATTACTACGTTAACAGACTGTGGATTGACGTTAGCGTCTTTTAAAGCGCTTGTAAAGCTTTGTGACTTTTCTTTATAAGTGATTGCACGGGTATTATTTTTAAGATAGGTAATTATTTTGTTGTCTAAAACCTCAACCTTTTGCACTCTATTATTTTTTATATCCTTAATGAGTGAGGTGATTGATTTTTCGGGCAGTGCTTTGTCTACTTGTTTAGCTAGTGAATTAAAAATAAAAAAAACAAAGAAAACCACAAAAAAAATAATGAATATCGTCTTGATGTCGAAATTAAAATTAAATTCTGCAATTTTTTTTATACCACTTTTTGTTTCTTTTTTTCCGTTTTTGGTGTTTGCCATTGGTCAATTTTAACAGATTTCTGATAGAATTAGCAAGCAATATGTTGACTGTGCAATCTAAAACATCATCGATCCCTTCTACCGTTACGATCCTTAAAAAAGGAGGACTCATCGTGGCGCCAACGGACACAGTATATGGTTTATTGGTCGATGCCACAAATGAGGAAGCGGTCAAAAAACTTATCGCCTTCAAAAATAGACCGTGGGGAAAGCCAATATCTATATTTGTAAACAATGAGCTTCTAAAAAAGAATGTCATTGCGTCTGAATCGGCGGGAACATTATTAAAAGAACTTCTCCCCGGGCCTTTCACTATTATTCTTCCTTCAAAATATGCTGTGTCGCATCTTCTCGAATCAGAGCGAGGGACACTTGGTATTCGGATTCCGCAATATCGCTTTATAAACGAGTTGGTCGAGGCTTTTGGCAAACCAATTACAGCAACGTCAGCCAATTTATCAGGAAGGCCCCCGCACTATCGGCCCGAGACATTACTCAGTGAACTACCTAAAGCAAAAAAAACACTAATTGATTTATTTATTGATGGGGGAACATTACCTAGAAATAAACCTTCTTCGATTGTGGATCTGACTGGAGACACGATAAAATTATTGCGGAAGGGAGACATTATGTTTACATCGGCTAAAACATATATTTCTCATGCGCCTTTGGATACACGAAAATTAGCGCAGCATCTGTGCTCTAAAATATCTCACGTTGTCGATGGGCAACCGCTTGTATTCATACTGGAAGGTGAGCTTGGTACGGGAAAAACCGAGTTTGTGAAAGGTGCGGGTGAGTATTTTGGTATACGCGACATTATATCTCCGACCTACGTCGTATATTACGAATATAAATGGGGGAAGAATGCAAACAATAGATTCATTCATGCAGATCTTTACAATATTCAGGAGGCTGACGAATTTAAACATCTTGGACTTGAAGAGTATTTAAAACCGCACTGCGTTATCTTTATCGAATGGGGGAACCGTGCCGGAGATATGATTCATACTTTTAAAAAGTCAGCCAGAATAGTCAGAGTAAAATTGAAACATAAGACGGAACATGAACGGGAAATTTCTGTAGAACAATAACACATGACAAAACCTGAACCATATATTTTTTCCATTGACACATCTGCAGATGAAACTTCTGCTGCAGTAACCCAAGGCAGAAAAATACTATCATACCTAAACTACACTCAAATCCAGTCCCATAAAGAATGGGGAGGCATAGTGCCTTCTATTGCAAAGAGAGCACATGAAGAAAGGATTGACTGGGTAATCGAGGAAACGTTGAGAAAATTTCAAAATACCGTAGGGACAGGTTTAAAACCTGTCCCTACAAAATATATTGATTATATCGCCGTTACCTATGGCCCCGGTCTCGCAGTCGCGCTGGAAGTCGGCATTCGAAAAGCCAAAGAGCTTGCAAAAAAATACAATAAGCCAATTATTCCAATAAACCACCTCGAAGGTCATATTTACTCGAGTTTTGTACAAAATAGTAAAGGAAATCCAAAGCGTGATTTCGAATTTCCGTATGTCGGGCTTCTTGTTTCTGGTGGACATACTGAGCTTGTTTTGTTTGAAAATCATGGATCGTTTACGTTTTTGGGCGAGACGCTCGATGATGCAGCTGGAGAGGCGATTGATAAGGCGGCACGATTAATGGGCCTGGGTTATCCAGGGGGTCCCGTTATGGAACGGCTAGCGCACGAAGTAGATAATATTGATTTATACAAATTTCCTCGGCCGCTTCATGCATCAAAAAAAATCGAGTTTTCTTTTTCCGGATTAAAAACTGCCTTCTTGTATTTCACACAGAAACTTACTTCGGAGGAAAAAATAAAGAATATCCGCGAACTTGCGAGTTCATTTCAAGAAGCAGTAACAGATTCGCTGACAAATAAGACAGAGCTCGCTATAAAAATCACTGGAGTTTCACATCTCATTGTTGGTGGAGGAGTTAGCGCTAACAAGCACTTGCGGAGCAAGCTTCGAACATTAGTTAAAAAATATAACGGATCAGTCCATTTTCCGACTTACACGTATCTTACCGGCGACAATGCGGCCATGGTTGGTGTTGCTGCGTTTTACAACCAAAAACGTGCAGTTACAGGCGATAAACGAGATCTAATTGAACGTATACCAAGACTCCGACTTGTTTAGTAAGCGACCATGCTTGTGTGATTGAAATCACGCCCCGTATAAGGTAAAATGTACGCATGCTGGATGTAAAAAATCTCACGGTAAAAATAGGCAAGAAAAAAATTCTCAGTAACATTTCTTACTCTTTCGAGAAAGGAAAAACATATGCAATTATGGGTCCAAATGGATCTGGAAAATCTACATTTGCATATACTGTTATGGGTCATCCGCAGTACGAGGTCGATGCAAAGTCAAAGCTTGTTTTTGATGAACAGAACATAAAGGAGTTATCCGCCGATAAAAGATCGTTACTGGGTATTTTTCTGTCGTTTCAGTCGCCACTGGCACTTGCTGGTGTAAGAGTTACTGAGCTTTTGCAGCTTGCGTTATTAGGTAAAAAAGAACCGCTTGCTATACGACAAGAATCAATGGCAACGGCAAAAAAATTGAAAATCCCCGAAGAACTTTTGACGCGGTCCTTGAACGAAGGCGCATCAGGCGGAGAGAAAAAAAAACTTGAAGTCCTTCAGGCATCGGTCCTCGATAAGAAACTATTAATTTTTGATGAAGTCGATACAGGTGTGGATGTCGATGCCTTGCGTACGATTGCAAAATTCTTGAAAGCAACTCAACGGGATAAAACATACATCATCATCACTCATTACAATCGCATATTGCGATATATGAAACCAGATAAGGTCTTAGTTCTCATAAATGGCGAACTGAAAAAAATTGGCGATCATACATTAGCGGAAAAAATAGAAAAAGATGGCTACACAAAAACCTGATTTAAACTTCGAGTATCGGTATGGGTTTTCAATGCCGCAAAACTATACCTTTAAAGCGCGTAAAGGACTTGATGGCGATGTCGTTAGGCAAATATCGGCGATGAAGAAAGAACCAAAATGGATGTTGGATTTCCGACTAAAATCATATGACCTTTTCTTGGAGAAACCGATGCCGGCATGGGGAGCGGATCTTAGTAGAATCAATTTTGACGAAATATACTACTACATTAAGCCCATCAAAGATCAGACAAACTCCTGGAACGATCTGCCGAAAGAAATAAAAGAAACATATGATCGTATCGGTGTTCCTGAAGCGGAAAAAAAGTATCTTGCAGGTGTGAGTGCGCAATATGAAAGTGAAGTTGTTTATGAAAGTATAAACCGTGAACTCGATAAGCTCGGGGTTTTATTTTGTGATATGGATACAGCATTAAAAAAGCACCCCGAAATTGTAAAAAAATACTTTGGAACTCTTATTCCACCACACGACAATAAGTTTGCAGCTCTTAATTCGGCAGTTTGGTCGGGAGGTTCGTTTGTGTATGTCCCAAAAAACGTAAAGGTAAACTTACCTTTGCAAGCATATTTTCGTATAAATGCAGAAAAGTTCGGTCAGTTTGAACGTACGCTCATAATAGCCGATGAAGGGTCTGATGTTCATTATGTTGAGGGGTGTACTGCGCCCATTTATACAACCGACTCACTCCATTCAGCCGTAGTCGAGATTTTTGTGAAAAAAAATGCTAAGGTACGCTACACGACTGTCCAGAACTGGAGTAAGAATGTCTATAACCTTGTTACCAAAAGAGCGCGGGCAGAGAAAGATGCAGCTATGGAATGGGTTGATTGCAATCTTGGCAGCCAGGTTACGATGAAATATCCGAGTGTATATCTGACCGGGAAACGAGCCCGGGGAGAGGTTCTGTCGATTGCTTTTGCGGGTCGTGGACAACATCAGGATGCTGGAGCAAAAATGTTCCATTTCGCGCCTAACACAACATCCCGAATAGTCTCAAAATCTATTTCAAAAGAT
>Ga0247727_10017792_pt1 | contig 11267 bp, 12 predicted proteins | sample WisWelCaveWW1625_FD_202498 | JGI IMG/M metagenome (GOLD analysis project Ga0247727, IMG submission 202498) | Biofilm microbial communities from Wishing Well Cave, Virginia, United States - WW16-25 | ecosystem: Environmental > Aquatic > Deep subsurface > Groundwater > Cave microbial mat | place...
CGAATGTCGCCGGCGCCGGGGCTTGCGCCCGCACCACCATCGTGACCAGCGCCAGCAGGCCGACCAACCGAAGCTTCTGCATAGGCTCTACCCGTTCAACCCCTAGGATAAAATAAAGTTGCGGCTTCCCACAACCTTGCTGCCCGGCCGGGGTTTCCAACAGGGAACATTGACACAACCCGCGGCAAGCGGTTATGCTCCGCGATTGACGCAAGTTACGATTGTGAACCAGACCAGGGGCTGCCTGCTGGGCGACCGGATCGAGCGCGCCGACACGGGCCAGACCCGGCGGGTTGGTTTGCTGAAAAGGCCGGGCCTGGAAAAAGGTGAAGGCCTTTGGATCGTGCCGTCCGAGGCGATCCACACGTTCTTCATGCGGTTCGATATCGACGTTCTGTTCCTGGACCGGCAGAAGCGCGTGGTCAAGGCAGTCAGCCGCCTGCGCCCGTGGCGGCTGGCCATGAGCTGGCGGGCGCGGACGATACTGGAGCTTCCCCCTGGTATCATCGAGCAGACCGGAACCCGGGCAGGGGACCAGTTGGAGGTAGTTTTGCAGGAAACGCCAAGGTCATGAAAACCATCGCGTCGATGGCGGTTGCGCTGTGGGGCTTGCTGGGAGCCGGGTGCGCCCGGCAAACGGCGGTGGTGTCCACGCCGCCCGCTCCGAAAGCGACGGCGGTTTCTACGGTAATGCGCCGCCAGGTGCTGAACGCGGCGGATGCCGGCGAGGGCGACACCCTGGCTGCCCAGTGGCGGCGGCAGTTGGCGTCGGACCCCCTCAGCGTCGAGCCGCGGCTGGCCCTCGCCGCTCACTATCGCAAGACAGGCCGGCCGGAACTGGAGCTGGAACACCTGCGGGTGGCAGTCGAACGGTTCCCGAGCTCCCGGGAAGCACGCCTGGCCCTGGCCGCGTCGCTGCGGGGAGCCGGCGAGCCGGCCGATGCCGCCGCCGCTCTCCAGGAGTTGCTGGCTCTCCAGCCTGCCGCCGCCGATGATCCAGCCGTACTCAACCAGCTCGGGATCGCCTACGACGAAGCCGGCGACTGGAGACGCGGCGAGCAGGCCTTTCGCCGCGCGGTGGCCCTGGCGCCCAAGCTCGACTACCTCCACAACAACCTCGGCTACAACCTGTTCCAACAGCAGCGCGTTCCCGAGGCGGTGCCCGCGCTCCAGCAGGCGGTGAAACTCAACCCGCGCTCCGAAACCGCCCGCAACAACCTTGGCATGGCAGTGGCGCGCTGGCCCGGGGCGGCGGTCGGGGACGCGCTGAAGCATTTCGAAAACGTCACCGACGCCGCCACCGCCAACAGCAACCTCGCGGCGGCGCTCATCGAGCAGCAGCGCTACGGCGAGAGCCGGCGGTTGCTCGAGGCGGCGCTCGATTACAACCGCTCCCACGCCGCCGCGCTTGCCAACCTGCGACTGCTCTCCGAGCTCGACGGCAAGCCGCTCACCGTTCCCCTCCGGCCCCGCGTGGGACCGGTGCGCCGCTCTCTGGCGGTGCTCAAGAAGATCTTCGTACCTCCCAAAGGAGACACCCCATGAAACAACTCTTGCTGGCCTTTCTTCGCGAAGAGAGCGGCCAGGACCTGGTGGAATACGCTCTGGTGGTGGCCACCGTGGCGCTGGTGCTGATCAGCGCCGTCAACAACCTCTCGCAGGGCATCGTGAGCCTGTACGAGAGCATGACCGGGGATCTGGCCAGCATCGGCACCACCGGCCAGTAATGGATGGCCCCGACGACCCTGGCCGGCCTCCCCCCTGCGGGTGAGGCGGCGGAGGCGGTCTCTACCCGAGCCGCCCCCCGCACCCGTCCAGGCGTGGTCTGGCTGCCCGATTTGGCCTCTCTCGCCGCCCTGCTCACCTTTTGGTATGTCCTGTTCTTCTACCAGGGCTACACGCGCCTGTTCCGCGATTCCGACGCCGGGTGGCACATCCGCAGCGGCGAGTCGATGCTCAGCGCCGGCGCCGTGCCGCGGCAGGATGCCTACTCCTTCTCGAAGCCCGGCCAGGCGTGGATGAACTGGGAGTGGCTGGCGGACGCGGCCAGCGGCGCCGCACACCGGGCGGCCGGGCTGGCCGGCGTGGCGCTGCTCTACTCGAGCGTCATCGCAGCCGTGGTCTGGTGCTGGTTCCGGCTGCATTGGAAGCTCGGAACGAACTTTCTGCTCACCTGCCTTCTGGCGGTTCCGCTGCTCGGCACGATCAACATGCACTGGCTGGCGCGGCCGCACATTTACGGCTGGATGCTGATGCTGCTGGCCCTGTGGTGGGCCGAAGGGAAGCCCTCGCGCCCGCGCCTGGCGCTCTATGCGGCTGGCGCCGCGGTGTGGGCCAATCTCCATCCCAGCTTTCTGTTCGCCCCGTTTCTGGCGCTGCTGTATGCGGCCGCGCGTCTGTTGCGCCCGCTCATCTGGAATCTCGATCGGGAGCAGGAGTGGCGCGCCGCCCGCCACTACCTGGCGGCCGCCGTGCTGTCGGCCCTGGCCACCCTGGCAAATCCTTACGGCTGGACGCTGCATCGCCACGTGCTCGCCTACCTGGGCGATTCCGGGTTGCTGGCTTCGGTGGGCGAGTTCCAGAGCTTCAATTTTCATGTTGATGGCGCCGGCCAGATTCTTCTGGGGCTCGCGATCGCCGCCGCCGGAACCCTGCTCGCGGCCGCCCACCAGCGTCTGGATCACTTTCTGCTCGGCGTCGTCCTGCTGGGGTCCGCCTTGCGATCGGCCCGCGGCTTGCCGCTGGCCGCGCTGCTGCTGCTGCCCATCGCCGGAGCCCACCTGACCGCGTGGTGGTCTGGCGCAGGCTCGCTCGGCCCGCTCAACCGCTGGCTCGCCGCGGCCCGGCTTTACGGGGAGCGCCTCCGCGACCACGACCGCGCCGGCGGCGCCTGGCTGGTTTTGCCCGTGCTCGCCGTCTCGGTCCTCTGGGCCGCGCCCCAGGCGACCCTGCGGGCGGGCTTTGCGTCCTCCGATTTCCCGGTTGCAGCCGCCGGGCAACTGGAACATCTGGCTCCCGAATTGTTTCAGCCGGGCGCCCGCCTGCTGGCCCCCGACAAGTTCGGCGGCTACCTGATCTACCGCTTCCAGGGCCGGCTCAAAGTTTTTTTCGACGGCCGCAGCGACTTCTACGGACGCGAGTTCCTGGAGGACTACCGCCGCCTGGTCCAGGTACGCCCCGGATGGCACGACCTGTTGACGCGCTCGAATTTCACCCACGCCCTGCTCCCGAATGACTACTCCCTGGTCGACGCGCTCCAGCGCGCCGGCTGGACGACGGTCTATCGGGACTCGACGGCGACTCTGCTGCGATGGAAACACTGATCGCCAGGTCGATTCTGGGAGGAGTGGTGGTGGCCGCGGCGGCCACCGACCTGCGTCACCGCCGCATTCCCAACTGGCTGACCGTGCCCGCCATGGCCACCGGCCTGGTGCTGAACGGCATCTCCGGGATCGGGTTTGGGACCGCCATTCTGGGCATGCTGGCGGCCCTGGGCGTCTACTTTCTCTGCTTCGCCGCGGGGTTTCGCGGGGCGGGGGACGGCAAGCTGATGGGAGCGGTGGGAGCTTTTGTCGGCTGGCCCCACATCGTCGTGGTAATGGTTTGGGTGGCGTTGCTGGGGGGAGTGGCGGCGATCGTGTTCTGCTGGCGGCAGGGAGTGTTGGGCGCTGTGCTCCGCAACACGGCGAGCCTGATGGCCGACATGGCTTGTTTGCGGTGGCAGGCCGTGAAGGAGCGAAGCGATCATCGCGCCCCCGGCCGGATCACTATGCCCCACGGCCCCGTGATCGCCGCCGCGACGCTTGCGTTTTTGCTGCTGTTTCCGAGGTGATTGGACGTGGATCGCAGACGAGTGCTCATGATCTTCGCGGTAGCCTGGGTGTCGGCCGCGGCGCTGAGCTGGTTCCTGTATAACCGGACTCGGGCGCCGCAGCAGGAGCGGGTGACGGTCGTGCTGGCGGCCGGACGCAACCTCCCCGCCGGCACCATGCTCAAGGAATCCGATCTCGGCCGCATCACGCTGCGCCAGCAGGAGGCGCCGCTCGGCGCCATCCCGGCCGCCCGCAAGCCGGAGATCCTCAGCCGCACCCTGCTGGTGGATGTGGCCGCCCGCGAGCCCCTGCTCGAGCAGAAACTGGCCCTGCGCACCGGCGCCGAAGGCATCGCCGCCACCATCGCCGACGGCAAGCGCGCCGTGGCCGTGAAAATCGATTCCGTCAGCGGCGCCGGCGAGCTGCTCGAACCCGGCGCCCACGTCGACGTGCTGTTTACCAAGCCCGGCAAGATGGCCGAGGCCATCACCACCACCATCCTGCAAAACGTCAAGATACTTTCGGTCGGCCGCAGAGTACGCCCCGGCGAAAAGGTCGACCCCAAGGCCCCCAGACTCCCGGTAGCCACCCTGCTGGTCAGCCCTGAAGACGCCCAGAAACTCGAGCTGGGCAAAAATCAGGGCAAGATCAGCCTGATTCTGCGAAACCCGCTGGACCCCAGGAACCTGGCCAAGACCGACCCGGTCACCACCGAGGTGCTGGATCCGCTGGCTATGGTGCGGAACGACCCGCGGCGCTCGCGCCTCCGCGGCGGCCGGCCCGGCCTCACCGCTCCGGGCGCGTCTGCGGCCCCCGACGAGGAGTCCCCGGACCTCAAGAAGAAGAAAGCCGAGCCGCCCCCGCCGAAGTCCGTCGTCGACGTCTTCCGGGGCGCCAAACACACCCAGGAAGTGTTCCGCTGATGACGCGCCTACGAATCAGTCTGCTCCTGCTCGCCGCCATCCCAGCGCCGGCCCAGAATCCTCCGGCAAAAGACCTGCGCCTCACGCTGGGCCGCGGCGAGCTGCTCCAGTTCACCCGGGAAGTCACCAAGCTCTCGATCTCGGAGCCGGCGGTCGCCGACGCGGTCGTGGTGTCGCCCAAAGACATAGTGGTCAACGCCAAGGGAGTCGGCAATACGACGCTGCTGGTGTGGGAGGAAGGAGCGGCCCCGGCGCGCTACGAGATCACCGTCACGCCCGACCTGGGTCCGGTCGAAAAGGAACTCCAGCAGGTCTTTCCCGACGGCAACGTGAAGGTCTCGGGCAGCCAGGAGCGGCTGGTGCTCACCGGGGAGGTCCGCGACGCCGAGGCATCCAAGCGCGCCGCCGGCATCGCCTCCGGACGCGCCAAGGAAGTGGTCAACCTGCTGGTGGTCCCTCCGACGCCGCCCCGCAAGCCCCAGCAGATCCTGTTGCAGGTCAAGTTCGCCACCATCGACCGCACGGCCCTCTCGGCGGTCGGCTTCAATTTCTTCAGCCGCAACGACAAGACGCTGGGGTCGCTCTCGACCCAGCAGTTCGGCAATCCCCGCTTTAGCCAGCTCCAGTTCGAGGATCAGAACTTCTCGAACGCCACCATCAACCTCACCGACATCCTCAACATCTTCGCCTTCCGGCCGGATTTGAACATCGGGGCCACCATCCGCCTGCTGCAGGGACGCAACCTGCTCGAGGTGCTGGCCGAGCCCAACCTCATCGTGATGGAGGGCAAGCAGGCCAGCTTTCTGGCCGGCGGCGAGTTTCCATTCCCGGTGGTCTCGAGCACCGGCACCGGCGGCGCCATCGCCCCGGTGGTCACCGTCCAGTTCCGCGAGTTCGGGGTGCGGCTGAACTTCGCGCCGACCATGGGCGAGGACGGAACCATCCAGATGAAGGTTTCGCCGGAAGTCTCCTCGCTCGACTTCGCCAATGCCCTCACCATCCAGGGCTTCCTGATTCCCGCCATCAGCACCCGCAAGGCCGAGACCGAGGTGCAGCTCAAGGAAGGCGAGAGTTTCGCCATCGCGGGCCTGATCGACAACCGCGTCGTCCAGAGCATGAACAAGATCCGGGGCCTGGGGGATATCCCCATCATCGGCCGGCTGTTCCGCTCATCCCAGACCAGCAAGACCAACAATGAGCTGCTGGTGGTGGTGACCCCGTACCTGGTCAAGCCGCTGGCGCCGGGCGAGACCGCCAAGCTGCCGGAGTTCTCGATCGACCCGGCCATCCCGCCGGATCCCAAGACCGGTAAGAAGAAAGCGCCCGCCAAGCCCGAGTTCGTCGGCCCGAGGGGCCACCAGGAGCCCAAGCCGTGAGACGCCGCCGGAGCCGCCTCGGCGCCACCCAGGTGTACGTGGCGATCCTGATGGGGACCGTGTTGTTCGGCTTCCTCGGCTTCGCGGTGGACCTGGGGCGGCTCTATCTGATCCGTGGCGAGCTGAACGCTGCCGCCGAGGCCATGGCGCTGGCGGCGGGACAGGAGCTGATCGGCACCAACGCCGCCGCCGACCTGGCTCAGTCGGCCGTGGACCTCGCCCAGGTCGCCGGCGCGGGCAACGACAATCGCTTCGATTTCGGCGCCAACGCGGTCGGCGGAGAAGGGGCGCTCGCGAGCGAGATCGGAGACCTCGAGCTGTTCGCTGCCTACAACGACGCGGTAGGGGGCGATACCGGAACCACCGCCGGCGCTTCCGACGCCCGCTACGTCCGGGTTCGCGTGCGGGCCGACGCCCCCCTGACCTTCTGGCAGCTCCTCCCTGCCCGGGCCGCCACCACCTCCATCGAGACGGCCGCCGTGGCCGGCATCAGCCAGGCGTTGTGCACCGCCTGCGGGATCGAGCCGATCGCTATCGTTCCTCTCGACGCCTCCGACTCGACTGACTTCGGCTTCCTCCGCGGGACCAGGTACACCCTCTACAGCCAGTGCACCGGCCCGGCGCCGGGACAACTGGCGGGCTCGGCCGGCAGCATTCAGTACACTCTGCTCGACCGCGCGCTGGAGGACTCGAGCGACACCGACCAGCAGGTGTTCCGGCTGCTGGCCGGCGGCATCCCGGCTCCGGCGTTTCCGGTTTCGGAGGAAAGCAACCTGGCCTGCCCCACCATCGGAACCACCGAGCTGCGCATGGCCGCCGTGAGCGCGGCCGCCTGCAATGCCGCCAACCGCGGCCCGATTGCCCGCGACGCCTTGTGCGGACTCAACACCCGGTTCACGCCCACGCCTCACGCCTCCTGCGAACCCATTACCGACGTGGCCACCCTGGTCGAGTCCTATAGCCAGGACACCAACGTCGACAGCATCGACGATTACCTGGAATACGACGGCAACCGCCGCCGTATCCTGACCGTCGCCCTGGTCGATTCGATCCCCCTCAACGCCGCCACCGAAATGCTGGTGCTCGGCTTCCGGCAGTTCTTGCTTGAGCCAAACCCTGACTCGACCGAGCTCAACCCAGCCGATGCGGTGGGCCGCTTCGCGGCGATCTACATCGGCTACCCGGCGCCCATCCGGCAAGGCCGGTTCGGCTCCTGCGGCGTGACCCAGGGACCGGGAAGGGTGGTGCTGCATTGAAACGGTCCGGCGTCGCCCTGCTCGAATCCGTGCTCCTGATCCCGCTGCTGGTTCTGCTGTTCGTCGGCGGCATGGAGATCGGCAAGATCACCCTGACTTACTACCAGCTCCAGAAAACGCTGCGCGGCGGCGCGCGCATGGTGAGCCTGCTGCACGGCGCCGACTTCTGCAACACCGAAGATTCCCAGATTGTGGCCATCAAGAACTTCATCGTCCTGGGCCCGGAGGGCGACGCGGCCAGTCCGGTGGTTCGCGGCCTGACCGCCGATCGCATTCTGGTCACCCCGGAGCGCGCCGACCGCGAAAACAGCGCCATCGACACCTGCGAGTGCGGCGGCGCCACCGGCTGTCTGGCGGCCGAGGGTGGCCGCGCGCCCGATTTCGTCACCCTCTCCATCGACGGCGGCTACGAGTTCCAGCCCCGCATCCCGTTTCGAACACTGGATCCGATCCTGCTGCGCCCCCACGTGCGGGTTCCCTTCGGCGGGCTCTGACCATGCGGACCGCGGCTCCATCCCGAATCCGGCGGCGCGCCGCCTCGACCGTCGAGTTCGCCCTCGTCTACGGCCTGGCGCTGTTGCCCCTCAGCTTCATGTTTGTCTTCGCCAGCGAGCTGCTCTGGGTCTGGCACAGCACGGCCGACTGGACCCGGCTGGGGGCCAAGTACGCCGCCACCCATTGCTTCCAGTCCGACGGCGGCAACGTCAGCCAGTGGATGAGGGAGAACGTCCCGCTGATGATCGACCAGAACCGCTTCCGGGAGGGCGAAGTCGAGATCACGGTCGAGTACTTCAACGCCGACCCCACCACCGGCGAGCTGGTGGCGTTCGAGTGCCTGGGCGCCGAGTGCAGCCCCGAGTGCGTCCCCGAAACCGTGCGCATCACCGTCTCCGGCTACGAGTTCCGGCGCTTCCTGGACGTTCTGGGCCTGCCGTCGGTCCCGCTGCCCGACTTCCGCACCACCGCCAGCATGGAGGGCGCCGGCTGCAATCCCGAGGAGCAGACCTGCTTGCCGTAACAACCCTATGTCGATCCCCCTCCTAGTTGCCTCCCCCGACCTCCACTTCCGCGAGATGATCCGGGAGAGCCTGCTGAACGTGGCCAACGCCACGCTGATCGCGGAGTTCCCGGAGATCGCGCTGAACCTCTACATCCGCGTGCTCCACGAGCTGGAGCGCCACCCCAAGGCGGCCCTCATCCTCGATCTTTCCGGCGACACCGAAGCGGCGCTGAAGGCGCTCGAGAAAATGCGCCAGGCGGCCCCGGACCTCTACATCATCGCCTCCCATTTCCAGGCCGAACCCGACCTCGTCATCGCCTGCATGCGGGCCGGGGCGCAGGAATTTCTGGTGCAGCCGCTGAAGCGCACCGAGTTCCGCGACGCCATGACGCGCCTGGAGCAGAATGTGCGCCGCACCGCATCCGCCGGGGCCAAGCTCGGCAGGATCTACACCTTTCTCGGATCCAAAGGGGGCGTCGGCACCACCACCCTGGCCGTCAACTTCGCCGCCGTCGCCGCCCAGGAGAAGCGCCACACCGTGCTGCTCGACCTGGACCTGCGGGCCAACGACGCCGCCCTCCAGCTCGGCGCCCACCCCCAATACACGCTGCTCGAAGTGGCTGAGAACCTGGGCCGCCTCGACCAGGCGCTGTTCGAAGGCTTCGTCACCCGCGACCCGCTCGGCTTCTTCCTGGTCGGCCCCCCGGACAACCTCGAGCACCGCGGCTTCTTCACCGACTACCAGTTCAAGGAGTTCGCCACCTTCCTGGTGGAGAAATACGACACCATCGTGATCGATGCCGGCGTGGCGGTGAACGAAGAGCTGGTGGTGGCCGCCATGCAGATTTCGGCTTCCATCTTCGTGGTGCTGACCCAGGAGCTGGCCTCCATCCGCAACGCCCAGCGCTACATCTCGTTTCTGATGCGCCTGGGCATCACCCAGGACCAGATCAAGCTGCTGGTGAACCGCTACAACAAGAAGGTGAACTCCAACCTCGCCTCGCGCGAGCAGATCGAGCAGACCCTCAACCAGCCGGTCTTCTACGGCCTGCCCGACGGCCTGGCCGCCGCGCTCGGCGCCGTCAACAAGGGCCGCCCGGTGGTGGCCGATCCCGCGGCCCGCTCCTCCGAGCTCGACCAGGCCCTGCGCGCCCTGGTGAAAAAATCGGTAGGATAAAGATTCATGGGAACCCCCCGAGTGCTGACCCGCCCGCGCCCCGCCGCTGAGCGCTGGTTCGAGATCAAGAACCTGGTCCACCAGAAGCTCCTCAACTCCCTGGACACCGACACCCTGAAAGCCATCAACAAGGACCAGGTCCGCGGCGAGATCGGCCTCACCGTCGAGCGGCTGGTGCTCGACGAAGCCATCCCCATGACGCTGGCCGAGCGCGAGCGCATCATCGAGGAGATTCTGGACGAGGTCTTCGGCCTGGGCCCGCTCGAGCCGCTGCTCAAGGACGGCTCCATCAGCGACATCCTGGTCAACGGGCACGACAACGTCTACATCGAGCGCGACGGCCGGCTGGTGGAGACCAATGTCCGGTTCCGCAGTCCGCAGCACGTCCGCCAGATCATCGAGAAGATCGTCTCCGCCGTGGGCCGCCGCATCGACGACTCCTCCCCCATCGTCGACGCCCGGTTGAAAGACGGCTCCCGCGTCAACGTCATCATTCCCCCGCTCAGCCTGATCGGCCCGGTCATGTCGATCCGCCGCTTCGGCAAGAAGCTGCTCTCGACCGAAGACCTGTTGAAGAAGGAAACCCTCACCACCGGCATGCTCGACCTGCTGAGCGCCTTCGTCGAGGCCCGGCTGAACATTGTCATCTCGGGCGGCTCCGGAAGCGGCAAGACCACCGTGCTCAACACGCTGTCGCGCTACATCCCGGAGGAGGAACGCATCGTCACCATCGAGGACGTGGCCGAGCTGCAGCTCCAGCAGTGGCACGTGGTGCGCCTGGAGACCCGTCCGCCCAACATCGAGGGCGCCGGCGCCATCACCCAGCGCGACCTGGTCATCAACTCCCTGCGCATGCGGCCCGACCGCATCATCGTCGGGGAGTCCCGCGGGCCCGAGGCCCTGGACATGCTCCAGGCCATGAACACCGGCCACGACGGCTCCATGACCACCGTCCACGCCAACTCCGCCCGCGAGTCCTTCTCGCGCCTGGAGACCATGGTCATGATGGCGTCCCAGAACATACCCGACCGCGTGATCCGCCAGCAGCTCACTTCCGCCATCAACCTGGTGGTGCACCTGACGCGCTTCATCGACGGCACGCGCAAGGTGACTTCCATCTCCGAGGTCGTCGGCGTGCAGAATGACCAGGTGGAGATGCAGGACCTGTTCGTTTTCGAGCGGCTGGGGGTGGCGCCCAGCGGCCGCGTGCTGGGCCGCTTCCAGGCCACCGGCGCCCGCCCTCTCGCCATGGAGCGGCTCAAGGCCTGCGGCATCCATCTTTCGGAGTCCATTTTCCGGGAGGCGCACGAGGTCCAGTGACGCTGTTCCTCATCACCGGCATTCTGTTTAGCGCCGCGCTGCTGGTGGCGGCGCACTTCGTCTGGACGGTCCCGGAGCAGGAGCGCGCCCGGGCGCTGGCCCACCGCATCGGCGAGCTGCGCGCCCAGGCCCGCGGCGCCGCCGGCCCGGAGCTGGTTCGCCGCCCGCAGCGCGGTTCCTTCGCGTTTCTGGAAGATTTCGTCCAGTGGCTGGGCCTCATCCGCCGGCTCCAGGAGATCATCGACCAGGCCAACCTCAAGCATCACGCCGGCAACGTCATCGCCCTGGTGGTGGCCCTCGTCGCCGGCGGCTTCCTGGCGAGCGGCCTGCTCGACCTTCCCCTGCTGCTGCTCCGCATCCTGCTGGCGGTCTGGCTCGCCGCCAGCAGGATGCGGAGCAGCAG
>Ga0247727_10017793_pt1 | contig 11267 bp, 10 predicted proteins | sample WisWelCaveWW1625_FD_202498 | JGI IMG/M metagenome (GOLD analysis project Ga0247727, IMG submission 202498) | Biofilm microbial communities from Wishing Well Cave, Virginia, United States - WW16-25 | ecosystem: Environmental > Aquatic > Deep subsurface > Groundwater > Cave microbial mat | place...
TGACGCGTGCGCATCATCACCTCGTCGATGTCGCGGTCCAGGTACATGTTGATCGCGTTGGCCGATGCCGCCGCCAGCGTGCCGCCCAGCAGGGTGGCGGCGATCAGCCAAAGCGAGGGCAGCTCACCGGCGGCCAGGAACATGGCGGGAACCGTGGTGACGAGCAACAGCACGATGATGCGAGGCTTCGTGAGAGCCGCGAACGCGCCGAGCGTCGATGCGAGGGTCCCTCGTGGCTCGCGCTCCATGGCCTCCCGGTCGATCGGCGCTTCGGCATCCTGCGCTCCGGCATCGATGCGAGCCCCGACCGCCATCGCGACCACGAGTGCCCAGAGCAGGGCGGAAACCCCCACGTGGGCCGTTCGAGGGGCGACGGCCAACTCCGTCACGACGTTGATCCCGCCGATCACGATCTGTGCGACTAGCACGATGATCGAGGCGGTGGCGAGGCGCCGCATCCTCCTCGTTCCGGCGGTCGTTCGAACCCGGACGGCTGTCCAGATCACGAGCGCTGCAGCCACGAGGGCGAGTCCGCGGTGCAGCATCATCGCCAGCGCCCCGTCGGGCTCCAGGCTGGGGATCAGGCGTCCGCCCATGAGCGGCCAGTCCCGGAAGGCGAGACCTGCGCCCTCCGCGCGGACGTAGGTCCCGGCGAGCAGCAGCAGGTACGTGATCGCGGCGGCCCAGGTGGTGATGCGGATCAGGCCGGTGTCAGGCGAGCCCTCGCGAGCCGGGCCGGTCGCGACGGTGATGCCGACGATGGCGGCCAGGACCAGGAACGCCACCGCGAAGTGGATCGTGACGACCGCTGGATCGAGACCGCTCACCACCACCCAGCCCCCGAGCGCCCCCTGGATCAGGAAGGCCGGGGCGAGAGCGACGGCCGCCACGAGGGCGCCGCGCCGGGCGACGCCGGTCCTGCGGCGAAGGAGCGCCACGATGGCGATCACCGCCAGCGCCACCGCCAGCAGTCCCGAAACGACCGCCAGGAGCCGGTGGAGGTACTCGATCAGCGTGTGTATCTCCCACCGCGGGATCCACGAGCCGAAGCACAGCGGCCAATCCGGGCATCCCTCGCCTGACCCTGTGGCCCGCACGAGCCCTCCCCACGCGATCAAGAGCAGCGTGGACACGGTCGTGGCGATCGACAGGGTGCGGAAGGTGCGTCGCATGGTGGGTTGGCCCGACCGTGACGGCCGGACGAGCCATGATAGTCATCGGGCCGTTAGCGCCCTCCCGGCCGGCCGGCATGATCGGCATACTCCTGCCGGATGCAGAGGAACAGCCCCGTCGCCCAGGCCGCGCTCCGAGAGCGCATCGACGCTGCCCTCGGCGCGTTCCTAGAGGAGCGCCGGCGAGCCCTGGCATCGGTGCATCCCGAGACGGCGGTGATGGTGGAGGAGATCGCGCGGCTCCTGGACGCCGGCGGCAGGCGCTTGCGCCCGGTGTTCGCGTATCAGGGTTACCTCGCCGGAGGGGGCGAAGACGACGGGGCCATGATCGCGGCCGCGTCGTCCTTGGAGTTGGTGCACGTGATGGCGCTTATCCACGACGACGTGATGGACGGGGCGAGCGAGCGTCGAGGGGTCCCGAGTGTGCACCGGGCGCTCGAAGCGCGCGCGGCGGCGCGGGGCGCCCCGGGTCCGCGGGACGAAGGCCGCGCGCTCGCGATCTTGACGGGAGATCTCGCCTCGGTCCTGGCCGACGAGATGCTCATCACGAGCGGGTTCGAGCCCCGCTGCGTCGGGGTCGCTCTCGCCCGGTCCTACCGCATGCGTCTCGCTATGGCGGCGGGCCAGTACCTGGACGTCACCGGCGCGACCACGTCCCCCGAGACGCTCGCCGGGCTGAAAGGCGGCGCCTACACCGTCGAAGGGCCTCTGCTCATCGGCGCCGCTCTGGCGGGGGCGCCCGAGCCGGTCGAGGCGTGCCTGCGCGCCTACGGCGATCCCCTGGGGGTGGCGTTCCAGTTCCTCGACGACCTGCGCGACGGTGACGCGGCTGCTAGCGTCGACCGCGCGACGGTCGATCGGCTCTTGGGGAGGGCTGCTGCCGCCCTCGACCCGGCGGTCCTTCCCGGGGATGTGCGCGAGGCGCTGCGTGATCTGATCGATCTCGTGGGGGAGACGTGACCGATGACCTGGCGGCGCTGCGCCGCTCCTTCCGCGACGCGCTGACGTGCCGGATCGGCACCACCCGGCCCGATGGCGGGCCGCACGTCGCCGCGCGCTGGTTCATCTGGCTCGAGGACGCGCTGTGGGTCACCACCCGGATCGGTGACTCGACGTGGGAGGACGCGACCCGCGATCCTCGCGTCTGCATCCTGATCGACCGCGGGATCGATTGGGTCGAGCTCGGCGGGGTCCGCGTGGTCGGGGTGGCCGAGCCGTTCCCCGCCGAGCACCCGGACCTGCGCTCGCCCATGTCGGCCTGGCACGAGAAGTACCGGCAACTTCTGGCGGGGGAGGGCTTCTCGAGGTTCACCGACGAGGTGCCGAGCCTCGGGTTCCTGCGTGTGGCGCCCGCCAACGTGGACGCGTGGGATCACCGGTCCCGATGAAGGCCGTGCGGCGCTCTGGCCGCGCATCTACACTCGCCTTGAGGCGCCGCCAGCTCGGTGGTAGCCTGGCTTGTGAAAGTTTTCACAAGCGGACCTGCGGAGGTCTGAGGGGGGCGCGTGAGCGACGAGCGGACGATCGAGACGGACGTCCTGGTCGTGGGCGCCGGACCCGGAGGCTCGGCCGCCGCCTATCACCTGGCCCGGCTCGGGCTGGACGTCACCGTCGTCGATAGAGCCACCTTCCCTCGAGAGAAGGTCTGCGGCGACGGCCTCACGCCGCGCGCGGTCAAGGCGATGCTGGACATGGGGATCGACACGGACGATCCCGGGTTCGAGAAGGTCCTGGGCCTGCGGGTGCACTCGAGGTCGACCACGATCGACCTGCCATGGCCCGAGCTCGAGACCTTCCCCGGCTACGGCTTGGTCATGCCGCGCGACGGATTCGACCATCTCCTGGCGCAGCGGGCCACGAAGGCGGGGGCGCGGATCCTGGAGGCCACCGAGGTGCTCACCCCGGAGCGCGACGGGATGTGGGTCACCGGAGCGAGAGTGCGTCCGACAGGCGATCGACACGGCTCGCCGAGGACGATCCGAGCGCGGTGCACGATCGCAGCGGACGGGGCGGCGAGCCGATTCGCGAAGCCGGTCGGGGTACGGCGAGACGGCTCCCGGCCGCTGGGGATCGCCGCCCGCCGCTACTACCGCGTGCCTTATCACCCCGGGCCCTGGTTCGAGTCATGGCTCGACCTCTGGGACGGCGACCTGCTCCTTCCCGGCTACGGGTGGCTCTTCCCGATGACGGGCGGGCGCATCAATCTGGGTGCTGGGCTCCTGAGCACGTTCAAGCACTTCCAGGACGTGTCGGCCCAGCAGCTGTTCGCCGCCTTCGCCCGGATGCTGCCGGCGGACTGGGAGATCGGCGAGGACTCCGCGGACGGCAAGGTGCTCTCGGGCCCGCTGCCGATGAGTTTCAACCGCTCGCCCCTGGCGTTCCCGGGGCTGATGCTGATCGGTGACGCCGCGGGCGCGGTCAACCCCTTCAACGGCGAGGGGATCGCCTATGCGATGGAGACAGGCCGCATCGCCGCCGAGCTCGCCCACGAGTCGCTCGTCACCGGCCGCCCCGGTCTGATCGCCCGCTACCCACAGATCCTGCGCGACACCTACGGCCGCTACTTCTTCGTCGGACGGCAGTTCGCCCGGCTGATCGGGAAGCCCTCGGTCATGGGCAAGGCCACGCGCTACCTGCTTCCCAACGAGCGGATCATGGCCTTCGCGCTGCGCGTGATGGGCAACCTGACGGACGGTCCCGGTGGTGATCTGCAGGACAAGCTGTTCGCCGTCATGCAGAAGGTGGCACGCCCCTCGTGACCCGTAGGATGACCGCCCGATGCTGAGCGATTACCTGCCCATCGTCGTGCTGGCGGGGCTCGCGACGATCTTCGCGGTGGCCTCGCTCGCAGCCTCCTCGCTGCTGCGTCCGCACCGACCCGATGCCGTCAAGCTGTCGGCCTACGAGTGCGGCAACGAACCGGTCCGCCTGCCGCGAGGCGAACGATTCAGCGTGAAGTTCTACGTCGTGGCGATGCTGTTCATCATCTTCGATATCGAAACGATCTTCCTATTCCCGTGGGCCGTGTCGTTCCGTTCGCTGGGCCTGTTCGGGTTGATCGAGATGGCGATCTTCGTGTTCCTCGTGTTCGTCGCATACGTCTACATCTGGCGCAAGGGTGGGTTCGATTGGACGGGGGACCCGACACCGGTGAAGCCCCCCGAGGTCGTGGAGCGCGAGCGAGAGCTGCAGGGGGCCCGTCGTGCCGGTTGAGCGGATCGAGGGCATGCACCTCGGCCGCTCGCCTGAGGAGATCGAAGAGGAGGTCCGCCGCGGCGTCCTGACGACGTCGCTCGACCGCGCGGTCGGGTGGGCCCGGAAGCAGTCGATGTGGCCGGCCACGTTCGGGCTGGCTTGCTGCGCCATCGAGATGATGTCCGCCGGCGCCGGACGGTACGACCTGTCCCGCTGGGGCATGGAGTTGTTCCGAGCCTCCCCGCGCCAAGCCGACCTGATGATCGTCGCCGGGCGCGTTTCGCAGAAGATGGCGCCCGTTCTGCGCCGGATCTACGATCAGATGCCCGAGCCGAAGTGGGTCATCTCGATGGGCGTGTGCGCCTCGGCGGGGGGCATGTTCACGAACTACGCCATCGTCCAGGGCGTCGACACGATCGTGCCCGTCGACGTCTACGTGCCGGGTTGCCCGCCCAAGCCGGAGATGTTGATGCACGGCATCCTCACTCTGCAACGCAAGGTTCGGACGGAGGTGCCGTTCCGGTGAGCCCCGAGGATCTGGCCGAAGCGCTTCAAGGCCGCTTCGCCGACGTGGGACTGGCTCGAGGGGAAGTCACGGTGCTGGTCGAGGCCGGCGCGGTTCCCGAAACCCTGCTGTGGTTGCGCCAGCACCCCGATCTCGCCTTCGATCTGCTCGCGTGCGTCAGCGCGACCGACGGACCGGGCGCAGACCCGCGGTTCTGGCTCACCTACGAGATGCGGTCCATGCAGCACCATCATCGCGTGCGCGTGAAGACCGGCGCGTCCGGTACGGATCCGCGCCTGCCCAGCGTCGCGCCGGTGTTCCCGACGGCCGACTGGCAGGAGCGCGAGATCTACGACCTGTACGGAGTCGTGTTCGAAGGCCATCCGAACCTGCACAGGATCCTGCTTCCCGAGGACTGGGAAGGCCATCCGCTCCGCAAGGATGAGGAGCTGGGCGGTGTGCCTACCTGGTACGTGGGCGCGCGCGTGCCGCCGGTGGACCAGCGAGGCATGGCGTGAGCGCCGCCGACGGACGCGAGATGCGGGGAGCGTCTGGCGCGCTGCGCGACGCTGCGACCGGCGAGCTGCGGCAGGAGACCATGATCATCAACATGGGGCCCCAGCACCCCTCCACGCATGGAGTGCTGCGGCTGCTCCTGGAGCTCGACGGCGAGACCGTCGTTTCGTGTGAGCCGATCATCGGCTACCTGCACACGGGGATCGAGAAGAACACCGAGTACCGCACCTGGCAGCAAGGCGTGACCTTCGTAACCCGCGCCGACTATCTCTCGCCGTTCTTCAACGAGCTGGGCTATTGCCTCGGGGTCGAACGGCTGTTGGGGATCGAGGCGCCGGAGCGGGCGCAGATCATCCGCGTGCTCGTGTGCGAGCTGAACCGGATCGCCTCGCACCTGGTCTGGCTGGCGACCGGCGGTCTCGAGCTCGGCGCCGTCTCGGTCATGCTCTACGCCTTCCGCGAGCGCGAGATCATCCTGGACGTCTTCGAGGCGATCACGGGTCTTCGGATGAACCACGCGTACATCCGGATCGGCGGGGTCGTCATGGACATGCCGCAGGAGGGACCCGGCAAGATTCGGAACCTGCTTCGGGTCCTCCCGGGGCGATTCGACGAGTACGAGACGCTGCTCGACGACAACCCCATCTGGCGCGAGCGCAACGAGGGCGTGGGCGTGCTCGGCGCCGAGCAGGCGCTCGCCCTCGGCGTCACTGGGCCCTGCCTGCGTGCGGCGGGCGTGCCGGCGGACCTTCGCAAGGACATCCCGTACGGGGGCTACGAGACCTACGACTTCGATGTGCCGGTGCAGACGGCCGGCGACGCATACGCCCGCTACCGCGTGCGGATGGCCGAGATGCGCGAGTCGCTCAAGATAGTGCGCCAGGCGCTCGAGCGACTCGAGCACACACCCGGGCCGGTCATGGTGCAGGACCCGAAGGTGGGCTGGCCCTCGCGCCTGTCGGTCGGGCCGGACGGCATCGGCAACGACCCGGATTACCTGCGCCACATCATGGAAGAGTCGATGGAGGCCCTGATCCATCATTTCAAGATGGTGACCCAGGGCGTGGCGGTCCCGGCCGGGGAGGTCTACAGCGCCGTCGAGTCCCCCCGTGGTGAGCTGGGTTTCCACATCGTCTCCGACGGCGGGCACCGGCCCTACCGCGTGAAGATCCGAGATCCGTCCTTCGTGAATCTGCAGGCCCTCCCGCTGATGGCGGAGGGCTACCTAGTGGCGGACCTGATCGCCTCGAACGCCTCACTCGACCCGGTGATGGGTGGGGTGGATCGTTGATGACCGTGTTCGAGGGATCCGTGCTGGCCGATGCGCGTGCGATCATCGAGCGATACCCGAAGGGCCGGGAGCGCTCCGCGGTGATGCCGCTGCTGTACCTGGGCCAATCGGTCGATGGGATGGTCTCGAGAGACGTGCTGCGCGAGATCGGCACCTTGCTAGCGATCACGACGGCCGAGGTGGAGGCGGTCGCCTCCTTCTACTCGATGTACCGGCTGCGCCCGACCGGCACCCACGTCGTGAGCGTGTGCACGAACCTTGCCTGCAAGCTGCGCGGCGCCGAAGCGGTCTACGAAGCCGCCCATCGGTCCGCCGGGATGAACCGTGGCCAGGAGGTCAGCCGGGACGGACTGCTGACCTTGCACGAGGAGGAGTGCCTGGGCGTTTGCGACTTCGCCCCGGCGGTTCAGATCGACTTCGCGAACCACGATGCCGTCACGCCCGAGCGGATGCACGAGCTGATCGCGTCGCTGCGAGCTGGCGAGATGCCCGAGCCCGCCCGCGGGCGAGCGTTCGCGTCGTTCCGTGGTGCATGCCGCGTGCTCGCGGGGCTGGGGGAGGAGCCGTCGCCGTGACCGATGCGCTCGAGCCACGTCTGACCCGCAACTGGGGTGATCCGTCCGCGGTCGGCGTCGACGGCTACGTCGCGGCAGGCGGCTACGAGGCCTTGCACGAGGCCGTCGGGATGGCCCCGGCCGACGTCATCGAGACGGTCAAGGCGAGCGGGCTGCGCGGGCGCGGTGGCGCCGGCTTCCCGACCGGGATGAAGTGGGGGTTCGTGCCGACAGACACCGGCAAGCCCACCTACGTGGTCGTCAACTTCGATGAGTCCGAGCCGGGGACCTGCAACAACCGTGAGTTGGTCGAGCGCGAGCCTCACCGCCTGCTCGAAGGCACGGCCATCGCCGCGCTCGCGATCGGGTGCCAGGCCGCCTTCATCTATGTCCGTGGCGAGTACCTGTGGCAGTCGATGGTGCTCGAGCGCGCCATCGAAGAGGCCTACGAGAAGGGGTTCCTGGGCGCCGACGTATGCAGATCTGGAGCCCGGATCGACATCGTGCTGCACCGAGGCGCGGGGGCGTACATCTGCGGGGAGGAGACGGCGCTGTTGAACTCGCTCGAGGGCCTCCGCGGCCAGCCGCGCCTGCGTCCTCCATTCCCGGCGGTGGAGGGTCTCTACGCGAGTCCCACCGTGATCAACAACGTCGAGACCTTGATGAACGTCCCCGACATCATCGCGCGCGGCGCCGACTGGTTCCGTTCCGTGGGCACCGAGAAGTCCCCGGGCACCAAGATGGTCACGATCAGCGGGAAGGTGGAGCGGCCCGGCAACTACGAGGTCGCCCTGGGTACGCCGTTCCGCGCGGTGTTGGAGGATCTGGCGGGCGGCGTGCTCCGGGGTCGGCCCCTGAAGGCTTGGACCCCAGGCGGCTCATCGACGCCGATGCTGACCGCGGACCACGTCGACGTGGGTCTGGACTACGAGTCGCTCGCCGCCGCCGGCTCCATGCTCGGGACGGCCGCGATCATGGTGATGGACGAGACGGACTGCGTCGTGGACTGCGCCGCGCGCATGGTCGAGTTCTACGCGCACGAATCTTGTGGGAAGTGCACGCCGTGCCGTGAAGGGTCGTGGTGGGCCACGCGCGTGCTCGAAAGGATAGAGGGCGGGCACGGCCGCGAGGAAGACCTGCCGTTGATGGGTGAGATGGGCAACAACATCCTGTTCAAGGCCTTCTGCGCCCTGGCCGATGGCACCGCCTCGGTGATCAACTCGAGCTTGCTGCATTTCGCCGACGAATTCGACGAGCATGTCCGGCTCGGGCGATGCCCGTTGAAGGTTGTGCACGCGGAGGTGCTCGCGTGAGCCGCGCCGACGTGACGCTCACCATCGACGGCAAGGAGGTGACCGTGCCCGCGGGCACGCTGATCATCCGGGCGGCCGAGCGTCTCGGCGTGGAGATCCCCCGCTTCTGCGATCACCCGTACTTGGAGCCGGCGGGTGCGTGCCGGCAGTGCTACGTGCAGATCGAAGGGCAGCCCAAGCTCGCGACCTCGTGCACGGTCGCGGTCGCGCCCGGCATGGCCGTCACCACCCAGCACACGAACCCCTCGGTCGCCGGCGCTCAGCGCGCCAACCTCGAGTTCCTCCTGCTGAACCACCCGCTCGACTGCCCCATCTGCGATCGGGGGGGAGAGTGCCCGCTGCAGGACCAGGCGCTCGCCTACGGCCCGGGCGACACGCGCTTCCGCGAGGCCAAGCGGGTCTTCCCCAAGCCAGTGCCGATGTCGCCGCTCGTGAACCTGGACCGAGAGCGCTGCGTGCTGTGCGCCCGGTGCACGCGGTTCTGTGACGAGATCAGCGGTGACCGGTTCCTGGAGCTGTTCGGTCGGGGCGCGGGAGAGCGGGTCGGGGTCTCGGCCGGCGAGGATCTGCGCTCGCCCTTCAGCGGGAACACCGTTCAGATCTGTCCGGTCGGGGCGCTAACGGCGACCCCGTACCGGTTCGTGGCCAGGCCCTTCGACCTGGCCGGCGGGGACAGCGTGTGCGGGCACTGCAGCGTGGGATGCAACGTGAGGGTGGATGTGCGCCGCGGCGAGGTCGTTCGCGTGCTCGCGCGAGAGAACTCCGAGGTCAACGACGCATGGATCTGCGACAAGGGCCGGTTCGCGTTCCGAACGGTCGACGCCCCGGAACGGATCGTCACGCCGCTCATCCGTGACCACGGGCTGGAGCCCGCTTCGTTCGGTGAGGTACTGACCTGGGTGGCCGACCGCTGCAGGGCCTCGCGCGTGGCGTTCCTCGCCGGCGGGCGACTGACGGACGAGGACGCCTACGCCCTGTCCAAGCTCGCCCGCACGGTCATCGGTACGAACGACCTGGATCACCGCCGCGGGCTGGACGGCGGCTTGGCCGAGGAGATCGCGGCGGCCACGCCGATGGCGGTCACCGCCAAGGATCTCGAGTCCGCGACGCTGATCGTCGTCCTGGGTCTGGATGCCGAGCAGGAGGTGCCCGTCCTGCATCTGCGTCTGCGAAAGGCAGCGGCGCGCGGAGCCAAGATCGTCGTGGTGACCGCCCGCCGCACGCGGCTGCACGACGTGGCCGAGCACGTGCTCATCGCCCCCGCGAGGCTGGCGGCCGCGCTACGCGCGGCCGCCTCGGGGTCGCACACGACGGGCGACCCGATGCTGGACTTCGTCATGGGTGCCGTCGGCGCCTCCGGCGCCGACGGCGTCGTCCTGGCCGGCGAGCAGCTCGGGCCTGCGGCCGGGGACGCGGCGCACATAGCGCGCGCCGCAGGCGCGCGCTTCGCCTACGTTACGCGGCGCGGCGGCGATCGCGGTGCCCTGCGAGCCGGCGTGCACCCGCGCCTGCTCCCGGGTGGGCGCCGGTTCGCTGTCGCGGCCGAACGCGCCGAGGTCGAGGCCGTGTGGGGGCCGGTGATGGCGACCGATCCGGGTCGCGACGCGACCGGGATCCTGCATGCCTGCGCCGATCGCCAGATCGACGTGTTGTTCGTGGTGGGCGCCGACCCGCTGCGGGACTTCCCCGATGCCGCCGTGGCCCGGCGCGCTCTGCAGAACGTGGCGACGGTCGTGGTCGTGGGCACCGAGGTCGGCGACCTGGCGCCGTTCGCGGGCGCTTTCCTGCCGGCGGCGCCAGCTATCGAACGCGATGGCCACCTGACGACGTGGGAGGGACGGAGCCAGCGGCTGCGCCCTGCGCGAACGGCATCAGGGCTCAGCCGTCCGGACTGGGAGATCATGGCCGGCCTCGCGATCGCGCTCGGCGGCGATCTGGGGTTCGAGACACTTGAAGAGCTGCACGCGGAGATGGCGGGCCTGCTCGCGCCGCGCCGGATCGTCGAACGGGAACCGCCTCCGACCCCAGGACCCTTCGCCGGTCCGGACCTCGAGTTGTTCACATACCCGCTCCTCGTGGACGAGGGCCGCCTGTCTGCCGGCGCCGACGAGCTCAAGGCTGCGCTCCAGGACCCGGCGGTCGCCGAGGTGCACCCCGAGACCGCGGCCGCGTGCGGGCTGATCGACGGCGCAAAGGGGCTCCTGCGCACTAACGCCGGCAGCGCCGCGCTCCCGGTGCGCGTGACCGAGCACGTCGCGCCCGGCACCGTCTTCGTTCCCTTCAACCAGCCGGGCCTGGCGGCGAACACGCTGCTCGCGGGCGGGTTCACCGAGCCCGCTGCGATCGAGCCGGCGGCCGTCCCGGTGACGACGGGAAGTGGCCCGTGACCGCTATCGACTGGGCGCTCCTCGTCGCCCGCGTCGCGATCGTGTTCTTCGCGCTGCTGATCGCCGTGCTCCTCTACATCTGGATGGAACGCAAGGTGATCGCAGACATGCAGACCCGCACCGGTCCGCTCCGTGCCGGCCCCCGCGGGATCTTGATCACCCTCGCCGACGGGATCAAGCTCTTCTTCAAGGAAGGCATCACACCCACGAACGCCGACCGGGCCGTCTATCTGCTGGCGCCCGTCATCGCCATGATCCCCGCGTTCCTGGCGTTCGCCGTGATCCCGTTCGGGCCCTCGGTCACCATCTTCGGCCGCGAGGTGCCACTGCAGCT
>Ga0247727_10017794_pt1 | contig 11266 bp, 15 predicted proteins | sample WisWelCaveWW1625_FD_202498 | JGI IMG/M metagenome (GOLD analysis project Ga0247727, IMG submission 202498) | Biofilm microbial communities from Wishing Well Cave, Virginia, United States - WW16-25 | ecosystem: Environmental > Aquatic > Deep subsurface > Groundwater > Cave microbial mat | place...
GCGTCCTTTCGATGAGCTTCGTTTTCGGCGCGGCCGTTTGTCGTGGCCTGGATTCCGAGCTTAAAGGATAAAGCCGGCGGCGGTTCTCGCGGTCGGTGTTCGCCGGCCGCGGCAACGGCTTCGCGCCACAGCCCCATTCACTGGCCGTAACAATGAACAGAAGCATTAAAAAAGATAATGAAAAATTTTTCGATAAATTCTTTTTCAAAAAATCCCGTCTGGTTAGTTTCTAAAGAGTGGACTCTGTGCAAAAAAAAAAGCAAAAATTTTGCGCCACAAAGGCCCAACGTGGACAAGCCACAACCAAAAAGATCGCTCACGGAATGTCCCGCCGCGGCGGAATCACGGAAAAGATTTTCATGAATTCATTTCCGTGAGAGTTCATTTCCGTGAGCCAGATTTCTTTGCTTTTTTGCAACGATTTAATTTGTAATAAAGGACACAAAAATTTTCTTTGCGTATTCTTTGCGTCTCCGCGTCTTTGCGTGCGCTTTTCTTTTTGGTTACGTCTCGTCCGGCTTATGCGTAAAGTGGCGTCACATCCATCTGCCGCAGCGATTGGCAGAAACTTTTTAGCGCTTCCTGCCAGTCAGCCGCCTCATGATAAAACCGAATTTGCAGGCGCGGATGAGAGTTTCCCGTCAACATGCGGGTGAGAAAAATTCCCTGCTCGCACAGGCACAGCGTCGGCCGCCACAGGGCCAGCGCCATCGCGATTTCATAGCCGACGCCGAGCGAGGGCCGGCTTACTTCCGCAATCATGCCGGCGCAATTTTCAATGAGCCGCATGTCGCGATTAAAAATTTCTTCCGCGGTCAGTTTGGCCTCGTGTTCCAGCACCTCGGCTTTGGCCACGTGCGCCGAGAGCACTTCGGTTCCCAGCGCTTCGAGAAAATGCACCATCTCGGCGTAAAGCGCCTGGCGCTCTCGTCCCGCACTGATAGCGCCCGCGAAATAAATTTTGATGTGTGACTCCATTTTATGCGACGGTCGCTTGAATGATTGCTTGAATTTCTTCATCGGTCAGATTACGATTTATCGTTTTGGCTTTATTGAAAATCGCTTCCACCCAGACGCGTTTCGGTTCGTAACCGTGTTCGTTCAGCCAATAAATCACGTTCGACTCGCCGCTCATGTGGCCGATCTCGATCTTCTGTTTGAGGCCAAACCAGCTCGCCGGCACGCCGGAATAAACGCGATCCGCGAGCCAGTCCTGCCCTTTCTTTTTGGCTTTCGCCAGAGCCGCCGCATGCACGCCGGTGCCGGTACAAAACGCATCGCGGCCCATCACCGCATAATTGACCGGAATCGGCACTTCACATGCAGCCGAGACTAAATCGCAATAAGCTTTCAACGCCGTGAGATCGTTGTCAATCCAGCCGAGCAATTTGCAATTGACTAAAATCAAATCGAGCGGTGTGTTGCCAACGCGCTCACCGATGCCGAGCATCGTGCCGTGCACGCGATCGGCGCCCGCTTCAATTGCCGACAGCGTGTTAATGATCGACAAACCGCGATCTTTGTGGCCGTGCCAATCAATTTTGACTTCCGGATCAATGGCATGCACAACTTCACTCACGAAGCGAATGAGCGCTTTCACGCCGTTCGGCGTTGCGTGGCCAACCGTATCGCAGCAAACGATACGCTTTGCGCCGCAATTCACCGCGGTCGAATACAACGCGCGAATATCATCCGGATGTGAGCGAATCGTATCTTCAGTGACAAACATCGACGGCAGGCCTTGTTTCACGACGAGCGTAATTGCCTTTTCGACCGTGCGCAAGAGAAAATCGAGATTCCAATTCTCGGCATATTGCCGGATCGGGCTTGACCCGAGAAATGTGGCCGCTTCGATGGGAATGCCGGCTTGTTGTGAGACTTCGGCAATCGGCATGATATCCGCTTCGACCGTGCGCGCCGCGCAGTTGGGAAAAATCGGCAGCTTGTTTTGCGCAATCTCTTTCGCTAACGCCAACACATCCGCTTTCGCCCGCGCCCCCGCGCCCGGCAAACCGATATTGGCCGATTGAATGCCAAGCTGGTGCACATAATGCAAAATGCGAATCTTGTCCGCAATCGGCGGATCCGTCACCGACGGCGATTGCAAACCGTCGCGCAGCGTCTCGTCGTCGAACTCAATTGGCTTGCCCGGCTTCCACGCGCCGTCGTGGATGTTCCAATCGTAGATGAGATCGCGGTCGTTAAGAATTTCCATGCGATACCTTATTGTCTATTTTTTATTAACAGCGATTTAAATGTCAATCTTTTGGGGCGCTCATCTTTTCTTGTCGTTGATATATTTAAGAAATTTCTGATTTATGTTTTTTTAAAAAGTAAAATTTTTATTGAAATTTGCTTTACTTCTTCGGTGGTGGAATAATTTCGACATCGCGCGCCATGATCATCGTCTTGGGTGGTGGCGTTTTTTTATCGGTGATGTATTTGTAAAACTTTTCGAGATCATTACGATCATCTATAATATCGGAAAGCGTAATCGTCTCATCTGGCATGATCAGGGAAATATTGTTTTCGTTCAATAAGAGCATAGTAATTTGCGCATAAGTGTAACTGTCTTTTCTTATTCCTTGCGTAGGCGCGTTGAGAACCACAAGGACACGTTGATTTGTCGCTGCCAGAAAACCTTCGCCAATTACATAATTGCCGAAGGAACTTTCAGTTGTATAGCTGCCAGCCGCAGTTGCCTCAATTTTTTCATTACTTTTTAACATGCGCATAGCAATACTCTTCAATTCAGCAAACGGAATATGTTGCCCCACTTGCCAACGTCCCTCTTTACGAGCTAAATCGCGAATACTATCCTGGATATCAAGTAGAAGCCGGGTATTCGGATCACCCTCTTGAACTGCCTTTATCGCGGATATAGAGTAAGATAATCGTCTAGTGAGTGAGTATCTACGCTCTTGATCACTCAGTGTCTGTTCTATTACTTTCCGTAATTTCTCAATCTCTTTTCGCAAAAGACTTGGTTTCAATAAATGTGAATAGTCGAAAATATATAGTTGATTCAAATCAAAAGTATAATTAGTTAAATCATCCTTTATTAAGACGTATGGTTTATCACCTCTTAACGCCCAACCCAATTCGAGAAAAACATTTGGATTAAAACTCGAAAGGTCACAAAGAATTAAGTCTGCTTCTTCAATTTTTCTAAAAATATTTTCTGCTATTAGACGTGAGCCAATATCCTTATCATCTCTTTCGCATTGCATTTTGGCTGAGATGACTGCCGGAAATATCAGGCCTTCATACACTTCATTCCAATGATTGGGATCATTATATTTCGGTTGGGCATGTTCTTTGACTGTAAAAGGCATAATTACAAATGCCTTTTTTAGAATTTTGTCTTGCATAACAGTTTTGTGTTAAATACTTATACATGACTATCGGTGAAATATTATTTGTTTTGCATTTAGATGAGAACATAGTGTTTTTCCCCTTTATTTTCGGCCTTTTTTACGCAACGTTCTCATTTAAATGCAAAAAGTTTTTGTTTCCACCGATAGTCATGTTATATCATTTTCATGTTTTACATCACTGCTTCAAGCGCGAGCTTCACCAGAATCGGAAATCTTCTTGAAAAAAATGAAAAGTAATCACGACAAACTGTGCCATTCATCAAGCGTAACTTCCCGTCCAATGATCGGCTCGATTTCTCGAAGCATCATGCGAAGCTGCGGCACGGAATACTCTGTATTCGAGGGAATCGTTAACCGGCGTTGATCGTACGTCATGAATTGATGCCGAGTCCCGGAAACCGGTCCTTCAAATCCAAGTTCACGCAAACGCCGGATAAAAGCGCTTCTTTTACAGGGCGTCCACCGGCTCATACGCGGGTTCCTTATTCAAATCAATGCCCTCAATCACGGGCAACGGATGTCCCAGTTTTAAACCGACGAGAAGCCAGTCTTCCAGCGTCGAGCGCAACTCGGTTTCACAAGCGCGCAATGTGTTTTCGAATGCGATGACCCCTTGACAAACGGGAATGCGACCGGAAAAAGTGTTATCTTCCAATTTGTCGTATTCGGCTTGCGCCATCGCGCGATTTAAGTATTCGCTTAATACGTACTGTATCATGGTGAATTCCTTTTTAAAGAGAACAGTTGGGCTTTCGCAAAACAAGTGTTGAGCATTTGGACAATTGCATAGCGAAAATCCGACTTCGCCATCATGCTTACTTCCCCAGAAAATTCGCCGGCCTTTTTTCCAGAAAAGCTTTCGTCCCTTCCTTCATATCCTCCGTCGAGAAGCACATGCCGAAAAGATTGGACTCGAGCTGCGCGCCTTCTTCGAGCGTCATTTCCAGGCCGTGAATCACCGCTTCGAGCGTCAGCTTCACGCTAATCGGGCCTTTCTTGAAAACGGTTTGCAAAATTTCCTCGCATTTGGCCATGAGCTTGTCCGGCGGCGTGACGTGATTCACCCAACCGAGACGATAAGCTTCTGCCGCATCGATCATACTGCCGGTAATCAACAACTCGATTGCGCGGCCTTTGCCAATCAATCGCGGCAGACGCTGTGAGCCGCCGTTGCCGCACATGATGCCGAGATTCACCTCCGGCTGGCCGAATTTCGCTTTCTCCGACGCGACGCGCATATGACACGCCAGCGCCAGCTCGCTGCCGCCGCCGAGGCAGAAGCCGTTCACCGCGGCAATAATCGGTTTGGGGAATCGCTCGATGAAGCGCAAAATTTCCTGACTTTGCAATGAAAACTCTTTCGCGCTGACCGGCGTTTGCTGTGCCAGCTCGCCGATATCCGCGCCCGCGGCAAAAGCCTTCTCACCGGAACCGGTGAGAATCACGCCGCCAACGTTCGCATCGTCTTTCACCGACGCCAGCCCCTGCTGCAATTCCTGCATCGTCTGCCAGTTGAGCGCATTGAGTTTGTCCGGACGATTCAGTGTTATGTAAGCAATTTTGTTTTTAGTTTCGAAGAGAATGTTTTGAAAGGACATGGGTTGCTCCCGGTTGAAATAATATTTTACTACAAAACGTTATTGATTTCTTCATCATCGCTGGAATTTTTCTACGCATAAGAAAGTGTGGTTAAGTTGGCGTGGCCATTTCGATTTTTAACGAGCCTGGCGCGTTTATCAAAGAACAAAAACTCGTGCAATTGTTGTATGGCCACAGGCCGTGTTTCTGGCAACCCGACTTCTGCTGCATAATCGATATAAGAATCGATAGCTGCGCGCAAGCTTTGCGTGGCCTGTGAACGAGTGCTACCGCTACCGACGACACCCAGTTCTAAACAAAGCGCGACGAATTGTTTGCCGGATTTTTTGAGAACGGCTGTATAGTATTTCATTTGAAATCTCCTATTTGAAATTTTGCCAGACTATTTCCGTTGCAGCCAGCTTGCATAAACCTCCGGCCGCCGATCGCGCAAAAACGGCCGCGCCTGCCGCATTTCTTCGATACGTGCCAAATCGCAATCAACCAGCAAAAGTTTCTCTTCACCGCGCGGAGCGCGCGAGATAATTTCGCCCGCTGGATCGACGACGAAACTGCCGCCGATAAATTCCGCCGCCGGTTCTTTGCCGGCGCGATTCACCGCGGCGATGAAAACCTGATTTTGAAACGCCGCGCCCTGCATTTCAATTTCATACATTTGCAGCGGGTCATTCACAAGTCCGGCAAACGGTGTGAAGATCATCTCCGCGCCCTGCAGAACGAGTTGCCGCATATATTCGGGAAAATGCCGATCGTAACAAATCGCGACGCCGACTTTCACGCCGTTAAGATCGAAAACCTGCGGCGGCGTGTTGCCCGGCCAGTAATAAAATTTCTCGTTGAAGCCCGGCTCTTCCGCGATGTGCATCATACGCACCGGACCGAGCGTTGGCCCACCGTCCGCTTTGAGCAACACCGTGGTGTCATAATATTCTCCCGGATTGGCGCGCTCGAAAATATTCAGCAGAATGTGAAGATGCTCGCGACTCGCCGCCTCGCGAAACCGTTGGATGGTCGGCCCGTCAAGCGCTTCCGCCCACTGAAAAAATTTTTTCTCGGCGCGATATTGCGGAAAGAACGGCAGCAGGCCGAGCTCGGTGAAGCAAATGATTTTTGCGCCCGCTTGCGCGGCTTGTTTCACCCAGCCAATGCCTTTGTCGATACTGGCGGCGAGATTTTCACTCACCGCCATCTGGGCGAGCGCGAGACGGATAGAGTCAGGCATTGGCGAATGCGGCTTTTTTGCGGCGTTGAGGTTTTCCATTAACTGGAAATTTTGTTGCATTTTTTAACTTGGGTTTTACAATCAAAGAACGCCGTGGACGCAGCCGGTTAATTTCGATATAAACGATTGAACGGCCGGGTTCGTTGTTAATGGCAGCATTGCGGAGATTATATTGACGCAATGCTTTATCATAAGATGGCAAAAGCACCACTTGCGCGTCATAAGGAATTTTTTCGGCAAAACGCGGGTGTTCTATGATATACTGTTCAAATTCGTGAATGAGGTTCAAACTCCGCAGTGACATTGCATCCCATTTAGTTTTCATAACGATTCATCTCCTTTATCGGCAAGATGTTTCTGGCGATATCGATCAATGGGATTAATTTCGACGACAAAATTAACCTCGCGAGTCATCTCCTTTCTCCTCACATGTACAAGTTTAAATTCCCAGATCCATCACCTTCGGCTTCTCCCCGGAATAATCATAAAAGCCCTTGCCGCTCTTTTTGCCGTGATAGCCCGCGAGCACCATTTTGCGCAGCAGCGGCGGCGGTGCATATTTCGCGTCGCGGTATTCTTTGAACATGATCTCGGCGATGAAATACGTCGTGTCGATGCCGACGAAATCCAGCAGCGTCAGCGGCCCCATCGGATGGCCGCAGCCGAGCATCATGCCTTTGTCGAGGTCTTCGATGGAAGCGACTTTGTTTTCAACGGCGCGAATCGCATCCAGCAAATACGGCACGAGCAACAGATTGACCACGAAACCGGAATTGTCCTTGCAGGTAATCGGGTCTTTGCCGAGTGACTTCGCAAAAGCAAACGCCGTGTCAAAAGTTTGCTGGCTGGTGGCAATCGTGCGCACCACTTCGACCAGCTTCATGAGCGGCACCGGATTGAAGAAGTGCAAACCGACGAAGCGGTCGCCGCGTTTCGTGGCCGCCGCCATTTCCGTGATCGTCAGCGACGAGGTGTTGCTCGCAAAGATCGTTGCCGGCGGACACAGCGGATCAAGTTCTGCAAAAAGCTCTTTTTTGAGATCGATATTTTCAACAGCTGCTTCAATGATGATATCGCCATTTTTCAAATCGGCGAGGCTGGTCGTGCCGGTGAGGTTGGCCATCGCCGCCGCTTTTTGCTCGGCGGAGAGCTTGCCTTTCTCCACACTTTTCGCGAGAAAGCCGTTGATTCGACCGAGGCCCTTTTTCAGCAAATCCTCGCTCACTTCGCGCACGACGGTTTTATATCCAGACTGCGCACAGACTTGCGCAATGCCCGCGCCCATCAAACCGCAACCGATAACACCGACGTTTTTAATCGTCATCTTCACTCCTCATATTTTGAAAACCATTACTCCAAAACTCCAACAATCCAAAACTCCAATAATCCAGCAATCCAACCATCCATCAATCCAACGCCTTTAATTCCTCTGCAACGCCTTCTCGATCATGCCGAGCCGTTGCTCCATCTGCTTCATGCGTGTTTGCATCTCGACGGCGGAAAAATCGTGCTCGAACCTGGGCGGCGTTCCCGAGCCGGCGCTCGCCTTCCAGTTGCTGCTCGACCACAGATCGTTCAAACCGGGGAAGAATTTATCGCCGTCATCGGCGGACAGCTTTTCTTCAACCATTTTAGCCAGCCGCTCGAGCTGCCGGTTGAGATGCTCCATGTTCTGGCGAAATTCCAGCCGCATGGAGCGAATCTGCTCCAGGCTCTCGCGCGAGCATTGGCGCAGCTCGCGCATGTCCGCGCGCAAGGCGATGATCTCGGCCATCAGCACGTCTTGAATCGTTTCCAAAACGATCTGGCGCAATTGCTTTTCGGTCATTGAATCCGCTCTCCTTATTTTATTCTACGCAATGAGATGATGTTCTTAAATTTTTGACGGGAAAGGCTGCCGCTCAGAACGCCGCCGGGGCACCGACTTTACCGGCCAACTGTGACGTTGCGAACTTCAACCTGCAAAGCTTTCAGTTCAGGAACCAGCAAATCCTAAATCGCGGCGCGAAAGCCGCCTACGGCTCCGGTTACCTCTTCCATAATTTGCTCATCATCTAATTTAGAAGTATTGCCGGTTTGATTATATCGCCTCCACAATCACCGCCGCGCCCTGCCCGCCGCCGATGCAGGCCGTGGCCAAACCGTATTTTGTTTTGCGTCGCCGCAACTCGTGCAAAATCGTCAGCGTCAGGCGTGTGCCGCTCGCCGCCAGCGGATGGCCGATCGCAATCGCGCCGCCGTTCACATTCGTGCGATGGCGATCGAGTCCCAATTCTTTTTCCACCGCGAGATATTGCGGCGCAAACGCCTCGTTCACTTCAACCAGCTCCATTTGCTCGAGTTTCATGTTCGCGCGTTGTAAAGCAGCGCGACTCGCCGGCGCCGGGCCGATGCCCATAATGCTCGGCTCCACGCCAGCGAAGCCCCAGTTGACGAGTCGTCCAATCGGTTTCAAGCCGCGGCGCTCGGCAATATCGGCGCGTGTCATCACCATCGCCGCGGCGCCATCTACAATGCCGCTCGCATTGCCGGCGGTGATGCAACCGTCTTTTTTGAAATACGGCGTCAGCTTCGCAAGACCGTCCAATGTTGTGTCCGGCCGAGGATGCTCGTCGCGGTTGAATTGGCCCTTTTTGCCGAGATCGATCGGCGCCACTTCTTCCGCGAGCTTGCCACTTTCCCACGCCGCTTTTGCGCGCATCTGGCTGAGGTGGGCGTACTCGTCCGTCGCGGCGCGCGTGACGCCATATTTTTCCGCGAGATTCTCCGCGGTTTGCGCCATCGTCAAGCCGCAGTTGGAGTCGAGCAACGCTTCCCACAAATAATCTTCCAGTTTGCCGGAATTGAGCCGCAGGCCCCAGCGCGCGCCGCGAATCATGTGCGGCGCCTGACTCATACTTTCCGTGCCGCCGACGAGAACGAAATCTGCTTCCTGCATCAACAACAACCGCGCGCCCTGCACGATGGCTTCGAAGCCGGAGCCGCAAAGCCGATTCACCGTTACCGCCGGAACCGGAATCGGCACGCCTGCTTTCAAGCCGACATGTCTAGCCAGGTAAACCGCGTCGCTCGAAGTTTGCAGGACATTGCCGAACACCACATGATTGATGTCCTCGGGCTTGATGCCGGCCTTCGCCATCGCCGCTTTCGCGGCATGAACGCCGAGATCGATAGCGGAAATCTCGCGCAGCGCGCCGCCAAACGCGCCGAAGGCCGTGCGCATGCCGCTGAGAAAAACCACGTTTTCTATTTTCATGTTATGCTCCAATGTGAAAATGTCATTCTGAAAGAATCTTTTTTGAATTCAAAAGATTTTTTGAGATATTCCCGGTTGCTAAAGCGAAACCTGAACAAAGAAAGCAAAAATTGTTGCACCACAAAGGCACAAAGAGCACAAAGAAAAAGCAGTTAAACTTTTGTTCTTTCTTTGTGTCCTTTGTGACCTTTGTGGTTGAGTTTTGGTTGCGGCTAATGCCGCCTTATGTAGTTTACTGAACATGAGTTCGCCGCGGAATCGAAACCATCACCTCGAAATCCCGCCCGACGATGTTCGGCTCTTTGCCGACCGCCTGTGAAACGAGACGAATAACGCGCGGCACGCCAGTGCCGAGACTGGTGACGTAGCCCAGCTTGGCGAAATGGCTTAACAGAATCGGATTGCGCGGAACATGCGTGCCGAGTTTCATGGTTTCAACGTCGACCGTGTTCGGCGGTTTGCCAGGACTACGCACTTCAACGCGATCTTGAAAGATGAGCAATCGAATCGGGCCGCGAATGGTGTAATCGCGATGGATGAGCGCATTGACGAGCGTCTCGCGCAGCGCTTCTTCCGGTAATATCTTTGCGATCATCCGGCGCGTCGGCGATATCCGTGCCGGGAAATTGCGCGGCGTTGATTTGCGCATACGGCAGCAGGGCTTGCGGGTCGCGGCCTAGGAGCAAAACACCGGCAACGGTTGGATGGCCGTCTTTGACCAGACGCAAATTGGCCAGCAACTGTTCTAAGATAACACTTCTTTCGCAGGCAGGCAAGAAAAAAGATGGGGCGGGGTAATGCCTCACTCACTGGGGTAATTCTACTGGCCGGTCGCTAAAAATTGAGAATCCTGTGCGAATCGAACGCTTTCAGTAAGGCATGACGGGGCGGGAAGTCATGCCGCATTGATATCGTTCGAACGGCAAACCTGCGGTGTGAAAAATACGGCCAATTCATGCCGTCGTTTTCAATTCGTCGCGGATGGCGCGGCGGATCATATTCTCCAAATTTTGATCGCGAATCTGCGCTTTGAGGGCGTCGTTAATGAGTTTTTGATAATTCCGGCCGCCGGCTTGCGTTTTGAAATAGGCAAAAACCGGCGCGTCGAGCGCGAGTTGCACGCGCACTTTGCCTTTTGTCACCGGCTTGCCGCCGACACGCAGCACGGCGCGCGACATTTGCTCGGCCGTAATCTCCGGAATTTCGGATAAATCGATATCTTCGTCGCGCATGCCGGCAATCCGTTTCCAATCAGTTTGCGACGCTTTGGAAGTAGATTTTTTGCTCATTCTTGGTGGCCTTTCGCAGTGAAATTATACGAATGAATCCGCAATTGCAAACGAATGGGTTCAAGAATTTTAAAAAAATTTTCGAGGCAAAATCCCGCACTGCGGGATTTTGCCTAAAGGCGGTAAAAAGCAAAATCAAAAGCAGTATAAAGGGTAAAAGAGAAAAGTGTAGAGTGTACTAAGTTCTGGCGCAGCGAAAGCCGACATCATAGCCGCGGACATCCGGCACGCTGCCGAAGCGGATAGCGCACGCCACAAGATGCGGTAGATCGACCCACGCCCCACCGCGCAGCACCTGCACGGACTTTTGCTCATCATAAAAATCTGCGCACCATTCCCAAACATTGCCGGCGCTGTCAACACAACCATACGGCGATTCGATTCCGGCAAAATGATCCACAGATGTAGTCATGAGCTGTTTGCCGCTTAAATGTTTTTTGAAATCATTTTCCCACCACGCATTCCAATCTTCGTTATCGAATAAATCTTTTTTTGCCCACCAACTGGCGCTGTTGCAGTTAGC
>Ga0247727_10017795_pt1 | contig 11266 bp, 7 predicted proteins | sample WisWelCaveWW1625_FD_202498 | JGI IMG/M metagenome (GOLD analysis project Ga0247727, IMG submission 202498) | Biofilm microbial communities from Wishing Well Cave, Virginia, United States - WW16-25 | ecosystem: Environmental > Aquatic > Deep subsurface > Groundwater > Cave microbial mat | place...
TTGGGCCTGGCCGTGCAGGTCGCCCGTGGCGGTGCGAACGACGATCGGCTCGCCCATCAGCAAGAGCCGCGCCTGCCAGTCGGCCAACAGGGTTGGGTCAGTCAGGGTTGGGTAACGCGCCTCCAGATTGGCCAATATCTGCCGCAGAAGTTTTGGCCGGTCTACCCACTCCCCGGTTTCGGCTAATAAATGAGTGGTCGGATAATCCGTCTCCGCCGGAGCGGGCGACCAACTGACGTTGAGGCCAATGCCCAACACCGCGTAATCCAGCGTCTCACCGCGCACCGCGCCTTCCACCAATATCCCGCCGAGTTTACACCCGGCGATTAAGATATCGTTGGGCCATTTCAGGCCCGCGCGCAACCCGGTGGTTTGCTCAATCGCCTCGCATACGGCGAGTCCGGCCAGCATGGTCAGGCGCGCGGCTTGGGTGGCGGCCAGGGGCGGCCGCAAAATCAGGCTGACGGCCAACGCCGTACCGGGCGGGGTGAGCCAGCGCCGCCCCATCCGCCCCCGGCCGGCCGTCTGCTCCTCGGCCACCACCAGCGTGCCTTCATCAGTGCCACTCTCGGCCAGGCGTTTGGCCTCGTCATTGGTCGAGCCAATGCGTTGATACAAATACAGCGGATGCCCAAAACGCAAACCGCGCAGGCCATTCAGCAAATCCTGTGCATGGAACATGCCACGAATTGTAATGCGGTTTGGAGTCGGGAGCAATCGGGCATTCACCACAACCCCCTAAGGGGGCAGGCGAACACAAAGGATGTCACAACCCCCTTGCAGGGGGCAGGCGAGCACAAAGTTTTCTTCGTGTCCTTTGTGAAAGAATCTTTGTGCCCTTCGTGGTTAAACCGCCAGAATGAGCGACTCGCTGTGGTACAATCGCCGCATTCTCAAGGCAAGGAGGCTCATGGAACACCTCTGGTCCCCCTGGCGCATGAAATATATCCGGCAAGGCGCAACCACACCCCTCGTCCCGTCGGGCAATGTCAGCGCCACCCGCCCGCTCTCCTCGCCCCTGCGCGAATCGGCCCATTCCGAATCTCAACCGTGTATCTTTTGCGAGAAGCCGCGCGAAGACCGCGACGAGGCCAACCTCATCGTGCATCGCGGTGAGCGCGCCTTTGTGATTCTCAACCTGTATCCTTACAACAACGGCCACTTTATGGTGGTGCCGTATCCGCACGTCTCCACCCTGGAAAACCTCGACACCGCCACGTTGACCGAAATAATGGTGTTCACCAAACAAGGCCTCACCGCTTTGCGCTTTGCCTATAACCCGCATGCCTTTAATGTAGGCATTAACATCGGCGCGGCGGCGGGCGCGGGCATCGCCGACCATGTTCATCTGCACGTCGTACCGCGCTGGCCGGGCGACACCAATTACATGACCACCGTGAGCGGCGTCCGCGTCATCCCCGAAGATTTGCGCGAGACCTATCGCCTGGTGAAAAATGCGTGGCCAAGGTGAGTATGGGAGTATGGAAGTGTGGGAGTGTGGAAGTCACCCACACTCCCACACATCCACACACCCACACCCATACCTCCACATCCAAACATGAAGGAATCTATGACGATGAACAACCCCAATGATGCCATGATTCTCTCCGGGGCCCGCACGCCCGTCGGCAAATATCAGGGCGGGCTAACGAGCGTGCCGGCACCGCGCCTGGGCGCAACGGCGATTAAGGCTGCGGTGGAGCGGGCGAACATTGACCCGGCCGCCATCGAAGAAGTGGTGATGGGGCAGGTGGTTCCGGCCGGGAGCGGGCAGGCCCCCGCGCGGCAGGCCAGCCTCTTCGCGGGCCTACCCGAAAATGTGGGCGCGTTTGCCCTCAACAAAGTGTGCGGCTCCGGCCTCAAGGCGGTAATGGTGGCGGCCCAGGCCATCCGCGCCGGCGACGCCGATTTGCTGGTGGCGGGCGGCATGGAAAATATGAGCGCCGCGCCTTATCTCGTTCACGCCCGGCAGGGCCTCAAGTATGGCAACCAGACCCTGGCCGACGCCAATTTTCAGGATGCGCTGTGGGACCCGTTTGAGCAATGGGCCATGGGCAACGCCGCCGAGTTTATCGCCAACGAATACGAGGTGACGCGCGAAGCGATGGACCGTTTTGCGCTGGAGAGCCATCAAAAAGCCATCGCCGCGATGGACGGGGGCAAGTTCACCGCTGAAATCGCGCCTGTCCTCATTGCCGACGGCAAAGGCCGCGAAACCGTTTTTAATACTGATGAAGCCCCGCGCCGCGACACCTCGCTGGAAGCGCTGGCAAAACTCAAACCCGCCTTTGTCAAAGATGGCAAAGTTACGGCGGGCAATGCGCCCGGCCTCAACGATGGCGCGGCGGCGGTGGTGCTGGCCTCGCGCGACTATGCCGAGGAACACGGCCATACCCCATTGGCGCGCGTGGTGGGCTATACCCACGCCGCCCTCCCGCCCAAATATCTCTTCGCTGCGCCCGCCCACGCCATCCCCAAACTCCTCACCAAAATTGGCTGGACGCTTGAGGATGTAGATTTGATTGAACTCAACGAAGCCTTTGCCGCGCAGGTGCTGGCCGATGGCTATGCCCTGGCCGAGCAGGGCTGGGACTGGAGCAAGGTCAACGTCAACGGCGGCGCAATCGCTTTGGGCCACCCGGTGGGGGCCAGCGGGGCGCGGGTGCTGGTCACGCTCATTCACGCTCTGCGCGACCGGGGCCTCAAACGCGGCGTCGCCTCGCTCTGCCTGGGTGGGGGTGAAGCGGTGGCGCTGGCGGTGGAAATGGAGTGACCATCTCCCCTCTTCAGCAGTGACGGGCGGATGGGGAAAGGGTTCGAGGACAGGCGGCTCACGCTCAAATTTGAAAATTCGCCCCTAAACTGAAATGCTCCTCCCGTGTAAGGGAGCATTTCACTTTGGGGGCGAAATGTTACTTTCGCTCGTGGCGCTACCCGAAGGGTGTGCCACACTTGCCCTGGCGGGCTGTGCCAGGGAATCCGCCACTGGCCGCCGGACGCGAAGCGGACAATCCGGCGGGAGCGTGTAAAACAGAATTCGCCCCGGAACGGAAATGCTCCCCCCGTGTAAATAGGTGTTGACAAGTCACGGCCAGCGGCGGATAATAGCGGCATATCCCCCGGTAGTAGCTTCGGCGAACCCGGTGCGAAGCCGCCGCAAGGCGGCTTCTGTGTTTATACGATGAAAACCATTGTCTATGTGGATGGCTTTAACCTCTACTATGGCGCGGTTAAAGGCACTCCCTACCGCTGGCTGAACATTGCCCGGTTGTGTGCCAGGCTGTTGCCCCACGACCAAATTCAGCACATTAAGTATTTCACGGCGTTGGTCAACCCGCGCCCACACGACCCCGACCAACGCGTCCGGCAGGAAATGTACTTGCGCGCACTGGCTACCCTCCCCAATTTTTCAACCATCTTTGGATACTTTCTCACACATGAAGTGACCATGCCATTGGCGGGCGGCAAAGGCGGTTACGCTAAAGTGATTAAGACCGAAGAAAAAGGCTCGGACGTGAACATCGCCACCCATTTGCTAGTGGATGGCTTCAAGAACGCCTGTGAACTGGCGGTGGTTGTGTCGAACGACTCCGATTTGCTCTTGCCCATCCGGTTGGTGGTAGAGGAACTGGGCAAACCAGTGGGATTGCTCAATCCGCAAAAACATCCGAGTGTCGAATTGACCAAATATGCTACCTTTGTCCGGCACATTCGCGCCAACGTGCTCTCCAAAAGCCAGTTTTCGCCCACGCTCACCGACGTCAATGGCAGTTTTTCCAAACCCGCAACCTGGTGAATCGCCAGGGTGCATTTCAGTTCTGGTTGCGATTCCCCTGATTCCCCTTTATAATGCCACGCATATCGCTCCATGGAGATTACTTAAACCCGCATGACTTCGAATGACACACAACTTGAGCAAGCCGCTCACCCGATGCACGCCTTGCTTGAGTCGGATCAGGGCATGACGATGCCCGCGCAGGGAGAAATTCGCGAAGGCGTCGTCGCCCGCATCACGCCCAGCGAAATTCTGATTGACGTGGGCGCTAAATCAGAAGGCACCATTAGTGGTCGCGAACTCGAGTCGCTCGACCAGGAAACCCGCAAGGGGTTGGCCGTCGGGCAAACCGTGCTCATCTACGTCCTCAACCCCGAAGACCGCAACGGCAACATCGTCCTCTCCCTCAGCAAAGCCAAAGAAGAGCAGGATTGGCGCAAGGCCGAAGACCTGCTTAAATCACAAGATGTTTATTCGGGGCCGATTGCCGGATTCAACAAAGGCGGCCTGATCGTCAAACTCGGCCATGTGCGCGGCTTTGTCCCGGCTTCGCAACTGGGCCAGGCCCGCCGCCGCCGCTCGGAGGGCGACACCCCCGAACAGAAGTGGGCGCGCATGGTGGGCGAAACCACCCAGGTCAAAGTCATCGAAGTGGATCGGGGCCGTAACCGCCTGATCATGTCGGAGCGCGCCGCCGCCAAAGAAACCCGCGAACTGGAAAAGGAACGTCTGCTGTCCGAGATTAAGCCCGGCGATGTCCGCAAGGGCCGGGTCATCAGCCTGGCGGAATTTGGGGCCTTCGTGGATATTGGCGGGGCCGATGGGTTGGTGCATCTCTCCGAACTGTCGTGGAAGCACATCGCCCACCCCAATGAGATTCTCAAAATCGGGCAGGAGGTGGACGTGACGGTGTTGAGCGTGGATCAGGAACGCCGCCGCATCGCCCTCTCGCTTAAGCGCCGCGAAGAAGACCCGTGGAGCATCATCCAAAAGAAATATCGCATCGGCCAACTCGTCGCCGGTACCATCACCAAACTGGCCAAGTTTGGCGCGTTTGCCCGCATTGAGGGCGATGATGAAATCGAAGGCCTGATTCATGTGTCGGAATTGGCCGACGGCCACATTGAACACCCGCGTGACGCGGTGGCCGAAGGCCAGGCCGTCACCCTCCGCATCATCAAGGTGGATGGCGACAAACGGCGCATGGGCCTGAGCCTGAAGCGCGTCAGTTCCGCCGAATACGCCGAGGCGGACTGGGAAAAGGTCGCGGCCTCGCTCCCCGATCTCGACGAAGTGGCCGAGAGCGCAAATTGAGTTACATGATCGGGCGCGATGGCCGAAAGCCAAACCGCGCCCGATTTTTTTTCTGCTTTCTAATCGAACACTAACAAGCGTCCCCAAAACGGCTAGGCCCCAGGTTTGGGGATTTTTGATAGAATGAGTGTGGTTGTTATCATTGGTTGTTAAGGATTTATTCTGGAGGAGCGGCTGTGTCAAACAAACTTGAACGCTTCACGCAACGCGCCCGTCGGGTCCTGAGCCTGGCTCAGGAAGAAGCCGAGCGCATGAAGCACGCTTACATTGGCACCGAGCATTTGTTGTTGGGATTAATGCGCGAAGAAGGCGGCGTGGCCGGGCGCGTCTTGCGCGACCTCGGTGTGGAACAACGCCGGGTGCAAGAGATGGTGGAGCGCCTCACCGGTGCCGGCCGCGCGAGTGGTCAAACGAAAATTGATTTAGCCCCCGGCACCAAGCGCGTGCTGGAACTGGCCGTGGACGAGGCCCGCCGCATGGGCCATCACTACATCGGCACCGAACACCTGTTGCTGGGCCTGGTGCGCCAGAACGAAGGCGTGGCCATGGATGTGCTCAAGAAACTCGGCATCTCCGCCGAACAGATTCGCCGCCAGACCCGCCGCGTGTTGCAAGAGAACCCCGTTCAATCACAAAGCAAACAACCCGTCACCTCGCAAGGCACCCCGGCCAAAAAAGATAAAATCAAGACGCCGCTGGTGGACCAACTCGCCACCGACCTGACCGCGCTGGCCGAAGAGAACAAACTCGATCCCGTCATCGGGCGGCAAATGGAAATTGAGCGCGTGATTCAAATCCTGGCGCGCCGCACCAAAAACAACCCGGCGCTAATTGGCGAACCGGGCGTGGGCAAGACCGCCATCGTGGAGGGCCTGGCCCAGCGCATCGTCTCGGGCGACACGCCCGAACCCCTGCTCGGCAAGCGCGTGTTGCAATTGGATGTGGGCTCATTGGTCGCTGGCACCATGTATCGCGGCCAATTTGAAGAGCGGCTCAAGCGCGTCATCGAAGAAATCAAACAAGCCCAAGCCATCCTGTTTATTGATGAGGTGCACATGCTGGTGGGCGCGGGTTCGGCCGGGTCATCGGTGGATGCCGCCAACATCCTCAAGCCCGCTCTCGCGCGCGGCGAATTGCAAGTGGTCGGCGCCACCACGCTTGACGAGTATCGCAAATACATCGAAAGCGATGCCGCGCTGGAGCGCCGCTTCCAGCCGGTGAACGTGGACGAGCCGACCGTCGAAGAGACCATCGAAATTCTGCGTGGCGTGCGCTCGGCATACGAGGAACATCACAAGCTGACCATCACCGATGAGGCCCTCGACGCCGCCGCGCATTTGTCCTCGCGCTATGTCCCCGACCGCTTTTTGCCGGACAAGGCCATTGATTTGATTGACGAGTCCTCCTCGCGGGTGCGGATGTACAAGAGTCCCGAAGCCAAACGCTTCAAAGAAGCCATCGGCGATTTACGCGCCCTGCGTTCCGCCCATCAACTGGCGGTGGAAGAAGACCGCGACGAAGACGCGCAGGAATTGGTCAACCGCCAGGCCGAAGCCGAAGCGCGGCTGGAGCAAATGCGCGTCGGGTGGGATCGCGCCACCGGCCCGCGCGTCACCGCCGAAGACATCGCCGAAGTGGTTTCGATGTGGACCGGTGTGCCGGTGACCCAAATCGCCGAAGAAGAAACCGCCCGTCTGCTGAAGATGGAAGAGGCTTTGCACGCCCGCATCATTGGGCAAGATGAGGCTATCGTCGCCATCTCCAAAGCCGTGCGCCGCGCCCGCGCCGGACTCAAAGACCCCAACCGGCCGATTGGCTCGTTCATCTTCCTCGGCCCCACCGGCGTGGGCAAGACCGAACTGACCAAGGCCCTGGCTGAGTTCATGTTTGGCAGTGAAGAAGCACTGGTGCAGTTGGATATGTCGGAGTTTATGGAGCGGCATAGCGTGTCCCGGCTGGTGGGCGCGCCGCCCGGCTACATCGGCTACGACGACGCCGGCCAACTGACCGAGGCCCTGCGCCGTCGCCCGTATTCCATTGTGGTCTTCGACGAAATCGAGAAGGCCCACCCCGAAGCGCACAATATGCTTTTGCAAATTATGGAGGAAGGCCACCTCTCCGATGCGCGCGGCAAGAAGGTCAACTTCCAAAACGCCATTATCGTGATGACGTCCAATATCGGTGCCGACCTCATCAAACGCCAGACCGGGCTGGGCTTCGCCGTCAAGCGTGATGAGGCCGTGTCGGAGCAAATTGCTTACGCCGACATGCACCGCACGCTGACCGATTCGCTCAAGAAAGTCTTCCGCCCCGAATTCCTCAACCGGGTGGATGGGGTGGTGGTCTTCCGCGCCCTCACCAAAGCCGAAATCGGCCAGATTGTGACGCTAGAGGTGAACAAAGTGGCCAAGCGGGTGGAGAACCATCGCCTCACGCTCGACCTGACCCCCGAAGCGCGCGACCGCCTGGCCGAAATCGGCTACGACCCGGATATGGGCGCGCGCCCGTTGCGCCGCGTGATTCAATCCACCATTGAAGACGTGTTGTCCGATGGGATGCTGTCGGGCACGTTCCACGATGGCGACGCCGTGCGCCTGACGGTGGAAGACGGCGAGATCATTCTACAACCGCCAGTGCGGCTCGACCCGGCCGTGTTGCTGGAGGCGGCGCGCAACGTCCTGCCCGGCCCAGAGCCACTGGCCGAAGCCATGCCCGCGTTGTGACCCCCACGTGTTACCCGCCTGCGTCAGACTCTACAGAAACCCTTAGGGTCTTCAAGACCCTAAGGGTTTAGAGATAGGTTGTAAACTCAACTATAGATGTTAAGATTTGCTTTTTGAGTCTGGTGTCAACGGATTGCTTCGCAAAACCGCTTCGCGTAAACAGATTCCGCCAGTGCCAGAGCGCGCTATCCGTTTATCGGTTGTGCGGAGCAATCCGTTGACGCCGATTCAGAATCATTTTCTTAACGTCTATCGAAACCGGGTTTCTCGCCTTTGGCGGAAACCCGGTTTCTGATTTGGCTCTCAGCCGGGCTATCCGCGATGAATCGAAAACTGAGCGCCCCGTTGGACCGGCGCACCGACCTGCTGATCGCCACTGGGTTATTAATTTTCATTGTGGCCCTCACGGCGCTGGCCGCCGAAAAACTTCTGCCGGAACGGTTGGCCTTTGGCTTCGACTGGGCGCTCCACTGGCACGTCGTGCGCGGCGGCGGCCTCATCTATATCGCCGGCAACTATAACCCGCCCTGGACTTTCTTGTGGCTATGGCCGTTAGGCTGGCTTTCATTTCGGAGTAGTTGGGGGGTCTTCACCGTGTTCACGTTGCTCATCCTGATTCTGTGTGTGCCGCGCACCGCCCACCACCGGCTGGACCTGGCCGGTCTCGGTTGGCTGATGGGCTCCTATGTGACCCTGCGCCAAATCGCCGATGGCAATTTAACGGCCTTAGTCATCGCGGGTTGCTTGCTGGTCGAGTGGAGCTACCGGCAACGTTCCGACTGGGGGCTGGCGCTGGGCGTGTTGCTCCTCACTACCAAAATGCAGGAGAGCGCTCTGGCGCTGGCGGCTTTAGCCTTAAGCGTGGTGTGGGTCTGGCCTCGCCCGCGCTGGCGACGCGCCCTGCTCATCGTCCTGCTGGTGATTGCGCCCAGCCTGCTCATTTGGGGGGCGGACTGGGGGCAGGCCCTCCGGCACATCTCGGACGAACTTTTTAGCCGGCCCGGCGGCGGCGGCGTGACCCTCACCGCGATTACCGGTTTAGTCGGGCAATGGCCGTGGGTCAGGCTGATGTTGAGCGTGAGCATACTGGGGATAACGGCTTATCTCACGTTAGCCAGTCCGACGGTCTTCAACGCCAACAAAATTGCCGCCCTGGTCAGCGCTTCGTTACTACTATCACCTTACGCCAATGTGCTCAGCCTGACCACCGTGCTGGCGGTGGGCGTCATGGCGCTGCGGCAACGCCACATTTGGCTGGGCACGATTCTGGCCGCGTTCACCAGCCTGCCTTTATTGACCGTGTTCGTGACCCCGCTCCCAACCATACCCAATTATTATTGGGCCGTGTGGCTGGTGGCGTGTTGGAGCGCCTTCTGCTGGCAGCTCTCCCGGCAGATCCGTTCCGCGACACTGGCCGCGAATGTATCCAACGCCTAACGGTGGAAGACAGCGAGATTGTTTTGCAATCGCCCGCCTCGACCCGGCGGCCCTGCTGGAGGCGGCGCGCAATGCCCTGCCCGGAGCCAATGACCGGCGTGATGCCCGCCTGATCTGTCGCAACCGTATTGCGTGAGAACCCTCACTGGCTTGCCGGTGAGGGTTTTTTATCTCCAGCGCGAACGCGACCTAAAAGTAAAGTACAATACCCCTCCATGAATCTGACCTTTGACGCCGCTTTGATGGATGCCCGCCTGCGCGCCCGCCTAACATTGGGCGAGGTCTTCGCGCTGGCGCTGGCGCTGAGCATGGTGGGCATCTTCCTCTGGCAACAGTCCGTTGTGCCTTACGAGCCTTATTTCGACTATCGAAATTATCTCAAAACAGCATACGGCGATTTCAGTTACTACTATTATGGGTATTGGCTCGTGCCGCTCTTTAAACTACTGGCTTATCTGCCTCTGCCCATTAGTTATGCCTTGTGGTGCGTAATAAACATCTTGGGTGTCTTCTTCGCCGCACGCATTTTCGGGGGAAATGTCATGCTGGCCCTTCTATCTTATCAATTGTTTTATAGTTTGTTTCAAGGGCAAATTGTCGGTGTGATTGTGGGCGGCTTGGCATTGGGCGGGTGGGGACTAGCGCATCGTCGGTGGACAGTTGCCGGATTGGGTTTGCTTGTAGCCGGAACAAAATATCAGTTGGGCATAACGGGCGGGCTGATTTTGTTAGACCTAGCTGAAATTTCATGGCGGGAACGACTACGCGTTCTTATCATGCCGACAGCAATCGTAATTCTGTCGCTCGTCGTGTACCCACTCTGGCCGCTACAAGCATTAGCGACTCTGCAAAGCAATCCGCCTCAGAACGAAGGAAGTATTACCTTGTGGCGCTGGATTGGTCCTGCCGCGTTAGTCTTTTGGTTGCCGCCGTTGATGCTCCCGTTGTCGCGCGCCCGTCGGTTTATTGCTCTGGCGGCGGCCAGCGCATTAGCTCTACCCTATTTCCAGCAGACCGATTTGCTCTTTCTCTTCACCTTGCCAGTGGGGTGGATAGCGCTGTTGGGAAACTTAGGCTATTTCTTTGTGATTTATCAGTCGGTGGCTTTGCAAGCGTTGGCGATTGTGCCTCTTGTCGTTTACGTTCTGGCCCTCGGCCCCGATACGGTCAAATGGTTGACTCAACTCAGGTATTCTCTGCGTCGAGCATAATTTATGGCTAAAGTCAAAACCCGCTACGTCTGTCAACAATGTGGCCGCGTCACCCTGCGGGCCATGGGCAAATGCCCGCAATGCGGCCAGTTCAACACGATGGTTGAAGAGGTGGTGGCCGAAGCGCCCAAAGGCGGCGTGCATCGCGTGCCGATGGCCGTGCGCTCGGCACCCAAACGTCTCACCCAAATCGAGGGCGACGCCGATGAACGCTGGCAGTTGCCTATCGCCGAATTTTCGCGTGTGCTGGGCGGCGGCATTGTGCCGGGGTCGTTGGTGCTGGTGGGCGGGGACCCCGGCATAGGCAAAAGCACATTGCTCACCCAGCTGGCCTTGTTGATGGCGGATATCAGCGGGCCAGTGCTCTACGTCTCCGGCGAAGAGTCCGAGCGGCAAATTAAGATGCGGGCCATGCGGCTGATGCAAGAGTCTCAGCACCCCGCGGCGGCGGCCCAGTTTTCCGATAATCTTTATCTCGTCACCGAGACCAACCTGGATGTGATTCTCAATCACATTGAAACCGTCAAGCCACGCCTCGTCATCATTGATTCGATTCAGACCGTGTATCTACAGGATATGGCCTCGGCGGCCGGGTCGGTGAGCCAGGTGCGTGAAAGCGCGTCGCGTCTGCAAGCGGTGGCCAAATCATCGGGCATCGCCATCTTCCTGATCGGCCATGTCACCAAAGAGGGGATGCTGGCTGGGCCGCGCGTGCTGGAACATATTGTGGATACCGTTCTACAATTGGAGGGTGATCGCTATCAAGCCTATCGTTTGTTGCGCGCGGTGAAAAATCGTTTTGGCGC
>Ga0247727_10017796_pt1 | contig 11266 bp, 9 predicted proteins | sample WisWelCaveWW1625_FD_202498 | JGI IMG/M metagenome (GOLD analysis project Ga0247727, IMG submission 202498) | Biofilm microbial communities from Wishing Well Cave, Virginia, United States - WW16-25 | ecosystem: Environmental > Aquatic > Deep subsurface > Groundwater > Cave microbial mat | place...
CTCGTCGATCGTCACGACCGACGGGATCTCAGTGTCTTTCGCATCGGCCGGGATATCATCGAGAAACGCTTGGCGCTTCAGCAAGATTTCACGGTCGCCTTTTATCCGTTAGTGTCGGGTAGCTAGGGAGAGCAACATCTTCAGCGTTAGGGCCTGTTAGGTTGTCACACGTTTTGGCGCTATCCTTATTTGAATTACCGGTTGCGGTTGTGTTTTTGATTTTAGCCCCGTTTATTTTGAAGTGGACTGTCTTTCGCGAACCACAAGTGTTTCTAATATCACAAGATTATCAAGGGCCAGTGCTAGTTGTGTATGACCAAGCCAGCGGTCAATCCCCAAAATATGAGGGAAGGGCACGACTCTATGTTGTGCCGCCAACTGGTGTTCTGTTGACCCAATTCTCTCAAACAAGGCTGGTCTATCATTCTACATTCTTCTATGTGGATGGGTTTGGTAATCGAACCGTAATCCCCTTCTCTAGCAGGAACACCTGTGATGAATCTTTACCTGAAGATCCCGTAACTGTTTGCCCCGTTGGGTTTCATGCTGGTTCGACCCTTGATGGTTTCTTGATCGGGCGAGTGAGCGATTTGGATATCCATCGTGAAACCTTTGAACAACTTTTTTATTCAACTTTTCCACCCTCAAAAACCCCGTAGATTTTGGCCCACATAGCAAATGGGATACTATCAAAATATAGAGCATACACGTCATGCTTGTGTCGCAGCAAATTATGGCCGTTGAGGTACGCAATGCCACTCCCGAAATTTTGCGGGGACATCCGCTTTTCATTGCCCGAGCCCTATGGATTGCCTTAACCATAACTTCTGCTAATGTCTTCATTGTCGCCCTCCCCGTTCGCTTCAACCAAATTCTTCATTCATCTCCTGAAATCGTTAGTGCTCGCTTGGCACTCGGCCTTTCAAATGAGTTTATCGCCGTTTATCTGGTCGCTATGGAAATCGCTGTTGCGGTGGTATTTGCATTGGCCGGAGTATTAATCTTTTGGCTTAAGTCAACTGATCGAATGGCAGTGTTCGTTTCCTTCGTGCTTTTTACTGGTGGCTTGGCTTCCCCTCCCATATTAGAAACCATGGTGCCACATCCCTTTTGGTATTGGCCGGTTTTTCTAGTGCAATCCATGAGCTTTGGCGGCAACATTATTCTTTTCTATCTTTTTCCAAGTGGTCAGTTTGTGCCCCGTTGGACACGATATTTAGCGGCGGTAATGCTGATGTGGATTGTAGCCGGACTCGTTTTACCGCCGAATTTTCCCAATCACCCCCGGAATTGGCCTGTACTACTTTGGGCGCTGGTTGTTATAGGATGGTTCGCAACAAGTGCTTTTGCACAATTGTATCGCTACAGATATGTTTCCACCTTCATCCAACGCCAACAGACAAAATGGATTGTTTTCGGTTCAATAGGATCGCTTATCCCTAATTCTATCCTAGTACTGCTCTACCTTATTCTACCGTCCCTCAATCAACCTGGTCCTTCTCAAGAGTTGTATATATTGCTGACCCATCCGTTTTATTACCTCATCTTTCCTGCATTGATGCCAATTTCCATTGCTATTTCTATTCTTCGATACCATCTTTGGGACATTGACGTTGTAATCAACCGCTCCCTCGTCTACGGCACGCTCACGGCCGTCATCGTCGGCGTCTACGCCCTTGCCGTGAGCGCACTGGATACGGTTTTCCGAACCAATGGCAACTTCTTCATTTCCCTGTTCGCCGCCGGGCTGGTGGCCGCGCTGTTTCAACCGGCCCGTGAGCGCCTGCAACGCGGCGTCAACCGCCTAATGTACGGCGACCGTGATGACCCCTACGCCGTGCTCTCACGCCTTAGCCAGCGCCTCAAGACCGCCCTTAAGCCACAGGCCGCCCTGCCCATCATAGTCGAGACCATCGCTCAGGCGCTCAAGTTGCCCTACGTCGCTATTGCGTTACGCGATGGCGAGGCTGAGGCATTCAGCGAAGTGGCTGTTCACCACCGGTCATCTACGCCCACTGCCGAACTTGCCATCATCCCACTCATTTATCAGGGTGAGATTATCGGCCAATTGCGCGTGGCCCCCCGTTCGCCCGGCGAGCCGTTTACCCCGCCCGAACAACGCCTGCTCGACGATTTGGCCCAGCAGGCCGGGGCCGCCGCTCAGGCCCTTCGCCTCACCGCCGACCTCCAGCAAGCGCGTGAACGCCTGATTACGACGCGTGAAGAGGAGCGCCGGGTCCTACACCGCAACTTGCATGACCGCATTGGCCCTGCGCTGGCGGGCTTGCGGCTTAAGATTGAAGCCGCCCAGAATCTACTGGGGAGCGACCCGATGACGGGCGACTCGCTTCTTGCGGATGCCGCCGCCCAGACCCAATCTGTTGCAGGTGAAATACAAAATACCATTTATCATTTGCGCCCACCCGCGCTTGACCAGTTGGGCCTGGTTGGAGCGATTCGCAACCATCCGTTGGCGAGTAATAATGGGTCCGCAACCCAACCTCAGGTTGACGTGGAAGCGCCGGAGCCATTGCCGCCTTTGCCCGCGGCGGTCGAAGTCGCCGCCTATCATATTGCGATGGAGGCCCTTAACAACGTGGTTCGACACGCCCAGGCCAGCGTATGTCGTCTAGCCTTGTCCATGACCGCCATTAATCAGAAGTATTGCCTGCACTTGGAAATTTGCGATGATGGCCTGGGCCTGCCGCCTCATCCCCATTCTGGGGTCGGCATCGCCTCCATGCGGGAACGGGCGGAAGAACTGGGTGGAACATTCCGGGCTGAGCCGGGGCCGAATGGCTCAGGCACATGCGTCATAGCTGAACTGCCGTTCCCCAAACTCCAATGAGGATAGAGGTGCGATGGATAAAATTAGAGTCCTGGTTGCCGATGACCATGCCCTGTTTCGTGACGGGCTGAGGGCTTTGCTCAACTCGCTCCCGGATATGGATGTAGTTGGGGAGGCCAGCACCGGCAAAGAGGCTGTTGCACAAGCCACCGTGCTCGAACCCGATGTGGTGTTGTTGGATATCGCCATGCCGGAGATGGGCGGCATTGAAGCCATGCAGAAAATTTTACGCGCGCACCCTCTCATGGGCATTGTGGCCGTCACGATGGCGAATGACGATGATACCGTTTTCTATGCGTTGCGCGCGGGCGCACGCGGGTACGTGCAGAAGAACGCCGGGCAGGAGGAACTGCTCCCGGTCATCCGGGCAGTGGCACACGGCCAATCTCTGTTTGGTTCATCTATTGCCAGGCGGCTGACGGCCTATTTTGCGGACTCGGCGCCCTCCGCCCTGTTTCCCGAACTGACCGAGCGTGAGCGCCAAATTCTAGGTCTGCTGGCGCAAGGCCTGGATAATACTGAGATTGTCAGGCGCTTGGGCTTACGCCCCAAGACGGTCAGCAACGCCGTTTCCAGCATCCTCAACAAACTTCAGGTCAGTGACCGGACGCAAGCCATTTTGCGAGCGCGAGAATTGGGATTAGGGGCAAGTTCCAAATCATAGAAGAAAACCTTCAGATGACTTCCCAATCCACCCCCGTTGAAGCGCCACCGCCACCGCTTCGGTGCGCGAGTTGGTCGTCGTCTTATTAAACACACTGTTCAAGTGGAATTGCACCGTGCGCTCGCTCAGGCCGAGGCGATAGGCAATTTCTTTGTTGGTGAGGCCTTGCGCGGCGAGGGTCAGCGCTTCCAGTTCGCGCGGCGAGAAGGGGTGGGGGGCGGGGGGCGTGGGTTTCAGCGAGTCGGCCAGGTCGCGCGCTTCGTTGAGGGCTTGTTGTCCAAGTTGACTCAACGCCACCACGGCGGCGCGGGCCGGATAGTTGTTGGGCGGCAGGGCGCGTTCGTAGGCGCGGGCCTGTTGCGCCAGTAAGTCCAATGTTTCGAGCAGGCCGATGAGCGGGGGCGTGGCCGGAGCGCGCGGGCGGGCGCTCACCCCAAAGATGCTCATCAGCAAATCGGCAGCCAGGTCGCCCGCGTGTTGATAGCGCGCGGCGGGGTCTTTCTCCAGCGCGCGGTTCACCACCGCCATAACGCCTTCGCTTAAGTTCTCGATGGGCGGCGGCGGTTGTTGAACATGCTTAAGCAAGAGCGCCAATAAATTCCCATCGGGCGCGTCAAACGGCAACTGCCCGGCCAGTAATTCATATAACACAATGCCGAGTGAGTATATGTCGGAGCGCGCGTCCACCTCTTTGCCCTGGGCCTGCTCGGGGCTGAGATAGGCGGGCGTGCCGGTGAGCGTGCCGGAGAGGGTGCGCGCGGTGACGTTGACCAAACGCGACACGCCAAAATCGGTCAACACCGCCTCAGCGTCGAGGGGCAGGGGCTGGTCGGGTTCGATGGCCGCCGACTCGCGGCGCAGAATCACATTGGCAGGCTTAACATCGCGGTGAACGATGCCGCGCGCATGGGCATAATCGAGCGCGGCGGCCAGGGCGGCCACCAGGCGGGCCGCTGTTTCGGGCGGCAGGCGGCGGCGCTGTTGGCGCAGATGTTGCAGATGCTCATCCAGCGACACACCCTCCAGGAGTTCCATCACAATATACGGGCGGGCATCGTCGGCCAGGTCAAAATCAAAGACCTGCACGATGTTGGGATGACGGAGGGCGGCGACGGCTTGCGCCTCGCCCCGGAAGCGGGCGCGCGTGGCTTCGTCTTCGGCCAGGAAGCCATGCAAAATTTTTACGGCCACCGGGCGATTGAGGGTGAGGTGGTGGCCCAGAAAGACCTCGGCCATGCCCCCATGCCCGAGGCGTTTGTTGATCTCGACCTTGGAGAGTGTGCGGCCAATCCAATCTGACATGGTGAACTTGATTGTACGCCCGATGAGGCCGACGGGCCTCCGCCATTACCACAGGGTAGAGACGTTCCGCCGGAACGTCTCTACGGATTCTGATGATGTTGTGTGGTCTGCGCCGCCGAGTCCAATGTGAGCGGTGCCGGGTCGAGGTCAATGGCTTGCCGCCAGGCTTGCGCCAGCGCGCCCGCGCTGGGAAAGCGCTCGTTGGGATGTTTGGCCAGCGCGTGTTGGATGACGGCTTCGGCGACGATGGGCAAATCGGGCAGACGCTCGCGGGCGGGCGGGACCGGCCTGGTGATATGGGCCATCAGAAAATCGGTGACGCTTAGGCCCTCAAACGGGGGCCGTCCCGTGACCATCTCGTATAACACCACGCCCAGTGAATAGACATCGCTGGCCGGCCGGGGCTTCTCGCCGCTGGCCTGCTCCGGCGAGATATAGGTGGGGGTGCCCACGATGAGGGGTTCGTCAGCCTCTTGGTCAATGGCCGATTCAATCAGCGCCGCGATGCCAAAATCGGCCAGATAACAATGGTTGTGCGCGTCAATCAGGATATTGGTGGGCTTCACATCGCGGTGAATCAAGCCGCGCCGGTGGGCGTAGTCGAGGGCGGCGGCCACTTGCGAAAGATAATGCTCGCACATCGTCAACGACAACGGTTGGCCCAGGCGGGTCGCCAGGGTGCCGCCCTCGATTAATTTGGTGACGATGTAGGTGACGCCGCCGCGCTCCCCATAGGCATACACCGGCAGGATATGCGGGTGTTGCAAATCCGAGAGCGCAATGGCCTCGCGCCGGAACAACTCTAAAAAGCCAGGGTGGTGCGAGAGGCGCGGCGACAACGTTTTGAGCGCCACCCAGCGTTGGTGCAGGGTGTCGTGCGCGCGGAAAACGGTGGCCATGCCACCCCGCCCCAACACACTCTCCAATTGATACTGGCCCAGTTGTTGCCCGACCGTGACGGGCGCGAGGTCGCCCCCGCCCATCACCTGCTTCTCCAGGCGGGAGACCTGGGCGGAGACATGTTGCAGATAGCGGTGCAGAGTCTTGATGACCTGATTGAGCAAATGGGGATGCGCGGCGATGACGGCGTCGAGGTGGGCGCGGGTCAGTTCAAGGGTGTGAGTCGGTTCCAGCGCGCGGATGGTGGCCATGCGCCGTTCGCCGCCAAACAGCGCCAGTTCGCCAATCAGCGCGCCCGGCACCCGCTCCTCCAACACCACTTCGTAGATGGGGTCGGTTTGCTTCACCACTTGCACTTTGCCGCTGACGATGATGTAGCAGACCTGCCCGACCTCGCCTTCATAAAAGAGCGTTTGCCCTGGCTCCAACGCGCGTTCGGTGAACTGTTCGGCCAGGGCGCTCAACGTCTCGGTGTCGAGGTCGGCGAAGAACGGGGAGTTTTGAAGGAGGGTCAGGCGCTCGGGGAGGGAGGTAGCGAGCATGAGGGAAGTATACGGGGAAACGGGGAAACGGGTAGACAAGTGGCAGGTGGAAAGTGGAAAGTGACAGGTGAGGGTGTCTTTGAGATCGGCCGTAGGGCGATTTACACCGGCTCCAAATTTCAGTCGCGGCTCCGCTGTTCGTTGTCGGCGTCCAATGTGCTATCGCCGCCAAAAAAGCGCAGGGTTCGCATGGGGTAGATTTCGACGTAACTGAGCGCCAACGCCAGGCCGATGATCAGGCCGAAGCGCAGAAAAAAGGTGACGAGGATCATGGCGGCGACACGCGCCAGGTGCAGGCTGAACTCCCAATTGAATTCAAGCCGGATATTGGCGTCATTCATCTGTTCGTAGCCGTGCCGGGAGGCCTCGAGGGTGTTGCTGACCAACGCAAACAGGAGCGCGGCCATCACACTAACATTGCCCAGCAGGAGGCTCCAAAAACTACCGTCGAAGACCGCGAAACTGAGGAAGAACAGGATGAACCAATAGGGGATGCCGAGCAGGAGCCAGATGAACAGCCAGATTACGGCCAACACGCTCGACCAAATATCGGGCGGTAATTCCGGCGGCGCTTCAAATGTCTTTTTGTCGTTTCGGACAAAGGCCCGCATTTGGAAGGCGAGCATCGCGCCGAGGGCGGTGACCCCATCAAACCAAAGTTGAAAGATGACCAGGTCGGCAGACCAGCCCAGCCAGTAGACCCCCACCACCGGTATCGCATTGCGGGCCAACACTAACCAGGCGCGCGGCCCTTCGGTAAAAGGCGTCAAGTGGTTTCGGAGGGTGTGATTGGCCCGCATTTTCTACAACCGCAATCTCGCCTGGTGACAAGCCATATAACTCACGCGAAGCGACCAACGCATTAAGCTGTTCCAGGTAAGATTGTATCTCAGTCTTGTATGAAGCGGCAACAACCCTCCGGGTTCACTCGACGCAGTTCGTCGTTGTCGGGCAACAACTGGCCCGCAAAATAATGCGGCGGCCGACGCCGTGAACGGCGCGATTACTGCGTGTCAGTTGGCACGGGGCGCAACTGCTCTGGCACTTCGGGAAGCGGGGTGGCGGAGGGTGTGTTGGCCCCACCGGTGGTGAAGCGCAGAATGTAAGGGCGCTTGTTTCCGTAAATCACCGTGACGACGATAACCACATTGGCGCGGAGCGGCGTCGCAGGGGCCAGCACAAACACGCCCGCGCCTCGACTTCCACTTGATGCCGGAATGTACTCGCCGGTATCGGCGTAACGCGCAGACATGCTACCGTAGAGTCCGCCAGCCCATAGATCATCCAATGGGGTGAGCAGCGCAAGCCCGATCACGATTAGTGCATCACGCGGGATGTTGATTGCGTCCGGCGCTGGCACGGCCTGAATCAGGCGCGGGGTGGTGAGGACATACCAGGCCGCATAAACGATCGCAACCCCACTCCCGCCAACTAATGCCGCTCGCCGGAGCGCGGGCGCGAGCGTTGTCTCGCCTCGTGCTATCCCAATCCACTGCCCGACAACGTATAGCCCAAATCCGCCCAGCCCAACGTGAAGGGCCAGCCCCGCCCCGGCGAGCAGGGCCGGAGGCAGAGGCGCATATTCGCCCACGCTTGCCCAATCCGGCTGAGGAAAGAATAGAAAGCGCGCATAGGGCCACGCCATTTCGGCCTGTAGCCATAGGAAAAGACTCAGGAGCAGGAAGACCGCCAGCACCCACACCGGCCGCCTCCCCCGTTCCCATTGGCGCGCGATAAACAAAAGGCCCAGCGCCGCTATCAGTGGACCAAGCCAATCCAACAACGAGGTGAAGCCTTCAGACGTTACGTTGAGGATGAAGCGCAATGGGGAGAGCGAGTCCATCCCCCACCCCAGCAGGAGCGTGATGCCCAGCCATACTAAACCGTTGACGGTGCCAAGAGACAACATGGGCCGAGCGCGCAACCCGCTGACCACGCCGCCGAGGACAAGCAAACCCGCCAGCCAGGGCAAAACATCAAACAGCCAGGCCGACCACGCAAGAGTCGGAAGCCAGGCAACGGGTACGATATGCGTGTTGGAAATCCACGGTTGCGCTTCGCCCGCGCGCGGCAACATGGGGGGGCCAAGCAAATAGCCTGCCAACAGCGCGCCGCAGACGAGTGTGAGGGCGGCGGCCATCCACGGCGCGCTGGGTGATTGTTCCAGCGCGGCGGTCTCCCATTCGCGCCGCGCACGCCAGGCGTAAAGGCCCAACGGCAGGAGCGCGGCGGCCGACCAGACGACCTCGGCCCCCAGCAGGCTGTAGGAGGCAAACGATGTGTCCGATCCGACGAGCGACATCACCAGTGGAGCGACGACCGCGAATGTTCCTGCTCCCAACACCATGCTTACGACACGGCGGTTTGGCTGCCAGCCCAGCGCCCAGGCCGCGAGGCCATAGGCGGGCGTCACGAACAGCCAGGGCAGAATCTCATACAGGTTGGGAGGCGCGATAGCAACAAAGGGACACAACAACACTATCAGCCCATGCGCCATGGCCCAGGCCAATAAAAGCCGTGGCCAACGCAGGCCCAACGCCAACCCGCAACCGAGCAGGGCATAGGCCAAATTGATTAGCGCAAAGAGTCCATCATCATCCGTAAGCGCTCCCCAAGTCGCATATTTGGCCCCAAACAACGTGGTGGCAAACCACACCGCCGCCGCGGCCAGCGGCAGGCCCATGGGCAAAACCACATTCCACGCCAATGCCCAATCATTTTTTCGTCGCCAGATGACGAGGCAAAAGCACACGGCCATCAGCGTCAGCGCCAAATAGATATACGAGGCCGGGCCATTGAGGACGTAGCCATCCGCGCGCCAACCGAAGGCGGCCAGCGCTAGCGCCGCCAGGCTGTGGGCGAGGGCGGTGAGCAATGCCAAACCCCAGATCAGATGTTTTTGAGCGGAAAGTTTCATAAACACTTCCAACGCCATACCAGCCACCGCAGCGCTGCACCTGTAGCCATCATCACCAACGCCGCCAGCAGGAATTGCAAGTTGAACAACCCTTCCAGGCTGATGGGTTGGCCGATGTAAGTTGGGCTTGTTCCGAGATGAGGGACGAGGTAGGAGTCGTTGTTAAGGCCAAAAGTATGAAGGGCCAGCGGCAGAGCAACCATCACAGTTCCCAGCCCCAGACTCAAGGCCGACAGGCAATCGAGGCCCGCAAGCGAAAGGGATTTCGTAATCTGGTTTATGCTTTGACCCGGCGTGAAATTTTCATCTGTAGACACCGGAAGATGAGTAAGAGCCCTAAGACCAGGCCAAAACTTAGCCCGGCCGCGTGATAGGCAGCCCCACCGACCAGGCGGAAAAAATCAGCCAATGTCGGGACTGTAACTCCATACGGATAGGCGATACTGTAGAAGCATACCGCACCAATGATAACGAGAGTAAGGCTTATCCAAACCAGCAGACACATAACCAACCACTTAAACGCTGGCGTATGAGTGGAAGGAGATCTCAGTCGAACACAAGCGCTAACGATGTTGCCGACCCAGGCAAGTGAAAGCATGGGCATTGCCCAAACAATCAAGTTCAGAAGTTGAGTTGTCTCGCTTTGTCAGATTGCAACCATCATTCAATGCCGTCCTGCTAAGGATTCACTATAAGTGGAGGCGAGACTTTAGCCGTGTAATCGGCCAAAACCTCGCCTCCGGGTTCAGCGTTACCAATCCAATAACCAGAAGGGGCTTCCGAGCGAAACTTCAGTGGCGTGGTTCGCCAGACAGCGCTTTGTCGAGGTCTTTGACAGTGAAAGTGGCTTGCGCCACCACCAATCCAATCGCAAGGCAAATGTTGAGCGCGATAACGGGCCAGGCGCGGTGATACCCGGCATCAAATCCGGCCACTGGTTGGGGCAACCAAAGGTTGATGAGATGAGCCAGCCCAATGGTGAGCAACATATTGAGCATGACGAAAACGATGTTGCTGGCGGAAAACAAAACGGGTAGCCAGAATTTCCGTCTCGCGCGCGCCAGCCGGGCCACAAACAGAATCAGGCTGATGACAATGATGAGCGTCCCCGGCAAAATTGATCCGACCGGGTTGGCGAAAAAATCATTGAGGGCACGCTCCCAGGTCCCGATGGGCGGGCGACCCGGCGCCATATCCCAGGGCGCATACCAGCCCTCGGCCAGCATTGCCTGCCACAGAAAGACAAAGCGCCAGGCGCCAGCCAGCCAGAGAGTGCCAGCAACGAAAACTCCGGCTTGAACAATCCTGGCTTTGGCTGGTTCTGTTTCACTAGGAGCGCCCGCTTTGGAAAAGAAGAGGGCCGCGAGGATGACCAGCGCCATCACGGATACGCCTAATCCCGTCATCCAATGGTTCGTCAGAAAATCCTTGGCCGCGACCAGAAGAAGCACTCCGGCGAGGCCAGCGCCGAGTCCAACAAGATAAGACGATATCTGTTTTTGAGCAGAAAGTTTCATGAATACTTCTTATGCCAAATCAGCCATCGAAGGTCACTCCCGTGATCATCAATGCAACACCAATGCCCACGCATGCCGAAAGCCTGCGTGGGCAGTTGTGCCAGCGTTGCGCGGTTGGATCACCGGTTGAACTGCTGGGTCACTAAACCCGTTTTCTCCATCGCCCAATACACCATGGATTCCGGCACCCAGATATGCTCAATCGCCGCCGTCGGATGGTTCTGCTTTACCAGGTCAATGAACACCTGCTTCAGCACATCAATGGCCGCCACCCGCGGATCCTTCATAACGCGTTCGTAATTGTCGGCATTGAGGTCCACCTCGGTGTTTACAATCCCCAGCATTTGTTTGTCATCTGTGCCTGCCGCCAGGATCGCCGGGTCAATCGGGTCGCCGCCCGCTTGCGGTTTGAAGAGCGTAAAATTGCCATTAACGTCTTTCTCCCAGATCGGCGGCAATCCCATCGCTGTGATCTCGCCGTCTTGTCGCCCGGCCCAAGCCACACTGCCATAGACGAGAACCCCTGTGTCTTTGACAAAGGTCCGAAACTCATCCACCGTTAGAGGCTCGGCGAAC
>Ga0247727_10017797_pt1 | contig 11266 bp, 10 predicted proteins | sample WisWelCaveWW1625_FD_202498 | JGI IMG/M metagenome (GOLD analysis project Ga0247727, IMG submission 202498) | Biofilm microbial communities from Wishing Well Cave, Virginia, United States - WW16-25 | ecosystem: Environmental > Aquatic > Deep subsurface > Groundwater > Cave microbial mat | place...
CAAACGTTGCGCGGCGGGCTGAGGTGAATGTGGCGCTCTCTGCCTCGTTTGGGTTCGGCGGGCACAATACGATTCTGGTTATTCGCAAATTTGAGCAGTGAACGCCGCTTGCGCACCGCCGCACATAGGCGTGCGGCCTCCGCAAAATTAAATGGGTGAAGCAATAGGTTAAGCCGGCGTGGCAGTGGCTGCGGTGATCAGACTGGCCGCCCATTCGGCATCGGCGGACTGGAGAGGCGGATCGAGGGGCCGGGTGTAGTCAATTCGCAAATCGTAGCGGGCGCGCTCATATGCGGTTCGCAACACGGCGTTTAAATCAAGCGGCACGTCGGGGTCAGGACGGCGCAGAGGGATGGGCAAAACTGGCAACGAGTTCAATTTCCACATCAACCGGAAGGCGCGCTCGCACTGGCGTTGGGAGTAGAGAAACGGTTGGCGCGGCGACTGCGGCTTCAGAGACGCGTTTGGTAACAGCCACATCGGGAACAGCACCGATGTCGTCCCCGCTGATACGCTCAATCACAACCTGTGTGCTCAACTCAGCTAAATACCTTGGAGTAACTAACGGCGCGAGTTGCTCGGCAATGATATTGGCGAGTCGGCTGTGAACGTCCGGCCAGATGTCGGGCGCTTCGAGATAGGGGTCCATGTCGGGGAAGGGCGAGCAGGCCATGTTGAGTATCCTCGTCGGCTATTATAGTCCGGGAACCTCCCGAAGGCTCTAAACCTTCGGGAGATTCACTCTCTCCGCCAGCTTGGCCCGCGACTCCTTCACACTCGCCAGCCGCGCCCGTTCTTTCTCCACCACCGCCGCCGGAGCCTTGCTGGCAAAGTCTGAAGCTAACAAGGCTTCGAGTTTGGCGATCTGCTTGTCAAGGTCGGCGATCTCTTTTGCCAGCCGACTCTGTTCGGCGGCCATGTCCGCCATCCCCGCCAACGGCAAATACACCTCCGTCGCGCCGATCACCATCGTCACCGCCTCCTTGGGCTTCTCCGGCAGTTCAGCGAAGATGCGAAATTGAGTCGGCTCGAGGTTGGCCAGGCGGATGATGGTCTCGCGCTGGTCGGCGACCAGCTTCTCCTTATCCCCCGCCACGATGGTGGCGGCGATCTTCCGGCTCAATTCCACTTTGTTCTCCGAGCGCGCATTGCGGATAGCGCGGATGAGGTCCATGATGTGGGGGAAGTCGGTAATTGGTAATTGGTCATTGGTAATTGGCGTCGGCCACTGGGCGATGATCAAAGCATCCGCCCAACCCTCTGGCGGGGCGGGGCGCTCCGGGCCGGCGAGGCAAGCCCTTCGCAAGTGTTGCCAGATTTCCTCGGTCACGTAGGGCGTGAAGGGATGGAGCAATCTCATGCACTGATCCAATACCATCACCAACGTGTCGAGCGTATGCCAGGCGCGGTCGCCGCCCTGCGCCAGTTGCAGTTTGGCGATCTCGATATACCAATCGGCAAACTCGCTCCAGAAGAATTCATACACCTGCCGCCCAGCCTCGCCATATTGGAAGTTCTCGAAGAGTCGATTCACGTCGGCAATCGTCTGAGCCATGCGGACGCGGATCCAACGGTCGGGCAGAGTCCAGCCGGTCACTGTCGGTTTTGTCGGTGGGCATTTCTCCAAATTGGCAATGATGAACCGCGCCGCGTTCCATAGTTTGTTGGCGAAGTTGCGGTTGGCTTCCACCCGTTGCAGGCTGAGGTTCATGTCGTTGCCGGGGGTCGAGCCAGTGAGCAGGGTGAAGCGCAGAGCGTCGGTGCCAAACTCATCCATGACATTGAGCGGATCGATCACGTTGCCCAGAGTCTTGCTCATCTTGCGCCCCTGCTCGTCGCGGATGATGCCGTGCAGATACACGGTGTCGAACGGCGCCTGCCCGGTGAACTCCAGCCCCATCATGATCATCCGCGCCACCCAGAAGAAGAGAATGTCGTAGCCGGTTTCGAGCATTGAGGTCGGATAAAAGTATTTCATGTCCCCAGTCTCTTCGGGCCAGCCAAGCGTGCTGAACGGCCACAGGCCGGACGAGAACCAGGTGTCCAACACATCGGGGTCCTGCTCCAGTTTTACATCCGGCCCGAACTTGGCCCGGGCCTCGGCGTAGGCTTCCTCTTCGGTCTCGGCGCAGAACTGATCGCCGGCAGGCGCGCCATCGGGCGCGATTCTGTACCACACCGGGATGCGGTGGCCCCACCACAGTTGGCGCGAGATGCACCAGTCTTTGATGTTTTCCAGCCAGTTGAAGTACACCTTTTCGAATCGTTCAGGTACGATTTGAATGCGCTTGTCTTTCACGGCGGCAATAGCGGCCTCGGCCAGCGGCTTGATTTTCACGAACCACTGGGTGGACACCAGCGGCTCCACAATTTCGCCGCCGCGTTGCGAGCGCGGCACGTTCAAGGTGTGCGGCTGAGTCCGCAGGATCAACTTCGCCTTCGACATGTCGCCCCACAGGTTCTGGCGGCACTCGAAGCGATCCTGCCCGGCGTATGGCCCGGCGTTCTCGTTCATCGTCGCGTCTTTGTTCATGATGTTGATGATGGGCAGGGTGTGGCGCAAGCCGATGGCGTAATCGGTCGTGTCGTGGCCGGGCGTCACTTTCACTGCGCCCGTGCCGAATTCCCGATCCACCGCCTCGTCGGCGATCACCGGAATCTCACGGTTGAGGATCGGCACCAACACGGTCTGGCCAACGAGGGTGCGGTAGCGGTCATCGGCGGGATGCACCGCCACGGCGGTGTCCCCCAGGATTGTTTCGGGACGGGTGGTGGCTACCGGGATGTAGTCGGCGTCGCCGCCGTCGTCCGATCCCTTGAGTTTGTATTTGAAGAAGTACAGCGTGCCAGGTTCCTCGCTATATTCGACTTCGAGATCAGACACCGCTGTTTTGAGTCCGGGCGACCAGTTCACCAGATACGCGCCGCGATAGATAAGACCCTTGCGATAGAGCGACACAAAGGCGCGGCGCACGGCGCGTGACAGGCCTTCGTCGAGGGTGAAGCGTTCGTGTTCCCAATCGCACGAGGCGCCCAGCCGCCGCAGTTGATTGTAGATAATGGAGCCGTATTTTTCTTTCCATTGCCAGGCACGGCGCACAAACTCCTCGCGGCCCAACTCCTCCCGAGTCACTTCTTCCTCCTTGAGCAACATCTTCTCCACTTGCAGTTGGGTGGCGATGCCGGCGTGGTCGGAGCCGGGCACCCACAGCGTGGGGTTGCCCTTCATGCGCTGGTAACGGATCATCAAATCTTCAACCGCCACAAACATGGCATGGCCGAGGTGCAATTCGCCCGTTATGTTGGGCGGGGGGATGGAGATGACAAACGGCTTTTTGGCCGGATCGATCTTCGGCTTGAAGTAACCGGATGACTCCCACCAGTCGTAAAGGCGTTTCTCGGTCGAGGTGAAATCGTAGGTTTTAGGTAGGGTATCTGCCATTTGAAACTCCGGTCATTCGTCAAACGACAAACGTGAAACGACAAAACAAGTTGCTTGACGTTTGTCGTTTGACTTTTGATTGGATGAAACTCCGTAAACAAAAAGTCCCTCTCATCCTCAAGGACGAAAGGGACTCTTCCGTGGTGCCACCTTGCTTCGGCAGTGAAACTGCCGCGCTCAAAAGCTATAACGGGCTTCCCGGAACCAACTCCCAAGCGACCTTCAGCGCCTTGTGCTGTGGGGGCTTCCAGCCTGCGGCCCGCCGTCTCTATCAGCCTATTGCGCCTACTCCTCTTGTTCGACGTTGTTCGGTATTCGATTGGCCGAGATTATATCACTTTCCCGGAATGATCAACACCTGCCCAATCTTGATCACATCCGTCTTCAACCCGTTCGCCGCTTTCAATGCTTCAACCGTCGTGCCAAACCTGCGGGCAAGGCGGATCAGGCTGTCACCGCGTTTAACAACATATGTGCCGCCGCTTACCCCGCCGGGCGTGGTCGTGCCTACGGGTGAAGCAACTGTACCGCTGGCGTTTTGAGTGAGCGTATACGTTGAAGGTGATGGGCCGCTGACATTCGCCGCACCCGAGCCGGTAACGATCAGGTTGGCATCGTCGAGGTACAAACTATTGTTCTCAAAAGCCCAACTGGGGCGGGAATAGGTAAACACGGTGACCGTTGAATTCTGAGCGACGGCTTCCACCGAGTAGGACAGCCACGAGCCGAGGGCGCTAAACGACGGCCCCCACACGACGTTACTGCTGAACGGGTTGATGCCGCCGGCAGGGTCGATCCCTACTTTCAAGTCAAAAGAATTGTCCTTCGACGAAGTTGCAAACATATAAGCGCTGAATTGCAGGCGCTGGCCCGGCTTTACGCCCGACACACGCTGATAGACTCCTGCTTGATGGATCGCATACGCCGTGAAGTAAACTTGCGACGACGAGCCGCTGTGGATGAGGGTCGAATAACGAAACTCCGGCCGGCTCCATGGATTGCAATTGGCGCAATGGTTTGGGTGTGAGGCGTCTGGCTCAACCCACCACGCCGTCCAGCCGAACGATACCTGTACCTTCTCAATGGGCGTGTTGGGCTGAAACTGATGAGTATTCTCACAACACTGCTTTGAATACAAACCCTCAAAACCGGGATTGACCAACAGATTTGTGGATTGTTGGGCTTGCGCAGGCGAACCGATTGCCAGAAGAATAGCAAGGATCAAAATGCAGGATATTGTTCTGCCCATTGCCTATTTCCTTTCTTGGTGACAAAGAGTAAACTACCCCCGTTGCTATTGTATACCCAATTTATGACCGACATTCTCTTCGGCCAATCCTATTACCTCCGCTTTGACGCCAAACTGTGGGCGGCGATGCAACCCTATCCGCCGCTTGGCACACTCTACGCCGCGAGTTATGTGCGGAGCAAAGGCTATGACGTTGCGCTCTTTGACGCGATGCTGGCCGAGTCTGAGACTGAATGGGCCGCCGCGCTCGACCGACACCACCCGCGTTTCGCCTGCATCTTTGAAGACAACTTCAATTACCTCTCGAAGATGTGTCTCTTGCGAATGCGCGAGGCCGCCTTCACCATGATGGACATGGCTAAGGCGCGGGGTTGTACCGTCATTGTTTGCGGGGCCGATATGACCGACCACGCCGACCTCTACCTGCAGCGCGGCGCAGACTTTGTCCTTCTCGGCGAAGGCGAATACACCCTCGGTGAACTTTTAGACTCCCTGACGGGCCGTTCCTCTCAAACGCCAAATCAAATTCTCGGCCTCGCCCATCTTAATTCTAACTCGCTACTCCAAACTCCTCGGCACCCTGACATCCGCGACCTCGACTCTCTCCCCTTCCCGGCCCGGGACCTGGTGGATATTCCCCGCTATCAAAAAATCTGGCGCGAGCGGCACGGCTACTACTCGATGAACATGGTCACGACGCGTGGCTGTCCCTACCACTGCAACTGGTGCGCCAAGCCGATCTGGGGTCAACGTTACAACTCGCGCTCGCCTGAAAATGTGGTCACTGAATTAAAATGGCTCAAGGATAACTTTCAGCCCGATCACATTTGGTTTGCCGACGACATTTTTGGACTCAAGCCTGGCTGGATCGAACAGTTTGCCCGCCTCGGCCAGGAATCCGACTCTATCATCCCCTTTAAATGTCTCCAGCGCGCTGACCTGATTAATGAAACAATAGCCGTCGCCCTGGCAACCGCCGGATGCAAAACCGTGTGGATCGGCGCCGAGTCTGGCTCGCAGAAAATTTTGGAGGCGATGGACAAAGGCGACACGGTGCAGGATATCGCCAAAGCCGCTCGACTGCTGAAAGGGTCGGGCATAGAAGTCGGCTTCTATTTACAATTCGGCTACCCCGGCGAAACATGGACCGATATCCAACTCACCCTCAAGATGGTGCGTGCCTGTCAGCCTGACGACATCGGCATCTCGGTCAGCTATCCACTGCCCGGCACAAAATTCTTTGAACGTGTGAAACTGGAGTTGAACGAAAAGCAGAATTGGATCGACTCGGCTGATCTGGCCATGCTCTATCGCGGCCCCTATCCGCAGGAGTTCTACCGCATTTTGCATGGCCGGGTGCATCACGAATTTCGACTGCGGCGCTCGCTGAGCCGCTTCCGGCCCCGATCTTTGGCCGCCATCCCCTATCACCTGCTAGGCCTGATACGCACAGAGAGTCGTTTGCGCGTGATGGCATTGCTCACTCACCATGACTGACTCCTCCTTCGCCACCATTGCCGAAGCCTTTTCGCGCACCGCTGAAAAGTATGATCAGTTTGGCGATGACCATCCGCACCTGAGGCGCATGCGCCGCAAAGTGTACGCCCACCTCACGTGCTTTCTGTCGCCTGGCGCGCGCATCTTGGAGTTGAACGCGGGGACCGGCGTTGATGCGGTGTATCTCGCCCAACAAGGGTTTTACGTTCATGCCACCGACATTGCCCCCGGTATGTTGGGCCGCCTGCGGGACAAAGTTGAGCGCTTGGAATTAAACGAACGGGTCACCGTGCAGGAATGTTCATTCACGGCGCTGGATCGCGTACAGGGCGGCCCGTTCGATGCCGTGTTCTCTGACCTCGGCGGCTTGAATTGCATTTCGGACCTGGCGCCGGTCATTGGCGCGTTGCCCAAAGTCCTGCGCCCCGGCGGGCTGATTACGTGGGTGCTCATGCCTCCGATCTGCCTGTGGGAATTGGCGATGATGTTTACCGGACAGATAGGCTTTGCCCTGCGCCGTCTGTCGCCGGGCGGGACACGCGCTCATTTGGAGGGCATACACTTCAACGTTTATTACCTCACCCCCGAACAAGTGATCGCGGCCTTCGGAGACGCCTATCAACTTATGGCTATCGAAGGTCTGTCCGTCATCACCCCGACCGCCGAAAGTAAAAATCTTGCCAGGCGTTACCCGCGCCTCTATCATGCTCTGACTTGGGTTGATGATCGCCTTTCCACTAAACCGCCGTGGCGAGGTTGGGGAGATTTTTTCATTATTTCTCTTCGTTATCACACCCGCCCCTCTTCGGAAGAAAACCGATGAGTCAAAGCATCCGACTCGTCAAAAACACACTCTGGTTGCTCCTGGCGCGTTTCGGCACTCAGGGGTTGATGGTGTTGTTCACCCTCCTTGTCGCTCGCCGATTGGGTGAGGCGGGGTTTGGCGAGTATGCTTTTGTGGCCTCGGCCATCTTCTTCGCCAACTCGTTTGCCACTTTCGGCACTGATATGCTGCTGATTCGCGAGATTGCTTCGGGATCAGGCTTGACTCAATTACCGGCGGCGCTCACGATTCAACTGGCGCTATCGGCTCTGTTTGTAGCGCTGGCATATTTCTTTGGGCCAATGATACCTGGCCAGAGTCGGGATGCTGTTTGGGGACTGCAACTCTACAGTCTGGCTCTGTTTCCTCTCGCCTTTTGCACCGTTTTCACCGCCGCTCTGCGGGGCAAAGTGCGAATGGAATGGTACACACTGCTCAACGTGACGATCTCTCTTTTGCAGCTCGTTGGCGTGTGGGTGTTCGTCCAGCCCGGCAGGGGCGTGGCGGCTGTGGCGCTGATTTTGCTACTCGTCCAGTTGGTTGCTGCCGTAATGGCTGGCCTCATTTGTGCCGCACGGATACCGGGTTTTCTGCGAGTATGGCAATTCAAACCGACGGCAATCTCAACTGTGATTTACGCCACTGCGCCCATTGCCTTGCTGGGGGTGCTAGGCATCGCCGCTCAAAAGCTCGGGGTGTATATGCTATCTACGCTGGCGGGCGCGGCGATGACGGGCTGGTTCTCTGCCGCCTTGCGCGTTGTGGAAGCATCCAAGACCGGCCACCTCGCCCTCTTCGGGGCGCTGTATCCGGCAATGGCCCACGCCCACACTTCGACTGGCGAGACACGGTTGAGGGCAGAAGCATTCACCTTTTCGTGGAAGACCTTGCTGGCTTTAGCCGGGATGATGGCAATAGTTCTCTTCTTTGTCGCCTCTCCGCTTGTGCCTCTCCTTTACGGCCCCGGGTTTGAACCAGCCATTCCCGCTCTCAAAATTCTGGCATGGATGCTGGTGCCTTACACGATCAATACTTACCTCTCGCTGTCGTTTCTCGCCGCCGGTCACGAGCGCTCAGTGGCGCTGGCTTTGCTGGTCAGCTTGATCCTATTGGCCGCCCTCAATGCCTGGTGGATTCCAAGTGTGGGGCTTATCGGCGCCTGTTGGGCGGCGTTGATCGCCGAGATCGTTCAGGCAGGAATACTATTGCTTCAAGGGCGGGGCGCTCCGTTTGCTCATTTGTGTGGCTCCGTAGATCATAGGAGATGCCGGTGAGCTTTCCGAATTATCCTGAGAAATACAAAGGCCCCTCCTTGCTTGACCCGGCAGAGATGGTTGCCCATCGGCGCAAGCTGGGCCGCCTGCCGAAGATCGAACCGCCCGAGGGTGTCCTCCTCTGCCTGCAAAGAGGGTTGCCAAAGCGACTGCGCTGGCGAATACCCATCCGCCATGTCGGGCGGCTCATGGGCGATTTATATTTGGCGAAACAAACGCGGGGTCGAGTGGCGGTGCTGACTAACTTTGGTATCGGCGCGCCGCTGGTTGTTGCGCTTGCGGAGGAGTTGATCGCTTTTGGTGTGAAGCGTCTGATCTCGATGGCCTGGGGCGGAGGACTGCAACCTGACTTGCGCCCCGGGGATACCGTCGTGTGCGAGCGAGCCATTCGTGACGAAGGGGCCTCGCATCACTATTTGCCGCCTGCAAAATATGTATCAGCCAATGCTGATTTAACAGCCAGGCTGATCGCCGCCTTGAAAGCCCGGGGCCGCCAGTGTGAGTTGGGCGCGACATGGACGACCGACGCACCGTATCGAGAAACACGGGAAGAAGTGCAACACTATCAGGCTGAAGGAGTCAAAACGGTGGAAATGGAGATTGCCGCTCTGTTTGCCCTGGGACAAGTGCGTGGGGTGGAGACGGCGGCGGCTGTCGTAGTCGGCGACAGCCTGGCCAATCTGCATTGGCAGGCCCCCACTGAGGTGGCGGTGATCGAACGGGCACTGGAGAATGTATACGCGGCCTGTATTGAGGCCCTGAGTCAAACCTGAAATGATCCACGAAGAAACACGAGGGATCACGAAGGGCGATTCTGCCCTCTATCTACAAGTGCGCGCGAAAGAAGGGCGGCTGTATGCCGATGAGGTCGTAGCCCGCCTTCCGACGGTCCCCTGCACGCATCCCATGTGGACTGAGTGGCAAACGCGAAAGGACTCTACGGCGCGTCTGTGCGCTTATCTTGCCCAAATGCCGAAACCGTTAACGATCCTTGATTTGGGATGCGGCAATGGTTGGCTGGCGAATCAGCTGACCCAGGTGACAGGCTGCCAGGTGCTGGGGTTGGATCGCAACTCGTTTGAACTGGCGCAAGCGGCCCGTGTCTTTGCCGACAATTCACGCTTGATGTTTGTGAACGCGGATATTTTCGTCGCCCCCATCCCGGAGCAAAGCCTTGAAGTGGTTGTCATTGCCAGCGCGATCCAGTATTTTTCTGACGCGCCGAAGTTGATACATTGTCTCATGAGGCTTTTGAGGCCGCGCGGTGAGATTCACATTTTGGACAGCCCGCTTTACGCTCCTGCGGAAGTTGCCGAGGCCTATACTCGCTCGCAAGCTTACTACACTGCATTGGGCTTCCCGGAGATGGCGGAGCGCTATCATCATCACACCCTGGCCGCATTATCCGAATTCAAGCCGACAACGTTGTATAATCCGCGATCATTGGCGGCCTGGCTGAGACGCCGCCTGGGTTTCTCTTACTCGCCCTTTCCATGGAGTCGGTTGCGTAAATAACCGATGACTCAACGCCTGTTGGCCCAAAGTTGGGTTAAGGCTAAATTCCACCCACACCTTTTTCAGGAGACGATAATGCTCAACTACCCGCTCACATTTTCATTCAAAATTGTGGCTTTCAACCCTCAAGTCAAAGTGACAGACGCTTCGGGGCAGACGGTGCTGTACGTGAAACAGAAGGCGTTGGCCCTTAAAGAAGATGTCAAGATTTTTGCCGACGAGGGCCAGCAACGACAACTCTACCAGCTCAAAGCCAACAAGATTATTGACTTCTCAGCCCAATACAATATCACCAACCCTGCCGGGCAAGCAATTGGCGCCATCAAGCGCCAGGGGATGCGCTCAATTTTCAAAGCCACCTACAACATTGTGGATGCGAGTGGCGGCGAGGCCGGGCTGATCCACGAAGAGAATGGATGGGTGAAAGTCGCCGATGCCTTGCTTGGTGAGCTACCTTTCGTCGGCATTCTGTCCGGCTATTTTTTCAATCCCGCGTATCTGGTGGATTATCGAGGTCAGACGGCTCTGTATTTGAAAAAGCAACCGGCGTTTCTCGAAGGCCGCTTCATGGTCGAGAAGCAAGGCAACTTTAGCGATGCCGATGAAGGATTATTGTTGTCGAGTATCGTGATGGCGTTGATGTTGGAACGAACACGAGGGTAGGGGAGTATTTGCTGTTGACTTGGGTAGTATGCACAGCCAAATGCCGCCCGGCATTTGGCTGTGCATGTTTTTCTTAAGGAGGGTATCATCGCTAATCAGGAAAACGGCTACAATCCAACCCGCTTAGCGGGCACGGACGATGGCCTGGGCTCGGTCGGCCACCTGTAGCTTGCTGAAAAAATTGGAGAAGATGGTCATTGTACAGCTGCCACGCACGCTTCGGCAGCTATCGTGATTTGCTCAAATGCGCCGACTGCCACAACCTTGCTCGACACTAAATGGCCGCCAATGCCGAGTGCTACGGCGCCTGCATCGAGGTAGTTGCGCGCGTTCTCATTGCTGACGCCGCCCGTCGGCACGAGTTTTAGAAAGGGCAACGGGGCGAGCACGTCTTTGACGTATCGTGGCCCACCGAGTTGAGCCGGAAACAGCTTGACCAGCTCAGAGCCAGCCTCGTAAGCTTCGAGCAATTCGGTGGGTGTGAACCCACCGCACAGAATTGGAGTATTACGATTGACGGAGGCCGAGATCACCTGCTTTCGCACCGCAGGCGTCACCACAAACTGCGCGCCCGAGTCAATCGCCGCGTGCGTGTCTTCAGGTCTCAAGACGCTGCCCACGCCGACGCACGCCATGTCGCCCAGCGCCTGCCGGGTCGCGGCGATGGCTTGGAGGGCGCCCTTTCCGGTCAGTGTGAACTCCAGCACGGCGACGCCGCCCGCCGCGAGCGCCCGCGCCACGTCCACGGCCCGGGCGTAGTCGTCGAGCCGAACGACAGCCACGATCTTTTGGGTGAGAATCTG
>Ga0247727_10017798_pt1 | contig 11266 bp, 6 predicted proteins | sample WisWelCaveWW1625_FD_202498 | JGI IMG/M metagenome (GOLD analysis project Ga0247727, IMG submission 202498) | Biofilm microbial communities from Wishing Well Cave, Virginia, United States - WW16-25 | ecosystem: Environmental > Aquatic > Deep subsurface > Groundwater > Cave microbial mat | place...
CGCGATGTGTTCAACAACCTGTTCGTGCAGACTGAGAAAGTGCCGGGCGTCGGTTTCGCCGGCGTCACGGAACCGGGAAACGTGCGCGAGGGCGGCAACCTGCTCTGGGGCATGAAGGACGGCCCGGCGTTGAAGGGCGACCCGTTCGCGAAGTTCCGGGCGTCGTCGCTGTTCACAGCCAGCCGCAAGTTTTACGAGCCCGGCCTGACGACGCACGACCGCGTGGCCGATCCGAAGTTCGTCGCATTCCCCGCCGACCTGCGCCTGCAACCCGCGAGCCCCGCCGTGAACGCAGGTCAACCGTTGCCGGCCGCGTGGCCCGACCCGCTCCGCGCCGCCGACAAGGACGCGCCCGACATCGGCGCACTGCCGCTCGGCACGCAATCGTGGGGCGTGGGCGTGGACGGCCGCATCCCGCTTTTCGGCGGAACTCGCGCGGTGAAGTGAGTTGAATGCCGCCCTGTCACCACCGTTCCAAACACACCATGAACAAACACGCCACCCGTCTCGCCGTGCTTGCCATGCTCTGCGGCTCGCAGCTTTGCGCCGTTGCGCAGGACAAGAATTCCGCCGTGCCCGCGGACCAAAAAGCCGCCACCCCGAAGAAAGCCGCCGCGCCCGCGGGGCCGAAGCCCACGCTCGCCAACATCGCCTACGGCGCGCACGAGCGGCAGGTGCTCGATTTCTACAAGGCCGCGTCCGACAAGCCCGCGCCGCTGCTCTTCTTCATCCACGGCGGCGGCTGGGTCGCCGGCGACAAGGCCGGCGCGGGCGGGATGCTCAAGCTGCTCGACGCCGGCATCTCCGTCGTCTCCATCAACTACCGCTACTCGTGGCAGGCGCATCTCGCGGACGTGAAGCCGCCGGTCGAGTGGCCGTTGAGCGACGCTGCGCGCGCGCTTCAGTTCGTGCGCAGCAAGGCCGCGGAGTGGAACATTGACAAGCAGCGCATCGGCGCGAGCGGCGGCTCGGCCGGGGCGTGTTCGAGCCTCTTCCTCGCGTTTCATCCCGACATGGCCGACCCGAAGAGCAGCGACCCCGTCGCGCGCGAATCCACGCGGCTGTGGTGCGCCGCGGTTTCGGGCGCGCAGACGTCGCTCGACCCGCAGCAGCTCAAGGAGTGGACGCCGAACAGCCGATACGGCGGGCACGCGTTTGGCTTCATGGATCCGAAGGATTTGAAGACGCGCGACACGCGCTTCGCCGAGTTTCTCGCCGCGCGCGAGTCGGTGCTGCCGTGGATCAAGAAGTATTCCCCCATCGAGCACGTCAGCGCCGATGACCCGCCGGTTTATCTCATCTACACCTCGCCGCCCGCGCTCGGAGAAGAGCAGAAAGACCCGACACACACGGCGAACTACGGCGTGAAGTTGCAGGAGAAGTGCAAAACGCTCGGCGTCGAGTGCGAGCTGGTTTATCCCGGCGCGCCCGACGTGAAGCATCCGAAGGCTGAGGATTTCCTCGTCGCCAAACTCAAGGCGCCACGCAAGCCGTGAAGTGGCGCGGCGTTCTTTTCTTCGGCGCGCTGCTCTGCGTCGTGGACGCTCGCCGAGGTCGAGGCGATGTTGCGTGCGTGGTTGCGCGAGGAGAAGTCGAAGTTCTGACCGCCCGCGCGCGGACGCCGGTGCGCGAGTGTTGGAATTCCCGCGCCTGCCTTCGCGTCCAACAAGCCGCTTGAATCCCCATTGAAACCATGAAACGCATCGCCCCCTGCTTCTTCGCGCTCCTTCTGGCATCGCCAGCCCTCCACGCCGCCGCGCCGTTCACCTACGTGCAGTCGAAGGCGTTTCACATCCCGCCCGAGACCACGACCGAGGAGTCGGGCTACTTCTCACTCTGCGAGGGGCGCAACGGGAAAATCTACGTCGGCACCGCGGCTTACGGCCGCAACGCGTTCCTCGTCGAGTTCGACCCGGCGACGGAGAAAATGCGGATCGTGCTCGACGCGCACAAACTCGTCGGCCTGCCACTCGAACCCACGGGCTACTCCGCGCAGTCCAAGCTCCACACGCGCAACTTCGTCGGGCCATCGGGCAAGATTTACGTCGGCACAAAGCAGGGCTACCCGACCGCCGCCGAGAACGCGGCGCTCAAGCGCGGCGATAAAATCCCGACCTATCGCGGCGGCTACGTGCTCGTGTATGACCCGGCGTCGGACACCTCCGAGAATCTCGGCATGCCGATGCCCATCGAGAGCAAGCCCGCCGGCGCAAAGGAGGGCGACGGCGTGATTGACGTGACTGCCGACGAGGCACGCGGGCTGATCTACGTCATCACCTGCGAGGAGCAGCACTGGATCCTCTACGACGTGAAAACGAAGAAGTTCCGCGAGCTCGGGCCGATCCTGCGCGACCAGCCGAACACGCTGATTGACGCGCAGGGCCGCGGCACCGCGATCACGAAGGACTACCAGCTCGCGCGCTACAATCCGAAGACCGACAAGGTTTCCGTGGACCCGCTGCTCGTCGAGGGCAAGCCCTTCGGCGAAGTCCTCGGCGCGGGCCGCGTGCATCCCGACTGGCGCATCACGCCCGACGGCAAGACGGCATACTTGCAAGTCCTCAACGACCTCCGCATATTCCGTGTGGACCTCACGGGCAAGGAGGGCAAGGCCGTCGTCGCGACCAGCCTCGGCGACCGCATCGCGGGAGTTCATCCCGACTCGCGCGGCTCGATCTGCCTCGGGCCGGATGGCCGCGTCTACTCGGCGGTGCGCGTGGACAACAAGACCGGCTTCGGCGGCGGCTACCTGCATCACCTCGTCCGCCACGACCCGAAGAAGCGCGCGATGGAAGACCTCGGCGTGTTCACCGTTTCGAACCCGGGCTTCTTCGACTTCAAGGGCACACAGGCGAAGAACCCCGACGGCTCGCTGCGTCCGCGCCACGGCTACCACACGCTGCCCGACGGCACGCTCACGCCGCTGCACGTCATCATGGGCATGATCGTCGCGCGCGACGGCTCGATCTACGCGACGACGATCTATCCCTACTCGCTGCTCAAGGTCGAATCGGTGAAGGCGAAGAAGTAATCCCGCGACCCGCGATGTTTACGATGAGATCAAACCGACCCCTGAACCACAAGGTAGGGCGCGTCACTCCGTGCGCGCCGTTTGGTGCTTCGAATTCAACCCGCGGCGCGCACGGAGTGACGCGCCCTACCACAGCCTTCCGCCTCGCGTTCGCCGCCGTCGCTCTGCTGGCGTTTAGTTGTTCATCGTTCGCCGCGCCGGGCTGGAAAGCCGGCGTCGCGAAGGCCATCATCACGCCGGAGAAGGCCGTGTGGCTCGCCGGCTACGGCAGCAAGCGCGTGCCCGACGGCAAGCTGCACGACCTCTGGATGAAGGCGCTCGCGCTCGAGGACGCCGAGGGCCGGCGCGTCGTGCTCATCACAAGCGATTTCCAAGGGGTGCCGAAGGTGATGAGCGACCGCGTGTTCGCGCAGTTGCAGCGGCAGTTCAAGCTGGAGCGCGCGCAGGTGATGTTCACCTTCTCGCACAACCACTGCGGCCCGCGCCTCGGTGACGACCTCGTGGATTACTACCCCGTCGAGGCCGCGCAGGTCGCGCTGGTCGAGGAATACACGGCGCTGATGGTGACGAACTGCGTCGCGATGGTCGGCGAGTCGCTGGCGCGCCTCGCGCCCGCGCGGCTGCAACAGGGCGAGGGCAAGGCGACCTTCGCCGTGAACCGCCGCAACAACCGCGAGGCCGAGGTGCCCGCGCTGCTCGCGAAGGGCGAGCCGCTCAAAGGCCCCGTGGACCACACCGTGCCCGTGCTCACCGTCACGCGGCCCGACGGCAGGCTCGAAGCCGTGCTCTTCGGCTACGCGTGCCATCCCACGACGCTGAGTTTTCTCAAGTGGTGCGGCGATTATCCCGGCTTCGCGCAGGTGGAGATTGAGAAGGCGCATCCCGGCGCGACGGCGATGTTCGTGAACACTTGCGGCGGCGACCAAAATCCGTTGCCGCGCCGCAGCGTCGAGTTGTGCGAACGCTACGGCTCAATGCTGGCCACCGCCGTCGAGGAGGCGTTGAAGCAGCCGCTCAAGCCCGTTTCGCCGGGGCTGCGCATGGCATTCGAGATCATCGAACTGCCCTACCTCAAGGCGGTTTCCCGAGAGGAACTCGAAGCCGCCGTGAAAGACACGAGCGCCATCCGCGCACGCTGGGCCACGCGCATGTTGCAGGAGCTGGACCGGCGGAAGCAGTTCCCCGCCGGGTATCCGTATCCCGTCCACGCGTGGCGGCTCGGGACGGAGATGCTCGTCATCGGCACGGGCGCGGAGACGGTGGTGGATTATGCGCTGCGCTTCAAACGCGAGTTCGGCCCCGGCACCTGGGTCATGGGCTACGCGGACGACATGATTGCCTACATCCCGTCGCGCCGCGTGTGGGAGGAGGGCGGCTACGAGGGCGGCACGTTTCTTTTCGAGTATGGCCGCCCCGCCTTCCGCTGGGCCGGGGACATCGAGGACCGCATCGCGGCGTCCGTCCACAAGCTCGTGAAGCAAGTCGGCGTCGTGAAGGTCGGCCAATGAGCGGCAGTCCATTCCCCGCGAACATCACTCTATGAAACCACTCCTCATCGCCGTCGCGTCTCTCTGCGTCCTTTGCAGCCAATCCTCCGCTGCCGAACCGGTCGTGCCGAAGGGCTTCCGAGCGCTCTTCAATGGCAAGGACCTCACTGGCTGGCATGGCCTGAACCCGCACAACGGCGCGAAGCTCCAAGGCGAGAAGAAGGACGCCAACCTCAAGCAGCAGCGCGAGGATTTCGCGAAGCACTGGAGCGTGGAGAACGGCGAGCTGGTCAACGTCGGCACCGGACCTTACGCGACGACGGACGCGGAGCTGGGCGACATTGAGTTCCTCCTCGAATACAAGACGGTGGCGAAGGCCGACAGCGGCATCTATCTGCGCGGCACGCCGCAGGTGCAGATTTGGGACATGAACCAGGTGTTCAACGAGAAGGCTCCCACCCGCCGCCCGCACCTCGGCTCCGGCGGCCTCTTCAACAACACGCCCGGCACGCCCGGCCGCGACCCGCTCGTGCTGGCGGACAAACCCTTCGGCGAGTGGAACGCCTTTCGCATCCGGCAGGTCGGCGCGACCACCTGGGTCTGGCTCAACGGCAAGCTCGTGGTGGACGGCGCGGTGATGGAGAATTACTGGGACAAGAAGCAGCCGCTACCCGCCAAAGGCCCGATCATGCTCCAAACCCACGGCGGCGAGATCCGCTGGCGGAACATCTTCGTGCGCGAGATCGGTGCGGACGAGGCGAAGAAGACGCTGGCCGAGGCGGCCAAGTAGCCGGGCACCGCATGACATTCACACGTCTTCTTGCGCCCTCGTTGCTGCTCCTCGCCGGCTCGCCGCGCCTGGCCGCCGCCGACTTTCAGAAGGACATCCGTCCGCTGCTCACCGAGTTCTGCCTCAAGTGCCACTCGACGAAGGATCACAAGGGCGACCTCGACCTCGAGCGTTTCAAGTCCCTCGACACGGTGAAGCGCGACTCGAAGGTCTGGCAGCTCGTGGACGAACAGCTCGAACTCGGCGAGATGCCGCCGAAGGACAAGCCGCAGCTCTCCACCGCGCAGAAGGCCAAGCTCGTCGCCTGGGTGCGCGGCACGCTCGGCGAAATCGCGCTGGCCCGCGCGGGCGACCCCGGCCCCGTCGTGCTGCGCCGTCTCTCCAACGCCGAATACACCCACACCATCCGCGACCTCACGGGCGTCGCGGCGCTCGACCCGGCGCGCGAGTTCCCGGTGGACGGTGCGGCGGGCGAGGGTTTCTCCAACACCGGCGCGGCGCTCGTCATGTCGCCCGCGCTGCTCACGAAGTATCTCGATGCCGCGAAGGACATCGCCGCCCACGCCGTGCTGTTGCCCGACAGCGTGCGCTTCTCGCCGCACATCTCTCAGCGCGACTGGACCGAGGAGCGGCTCACAGGCATCCGCGCGTTCTACCGGCAGTTCACGGAGACGGGCGGCGGCACGGCGGTCAACTTGCAGGGCATCAAGTTCGACACGAAGGACGGTGGCGTGCTGCCGCTGGAGAAGTATCTCGCAGCGACACTAGAACTGCGCGCTTCCCTCTCCCTCTCCCCCACCGGGGGAGAGGGCCGGGGTGAGGGGGCTACCACGAATAAGTCCAACGCCCGCCTCGCCGACATTGCGAAGGCGCGCGGCTTGAACGCCAAGCATCTCTCCACTCTCTGGACGGCGCTGCACGACCCGCAGCCCTCCCTCGTGCTCGACCTCATTCGCGCCCAATGGCGCACCGCCAAGCCCACCGACGCCCCCGCGCTCGCCGCGACCATCGCGCAATGGCAGCGGGCCTTGTGGCGCTTCACCACCGTCGGCCACATCGGCAAGCGCAACGGCCCGCTGGCGTGGCAAGTCCCCGTGCTCCCGCTCGCCGCCTCGCAGGAAGTGCGCGTGAAGTTACCCGCGCCAACGAACGGCAACGAGGTCGTCCTCTACCTCCTCGCCTCCGACGCGGGCGACGGCAATGAGAACGACTTCGCCGTCTGGGAAAACCCGCGCCTCGTCGCGCCGGGCCGGCCTGACTTGCGCTTGCGCGATGTCCGCGACGCGGTGCTCGCCTTCCAATCGCAGCGCGAGCGCGTCGCGGCCAGCGCGGCGAAGTGCCTCACCGCCGCAGCGGAAGCCGGCGCGTTACCGGACCGCACCGCCGTTGATCAGCTCGCGCAGAAACACGGCGTCGAGTCCGCGCTGCTGGTCGCGTGGCTGGATTACCTCGGCATCGGCGGCGGGCCGGTGCGCGTGGACTCGCACATGACGCAGAAGGCCGAGCGCGCGGCGAACTACGATTTCATCCAGGGCTGGACCGGCGCGGACGCGTTGAGCGTGCTGGCGAATTCCAGCGGCCAGCACGTGCGCATCCCCGGCAACATGAAGCCGCACAGCGTCGCGATGCACCCGTCGCCGAAGCGGCGCGTGGCCGCCGGCTGGAGCAGCCCCGTCGCCGCCACCGTGCGCGTCGAGGCCGTGGTGCAACACGCGCATCCCGAGTGCGGCAACGGCGTCACGTGGTCGGTCGAACTCCGGCGCGGCAACACGCGCCAACGGCTTGCGACCGGCAACGCGCAGGGCGCAAAGGAAGTGAAGGTCGCGCCGCTGGAGAACATCGCCGTGCAGCCGGGCGACCTGCTTTCCGTTGTCATCGGCCCGCGCGACGGCAACCACTCGTGCGACATGACCGCAGTGGAACTGGACATCAAGTCCAGCGACGGCAAGCAGTGGAACCTCGCCCGCGATGTCTCGCCAAACATCCTCGCCGGCAACCCGCACGCGGACCTGCTGGGCAATCCCGGCGTCTGGCATTTCTACAGCGAGCCGGACGGCGGCGGTGGCGCGGACTCGGTCATCCCCGCCGGCTCCGTGCTGGCCAAGTGGCGTTCCGCCCCGGACGCGGCGGAGAAGCGCCGCCTCGCCGACGAGGTGCAGAAGCTGTTGCAAGGCGGCGTCGCCGGCCTCGCGAAGGACGCGCCCGACGCCGTGTTGCATCGGCAGATGACTGCGTTGAACGGACCATTGATGAGTAGCAGCAGACGTAAGGAGGCTCCAACTGAAGTCCGAAATAGTCAGAGCCTCGTTACCTCGGCTGCTACGTGGGGGCTTGACTCCGCGCTCTTCGGCAAGCACCCGAACGGCTCCGCGCTCCCGCCGGCGAACCTCTGCGTTCGCGCGCCCTCGCTCCTTGAAGTGCGCCTGCCCGCTGACCTCGTCGAAGGCTATGAGTTCGTGACCACGGCCACGTTGCACCGCGAGACTGGCGCGGAAGGCAGCGTGCAAATGCAGGTGCTCACGACGAAGCCCGCGAGCGCCACCGGCCTCGCAGCGGGCGCGGCGAAGGAGTTGGGCGGCAAGAGCACTTGGTCCGACGGCGAGCAGCCCGTCGGTTCGGACACGCCGATTCTCGTGCAGGACGGCGGCACGGCGCGCAAACGCATCGAGGCGGCGCTCGAACAGTTCCGGCAGCTTTTCCCCGCCGCGCTCTGCTACACGAAGATTGTCCCCGTGGACGAGGTCGTGACGCTCACGCTCTATTATCGCGAGGACGACCAGCTTCGCCGCCTGCTGCTCGACGACGCACAAGCCGCCGAGTTGGAGCGGCTGTGGGCCGAACTGCACTTCGTCAGCCACAGCCCGCTCAAGCTCGTGGACGCCTTCGAGCAACTCTGGCAGTTCGCCACGCAGGACGCGGACCCGAGCGCCTTCACGCCAATGCGCGAGCCTATCAAGCAACGCGCCGCCGTGTTCCGCACGGAACTCGTCGCCGCCGAACCGAAGCAGTTGGAAGCGGTCGTGAACTTCGCCGAGCGCGCGTGGCGTCGCCCGCTCACCAGCGCGGACCGGGAGGAGTTGCGCGCGCTCTACCGCAAGCTCCGCACGCAAGAGCTGCCGCACGACACCGCGCTGCGCATGACGCTCGCCCGCGTATTCGTCGCGCCGGTGTTCCTCTACAAGCTGGAGAAGCCCGCGCCGGGCACCGCGCAATCGCCGGTGAGCGACACGGAGCTGGCCACGCGGCTGAGTTACTTCCTCTGGTCCTCCGCGCCGGATGCCGAGCTGGCCGCGCTGGCGGCGGCGGGCAAGTTGCGCAACCCCGAGGTGCTGGTCGCCCAAACGCATCGGATGCTCAAGGACGCGCGCGTGCGGCGGCTGGCGATTGAGTTCGGCGCGCAATGGCTCCACACCCGCGACCTCGACAAACTCGACGAGAAGAGCGAGCGGCATTTCCCGACCTTCGCCGCCGTGCGCGGCGCGTTGAACGAGGAGCCGATTCGCTTCTTCACCGACCTCTTCCAGCGCGACGGCTCCGTGCTCGCGCTGCTCGATGCGGACTACACGTTCGTCAACGCCACGCTGGCGAAACACTACGGCCTCACCGGCGTCAGCGGCGACGAGTGGCGTCGCGTGGACGGCGTGCGCGCGCAAGGTCGTGGCGGCGTGCTGAGCTTCGGCGCGACGTTGGCGAAGCAAAGCGGTGCCTCGCGCACCAGCCCGATTCTGCGCGGCAACTGGCTGAGTGAAACGCTGCTGGGCGAGCGCCTGCCGCGTCCGCCCCAAGGCGTGCCCGTGCTGCCCGAGGAAGCGCCCGCCGGCCTCACCGAGCGCGCGCTCACGGAGAAGCACAGCAGCGACCCGAAGTGCGCCGGCTGCCACGCGCGCATTGACCCGTTCGGCTTCGCGCTGGAGCGCTACGACGCCATCGGACGGCTGCGCACGAAGGACGGGGCCGGCCTGACGATTGACGCGCGCACCCGCACGGCGGACGGCACGGAGTTCGATGGCCTCGATGGCCTGCGGACTTATTTGCTCACCAAGCGGCGCGACACGTTCGAGCGGCAGTTCTGCCGGAAGCTGCTGGGCTACGCGCTCGGGCGCGGCGTGCAGTTGAGCGACCAGCCGTTGCTGGACGAGATGTTGAAGCGGCTCGCGGCGAACGAACACCGCGTCGGCACGGTGGTGGAGTTGATTGTGCGGAGCCGGCAGTTTCGGGAGATTCGAGGTCGCGAAGTCAGCGCGAACGAGTAGAGTCCCGCAGCCCCGGTCATGAAACGAGCACTTGCCACAGCACCGAAGCCAGCCGCGCGAACCAGTTACGCCGGGCTGGTCGGCGGCATCAGCCACCTGCTGGAGTCCGCGCGCCACGCCACCGTGCGCGTCACGAACTCGTTCATGACGGCGACGTATTGGGAGGTCGGGCGGCGCATCGTGGAGTTCGAGCAGGGCGGAAAGCGGCGGGCGGGGTATGGGGAGGAATTGCTGGAGCGGTTGGCCGGCGATTTGACGAGGCGGTGCGGCAAGGGGTTTTCGCGGCCCAGTCTCCAACGCTTCCGGGAATTTTACCTCGCGTATCAGCCCGATCGGATTCGCTCAACACTGTTGAGCAAATTCGCCGAAGCGGAAACCGGTGGGAAACGAGCAACACTGTTGCTCGAATCGGGGATGGAGATTCGCTCAACAGTGTTGAGCAAATCCCGCAACACGGAGATTTTTCAGACACTGTCTAAAAAATCTGGGGACGCGAAAGCAGACGCACTGGCGCGGGTGTTCGCCCTCCGCGATTTCGCCGCCGCATTCCCGCTGCCGTGGTCCACCTACATCCGGCTGCTGTCGGTGAAAAGCGAGGCGGCGCGCGACTTTTATCACACGGAAGCGCTGCGCGGCGGCTGGAGCGTCCGGCAGCTCGACCGGCAGATTAATTCGCTCTTCTACGAGCGCACCGCGCTCTCGCGCCACAAGGCAGCCCTGTTGCACAAAGGAGCGAAGCCGCAGCGGGGCGACGCACTCACCGTCGAGGAGGCCGTGCGTGACCCGCTCGTGCTCGAGTTCCTCGGTTTGCGCGACGAATACTCCGAGAGCGAACTGGAGGATGCGCTCATCAAGCAGCTCGAGGCGTTTCTCCTCGAGCTGGGCGGAGACTTCGCCTTCGTCGGGCGGCAGCGCCGGCTGCGCGTGGACGACGAGTGGTATAGCGTGGACCTGATTTTCTTTCACCGGCGGTTGCGCTGTCTCGTCATCATTGACCTCAAGCTCGGCAAGCTCACCCACGCCGACGCGGGGCAGATGCACCTCTACCTCAACTACGCCCGCGAACACTGGACGCGTGACGGGGAAAACCCGCCCGTCGGCCTTATCCTGTGCTCCAGCGCGGGCCAAAGCCTGGCGCGTTACACACTCGAAAACCTGCCCAGCAAAGTCCTCGCGCGCGAATACCGGCTGGTCTTGCCGCAGGAAAAACTGCTGCTCAAGGAACTGGAAAAAGCCCGCCGAACGGTGGAGCTAAACCGAATTCACGCCCGTCCACGTAAATCCAACCACCGCTAATCCTCACACACTTATGAGCACACACCGCTTCAACCGCCGCGCCTTCCTGCGCGGTGTCGGCGTCTCGATGGCCCTGCCGTGGCTGGAATCGCGCACCGTCTGGGGCGACACGCCGCCTGCCGGGGTCAAGCCCGCGAGCGAGGCGCCCGTGCGGTTGGCCGTGCTCTTCGCCGGCAACGGCTTTCACTCGAAGGAATGGTGGGCGAAAGGCGAGGGCAAGAACATGGAGCTGGGCAAGGTGCTCGCGCCGCTCACCGACTTCCGCGAGAAGATGCTGTTCGTTCGCGGCCTCTACAACGCCGAGGCGCTCAAGGGCAACATCCACAGCTCGCAGACGGGCAACCTGCTCTCTGGCGCGCCGCTGGCGTCCGGCGGCGAAATCAAGTCGGGCACGAGCATGGACCAGTTG
>Ga0247727_10017799_pt1 | contig 11265 bp, 8 predicted proteins | sample WisWelCaveWW1625_FD_202498 | JGI IMG/M metagenome (GOLD analysis project Ga0247727, IMG submission 202498) | Biofilm microbial communities from Wishing Well Cave, Virginia, United States - WW16-25 | ecosystem: Environmental > Aquatic > Deep subsurface > Groundwater > Cave microbial mat | place...
CTCGTGGTGCTGCGCATCGCCCCCGGCCGCGGGCTCGTGGAAGGCGCGGACGCCGAGATCGCCGAGCTGACGCAGCTGGCCGGACGCACGGACGAGGTGCGACTGCGCCGCATGTTCCGCGCGCTGCTGCGCGAGCAGGAAGACCTGGCCTGGGCGCCCGATCCGTTTGCCGTGCTCGAGATGGCCGTGGTGCGCTGCGCAACGCTGGCGCCCGGCGACAAGGTCGAAGAGCTGCTCGCGCGCCTCGATGGCCTCGAGCGGCGGCTGGCCAGCGGCAGCGGCGAGCCGGGCGGAGGCCCCGGCGAAGCCGCACCGAGAGCTGCACCCGTGCGCGCGCCGAGCCGGGTGCCACCGAGCGCTGGGCCAGTCGCGGCACCCGTGCTGGCCGCTGCCGAGGAGGCGGAGGACCCGCCCGGTCTCGAGCTCGCCCCGCCGCTCGCCGCCGTGTTCGATCGCCTGCGCGGCTTTGCGCAGGAGGCCAATCGCGGTCTGTTCGCGGCGCTCGAGGGCGGCCGAATCGTGACTCGCACCGACGAGACGATCCGCGTTGCCCTGCCCTCGGCGATCGCGGTGCGCCGGCTCGAGTCGCGGCTCGACGAGCTCGCGTCGGTGGTGGAACGCTTCTTCGGCCGGCCACTGCGCGTCGTACTCGAGGCCGAGGGCGGCCCGAGCGAAGCCGCGCCGCGCGCGACCGGCCCTGACCCCCTGGCGAAGCGCCGGCGGCAGGAGGCCCTCGATCACCCCACCGTCAACCAGGCGCTCGAGATCCTCGAGGGCGAGATCCTCGAGATCCGCCCACTGGGCGCAAGCGAAGCGCGCAGCGAGCCGCAGGCGAGCGAAGCCTCAGAGGAAGGCGTTTGAAGACACCGCCGCCGATCGAGCGACTCGTGAATCAGCTGCGGCGCTTGCCCGGCATCGGCGAGAAGTCCGCCACGCGCCTCGCCTTCCATCTGCTGTCGGCGCCCGAAACCCAGGTGAGTGAGCTGGCCGACGCGATCGTGCGCGTGAAACGCGAGATCGTCCTGTGCGAGCTGTGCTTCGACCTCACCGAGGCGTCTCCCTGCACGATCTGTCGCGATGCGAAGCGCGACGCAGCCGCCATCTGCGTGGTCGAAGAGCCGGCGGATCGCGCCTCGATCGAGCGCAGCGGCGGCTGGCACGGCCGCTACCACGTGCTGGGCGGCGCCATCGCCCCCATCGACGGCGTCGGCCCGCGCGAGCTGCACATCGCCGAGCTCGAGGCGCGCGTGCGAGCAGGCGGCGTCTCAGAGGTCGTGCTCGCCACCAACCCGAACGCGGAGGGGGACGTCACGGCGCATTACATCGCTTCGCTCCTGCGGCCCGCGGGCGTGCGCGTCACGCGCATCGCCTACGGCATGCCGCTCGGCGGAGACCTCGAGTACGCCGACCACGTCACCGTGGGCCGCTCCCTCGCCAACCGCCGCGAGCTCGAATGACTCGGCGGCTCGTGACGCCTGGGGACGTTCCTTTTTCGTCACAAACGCGGCCCGACAAGTGACCGAAAAGGAACGTCCCCTTTGTGACGGCGGCTCAAGCGGGGCGTGGGGGCTGCCGATCGAGAGCGGAGCAGGCGCGCCGCGGTTGCTCGCGCTGGCAACGGGGGGTAGCTTGGCCGGGCCTTCGGGAACGCGCGCTTACGCGTCTTCTTGCCGACGAGGGCGAGGCCGGGGCAGCGCATGATGGACAGCCAGCTGGTGCTCTACGAAGAGGATCACCGCCGGATCCTCGGCGTGATCGGCCGCCTCGTCCGCGAGGCCAACTCCAAGGGCGTCTTCGTTGTCGACAAGAACGGCCAGCTGATCGCCGAGGCCGGCGAGGTGCGCGGCATCGACAGCACCAGCCTGGCCTCGCTCACGGCCGGCAGCATCGCGGCCACCGGCGGCCTCGCCAAGATCATCGGCGAGGAAGACTTCCCGATCCACTTCCATCAGGGCACGCGCGACAACCTGCACATCACCACGGTCGCGCGCCGCATGATCCTGGTGGTGATCTTCGACGAGCGCAGCTCACTCGGCCTGGTGCGGCTGCGCGTCAAGAAGGCGGGCGTCGAGCTCGAGAAGCTCTTCGACGAGGTGCGCAAGCGCGCCGAGTCCGAAGGCAGCGCGGCCGCCAGCCCCTTCGCCGACATCACCGATGACGACATCGACAACCTCTTCGCAGACTGAGCTTTCCTCCCCATGTCTTTCATCAACTACTCCTCGCGCGAGATCAACTGCAAGATCGTCTACTACGGCCCCGGCCTGTGCGGCAAGACGACGAACCTCCAGCACATCTATCTCAAGACCAACCCCGAGCTGAAGGGGAAGATGATCTCGCTCGCGACCGAGACCGAGCGCACGCTGTTCTTCGACTTCCTGCCACTCGCGCTCGGGCAGATCCGCGGCTTCAAGACGCGCTTTCATCTCTACACGGTGCCCGGCCAGGTCTTCTACGACGCCAGCCGCAAGCTGATCCTCAAAGGGGTAGACGGTGTGGTGTTCGTGGCCGACTCACAGATCGAGCGCATGGAAGCCAACCTCGAGAGCATGGACAACCTGCGCATCAACCTGAAGGACCAGGGCTACGAACTCGAGAAGATCCCGTTCGTGGTCCAGTACAACAAGCGCGACCTCCCGAACGCCGCACCGCTCGACGAGATGAAGCGCCTGCTCAACCCGATGAACGTGATCGACTTCGAGGCGCGCGCGCAGACCGGAGAGGGCGTGTTCGAGACGCTCAAGGCCGTCGCCAAGGGCGTGCTCTCGGACCTGAAGCGCCTGTCGCGCTGAGTTTCCGAAAGCCGGCCGGCGGGAGTAGAATCCGGCCGTGCCGCTCGCCACCGTCTCCGGCCGCAAGGTCTACTACGAGGTCCACGGGACCTCCGGCACACCGCTCGTGCTGGTGATGGGCATGGCCGGCTCCTGCAAGGGCTGGCTCGCGCTCCAGGTTCCCGACTTCGCGCCGTCGCATCGCACGCTGATCTACGAGAACCGCGGCGTCGGCGAGAGCGAGGACCCGGGCGGGCCCTTCACCACCGCGGACCTGGCCGACGACCTGGCCGGCCTGCTCACTGCTCTTGGAATCGCTCGCGCGCACGTGCTCGGCGCCTTCCTCGGCGGCATGACCGCGCAGGAGCTGGCGCTGCGCCATCCGGGGCGCGTCGAGAAGCTGATCCTGGTCGGCACATACGCGCGCCCCGACGCGAAGCGGCGCCTGCTGCTCGAGAAGTGGCGCGAGATGGCGCAGCACGACCTCGGGCCCGGCGTGATGGTGCGCGAGCGCCTGCTCTGGACGCTGCGCGACGAGACGCTCGAGCAGAGCGACCTGGTGGATGCGATGGCCGCGAGCTTCCCGGGCGGCGGACTGCCGATCGAGGCGAGTGTCTTCATGCGCCAGTGCGACGCCTGCCTCGGGCACGACACCGCCGATCGCCTGCGCCAGATCCGGCAGCCGACGCTCGTAATCTGCGGCCGCCACGACCAGCTGACGCCGCCGAAGTTCCACCGCGAGCTGGCCGACGAGATCCCGAACGCCCACCTGATGACGCTCAGCTCCGGTGCCCACCTGGTGATGGCCGAGTGCGCGCAGCAGCTGAACGAGGCGGTGCTGCGCTTCCTCGCGGAGGCGCGCTGACCCTGCCCTCCCCGTGTCAGCAGTGCGGCCGCGAGAACCCGGCGGACGCTGGCTTCTGCGCCGGCTGCGGCGGCTCTCTTGCACGCGCTTGCGCGGCGTGCGGGCGCGCGAACGAGCCCGACGCCCGCTTCTGCAACGGCTGCGGCAAGCCGCTTCTCGAAGCGGCGTCTCACTCCGCCCGAGCAGAGCGCTCCCCTCGCTCCTACACCCCGAAGCACCTGGCCGACAAGATCCTGCAGTCCCGCTCCGCGCTCGAAGGCGAGCGCAAGCAGGTGACGGTGCTGTTCGCCGACGTGAAGGGCTCGATGGAGCTGGCCGGAAGCGTCGACGCCGAGGCCTGGCACACGATCCTCGACGGCTTCTTCCAGGTCCTGGCCGACGGTGTGCACCGCTTCGAGGGCGTGGTGAACCAGTACACCGGCGACGGCATCATGGCGCTGTTCGGCGCGCCCATCGCCCACGAGGACCATGCGCAGCGCGCCTGCTACGCCGTGCTCTCGCTGCGCGAAGAGCTCCAGCGCTACGCGCGCGAGGTGAAGCGCAGCCACGGCCTCGGCTTCGCCACCAGGATGGGCCTCCACTCGGGCGAGGTCGTGGTCGGCAAGATCGGCGACGACCTGCGCATGGACTACACCGCGCAGGGCCATACCGTCGGGCTCGCTCAGCGCATGGAGGCGCTCGCGGAGCCGAACACCTGCTACCTGAGCGGCGCCACTGCCAGCCTCGTCTCGGGTTACTTCGCGCTCGACGACCTCGGCGCGTTCGAGGTGAAGGGCGTCGCCGGGCCCGTGCCCGCCTTCGAGCTGCGGGGGCTCGGCACGGCGCGCACGCGCTTCGACATCTCGCGCGCGCGCGGCCTCAGCCGCTTCGTCGGCCGCGACGCGGATCTCCGCACGCTCGAAGACGCGCTCGCGCAGGCGCAGGCCGGCCACGGCCAGGTGCTCGGCATCGTCGCCGAGGCCGGCACCGGCAAGAGCCGCCTCTGCTTCGAGTTCACGGAGCGCTGCCGGGCTTCGGGGCTCACGGTGCTCGAGGGTCACGCCGTGGCGCACGGGAAGAACCTGCCGCTGCTGCCGATCCTCCAGGTGTTCCGAGCGTACTACGGCATCGACGAGCGCGACGACGACCGCACCGTGCGCGAGCGCATCGCCGGGCGCCTGCTGCTCCTCGACGAGAGCTTCCGCGAGATGCTGCCGGTCATGTTCGAGTTCTTCGGCGTGCCCGACCCGGAGCGCCCGGTGCCACGCATGGAGCCCGAGGCGAAGCAGCGCGTCTTGTTCGGCGTGCTGCGCAGGATCGTGCAGGGCGCCGATCCGCGAGCGGGCGCGCAGAACTTCGTGACGCTGATCGAGGATCTCCACTGGATGGACTCCGCCAGCGAGGCCTTCGTCGAGCAGTGGGTGGACGCGCTCGCGGGAGGCCGGGGCCTCCTGCTGCTGAACTTCCGCCCCGAGTACCACGCGGAGTGGATGCAGAAGTCCTACTACCGCCAGATCCCGCTCACGCCGCTCGGGCCCGGCGCCGTCGAGGAGCTGCTCGCCGATCTGCTCGGCCGGGACCCGAGCCTCGCGGGCCTCGCTGCGGCCGTGCACGCCCGAACCGGCGGCAACCCCTTCTTTACCGAGGAGGTGGCGCAGTCGCTGATCGAGTCGGGCCAGCTCCAGGGCGAGCGCGGCGCCTACCGGCTGGTGACGGCGCTCGACAGGCTCGAGGTCCCCTCGCGCGTGCAGGCCGTGCTGGCGGCCCGCATCGATCGCCTGCCCGAGCGCGAGAAGCAGCTGCTCCAGACCGCGGCCGTGATCGGCAAGGAGTTCAGCGAGCCCGTGCTCGCGCGCGTGGCCGGTCTTCCGGACGCCGAGCTGCGCGATGCGCTCGCGGCGCTCCGGCGCGCCGAGTTCGTTTACGAAGGCGCCCTCTATCCCGTCGCCGAGTACGCCTTCAAGCACCCGCTCACGCAGGAGGTCGCGCTCGGCTCGCAGCTCCGCGAGCGGCGCGCGCGCATGCACGCCGCGGTGGCGCGCGCGCTCGAGGAGCTGCACACGGACAAGCTCGACGAGGAGGCCGCCCTGCTCGCCCAGCACTGGGACGAGGCGGGCGAGCCGATCGTCGCAGCGCGCTGGTACGAGCGCGCGGCACTCCGCATCGGGCAGAGCGACGTCGGCGCGGCGGCGCGCCACTGGCAGCGCATCCGCGAGCTGACGCGAGAGCGGCCCGAGGACGCCGAGGCGGCAGGCCTCGCCACCCGCGCATGCACCTGGGTCCTCTCCGCAGGCTGGCGGCTCGGCATCTCACCCGAGGAGGTGGACGCCACGTCCGCCGAGGCGCGGAGCTGGCTCGAGCGGAGGAGCGACCCGGAGGCCTCGATCCGCCTCGAGGGCGCCTTGTGCTCGTTCCACAATACGAGGGGAGAGATGGAGCCTTCCCTCGCGTGTGCCTTCGCCGCGGAGCGCGTGGCGGACGCATCGGGCGATCCCCGGCTCCGGGCCATGGCTCGATACGGGCCGTTGTATGCCTGGTACAACATCGGCCCCGTCGACGTCGCGCGAGAGCGCGCGGACGAGCTCGTCGCGTACGCACGGGCCCACGGGGATCTCCCGGCACCGTTCGGCGGGGAGGATCTACTCGCGCTGGTGCTCGGCTTCCAAGGGATCCTGGAGGCGCAGAGCGGCTCGGTGGCGCGAGCCGGAGACCTCCTTGCCGAGGCCCAACGCGTCGCGCGGGAGCGACGGCTCCCCGAGTCCGAGGGCTGGACGAGCATGTTCGCGGCCTGGATCGAGTGGATCAGCGGCGACGCCGAGCACGCCCTCCCCTACTGCCGGCGCGGGCTCGAGCTCGCCGAGCGCATCGGGAGCCCGTTCTCGGTCGCCTGGGCGCTCGGCTCGCTCGCGCAAACCCTGGCTCACGCCGGATCGAGCGAGGCACTCGAGGTCGCGGAGCGGAGCGTGGCGCTCAGCCGCGAGCACGGCACGACCCTCGAAGGCGAGGGGCAGCACCTGGCCGCGCTCGCCGAGGCGTGCGTCCTCACCGGTGACCTCGGGCGTGCGCTCCGCGTCGCCGAGGAGGCGGTCGAGGTTGGGCGCAGGCGGGGGATCCGCCGCTACGAGCTCGACGCCTGGCTTGCCCTCGCACGCGTGCTCCGCGCGAACGGCGACGCCGCCTCGCTCGCGGGCGCCCGCGACGCACTGGCGCAGGTCGACGCCCTCGCCGACGCCTTCCGTGGCCCGAACTGGCGCTGCGTTGCGGAGTTCGAGCGCGCCGGGATCGCAGCCGCCGCGGGCGACGCCGCCGCGCGCGAGCGTCACCTGCGCGCAGCTCTCGCGGGCTTCGAGAAGATCGAAGCCGAGTACCGCGTGCGGCAGATCCGGGCGCTGCTCAGCGCGCCCTGACGGCGCGGAAGCTCAGTGCGGCCAGCGACGGCCCGAGCACGGGGTCGCGTGCCACGGCGCAGCGCAGCTCGGCCGCGCCGAGCGGCCCGTCGCTCGCCACGAAGATCTGGTTCGCGTAGGTACGGATCTCCACTCGAACCAGCCGCGCGAAGCGTGCGGCCAACAGCTCCCGCACCTCGCAGGCCTCGGCGAGCGTGTTGCAGATCGCGATGCCCCCGGGCCGCAGGATCCGCCGCACGTGGTCGAGCGCGGGCAGCGGGAAGCCGGGCGGCTTGCACGGGCGTCGCCGGTCGCCCATGAAGACGTCCTCGAACACGACGTCGAAGCGCGCGCGCGTGCGGCGCAGGAAGCGCACGCGCGTCGTCGGTCACCACCTCGATGCCGAGCGCGTCGAGGTCGAACCAGCGCCGGGCGGCACGCACTACGGCCGGGTCGATCTCGACGCCCACGATGTGCGCCCGCGGCGCGAGCGCCCGCACCACGCGCGCCGCGCTGCCGCCGCCGAGGCGCGGTTGGGGACGAGGCGCGGTTGGGGACGTTCATACTTGTTGACTTGCCGAGCCCTGGGATACCCCACCCCCCTGACGAGTCAACAAGTATGAACGTCCCCGTCGAACGATCGCGGCGAAGACCGATACACTCGTGCCATGGGGTGGGACCTCTTCGAGGGGGCGCCGTCGGGCGTGGTTCGCGTGGCACTGCCGGTGCCGGTGGATCAGCTCTTCGACTACGAGGTTCCGGAGGACCTGGCCAAGGAGGCGGAGATCGGACGGCGCGTGCGCGCGCCTTTCGGCAGCCGGCGACTGACCGGCGTGATCGTCGAGCTGGGCGCCGAGCCGGGTGCCCCGGAACGGAAGCGCTTGCGCAGGCTCGACGCGATCCTCGATCCGACGCCCGCGCTGCCGGCGGCGCTGCTCGCGGCGCTGATCGAAGAGGCGCGCGCGACGCTCTGCCCGCTCGGCATCGCGCTCGCTGCGGCGCTGCCGCCCGGCGCGGCGCCGCAGAGCGAGCGCGGCTTCGCGCTGACGGCGCGCGGGCGCGCTGCCCTGACGCTCGCCGGCCCCGCGGCCGCCGTGCTGGCCGCGCTCGCGGACGGGCCGCGCAGCGCGAACGCGCTGGCCCGCAGCGCCGGCGCCACCCCCGCCCTGCTCGCCTCGCTCGAGCGCGAGCGTCTGGTCACGCGCACGCTGATCGAGCGCGGCCCGCGCGCGCGCGCGGCCCGGATGCGGGTGGCGCGGCTCGCGTCCGGAGTGGATGCCGAGGCCGTGGCCGCGGGCCTCGGCCGCGCGCCGCGCCAGGCCGCGCTGCTGCGCATCCTCGGCAGCGAGCGCGAAGTTGCCACGGCCGCACTCGCGGCGCGCGTGCCTGGAGCCGCGGGGGCGCTGCGGTCGCTCACCCGCCGCGGCCTCGTCGTGCTCGAAGAGCGCGAGGTCGCGCTCGCGAGCGCGCTCGAAGACGACGCCGGCCCCGTCGAGCTGACCGGCGAGCAGCAGGAGGCCGTGACGGCGATCGCAGACGCCGTGCGCGCGCGACGCAGCGAGACCTTCCTGCTGCACGGCGTGACGGGCAGTGGCAAGACGGAGGTGTACCTGCGTGCGGTGGCTGGCGCGCTCGCTGCGGGCCGGCAGGCGCTCGTGCTGGTGCCGGAGATTCCGCTGACGCACCAGATCCTGGCGCGCCTGCGCGGCCGCTTCGGCGACCGTCTCGCCGTGCTCCACAGCGGCCTCACGCCGAACGAGCGCCTCGCGCAGTGGGAGCGACTGCGGCGCGGCGAGATGCCGATCGCCGTCGGTGCGCGCTCCGCGCTGTTCGCGCCGATCGCGGACCTCGGCGTGATCGTGATGGACGAGGAGCACGACGCCGCCTACAAGAGTGAGGACGGCTTCCGCTACCACGCGCGCAGCCTGGCGCTGCGGCGCGCACGCCACGAGTCCTGCCCGCTCGTGCTGGGCTCGGCCACGCCGGCACTCGAGACGCGCTTCGCAGCGGAGCGCGGGCGGATCCGGCGCCTGCGGCTGGCGCATCGCATCGCCAGTCGTCCGCTGCCGGCCGTCGAGGTGGTGGACCTCGCGCGCGAACGCGCCGCCTTCCCGCGCGGGCGAAAGCTCGTGCTCTCGCCGCCGCTGTTGCGGGCGCTGCGTGAGACGCTCACCGCGGGCGGGCAGAGCATCCTGTTCCTGAATCGGCGCGGCTTCTCCACCCAGATCGCGTGCGTGGACTGCCAGCACGTCTCGCGCTGCAAGCACTGCGACATCGCCCTCACCTACCACGCGCGCGCGAACGCGCTGCGCTGCCACTACTGCGACTACCGGACGCCGCCGCCCGAGCGCTGCCCGGGCTGCGGCTCGGAGAAGGCGGCCCTGCTCGGCATCGGCACCGAGCGCGTCGAGGAGGAGGTGCGCACCCAGCTCCCGGATGCGCGCGTCGCGCGCCTCGACCGCGACACCACCGCACGGCGCGGCACCGTCGAGTCGGTGCTGCGCCAGCTCGCGAGCGGCAAGCTCGACGTGCTGATCGGCACGCAGATGGTCGCCAAAGGGCACGACTTCCCCGGCGTGCGCCTGGTCGGCGTCATCAACGCCGATCTCGGACTGCATCTGCCCGACTTTCGGGCCGCCGAGCGCACCTTCCAGCTGCTCACACAGGTGGCCGGCCGTGCCGGACGTGGCGCACTGCCGGGCCGCGTGATCCTGCAGACCTGGACGCCCGATCACTACGCGATCCGGCCTGCAACCTCGCACGACTACGAGCGCTTCTACACCGAGGAGTGCAAGCAGCGCGAGCCGCTCGGCTATCCGCCCTTCGGGCGTCTGGCGCTGGTGCGCGTCTCGGCCGAGGACGAAGCAGCCGCGCGCGAAGCGGCGGCCCGGCTGGCCGCGGCCGCGCGCGAGGCCGCCGGCACCGGCGGGCCCGAGGTGCTCGGCCCCGCTCCCGCCGCGATCGCGCGCTTGCGCGGCCAGCATCGCTTCCAGGTGCTGCTGAAGCATGGCAACGCCAACGTCTTGCGCAGCGTCGGCCAACAGCTGGTCGCGGCGGCCGGGCGCCTGCCGCCGGGCGTGCGCTTCAGCATCGACCTGAATCCGCTCGACATGCTGTAGCTGCGCCCTGCCGGTTGCTAGCTTGGTCGATCATGGCGCTGCGCCCCGTGCTCCAGTTCCCCGACCCGCGTCTCAAGCGCGCGTCCCAGCCTGTCGGTGCGATCACCGACGAGGTGCGCGCGCTCGCGCAGGACATGATCGAGGTGATGTACGACGAGCCCGGCATCGGGCTCGCGGCGCCCCAGGTCGGCGAGGCCCTGCGCCTGGTTGTGATGGATACGCACTGGACCGAGGAGGGCGCCGAGAGGAATCCGCTGGTGCTGGTGAACCCGGAGATCGTCGAGCGGGAGGGTACGCTGACCTGGACCGAGGGCTGCCTGTCCGTGCCCGACTACACGGCCGAGGTGGAGCGCGCCGCGCGCGTCCGCGTGCGCTATCGCGACCTCGACGGCAACGAGCACGAAGAGAACGCCTTCGAGCTGCGCGCAGTCTGCTTCCAGCACGAGCTGGATCACCTCGACGGCGTGCTGTTCATCGATCGCATCAGCCGCCTCAAGCGCAACCTCTACGCGCAGAAGCGCAGGAAGGCGCTCGAACGCGATCGTGAGGAAGCGCTCTCCGACGCGAAGAGCGGGCGCGCACTTTGACCTGCCGCGTGCCGCAAGCCCGGTGCCTGCGGGAGCGCAGCGAGCGACTCCCGGCCAGTCAGCAAGCCGGCCGTCCAGCCGGCGCGCTGCGAGCGGAGCGAGCGAAGGAAGAAGCCGGGCGCGCAGCGAGCGGAGCGAGCCGCACTACCTGTGAGCCGCACCGCAAGCCCGGTTCCTCCGGGCGCGCAGCGAGCGGAGCGAGCGTAGGAACAAGTTCGCCGAACGAGAGCATCGAGTGAGGCTGGTGTTCTTCGGAACGCCGCAGCTCGCCGTCCCGACGCTCGCTCGGCTGCTCGCGGGGCCGCACCGGGTAGTCGGGGTCGTGACGCAGCCCGACCGGCCGCGCGGCCGCGGGCGGCAGCGCTCGCCCGCGCCGGTCGCGGAGTGCGCGCTCGCGGCCGGCATCCCGCTGCTGCGGCCCGAGCACGTGGGCGCGCCCGACGGGGTCGCCGCGCTGCGCGCGCTCTCGCCCGACCTCGGCGTGGTGGTGGCCTTCGGTCAGTTCCTGCCGAAGTCGGTGCGCGAGCTGCCGCGGCTCGGCTACTTGATCAACGCGCACGC
>Ga0247727_10017800_pt1 | contig 11265 bp, 6 predicted proteins | sample WisWelCaveWW1625_FD_202498 | JGI IMG/M metagenome (GOLD analysis project Ga0247727, IMG submission 202498) | Biofilm microbial communities from Wishing Well Cave, Virginia, United States - WW16-25 | ecosystem: Environmental > Aquatic > Deep subsurface > Groundwater > Cave microbial mat | place...
TCGCCGGAGAGGGCGCAGACGACCACGTCGCCCCGCCGGAAGGCCGGCTCAGTCATTCCAGACATCGCCGGCGGCCTTCTCCCAGACTCCTTCGTCCTTCCATCGCTTGCGGCTGGCCAGCAGGGATTGCCGTTTGGCCTCCTGGCGGAGGTGCGTCTTGTTGTGGCGCTCCAAGTACTCCTCCAGCGCGCGGTTGATGATCCAATTCTTCCCCTTGTTCAAGCGGCCAGAAGTATCCTCCAACCGGGATCGGAGCTCATCCGGAATTGCGAAAGCTGGATGTGGAAGAAGCCAAGTATCAGGAATAACACAGTTGCAACACTCGGGTAACGAGGCTCGGCCGTGGCCGCGCCCGGGCGGCGAAGGCCAGTAGAAAGAATCAGATGCCGGCTTGATTGTCCAGGCTGCGCCAGAGATACCAGCAGGCGATGGTGCGGAAGGGACGCCAGGCGGCGGCGAGCTGTTCCATCTCGGGCGGCTTGGGGAGCGCGGGAAGTTGGTAGGCGCGTTGCATGGCGGCGCGGATGCCGAGATCGGCGGTGGGGAGCACGTCGCGCCGTCGAAGCGCGAAGATGAGGAACATCTGGACGGTCCAGACGCCGACGCCTTTGACGGGGAGCAGGCGCGCGAGGATTTCTTCGTCGGGGAGCGCCGGGAGAGCTTCGAAATCGATCTCGCCTTTGTGAGTGCGGCGCGCGAGATCGCGGATGTAGGTGGCCTTCTGCGGGGAGAGCCCGGCGGAGCGCATGCGAGGGATTCGCATCTTCAGGACGGTTTGCGGTGTGACGCCGCCGTTTCCGCAGGCGTCGGCGAAGCGCTGGAAGATGGTGAGGGCGGCTCGTCCATTCAACTGCTGGAAGACGATGGAACGCACCAGGGTTTCAAAGACCGGCTCGCGGTACTGGATCCGGTACGGTCCGATGCGGTCCAGCAGCGCGGCGATGACGGGATCGGCGGACTTGAGATGGTTGATGGCTTTGCGCATGGGAGAAGAGTGAGCTAATTATCGAGATCCGGACAAGGCCGCCGGCCGGGGGGCCTCCACCGACAGATACCAGGGAAAGCGCTGCGAGTTGCGGAACAACTGGGCGAACAGCTTCAGCCGGTCGGTCACCCGGCCGTCCTCGGTCTGGCGGCGAAAGCTCTCCAGGGCGACGTCCCAGTACCGGGTCTCGCCGCTGGTCTCGGCGATGTAGCTTAAGCCCGGGGTCAGCATCACCGAGTGCACCGGCGCGTTCAGAAACACGCGGCGTTGCGGGTCCCATTCCTTGGGGTTGGCGAAGATCCAGTCGGCGGCGCGCCGGAGATAGCCTGACATCTCCGGCCGGGTGAAGGTCTGCGAGGCTTGTGCCATAGCTTCCATCGCGATGCCATACATCCAGGACTGGTGGCTGTAACCTCCGCGAAACTCCGGGCTCCAGGTGACTCGGGCATTCAACGCGCGCAGGCGCTCGACGTCGCCGTCCTGCCAGGCCTGCACACAATCGACGATCCAGTGCGCGCGATCCAGATACTTCTTGTCGCCGAACACTTCCCAGGCCTTGAGCATGGCGAACAGGCCATGACCGATCGAGCGGGTGTTGCTGTGAAGATCCAGACCATTATTGGTCACGCCGAAATCCGCCGACAGCCGGGCGACATCGCGCGACCACAGGTCGCCGGTGAGCAGGTAGCGGTCAAACAGTCCCTCGTTCTTGTAGAAGGCCCAACTGGCGGACGACATGAACTCGCCATTGGAATAGCGCGTCCAATGATTCAATCCAGGACCGGTGCGTGGCGAGCCGTGGCGCGAGGCGTCCATCTCATGATGGGAGATGTCGACGTCGGCCAGGTGTGCCGCCGCCTCGATGGCCGTGCGGAAAGACCTCATGTCGCCGGTGCGGAAGAAGTGCAGGAACAGCGCATGGGGAAAGTCGTAGTACTCGGTCTCCCAATGAATGCCGTAGTCCGGGCGGCGGTCGTCGGTCACCAGTTTATGGATTGCGTCGCCGAAGTTCAGCATGCCGTACTCATCCAGACGACGCCCTTGGAACTCGACGCCGCGGTCGCGCTTATCGAGCACGGCATCGCGGCTGGCGGTGAGCCAGCGATCGTAACGCTGCACCAGCGGCCAGTAGTCGGATCGAATCGCCTCGGGAGAGGACTCGACCAGCCGTCCGAGCGCTTTGGTGTCGCGCGTATACCACTTCGCAGCCGCGACTGCATAAAGAGGATAGTCCAGTTGCGCGGCCAGGCTCTCAGGGCCCGTGGAGAAGATCATCTCGTGCGTCTTGGCGACGCCCGTGTAGATGTTCTGCGGGCGGGCGGTCTCCGGGAATAATGACAGCCGAAGGCGGCCGCCCGTGCGCACCTCGAACGCTTTCGGATACAGTTGCCAGAACCAGCGCACGCCGACGCCGAGACCGCCGGCGGTGAACCAGCCGGGGCGTCGTGGCTCGGCGGAGAGCTGCTCGACGCGCACAGGCGGCGCGGGATTATCCAGGCGGCCTTCCAGCCACAGCCCATCGAGGCGGACATGATCGCTCATCCGCTCGCCCTGACGGTTGACGAAGCTGTAGTGGAGTCGCAAGTACGGCTTGCCGGCGTAGGCGATGATCCGGATGACGTAATCGAGCGCGCGGTCCTTTCCGTTGTTCCAGACGTGAGCGCCCGTGCGTTTGAGGACGACGCGCAGCGGATTCTGATCCTCGATAACAAGCTGCGACGGCCCCAGGCTGGCCTTGTAGATGCGCTCGTCACTGCGGAGATGGATGTCGGCCGCTCGCAGGCCGGGCATGTCCAGCACCGGCCCGCTGCTGCCGGCGAAAAATTCGAGGACGCCGGTGTTCACCTTCGCCCCTTGCGCGGTCATCACCACATCGAGTTGTGCTGGCGGCGGAGGCGCGGCGTCTCCGGAGATCCGCAGCCGGTAAACGGCGCTGGCGTTGGCCGCGACGTCGGCGAAGAAATCGCAATGGACCCACTGGATGGAGGTCTGCTGCGTCGGCGCGTCGTTCCACCACTGGTTCACGACCCGGAAGGCGGCCGGCGCCGGCTGCCCGTCCGGCCCGTACAGCCGCAGGCGCGATACATCGCCCAGCAGGCGGACCGGCAGCGGGACTCCGAAGGTAACCGGTTCGGCGACTCGGGCCACGCCGGCGGATTCCGCTACGGTCAGCGGCAGATCCAGCGACTGGCCGGCTGCGAGGCCGGTCAGCAGCAAGCAGAAAAGCGCGCGCTTCACATGAGACAGTGTACTGCGTACTCGCTCAGAACTCCATCCTGTCGATCATCGCCGCCAGCTCCGTCTCGGCCAGGAGCTTCTCGCGCCGCTGGACGCTGGCCTTGTCGCGCAGAGCGACCAGGCGGAGATCCAGGGCCGCCAGCTCGGCTGCGTACTTCTGCACCATCTCGCGCTGGCCGATCGAATTCAGCGTCGAGATGTTCTGGCGCACGCGACTCTCGTCCTGTTCGATGGTTCGGGCCTCGTTCTCGGTCTCCTGGAGCGCCAAGGTCGCCGCTGCCAGCTTGGCCTTCTGCCGCGCGACCTGTTCCAGTTGCCGTCGGGCCTCCACGGTCAGAGTCTTGTTGCTCAGGTAGCTCGCCAGAACGTCCGGCGTCAGGTTGGTGAGAGCGATGGATTGCTCGATGATCCGCTCTTCGGTGACGACAAACTTCTCAGTCGCGGCCGGTTTCAACGGGACGTCAAAGCGCCACGTGCTCGCCGTGGTCGATCCCGGCTTCAGGGCGACCAACTGGTAGCCCGGCCGCTTGGGATGCTCGACGACCAGCGTCTTCAGTTTGGCGTCGACGTTGCGCACGGTGTAGGTCTTGACCTCCTCGGCCGCCGTCCGTGTCGTCAGAATGCCGCGGCGGAAGTGGATCTCGCGCACCGTTTGGGCGCCGGAATCGAAGGCCGTGGTGATGCGCGTTCCCAGATCCACGGCGTAGCTGATCAGCCGCCGGTCGCCGGCCTTCAGCGTGTCCACCAGAGCTTCCCCCGCATAAGCGCCCTGGTCGTACACCGTCAGAGGGCCGCCGTCCAGCGTCTTCGAGGTTGAATTAGTGATCTCGGCGGCGTTCATCGGGTGCCGGCCCATGGATTCCGAATAGATGGTGAGCTTGCGCGCCGCGATCCGCTGTTGCAGGAAAGGCAGCATCGCCGATCCGTTGCGCTTCACGGTGACCGGTTGCGCAAAGCCGTACTCGAACAATTCGCCGATCTCCTGCGCTTCGGTCGCCGCCGTCACCGTGCTGGCGCCGCCGGACTCTTTCTCGTCCCGTCCCGCGGCTGCCTCCGACATGGGCTTGTTGTTCATCGCAGCCTGCATCTGCGCCTGGCGGCCTACCAGATTCTGTCGGAATCCGGCGAAATCTTTCAGCCGTTCCTCGATGGCCCCGGCGAAGAGCACGGGCGTCACCGGTGCATCGTCGCTCAGATCCGACACCGGCCGGTTGCGGTAGCGCGGCTGGTAGAGAGGGCTGACAAACGAGATGGGGCGGCCCGATACCAGCGCCAGCCGCACGCCGCTCCAGTCCTCATCGGTGGTGTTGTCGACGATGGCCCAGCCTTCGATGCGCGCGTCGGCCTCGGCGAGCAGGAGCCGGTAACTCGATTTCCAGATGGCCGCGGGCGTGAGGTAGCTCGCTGTCAGGTGGCGCGCGCCGGTGCCGCCGGCTTCGATCCACACGCTGCGCTTGTCCCGCGAGCGGGACCGGTGCAGCACCGCCAGGTACTCCTTCAACTGCTCCTGCAAACGGGCGTCGGCAAAACGCAGTGCGACGGCGGTGGACAGGTCGACCGTTCGCAGTTCCCCCGCATCCGTCAGCAGCACCACCTGTTCGATCTCGCGGCCCGGGACAAGACGTCCACTGACGACCATCCCAGCCAGATCTCCGCCCGCCAGCTTCAACTCGATCCGGGAGCCTTTCATCTGGTCGAGGAACATCGCCAGCGACGGACTCCCATCCAGCTTGAACGGGAATGCCGCCAGCATGCGTTCCAGCGGCTCACTGGAGTCGTAGCGCAGGCCGGCTATGGGCGCGCCATCCCGATCCACAACGGTCAGCGACTTGAGCACATCGTTCATCTCGCCGGCCTGGAAATCCAGGCGCGCCGACTCGCCGGTTCTCAGATCGCCGGCGCGCTTGAAAAACGCGACGCCGTGCTTATAGAGGATTACCTCGCGGACCGGCAGTTCTGCGGCCAGCGACGTCATGCAAAGGAGGGCAATCAGGAGTCTCATGCCCGGGAGATGCCGCCCGGAGGAGTTTCCTTTCAAGGTGCTTCTACGGACGCTCTCCACGGGCCAGCCGGACGTTGATTTCGTCCAGCGCCGGCATCACATCGGAGATTCCATCCACGACGTAGTGGGCCCCGGCGTCCTTCATGCGCCCGTAAGCACGGGCCAATCGGGCCGCCTTCTCGCCGGCAGTCAGCACGGCTATCTGCGTCTCCGTGAGCCCCATCTCGTTGCCGGTCTTCGCCAGGCCGATAGCCCACATGCCGGCGTTGAGCCCCTCGGCGATGTCCGGCAGCGTGTCGCCGATCTTCACGAACGCCTCCATTGGGTAGATCTGCAGGTTGATGGCGTTCTGGAAACACATCCAGGGATGCGGGCGGCCGGCCGGAACCTGCGTGGCGCAGACGGTCGAGTCCGGCACGTACCCGCGGAGGCGCGCCTCTTCCGCCAGCAGCTTCATCATCTCCTCGGTGTAGCCCGTGGTGGATCCGATCTTCAGACCGCGCCGGCGGAACTCGGCCACAGCTTCGAGCGTGCCAGGGATCAGGTCCGCGTAGTCGGCCAGGCAGGCGAGCTGCAGCGGAACGAACTCCGCGAACATGGCATCGACGTCTTCCTCGACTGGCCGCCGTCCGTGGACCTGTTCCCATCGCCGCGCCACTCGACCCATCCGCGAGATCTGCTCGATGTGAACTTTCTTGTGCGCTCCCATCGGCTCGCGCGCTTCCTCGGCGGTGATCTCGACGCCGCGACGCTTGTACACTTCCATGAACACCACGGCGGGCGCCAGGCAGCCGTAGTCCAGCGTGGTGCCCGCCCAGTCCAGGATCACGGCTTTGAGCGGCCCTCGGTAAGGGCGTGTGGAGGCTGTGTCCATGGTCTAACTTTACCCGCTGCCGGGCTGCCCATGTGAAAATGTAGAGGACCCTCATGCGGCTCCTGACACTGCTGCTCCTGCTGTATCCCACCGGCGTCATGCTGTGCGCCGAAGGCGCGCTGCAGTTCAACCGGGATGTCAGGCCGATCCTCTCCGACAAGTGCTTTCACTGTCACGGCCCCGAGGCGGCCGCCAAGAACATTCCGCTGCGGCTGGACGTGGAGGCGGACGCCAAACGCGACCTCGGCGGGCGGCGCGCCGTGGTCGCGGGCAAGCCCGAGGCGAGCGAGATGATCCGCCGCGTTACGGCGGATAAAGTCGCGCTGCGAATGCCGCCGGCCTATTCCGGATTGAAGCTCACGGAGACGGAGATCGAGACGCTGCGCAACTGGATCGCGCAGGGGTCGAAGTGGCAGAAGCACTGGTCGTTCCTCCCGCCGGAGCGCTCGCCGCTGCCAGCCGTGCGAAAGGCGGGATGGGTTCGCAATCCGATCGACAGTTTCGTGCTGGCGCGATTGGAACGCGATGGCCTGGCGCCATCGCCGGAAGCGGCCCGGGAGACGCTGCTGCGGCGTGTCACGCTGGACCTGACGGGACTGCCCCTGACGCCCGCCGAGGTTGACGCCTTTGTGCGCGACCGGTCGGCTGGCGCCTACGAGAAAGTTGTCGACCGGCTGCTGGCCTCGCCGCGCTACGGAGAGCGGATGGCGGCGCGCTGGCTGGACGCCGCGCGCTACGCCGACTCCAACGGCTACCAGTACGACGGCGAGCGAATGATGTGGCGCTGGCGCGACTGGGTGATCGACGCGTTCAACCGCAACCAGCGCTTCGACCAGTTCACGCTGGAGCAGATCGCCGGCGACATGCTCCCCAACGCGACCATGGAGCAGAAGATCGCCACCGGGTTCAATCGCAACCATCGCGCCAACACCGAAGACGGAATCATCCAGGAAGAGTACGCGGTCGAATATGTGGTGGATCGCGTGGAAACCACCGGCACGGTGTTTCTCGGACTCACGATCGGGTGCGCGCGCTGCCACAACCACAAGTACGATCCCTTCACGCAGAAGGAGTTCTACCAGCTCTTCGCTTACTTCAACAACATCCCCGAGATGGGGCGCGCCATGAAGTACGGTAATTCACCGCCGATCGTGCCGGCGCCCACGCAGGAGCAGCAGGCGCAACTGGCTGAGATGGAGAGCCGCATCCGAGCCGTCGAGAAAACGCTGGCACAACACGATGCGGATGTGGATCGCCTGCAAAGGGCCTGGGAAGGCGGCCTGCGAACAGCCGAGTTAGCCTACTGGGCGCCGAGTGCGGGCCTGGAAGCCGCATTCACCCTGGATCGTCCGGGAGCCGGGAAAGCAATCGGTGGAGAGCTCACGTACCGGCCGGGTCGCATCGGCCAGGCGGCGGCGTTCGACGGCAAGACGCACCTGGACTTCGGTGACACCGCCGGATTCGATATAGAGGACCGGTTCACCATCTCGGCGTGGATCAACGCGGCGGACGTCCTCGACGGTCCCATAGTCACCCGCATGGCCGACAATTCGAAGGGCAGGGGCTACGGTCTGCACTTGAACCAGGGCAAAGTTCACGCGCACATCACCAGTAACTGGGACGACGACGCCATCCGCATGGAGAGCGAGCGGGCGCTGGAGCCGGGGCGCTGGCATCACCTGCTGATGACCTACACCGGCTCGCGCATGGCGGAGGGCGTGAGCGTCTACGTGGATGGCCGTCGCATCGCCATGAAGGTGGAGAACGACACGCTCTACCGCCCGTTCCGCAACGCGGGCCGCCGCTTTACCGAACCGTTTCGCATCGGCGGAGGATGGGGCGCGGCACGGCGATTCCGTGGGCTGATCCATGAAGTCCGCATGTATGGCCGCGTGGTAAACCAGCAGGAGATCGAGGCGCTAGCTCTGGGAGAGCCGCTGAACAAGATGGCGCACAAGCCGGAGGCGGAGCGCACCGCGATCGAGAAGCTGCACTTGCGATCTTACTTCCTGGAGAACCAGGCCGCGCCGGAGGTTCGCGAGGCGTGGTCGCGGTTGACCGCGCTCAAGATCGAGAAGGAAAAGCTCGAGCGCAGCTTCCCAACGGTGATGGTGATGGCGGAACGGCCGGCGCCGAAAGACACGTTCCTGCTCAACCGTGGCGCCTACGACAAGCCTGGCGAAAAGGTCCAGCCGGGCGTGCCGGCGGTGCTGCCGACGCTGCCAACTGGCGTCCCCAACAATCGGCTGGGATTCGCGCGCTGGCTGGTGGACCCCGCCAATCCACTGACCGCGCGTGTGGCCGTGAACCGGTTCTGGCAGATGTATTTCGGCACGGGCCTGGTGAAAACCACCGAGGACTTCGGCCAGCAGGGCGAGTGGCCGTCGCATCCGGAGCTGCTCGACTGGCTGGCCACCGAGTTCGTCCGCACGGGCTGGGACGTGAAGGCGATGCAGAAACTGATCGTCACCAGCGCCGCCTACCGGCAATCGTCCAAGGCGACGCCGGAGCTGATGCAGCGCGATCCGGACAACCGGCTGCTGGCGCGCGGGCCGCGTTTCCGGCTGGCGGCCGAGACCATCCGCGACCAGGCGCTGTTCGCGGCGGGGCTGCTGTTCGAAAAACTCGGCGGGCCGTCGGTGAAACCGTACCAGCCCGACGGGCTGTGGAAAGAGATTTCCATGCAGGACATGGACTACAACACCAGCCGGGGCGGCGATCTCTACCGGCGCGGCCTGTACACTTTCTGGAAGCGCACCATCGCGCCGCCGATGATGATGAACTTCGACTCCGCCAATCGCGAGAGCTGCGTGGTGCGGGAGACGCGCACCAACACCCCGCTGCAGGCGCTGAACTTGATGAACGACGTCACGTTTTTGGAAGCGGCGCGATTGGTCGGGGAGCGCATGCTGAAGGAGGGCGGCTCCGACGACGCCGCGCGATTGCGCCACGGGTTCCGCCTGGTGATGGCGCGCGCGCCTTCGGCGTCTGAGGAACAGGTGCTGACGGACAGTCTGCGGTTCCATCGGGATTATTTCGCCGGCAACCCGAGCGAGGTCAAATCCTACCTGGGCCACGGCGACCGCCGTCACGATCCCGCCCTGGACGGGCGCGAGGTCGCGGCCTTCGCTTCCGTCGCCAGCCTGATTCTCAACCTGGATGAGGCAGTGACCAAGGAATGACCCCCGCCGATCCCATCGAAGAGCAGCGTCTGCTCATCACCCGCCGGCACTTCTTCGGTCTGTCGAGCGCCGGGATCGGCACGGCGGCGCTGGCTTCACTGCTGGCGCCGGATTCGCAGGCGTCGCAAGGACTCCCGGGCCTGCCGCACCTGGCGGCGAAGGCCAAGCGCGTCATCTACTTGTTCCAGCACGGGGCTCCGTCGCAGTTGGATCTGTTCGACCACAAGCCCAACCTGGCCAAGGCGCGCGGCGAGGAACTCCCGGACTCGATCCGTCGCGGCCAGCGGCTCACCGGGATGACCGCCTACCAGACGCGATTCCCCACGGCGCCGACTGTGTTTCGCTTCGCCCAGCAAGGCGCGAGCGGGTCCTGGCTCAGCGAGCTGCTGCCGCACACGGCGAAGGTGGCCGACGACATCGCCGTCATCCGGTCGATGCACACCGAGGCCATCAACCACGATCCGGCGGTGACGTTCTTCCAGTCGGGCTTTCAACTGGCGGGACGTCCGTCGATCGGCGCGTGGATTTCCTACGGGCTCGGCAGCGAGAGCGAGGATCTGCCGGCGTTCGTAGTGATGGTGTCGCAGGGCGGCGGCAATTCGCAGGCGCTGGCGGACCGGCAGTGGGGCAGCGGATTCCTGCCGAGCAAGTATCAGGGCGTGAAATTCCGCTCGGGCGCCGACCCCGTGCTGTATCTTTCCAATCCAGCAGGCTATTCCGAGTTCGCGCGGCGCCGCTTCCTGGACGACCTGGCGCGGCTCAACGAGATCAAGCTGGCCGACTATCAGGACCCGGAGATCGCCACGCGCATCGCCCAGTACGAGATGGCCTTCCGAATGCAGAACTCCGTCCCCGAGCTGACGGACTTGTCCAACGAGCCGGAGTCCACTTTCCAGCTTTACGGTCCGGACTCGCGCAAGCCCGGCAGTTACGCGGCCAACTGCATCCTGGCGCGGCGGCTGGCCGAGCGCGGCGTGCGGTTCATCCAGCTTTTCCATCGCGGCTGGGACCAGCATGGGAATCTGCCGCGCGAGATCCGGGGCCAGTGCCTCCAGACCGATCAGCCGTCGGCGGCGCTGATCCAGGATTTGAAGCAGCGCGGCATGCTCGATGACACGCTGGTGGTCTGGGGCGGGGAATTCGGGCGCACCGTCTACTCGCAGGGCGCGCTCACCGAGGACAACTACGGCCGCGACCACCATCCCCGCTGCTTCAGCCTGTGGCTGGCTGGCGGCGGCGTGAAGGGCGGCGTCACCCACGGAGAAACCGACGACTACGGCTACAACATCGTGCGCGATCCGGTGGACGTGCATGATCTGCATGCGACCATCCTGCACTGCCTGGGCGTGGACCACACCAGGCTGACGTACAAATTCCAGGGCCGCCACTACCGGCTGACGGACGTCCACGGCAACGTTGTCCGCGGTCTCCTGGCCTGATAAACTGACATCGTTTGCACAACGAAGAGAGTGGCGTCGGGAATGGCCCCGATGTAGGATCAAGGTACTAGCTCATGCCGACCCAACTGGATGGTGAGATGATCGAACTCGATGATCTGTTAACCGAAGACGACTCCACGGAAGTGCAGCCGTTTCGTTACGCCATTTCGAGTTATGGGGCCGATTACCCTATCGACAGTTTGGTGAAGCGAATGCGCGAAGGGTCGGTTTATGTGCCTCAGTTCCAACGGGGCTTTGTGTGGGACCTCAAGGATGCTTCCCGTTTTGTCGAGTCCTTGCTACTGGGGCTCCCTGTCCCAAGTATATTCCTCTCACGGGAGCCTGACACAAACAAGTTGTTGGTGGTGGATGGGCAACAGCGTCTCTTGTCTCTAAGGTACTTCTACGACGGGATCTGGGAGCCGACTCAGAAGGTTTTCGCGCTGAAGGGTGTTCAACGGGAATTTGAGGGCCGCACGTATCGAACCTTGCGCGACGAAGATCGCCGTCGCCTTGACGACTCAATCCTGCATGCCACCGTTTTT
>Ga0247727_10017801_pt1 | contig 11265 bp, 6 predicted proteins | sample WisWelCaveWW1625_FD_202498 | JGI IMG/M metagenome (GOLD analysis project Ga0247727, IMG submission 202498) | Biofilm microbial communities from Wishing Well Cave, Virginia, United States - WW16-25 | ecosystem: Environmental > Aquatic > Deep subsurface > Groundwater > Cave microbial mat | place...
CCTCCCGAGCCGCACTGGTCCCATCACTGGCACCCCCGCTCGTTTGGCTACATGCTGAACAGGCAATTTACATGGTGAACTCCTTTCAGTTCACAAGATCAGCCAGGCTTATCCTGGCAACCGACCGGAGGGAGCGGCAGCAGCGCGGTCGCCGTGACGAGCTTGGGGACAGCCTGGCGCCGGCCAGGTGGCCCGCTGCGACTCTCTTCAATTCCCCCGCGCCCAGTTCATCACCACGGTGATCGGCGGCGGGCCTTCGGCTTCGAGCACAGTGTTCATCAGGAAGCGCTGGCCGTCGGCGGTGACGTCGTAGGTGTGACTGAAGGGCGGCGCGGTGACGACGCGCGTCTGGAACAGTTCGCGAGGGCGGCCGGTCTCGAAGGTCGTGGCCGTGGCTTTCACTTCCACCGCCATCAGCTTGCGGTCCGGGCCGAGGTAGTAGATCTCCTTGCCGTCGCGGCGCCAGCGCGGCCGGACGCCGCCGTTGGTCGAAACCTGAAACTTCCCCCCGGACTTGGGGAAGCCCATTACATAGACCTGGGGCGGCGTCGACTCGGTGGACTGGTAGGCGATCCAACGGCCGTCCGGGGAGAACTGTCCCAGGGTCTCGTTGAATTCCGTCTGAAGAACGGGAATCGGCTTGCGCTCGCCCTCCATCGGGAGCACCCAGAGATCGTAGCCGGTGTTCCCACCGGCGGAGACCATATAGAGGAGGAAGCGGCCGTCGGAAGACCAGTCGCTGGGGATTTTTGACTCGCCCGATTTCAGGAGCAGTTCCTCAGTGGCTGCGCCACTCGAAATCTTCTGGTACAGGTTGCCGGCGCCGTCCCGATTGGAGTAGAAGACAATCCGGCTGCCATCGGGCGACCACACCGGCACACCGTCAGCCGCCGCGTGGAAGGTGAATCGGGTGCTGGTGTCGCGAGCCGGCTCCAGCAGCCAGACATCGGGTAGGCCTTGCGCGTCGCGCCGGAATACGGCGACGCGCTTCTGGTCCGGCGAGATCTTCGGTGCGAATATCTCCTCCGGCGAGCCGAGCTTCCCGAGTTCCTTGCCGGCGCGATCGAACCAGGCGAGCTGGGTCTTGATGCTGCCGCCGGTGCGATAGGCGAGCGTCCCCTCGGAGGAAACCGAGAACGACACCCAGCCTGGCGTCCCCGGGATGCGTCCCACCTGTTGCAGCACGGGGAAGGGATCGCCGCGGAACTGGAGCCGGGAGACATCGAATGGCTGGGCCATCAGGGCGCCTTCGCGCTCGAACAGCAGGTGGCCGGCGGAGTAGGCCGCCATGGAGTCACCTGCCAGCAAGCGCCGGTGGTCCTTGGAGTCAGGCTTGTCGTCGAGCGAGGCGATGACGACGGCGCCTTTCTCCCGGTCTGGCGCGAAGGCCCAGTAGAGAAAACGGCCGCCGGGCAGCAAGTGCGGCCAGCGGTGCGACAGCTCGGTTGCAGAGTCCAGGGCAGTCACCGGCGCCGGCAGGCCCCCGGCGGCGGGCACGCGGCGGAGGGGCGCCCGGTTTCCGGCGCCAAACAGAATCGTCCCGTCGCTGTTCCAGGCGCCGCCGCGACTTGGGATTTCCGCGTTGCACAGCGTTTGCGGAGGCCCCCCCGAGACGTCCACCTTCTTCAGCTTGCCCTGCGCGAAGAACGCCAGGAAGCGGTTGTCGGGCGACCAGAACGGGTACGCGGCGTCCTCGGTTCCGGCCAGCGGCCGCGCGGCCAGCGAATCGAGCGGGCGGACCCACAGCAGCGCCTTGCCCTCCACGGTGGCGACGAACGCCAGGCGGCGGCCGTCGGGGGAGATGGTTGGATACTCGAGGGACGTCGCCTTGTCAGGCGGCAGCACCTGGAAGCGCGTGGTGGACTCGGCGGGCGGCTTCTGTAGCGCGAGGATCACGGCCAGCGCCACCGTCGCCACCGTGGCAGCCGCTGTCGCCGCTGCCCAGCCGAGTGGAAGCCGCTTCGCCGGAGCGGGCGCGGGCGGCTCATCGGGTCGAGCCTCCAGGTCAAAGCGCGCATCGCCGATGTCGCGCAGCCGCCGGTCGCGGTCCCGCTCCAGGCAGCGGTGCAGCAGGTCGCGGACCTTCCCCGGAACGCCGCCCGGCAACGCCGTCCAGTCCGGATCGCGCTCCAGAATCGCAACCAGGATGTGCGACACCGTCTCGCCGCTGAACGCCGGGCGTCCGGCGAGCAGCTCGTAGAGCACGCAGCCGAACGACCAGATGTCGGTGCGCTTGTCGAGCGGCCTGGCCCGCGCCTGTTCGGGGCTCATGTAGGCCGCCGTCCCCAGGATCACCCCCGCCCGCGTAGCCAGCACGCTCATCGTCGGCGAGCGCGCCGCGTCGCCCTCCGACGGCTCGTCCCCGAAGGCCTTGGCGAGACCGAAGTCGAGCACCTTCACCTTGCCTTCCGGGGTGATCTTGATGTTGGCCGGCTTCAAGTCCCGATGGACGACGCCTTTCTCGTGGGCCGCTATCAGGGCCTCGGTGATCTGGCGCGCCACCCCCATCGCGTCGGCTACCGGCAGCGGACCCTTCAGCGTGTCCCCGGGGACGTACTCCAGCACCAGGAAGGGAACGCCCTCCGACTGCTCGAAGCCGTGGATGGCTGCGATGTTGGGGTGGTTCAGCGACGCCAGCACCCGGGCCTCTCGATCGAAGCGGGCCAGGCGCTCCGGATCCCGCGCGAAGCCTTCCGCCACCACCTTCAACGCCACGTCGCGATCGAGCCGGCTGTCCCGGGCGCGATACACCTCGCCCATGCCACCGGCGCCGAGCGGCGCAAGGATCTCGTAGGCGCCCAGCCGAGACCCAACCGCGAGAGGCATAAGCAGCTCCCCCCTACATGAACGCCTTGATGATCTGATCCTGGATGTCCTGGAGGCTGTCCTGGGCCGCCTGGACCTCGCGGATCTTGGCCTGCAGCCGCTCGATGAGAAAGCGCTTCTCCAGGCCGTTGTGGATCACCAGGGCCAGGTCGGCGTTCTGCCAGGGTTTTTCTATGTACTGGTAGAGACCGACCTCGTTGATGGCCTTGATGGCGTTCTCCTTGTCGGCGTAACCGGTGAGCAGGATGCGGATGGTGTGGGGTTGTAGCGTCTTCACCTGCATCAGAAAGGAGATGCCGTCCATTTCCGGCATCAGGTAGTCGGAGATCACCAGGTCCACGGTCTGCTGCTTGACCATCTCCAGGCCCGCCGCCGGGCCGTTGCAGGTGATCACCTCGTAGTCCGTCTCGAGCATCAGGAACGCCTTGATGCTGATGAGCACCATCTCCTCATCGTCGACAACCAGGATTACCGGGGTCCGCTCAAAGCCGCCGCTCATGATCGCGCAGTCAGGACGAAGTCTTCCATTCTACCGGCAAAGTGATGGTGAAGGTAGTGCCTTTTCCGACCTCGCTTTCCACCTCGATGTGGCCCTTGTGGTCCTGGATGATCTTCTGGGAGATGGCCAGGCCGAGGCCGGTGCCGACCCCGGCCCCCTTGGTGGTGAAGCCGGTGTCGAAGATGCGGGACAGGTTCTCGGGTGTGATCCCCGCCCCGGTGTCGCCGATCTGGATTTTTACCGCGTCGCCTTCCCGGAAGGTCCGGATGGTGAGGGCCCCCTGGCCCTGGATGGCGTGAGCGGCGTTGACCAGCATGTTCATGAAGACCTGGTTGAGCTGGTTGAGGTGGCAGGGAACGTGAGGGATGTCCCCGTACTCCTTCTTCACCGTGATGCGGTTCTTCAGCTCATGGTGTACCAGTGTGAGGGTGCTGTCGAGGCCTTCGTGCAGGTCGGCGCTGCGGACGTCGGCTTCGTCCAGGCGGGCGAAGTTGCGCAGGCTGCGGACGATGGCGATGATGCGGTCGCTGGCAAGCTGGTTGACCTTGGAGATATCGGTGACCACGTTGACCACCCGCATCAGGTCAGGGTTGTTGCGGAACGACTCGGGACAGCACTCCCCGCCGATCAGGTCCTTCAACCGGACCAGCGCGCGGGCCAGGATGTCGCTGTTGGAGGTGATGGTGCCGATGGGGGTATGCATGTCGTGGGCGATGCCGGCCACCAGCGCCCCCAGGGCCGCCATCTTCTCCTGCTGCACCAGCGTCTGGTTGGATCGCTGCAAATCGCGGGTGCGTTCCTCCACCTGGCGCTCGAGCTCCTCGGCCTGGTGGCGGAGCTGGGCCTCCAGCCGCTGGCGATCGGTGACGTCGTGGCAGATGCACTGCATCACGTCGTGGCCGGCGTAGGAGATCCGGCTGCCGCTCACCTCGACGCTGATGCGGCCGCCGCCGGCCGGGCGAATGGCGGCGTTGGCGTGAAGCAGGCTGCCCGTCTCCTGGGCCCGCTTCCAGTTCTGGTCGAGCGAGGGTTCGCCCTCCGATTCGATGACGTCGGTCAGGCTGCGGCGGGTGAGCTGCGCCTTGGGAAGGCCGCTGAGCTCTTCGGCCTTACGGTTGGCTTCGAGGATGGCGCGGCTTGCCAGGTCAACCAGGAAGATGGCTTCGCTGGCGTCATTGATGAGGGCGCGGTATTTCTCCTCGGCTTCTCCGTAGGAGGTGAGCAGCCCCGAGTGGATGCGCTCCGACTCCCGGCGGATGAGCATGTTCTCGCTCTGCAAAGCGCGGAAGCGCAGGGCGGCGTCCAGCCAGGGCGCCAGTCCGGCGGCGTCCGGAAGGCAGGCGAAGGCGTGCGGGGAGGGGCCGGCCCCGAGCACGATGGCGGGCGGGGCGTCGGAGTCCTCCGCGAGTTCCGGCAGCCACTGGGCGGCGGCCGGCGGGTCGAGCAGCAGGACATCGGGGGCATCTTCCGCGTACAGGCGGCGAGCCGATTCGGTATCCGCGGCCCGGCGCAGCGAGGCTTGTGGGGCGGCCTGACGCACCGCCTCCAGGGCCGAGGCGCCCGATGAGACCAGCAGGAGCTTGGCGGCTTCAGGCATGCTTGGCGCCCTTGGCCGCCTGTTCCTGGCCCAGTCCCAAGGCCAGCAAGGATCTCACCCGCTTCACCAGGGCCTTGAACATGCGCTGCGTCATCTCGGCGTGGTCGGCCAGCAGGTCGAAGAAGTCCTCTCGCTCAATCTTTAGCAGCCACGTTTCCTCGACGCAAGTGGCGGTGGCCAGGCTCGGCTGGTCGTCAAACAGGGCCCAGTTGCCCAGTGTTTCACCGGGACCGATGGAAAAGATCTCGCGGCCGCCGCGGGTCATCTGAACGCGTCCCCCCAGCACCACGTAGAGCCCGTCGGTGGAGCTGTTCTCCTTAAACAGCACCGTGGCGGGCGGGCACTGAATCTGGGCGGCGATGGAGGCCGCCAGCGCCAGCGCGTCGGTCTCCATGTCGCCGAACAGCTCGACCTTTTGCAGGCGGATTGCCTTGTCGAGCGTGGTCAGTGTTTCCATAGCCCTCCTGGGGACGAGGCGGTCGGAAGCCGCCGCAGCCGCTCCTGGGCGGCGCGCGCCGTTTCCTGCAGCAAGGCGTCAGGGCTCCGGGCCAGCGGCTCGAGCAAGGGCTCGATCTCGCGCAGACCCTGGTCGGCGGCGGCGTAAGCGGCGCACGTCTGGACCCAGGGGTCGGGCTCGGCCAGCAGCTCCCGCAGGGCCTTGGGATAGCCCCCGCGCTCGATGCCGAACAGGGAGCGGGCGTGCTCGATGATCCGCTCCGGCCCGCGGTCCTCGATGATCGGCAGCAGCATCTGGCGCACGGGGTTGAGGAGGGTGCTGTCGAGGAACTCCAGGGCGTTGGCGCGCAGATCGCGGCGGCCGCTCGAGACGCCGTAGTAGGCGTCGAAAATATCCTTGGGGGGATAGAGCAGCCCGATGAGCCGGAAGATGACGTCCAGCCGGCGGTTGAGCTGCTCGCTCAGAGCCCGGCGCAGCAACTGGGTTCCGGCCACGGCGCCGTTGCGCGGCACATCCTGCAAAAAGCTCTGATAGCGGTAATAGCGGCGCAGCTCGGCGACGATGCGCGGCGAGACCCGATCGGGATCAAAGCGGACGTCCCCTTGCCGCAGCCGGATGCGGCTCATCGCCCGCACCACGGGGTATTGCAGCCGCGAGTCGGGCTGGTCGAGGCCGGCGGCCAGGTAGTCGGCTGCGCGCTGGCCGCCGATCGAGGAAAACACGCGGGGCAGGTTGCGGCGGACGCCCAGCGGCACCCCTGGATCGAGCAGCACCCGGTTCAGCTCCGGGAGGATCTCGATTCCGAAGGCGGCCAGCGCCTGGCGAGCCTCGGTCTTCCAGCGGCGGTCGCCGGCCAGCTCCAGCAGCCGTGGGAAAAGGTTGCGCTGGCGGGATCGGCCGGTGCTGATGGCTGCCGCCCTCACCACCTCCGGGTCGGCGTCGTTGAGGAAGTCCCCCAGCACCCTCTGGCAGCCCAGGTTGGCCGGGGCGCGTCCCAGCAGCTCGGCCGCCCGGCGGCGGTCGACCGCGGCCCTCCCCTTGGCCTTTTCGACGAAGGCGGTGAAGACTTCGGCGGCCTTGGACCGGAACGGGGAATCGGACAGGCCGAGCAGGCGGGCGGCGGCGGCGCCCTTCAGCAGTGGGTAGTTGCTCTCCATCAGAGCATTCAACTGCTTGGGGAAGTGGCCCGGGTCCTGCATCTCCAGGTAGTCGAGCGCCTGCCACAAGGAGTCCACGTGGTCGTCCAGGTAGAGGAAGCGGGCTACCTGGTCGCCGCAGCCCGGCACCTTCTTGGCCAGCACGATGGCCAAGGCTTTGCGCCGGATGGCCGGGGAAAGGTGGGTCAACAAGGAGCCCAGGCGCGCGGATGCAACGTTGCCCGAGCCGTATTGCAGCAGCCCCAGGCCGGTCTCGACGGCGCGCTCATCGGAGCTGGTGAGGGCGGTGGAAAGCTCTTCGGAAGCGCCGGCCCCGGCCAGCTCCACCAGCAACGCTTCGGCGCTGATGTCTTTGCGTTCGATGCTGCTGCGGAGCTGGTTGACATACTCCCGCCGCAGCAGCCAGGCCAGGGCCAGCCAGGGCAGGATCAGCACCAGGTTGACAAGGCTCAACTGCTGGACGCTCAGCGGCAGCAGGTTGCCCAGGGACAGCTTCGTGAGCAGGGCCAGCAGGATTCCGGCCAGGGCGTCGGCCGAGCGGCTGGCCACAACGTCGATGAAGCTCTTGGCCTGCTGCTTGGCTTGGCCCGGCAGCGGCACATACAGCAGCTCGACCGCCGACCGGTCGACCGAGTGCCGGAACGCCCGGTCGAATCCCTTGATCAGGACCGCCGCTGCCAGCGTGGTGGAAAACAGCAGCACGCTCGAGCCGGTGGCCATCGCCAGCGGCAGCACGAACACGGCAATGTTGCCTCCAAACCAGCGCATGATCCGGCTGGTGAGCAGGATCTGCACGGCCAGCCCGATCAGGGCCAGGTAGCTGGTGAACCCGCCCATGAAGGCGGTCAGCTCGTTGCGGTCCTTGATGTGCAGGTTGACCAGGGACTTGAACTGGAAGTCGACCATGCCGTTGACCAGGGCCGACAGAACCACGAGCGCGGTCAGCAGCAGCAGCAGGCGTGAGCCGCGAATGGCGTGCCAACTGTCGCTGAGGCTGGAGGGCGGGGCCTGGTGGCGCCCCCGGGTCGGCGCCGCCGCCATCCGGGCGGTATGCCAGAGGTAGGCGACGATGAGCGAGCAGGCCAACAGAAAACTCACACAGGCCAGCAACAGGTTTTGGGTGCCCAGATTCTTTGCCAGCCGGAAGGTGAGCTGCCCCCCGATGACCGCCCCCAGAATGCCCCCGCTGCCCACCACGCTGAACAGCCTCCGGGCCTGACGCGTGGTGAAGAGGTGGTTGGCCAGGGTCCAGACCTGGGAGACGATGATCACCGAGTAAATCTGGGTCCAGACATAGATCACCGCCGGGATCCAGTCCAACTGGAGCCGCAGCAGCAACCAGAACAGGGCCAGGTTGGAGGAGAAGAACAGTTGGGTGTAGATGACCAGCCGGTTCTGGGGCAGCCGGGCCGACAGACGGATATAGAGGGAGACGACGAAGCCGGCGGTGGCGGCGGTAGCCACGTAGGCGTAGGGCAGCCCGGCCGAGGAAAACCGCTTCAGAAACAGCGAGTCGCCGCTGGCCTTCAGAGCCACCACCGAAGCCATCGCCAGCAGCAGGTACAGGGTCAGCAGCAGAGCCGGCCGGACCTCGCCGGGGTCAAGAGCGAAGAAGTTCAGCAGCCTGCGGCGGAGAGAGCGGGTTGGCGCGGCGGCGGCCATAGGGCCAACACATTATACAAGGGTAAAGCTGGCTGGGCCGCGCGCCGATCAATAGAGGAAGCCTAGCGGCGGAGGGGTGCATGATTCCAACCACGTCGTCGGTGGTCACCACCGGGCAGGTGGCTGAGGAGCGCGTACTCGACGCGATCGCGCGGTTGCGCGAGTTGCCTTTCTCGGCGCCCGTCGTCCACAAAGCATTGGCCCACATGGCCGACCCGGACTTCGAGATGGCCGGGCTGAAGGTGATTCTCAGCACCGACCAAGCCGTGGCGGCCCGCATCCTGCGCCTGGCCAACTCGGCCTACTTCGGGTTTCGCAGCGAGGTGCAGACGGTCTCCCAGGCGGTGGTGCTGCTGGGACAGAACCGCATCCGAACCTTGCTCCGCCGCATCCTGTCCGACAAGCTGCTGACCGAGCTGGGGCACGGGGCGGAGGCGGCCACTGCTGTGCGCCGCACCTCCCTTGCGACCGCCACCGCCTCTTGCGTCCTTTCGCAGCTCCTGGTCCAGGATGATCCCGAGGAAGCTTTGCTGGCCGGCCTGCTTCACAACATCGGTGACTTGTTTTACCTGTCCCAGTTCCCCCTGGAGTTTGAGCGCGTGCGGGAAGGCGAGCCGCCGGAGTCAGTGTTCCCCATGACCTCGGGCCGCGCCGGCAAGCGGCTGCTCGAAACCTGGTACTTCCCACCGCTGTACCCGGCCGTCGCCGAGCATGCCGGCGACCCCGTCTGGCCGGAGTGTCCCCCGGACTGGAAGCCGGCCGTCTCGCTGGTCCACACGGGGCTGAAGATCGCTCATGCCTACATTGCCGGCGCCGAACCGTCCACGGTTCTGCCCAGTATCTCGGCCGACGTAGCCGCCTCCCTGCATCTTGACGACGGGCTTGTGGCCGAGGTGTACCACACCCTCCCGCAGCGAATGTCGTTCGAGCAGCTTCAGGCCGGACGGAGCTGAACTGGTGGCTCGGCTCACCCCGCCATCTTCATCGGGGCTGCCAGTTGAGCACAACCGTGATCGACGATGACGTAGATGTCTCTACAGGCACGTTGACCAGAAACCGCTGGCCGTTGGCTGCGGGCTGATAACGCCTTTGTCGCGCTACCGTCTCCAGCCGCGCCTCGAACAGACTTTTGGGAACCCCCGCTTCGAACAGCGTCGAGTCGGTCTTCACCTCCACCGCCATCAGTTTGTTGCCCTCACGGTAAAACAACTCCTTGCCATCGCGGCGCCAGCAGGGCTCGTTGCCCCCCGCCGTCGAAACCTGCCACTTGCCTCCGGAGGGCGGGAAGCTCCGGACGTACACCTCGAGCCGGCCCGACTCGTTCGATTGAAAAGCCACCCACCGTCCGTTCGGGGAGATTCTGAAGTTGTTCGTGAAGCTGGCGCTCGGGTGGAACGGCCCCCTTGGCTTGCGATCTCCCTCCAGGGGCAATTCCCAGGCGCCCCTGCCGGCCGGCATGAAGAGGACCGATCGGCCATCAGCGGACCAGTCGGCGAGCTCCTTGATTTCGCTCGACTCCAGCAGCGGCTCGGTCTCTCCGGCGCCGGAGGCTACCTTCTGGTAAATATCCCGAACGCCCTTGTGGATGATGTTGAAGGCGATGCGGCTGCCGTCAGGAGACCAGACCGGATTCGTCTCATCCGCCGGATCGAAGGTAAACCGGGAAGTAGTCCCGCGCGCCAGATCGAACAGCCACAGGTCGCGCATCCCGACCTGCGGGTTCATGCGGCACACCACGAGCTTCTTTTCGTCCGGGGATAGCGCTGGATTGGAGTACGCGGCGGGCTCCCCAACCGTCCCCAGCCGCTTGCCCTGGCGGTCGAGCCAGACCAGCTCGGAGGCGCCCATTCCGCTCCCCGTGCGGTAGGCCAGCGCTCCATTTTCCGAGGCTGAGAAGGCGCCGAATGCCAATGCTGGAATATTCGTTGGCGACCCTAAGAACACCTGCTCGGCGACAGGGAGGGGATCGCCCCGCAATTCCAGCCCTCCTGCATCGAATGCTTGGGCCATCAGCGAGGTTCCCCGCAGGAAAAGCAGGTGGCCCGTCCCGGAGCGCGAGCCGGCATGAATGGCATTGCTGTTAGCGCTCAGCAGGAGCTTCCGCTCCTGCGAGTCCAGTAAACCTGCGTAGATCGTCCAGGCGTTCGGTGCGGTCGAGGAGTAGGCGGCGTAGAGAAAGTGGCGGCCATCGGGGAGAAACTGCGGCGCGTGGTGAGAAATCTCCTGGCGCGACGCGTCCAGGGTGGTCGCGGGCTGGACCTCCCCGCCGCTCGCCGCAACGCGGGACAGCCCAGCGTACTCGAAGGTCCGCAACAGGATCACCCCCTCCGGGCTCCAGGCGTCGGCCAGGCTTCCTCGATTGCTGACCGGTTGGGGAGGACCGCCGCGCAGGTCAACTCTCTTGAGTCCGCGGCTGGAGAATGCAATGGAGCGGCTGTCGGGGGACCAGAACGGGAGAGCGGCTCCCTCCGTACCCGGCAGCGGCTCGGCTGCGAGGGAATCGAGCGGGCGAACCCAGAGGCGCGTGGTCCCGTCGGAAGCCTGGCCGGTGAAAGCCAGCCGCTCGCCGTCTGGCGAGAGGACCGGGAAATCATAGCTCCCCAGCGACACTTTCTCCGGGGGAAAGAGGAGAAAGCGAACGGTGCGCCCCCTGGGCGGCGCTTCGCGGAAATGCGCGACGCCGACGGCGAGGGCGGCGAGAGTGGCGACTACGGCGATTGCCATCCAGGCGAAGGGGCGAGAGGACTGGCGGGCGACTGGCGTGCTGGGCTGTGTCGCGCCGGGCGGGCAAATCTGCGAGATCTGCGTTTGGACCGTGGCAGCGGCTCCTTCGGCGATCCATTGCAGCTCGCTGGCAAGGTCCTGGGCATTCTGCCAGCGTTCGTCGGGATCCTTCGCCAGGCACTTCCTGACCACGCGATCCAATACCGGCGGCGTCAGCGGTTGGAGTGACGAGACCGGCGGCGGATCGTGCTCCAGGATCGCCGCAATCAAGCTCGCCTGGCTGCGGCCCTCGAATGCTTTGCGGCCCGCCAGCATCTCGTAGAGCACTGCCCCGAAGGCGAAG
>Ga0247727_10017802_pt1 | contig 11264 bp, 8 predicted proteins | sample WisWelCaveWW1625_FD_202498 | JGI IMG/M metagenome (GOLD analysis project Ga0247727, IMG submission 202498) | Biofilm microbial communities from Wishing Well Cave, Virginia, United States - WW16-25 | ecosystem: Environmental > Aquatic > Deep subsurface > Groundwater > Cave microbial mat | place...
GACCTTCGCATGGCTGGCCACGCCATTCATCGTGCTCGCGCCCATGCCGCCAACGCCGATGGCGGCGACTTGCAGCATCGAGTTGGGCGACGCACTGCGGAGGATGGCGGGGAAACCGAGCACGCCGACGGTGGCGGCGGTGGAACGACGGAGGAATTGGCGGCGATTCATGGGAGCGGCGGAGTATGCGGGAGAATTTGCGACATCAGTTCGTGGGCATATTCTTGAACCGAATGTTGAGAGAGGGCTTGCCTATGTTAGAAACGACCTTTGTAGAGAAAATCATTGTTTCTTCTCGTTACGACTGATCCCAAACTTGTTCACTATGCGTTGCGCATCCGTGTCCGTCCGCGCCAATTCAAGTAGTGCGGTAGCGAGTTGCTGCAAACCTTCACTTGTAACCCTGCTTCTTGGACTCTGGAATCGCTTTAAGAGATCCTGCATTTTCGTGTTCGTTTGTGCCGTTGCGCCAACTTCTTGAAGTAACGCGGAGTATACGGCTTCAGTCTGTGCCTGTCTTACGTTGTTGTGAACCTCATTTGAGGACTTGTTTGGTGGGCGAGAACCAATTGGACGCGAGGCAAGCGCAGAACTGAAGGCTATGACCAAAACAAAGGAGACCGCGATCGAAGCCATGGACAGCCAACCGCCAATTCGATTGCCTTTTCGAGTCAACACTGTGATCTCCTCCGGACCCTGGGCGCTCCGGGCAAACGGAAGGAAGGCAAGCCAGATCAGGCCGATAATGTGGGAACACACCCAGAGCCAGAAGCTGTAACCCTTTCGGTATGCAAGGATTCCGGTAACGACCATCTGGACGATACCGACACAGAACAACTTGAAAATCAGCAAGATCAGCGGGTCCAAGTGCATGGGCGTATTCACTGTTGTCTTCCTGTCGTGGTTCCGACTTGGTGAGCGGAACGTGCGGCGATTGAGACGCCGATTTTTAGTTCGGCCCGTTTTAGAAGTCCACTACGGAGTGGCGTGCATTGCGGTTGGCGACGCGCTGCGGAGGATGGCGGGAAAACCCAGCACGCCGGCGGTGGCGGCGGTGGAACGACGGAGGAATTGGCGGCGATTCATGGGCGGAGACTGCCCAAACGAACCGCAAAGCGCCAGCCTGCGCTTGGGTCTCAGATTCATGGCCAGAAAAAAGGTGTAGCACCCCCGAAGAGCTTGAACCGCCGATCTTCGCTGATGACGGAGCGCCGGCTTCCAGCACGGCGCGTTGGTGGTCGCCAGGTCGTTTGCGCCGTGCTGGAAGCCGGCGCTCCGGTTCAAATTGCGCTCACGGCGTCACGCCGAGCGCGGGGCGGGTGAGTTTCACGCCCTTGCGGCGCGCGTGGTCAATCATCTCGGCCACGGCGGCCTTGCGGCGTTTCTCGGGCAGGAAGTTGATGCGCGCCAGTTCCTCGCCGAAGGCGCGCACGTGGAAGTCGCGCTCGATCTTGCGCCAGCGCCGCCGGGCGGCGGTGTCCTGGGGGGCCGCTTTCATGCCAAACCTATAAAGTGGGAAAGCCCCTTGGGCAATCGATCCGTCAGCGCGTCTGAAACGCCACAGTCAGCGAATCGAAGCCATTCGCGCGTTCGTACCGCGGCTCGTGCTCGATGTGCTCCTTGGCTTCCAACACGGTGATCTTCGCCACGCGGTCAACAAGCGCCTGCAACAGGCAACGCACGATCAACCGCGCGTGCGGCGCGCCGAGGCACAGGTGCGTGCCGAAACCGAACGAGATGTGCGGATTGGGTTTGCGGTCGAGGCGGCGCGTCGAACACGGTTTCGTCGAAGTTCGCCGAGGACCACGCGAGCGAGACGCGTCCACCCGGCGGGACCTTCACACCATGCACGTCCGTTTCCACCGGGCACACACGGCCGATGTGCGTCAGCGGCATGAACACGCGGAAGAATTCCTCGCCCGCGTGGACGATGCGTTTCGGATCTTCTCGCAGGAACTCCAGCGCGGCGGGATTGCGGCCGAGATACGCGATGGTCGAGGAGATGCTGTGGATGATCGTGTCCCGACCACCGGCGAAGGCGAGGTTGCCGAAGCCCATCATCTCCTCGCGCGTCAACGGGCGGCCGCGATAACGAGCCTTCACCAGCGCGGTGAAAAGGCTGTCCTCGGAGGTGGGCGCGGATGCGGCTTCGCCCTGAATCGGAGTAGTGGCACAGGCGTCTCGCCTGTGTGTTTCTGTTCGCACAGGCGAGACGCCTGTGCCACTAGGAGAGCACACCTGCGCTTCGGCTCGATCAAACTGCGCGTGCAGGTAATCCTCCAGCACCGTGCCCTTCTTGAATTCGCCGCCCGTGACCTTGAAGACGTGGATGCCCCAGCCAATCCAGGTGTCCGCCTCCGACTCCGGCACGTTGAGCAGGTAGGTGAGTGCGCGCGACTGCACCGGCAGGGCGAACTCGTTGACAATCTCGATGGACTCGCGGGCAAGCGCCTTGCCGAGCATTTCTGCGATCAACGCCTCCACCTTCGCGATCACGTCGGGTTGCTTGGCGCGCTGGAAGAACGGCTCGACGATGGCGCGATACTCGGTGTGCTCCGGCGGATTCGTCTCGATGGGCAACTGGCGCATCGTCCGCACCGCTTCCTCCGATGGGATCGGCACGCGAAACGGCGCGTCCGAGCTGAACGTCTTCCAATCCTTCGCCGCCTCGCGCACGTCGGCATGGCGCAGGATCATGGGAAGGTTCTCGCCTTGGAACGGACACTGGAGAACGCCGTCCTTCTTCCGGGCTTCGCGGAAGGGGTCGCGCAGATTCGGGTCGTCGGGCATGTCGCCAGAGATTCGCGCATTGCCCGCAGGGGTTCAAGGAAACAGGAGGCGAAGCCGCGGAGTGTTGGAGTATTGGAGCGATGGTCCCAAGTGCGGCAACCCATCACTCCATCACTCCATCACTCCATCACTCCATCACTCCATCACTCCATCACTCCGCTTCGCACGCCGCCTTGCCCTCCGCCCTCAATTCCGCAACTCTGGCCCATGCTCCGACCGCGCAAGAAATACACCGTCTTCGACCTCCAACAGCTCAAGGGCAAGCGCTGCCTCACGCACATCCACATGAAGTCGCCCGAGGAAGCCGCCGCCGCCGAGGCCGCGGGCGTGGACCTGATGAGCTGCCCGTTCGACTCGCCGGAAGCGCAGGCGTGCCTGCCCAAGCTCGTCGCCGCCGCACCGAACAGCTTCATCTCCGGCTCCACGCCGCACGGACTCGCGTCGCCGGAGGAGGCGATCCGTGTCGGCTTCCGCGCGCTCGAACTCGGCGCCAGTTCGGTCTATTGCTCGGCCAGCCCATTCCTCATCGAAGCCATGGCACGCGAGCGCATTCCGGTGGTCGGCCACCTCGGCATGGTCCCGCGTCACGTCGCGTGGACCAACTACCGCGCCATTGGCAAGACCGTGGACGAGGCGAAGCAGCTTTATCAGCGCATGAAGGAACTGGAAAACGCCGGCGCCTACGCGGCGGAACTGGAACTCGTCCCGCACAACCTCGCGACCTTCCTCTGCTCGCAGACCAAGATGATCCTGATGTCGCTCGGCTCCGGCAGCGGCTGCGACACGCAGTTTCTTTTCTCCGACGACATCCTCGGCGACTACGACGAACGCATTCCGCGTCACGCGAAAGCCTACCGCAATTTCGTCGAGGAACACCGCCGCCTCCAACGCGAGCGCATCGCCGCCTTCGGCGAATACATCGCCGACGTGAAGGAAGGGCGCTTCCCCGAGCGTGCCCATCTCATCGAGATGGAGGAGAAACTTTTGAAGGAAGTGATCGGCTCCGTCGGCAAGTCGGGCACGTGACGGAGAGGCGACACTCTTGTCGCCTTCGTGATCCAATTTGAATGACGACGGCGACAAGAGTGTCGCCGCTCCGCGCACCGCGCCTACTTCTTGTCCGCCTCGCCCAGAATCTTCTTCGCCTCGGCCGCGCCGATCTCGCGCACGAAAAGGCTGCGCCAGCGGATTTCGCCGCCGTGGGTCTGCAGCATGATCGGGCCTTTGGCGGGGAGCGGCTTCGTCTTGTCCGGATAATTTTCCAAGGGCGCGCCGTCCACGACGAGCGTGTCGTTGAGCCAAACCCAGGTGCGCGCGCCGATTTGCCGGATGCGAAACTTGTTCCATTCGCCAAAGGGTTTGTCGGCGAGCACGAGCGGGTCGCGGCCGGGGGTGTTGGGCGTGTTGTTGAAGAGGCCGCCGGAGCCGAGGTGCGGTTTGCGGTCGGGCTTCTTCTCGTCGAACACCTGGTTCTTGTCCCAAATCTGCACCTGCGGCGTGCCGCGCAGGTAAATGCCGCTGTCGGCCTTGGCGACGGTCTTATATTCGAGGTGCAGTTCGATGTCGCCGAACTCCCCGTCGGTCGTCGCGTAAGGGCCGGTGCCGGCGTTGACGAGTTCGCCGTTCTCGACGCGCCAGTGGTTCGGGAAATCCTCGCGCTGCTGCCTGAGGTTCGCGTCCTTCTTTTCGCCGGTGAACTTCGCGCCGGTGTGCGGGTTCAGCCCATGCCAACCGGCGAGATCGTTGCCGTTGAAGAGCGCGCGGAAACCTTCCGGCGGATTCGGCCCGGCGGCGTGGAGCGTGGCGAGCGGCGCGAGCAGGAGCGCGGTGAGGGTGAAGAGTCGGATGTGTTTCATGGCGTGATTTGGACGGGATTGCGGAACGGTTGATTCTTCAATTTGTAGAGGCGAGTGCAAAAACGTCTTCTCCCGATGATTTTGCCAAACATGATTTTGCCTCCTCCGGCAAAGGTTTTGAGCGAACAAAGGAATGGCAAAATCATTGAGGGCAAAATCATGCTGAGTTTTAGAAATCGTTTCTGAATGGGCGTGCCTGTTCTTGCGTGGACCCCGACTCGATTACGGGAAGAACGGGAACAGCACCTTGATCTCAGCCGCGCTGGGCTGGCGGCCGTATTCGCAAATCTCGAACGCCTCGGCGTATTTCACCGCCGCGCCCTTCTCCGGGCCATACCACTTGATGAGCGTGTCGCGGAAGCGGACGGCCTCGGCGGTTTGACGGGCCTCCCAACGGCGGCGCAGCCACGCCTTGCGACCGGCCTCATCGCTCGCGGGCGGGACGGAGCGCACGTGTTCCTCGCTGCCGTTCGCGCCGCCCTCGTAGTGTTGCGATGGCATCTCGTGGATGGCCTTGAGTTTCAAATCGAACACGTCGTCAACCGACACCGCGATGTCCGCGCGGAAGGGATACGGTTTTTGGAATCCATCGCTGGAGTAGAGGAAGAGCGGGTTCTGCTTGAGCGGCGGCACGTCGCTGCAAATGAAAGGCACGGTGACCATGAACGCCGCGTCCTGAATCAGCACGCCGGTGTAGCGATGGTCCGGATGATAATCCCACGGGCGATGCGCGATGACGACGTCCGCGCGCCATTCGCGGATGAGGCGGATGATTCTCTGGCGGTTCTCCAGCGACGGCACCAGTTCACCGTCATGGATGTCGAGCACCTCGGTGGTCGCGCCGATGATCGCGTCGGCCTTCTTCACCTCGGCGAGGCGGCGCAACGCGAGCGGCCCGCCGGCCTCGCGCCAGTGGCCGATGTCGCCGTTGGTCACGGAGACGAGTTTCACCTTGTGCCCGGCCTTGGCCCACTTGGCGGCGGTGCCGCCGGCCTTGTATTGCGCGTCGTCGGGATGCGCGCCGAAGACGATGATGCGGAGCTTGCCGTCGTCGGGCGCGGGTGCGCTGGAGAGCGGAGCGAGGGAAGCGAGCAAGACGGCGGTCAGAAGTTTCGGAGTCATGCGGGCATCATGGAAAGAATTCCTTCCGGCGGCAACTGGCAGATTTGGTTCGCACACGCCGCGGGCGAACTCGCACTGCCCGCGTAGCGCAGGCTTCCAAGTCGGCCGTATCGCCGGTTTCCAACCGGCCACCGCCGCGCGCTCACAGCCCGTTTGAAAAGTCCCACGGTTCGCAGGCTGGAAGCACTGCGACACAGCAGGTTTGGAAACCTGCGCTACGGGGGCAGTGTCAGGTGCGCCCGGGGTGCCCTGCGTGCGACTGCTTCCGGCAATGCACCCCGCCCCCCGCCGGGTTGAATGCCCACCGCCACCTCGCCGCAGGCCGGCTACTGGCTGAGGCGGTAGAACGTTTTTTGCAGGCCGTTGGTCAGCGGGACAAGCACCGGGTTCTGGCCGCCACTGGGGGCGTTGCTCCACGCGGCGGGCGCGAGGTCGGGACTGGTTTGCAGGAGCCAGCCAAACGTGGGCGGGGTCCAGTAGAGCAACGCGTTGGTCGAGGTGGCGGGAGCGATGTTCAGCACCGGGTCGCTCACCACGCTGGTCTCCGTGGCGAACGGGCCGCCGGCGTAGGACGTGTCCACGGCTTGCACGCTCCAATAGACGGTCTGCCCGTTGGTCACGCCGAGGAGCGGGAGGAAGTGGCGCTGCTCTGCGTTGCCGCGCGCAGGCAGGCGACGGAAACCGTTCGCGGCGTTCACATGCGCGGCGAGGAGGTTCGTGCCGCCGGGCGTGCTGCCGGCGCGGACGTTGTAGCTCAGACCGCTCGACGGCGTTTGCGCGTCGGTGGCGGAATTCCACGAGAGCATCACAGCGTTCAAGGAGGCCGTCATTGCGAGGCCGGTGGGCGCGCTGGGCGGCGTATTGTTCTGTGGGAGGAGATTGCGCCAGAGCTGCGCGCCAGCGTCGCCGGTGGTGAGGAAGTCGAGCTTGCCGTCGTTGTCGTAGTCCGCCCAGGCGGACTGGCCGTAGCCAACCGCAGCGAGACCGGTGAAGGGCACTAGAACGAAACCCGTGTCGGTGTTGCGCCAGAGTTGGTTCGTGCTGGTGAAGCCGTCCGCAAGCTGGCCGTTCAACAGGAAATCCAACCGGCCATCGGCGTCGTAATCGCCCCATTGCACACTGCCGCCGCTGACAGCCGGCAGGCCGGCGATGGGCACGTTGTTGAATGTGCCGCCGGTGTTGCGCCAGAGTTGCGAGATCGGGAACGTGAAGTTGTTGCTCAACGCGCCGGTGAAGATCAGATCGGGCCGGCCGTCGTTGTCGTAATCGCCCCAGGCGGCGGACGCCACCGACAAACCCGGCAGTCCGGGCATGGTGGTCGCGGTCACGTTGGTGAAGCCGCTGCCGGTGTTGCGATAGAGGCGCGAAACGTCGTGGCCGGTCACAAACAAGTCGAGCCAGCCGTCGTTGTCATAATCCGCCCACGCCAAAGTGCCGGCGTAACTTCCCGGCAAACCGGGCGCGAGGCTCGTCACGTTCACGAAGTTGCTCCCGGTGTTGCGCCAGAGCTGCGAGACGGGCGCACCGCCATTTCCGTCGTCGAACAGGCCGCCGAGGGCAAGATCCAGCCGGCCATCATTGTCGTAATCGCCCCAAGCCGCCGTTGCTGAAATCATGCCCGGCAAGCCGGTGAACTGCGTGGCCGTCACGTTGGTGAAGCCGCTGCCGGTGTTGCGCCAGAGTTGCGAGACGGCAGTTTCCACGCTGCCATCGGTGCCGGTGAGGATGAAGTCCAGCCGCCCGTCGTTGTCGTAGTCGCCCCACGCCACGGCGGATTCAAACAACGCGGGCAATCCGGCGATGGGCACGTTGGTGAACGTGCTGCCGGTGTTGCGCCAGAGTTGCGAGACGCCGCTGCCGCCGGTGGTGAACACGTCGAGCAAACCGTCGTTGTCGTAATCGCCCCACGCGACGCGCGAGCCGGCGGGCAGGCCGGGCACGGACACAAGCGCGAAGCCGTTGGTGAACGCGCTCTCCGTGGCGAACGCGCCGCCCGCGAACGCCGTATCAATCGCCTGCACGCTCCAATAAATCTTCTGGCCGAGCGGCACGCCGGTGAGCGTGAGCCGGAGCGAGAGGTTCATCTGCGCGTTGCCGAGCGCGGGCACGCGACGGAAGCCGCTCGTGGCATTGACGTGCGCGGCGAGGAGATTCGTGCCGCCGGGAGTCGTGCCGGCGCGGACGTTGTAGCTGAGGCCGCTCGCCGGCGTCTGCGCATCGGCGGCGGCGTTCCAGGAGAGTAACACGCCGTTGGTGGTGGGCGTGGCGGTCAGGCCGGTGGGCGTGGTGGGCGCGGTGTTGAGAGCGGGCACATCGTTCCGCCGCAGTTGGGAAACGTTGGTGCCTGTGAGGAGGAAATCCAATCTGCCATCGTTGTCATAGTCACCCCACGCCACGGCACTGTTCTGAACTCCCGGCAGGCCGGGCGCGACACTGGACGTGACGTTGGTGAACCCACTGCCGGTGTTTCGCCAGAGCTGGGAAACGCCGCTGCCCGTGAGCAGGAAGTCGAGGCGACCGTCGTTGTCGTAATCGCCCCACGCCACGGAACTGAACGAAACACCCGGCAGGCCGGGTGCGACGCTGGCAGTCACGTTGGAGAAGCCGCTGCCTGTGTTCTGCCACAGTTGGGATACCCCGGAATATCCGGTGAGCAAAAAATCGAGGCGCCCGTCGTTGTCATAGTCGCCCCACGCCACAGAACTATCGTTGACGCCCGGCAGTCCGGGCGCGACGCTGGCCGTCACGTTGGTGAACCCGCTGCCCGTGTTCCGCCAGAGTTGGGAAACACTGGCGCTACCAGTGAATCCCGTGAGCAGAAAATCCAGTCGTCCGTCGTTGTCGTAGTCGCCCCACGCCACAGAACTATCGTTGACGCCCGGCAGTCCGGGCGCGACGCTGGCCGTCACGTTAGTGAACCCGCTGCCCGTGTTCCGCCACAGTTGAGAAACCTCGTCAGGCCCACTGAGTCCGGTCAGGAGGAAATCCAACCGGCCATCGTTGTCATAATCGCCCCAGGCCACGGAGCTGTATCGAACTCCCGGCAGACCGGGCGCGAGGCTGGACGTCACATTGGTGAACCCGCTGCCCGTGTTCCGCCACAGTTGGGAAATGCCACTGAGGCCGGTGGGTGTGCCCGTAAAGAGGAAATCCAACCTTCCATCATTGTCATAGTCGCCCCAAGCCACGGAACTGAGCGAAACGCCCGGCAGACCGGGCGTGACGCTGGCGGTCACGTTGGTGAAGCCGTTGCCCGTGTTCCGCCAGATTTGGGATACACCCACAACATTGCTGAGTCCGGTGAGCAGTATGTCCAGACGCCCATCATTGTCATAATCGCCCCAGGCCACGGAGCTGTATCGAACTCCCGGCAATCCGGCGATGGGCACGTTGGCAAACGTCGCCGTGGTGAAACTCACGTTCGTTCCGTGGCTCACGCCCAGCACGTTGCTCGCAACGGCGCGGTAATGGTAGGTCGTGCCCGGCGTCAGGCTCGTCAGGGTGTTGCTCACGGCCAGCGTCACATTGGTGACGGCGAGCGTGTTGGTGGCGGTGAAGTTGCCGTAGTTCGTCGTCGTGCCCCACTCGAACCACGTCGCCGTGGCGAGATTGCCGGGGTTGACCGTGCCGGTGAGCGTGGCGGTGGTCGTGCCCACAGAAGTCGCCGCCGTGGTGGTGGCGGCAGGCAACTGGCCGTTGAAGTAAAGCAGTTCGTTCGGATTGAACGCGCCGGGCGCGAAAGTGAACACGCGCACTTCATCGAGCGCGCCGGCGAAGAATTCCGCGCCCAAAGTCTGCGGCTGCACCGCCACGGCCAGGCGTCCGGACGGGACGTTGGGATTGACGGTGTTGGTGAAAACGGGTGCGCCGTTCACGTAGAGGACGTTCGTGCCGTTGTCGCGCACGAGGGCGACGTGCGTCCAGACGTTCGCCGTGACCGGCGCGCCCGTCACCGCAAAGAGGGACACGCCGCCAAACAAGCCCTTGAACTGGCCGCCGTGAATGTAGAGTCCCCAGCCGTTCACGCCGGAATTGCCGTTGTAGCCGAGGCATTGCGTGCCGCTGGCGCTGTCGGGCCTGACCCAGAGTTCGAGGCCGAAGTTGTTGGTGAGCGTGGAGACGAGGGCGTTTGTGCCGTAGTTGCTCCCGCCAAAGCGCAGCCCCAGCGTGCTGCCCACCTGCGCGGCGGCGACGGTGGAAACGTCATTGGTGTAAGCGGGACTGCCGACGAGGTTCAGCGCGCCACCGAGGAGGTTGGTGGTGCTGGAGGCCGCGCCGCCGTTCACCGCGCCGGGATCATTTTCGCCCAGCCGCCAATAGGCGAGGTTGGTGACGGTGGCGCGGGCGGCGGGAGCGAGAGCCAGCAGGAGTAACGCGACGGCTAGGATGGCTGGATGAATGGGGTGGAGTTTAGTTTTCATCGTTGGTGTAAAAAAATTTGTGATGGGTCATGTGCCGGGTGGCCGGAGCAGTTCGGGCAGGCGCAGGAGGTCTTCCTTGCTCAGGAAGTGGGTGGCGCCGAGTTGGTGCGCGCGATCGCGGTAGGACTGGTCGCAGTGGTTGGTCACGATCACCACGCGCGCGGCGGGCGAGAGGCGGCGGATTTGTTTCAAAGCTTCAAACCCGCCGAGCACCGGCATCGCGAGATCCAAGATGGCCCAATCCGGTTGATGTGCCTCGAAGGCGGCCACGGCAGCGGAGCCGTCGCCACACTCGATGACGGTGTCGGCGGAGGAAGCGCACAGCGACCGGAGGAGTTGCCGCATCCGGTCGTTGTCGTCAGCGATGAGTATTTTCATGAGCCGCGCCATGCGCTTGAGGGGAATCATGCGCGCGGGCGGGAGAGGAAGACTATCGAGGCGACTACGTAGAGAGGCTAAGTAGGACTACGTAGCCAGGTAGCAGCCGACGTGAGGAGGCTCACTTGAATTCCGCGGCCCCAACGCCATGATCTAGCGGACCGAATGGAGCCTCGTTACCTCGGCTGCTACAGCCGTGATTTATTTTCAAACGCAAATTTCACGAGCGCGTGGACGCCGTGGAGTTCGAGCTTCTGGCAGATGTTCAACCGGTGCGTCTCGACGGTGCGCGGGCTGAGGCCAAGTTCGTCGGCGATTTCCTTCGAGGTCTTGTCGGTGGCGATAAGTTTGAGGATGCGCCGCTCGGCGGGCGTGAGCGCGTCGAGGCCGGGCTTGGCGTCGCGCAACTCGCGCGCTCCCTGCGTGCGTCTCAAAAGATACGCCGATAGCCCCGGTGTGATGAAGGGCTTGCCCTCGGCCACGGCGCGGATGCACTGGAGCAAATCCACCACGGCGCTGTCCTTGAGCAGGTAGCCGCGCACGCCCAAGTCCATCGCGGCGTGAAACGTCTCCTCATCGTCGAACATGGTGAGGATGATCACGGCGGTAGCGGAGCCGCGCTTCTGTAGTTCGCGCGCCACGTCCAGCCCTTTGAGCTTGGGCATGTTCATGTCGAGCACGGCCACGGTCGTGTGCT
>Ga0247727_10017803_pt1 | contig 11263 bp, 6 predicted proteins | sample WisWelCaveWW1625_FD_202498 | JGI IMG/M metagenome (GOLD analysis project Ga0247727, IMG submission 202498) | Biofilm microbial communities from Wishing Well Cave, Virginia, United States - WW16-25 | ecosystem: Environmental > Aquatic > Deep subsurface > Groundwater > Cave microbial mat | place...
GCTCGGCCCCGCGGGGTCAGCAAGTGTTTTGGTTCGTTTCGCCATCGTAAATCCAACGCATCGCCAATGCGACCAATCCTGGCATGCGAGATTACGATTCTAAAGAAGTGGCGACTGTCCGGCTAGTATTCAGACAGGCGATGGTGAATTAGGTCGAAGAATTGACTTGCCCGTACGGAAACGGACCGGCTATCGTAGCTTGACAGAAGCCCATCTTTGGTGGCGAACGTGGTCGCTCGTGGTCGCTGGACGGTCTTGTTTTGCTATGAAGGCTTATCTCATTGCCCGACAGGGCGAAGTGCGCGGGGAGTTCTGGGCGCTGGAGCCGGGCCAGAAACTGACGCTGGGCCGCAGCCCGGACAATCGCATCGTGCTGCGCGATGATCAGGCGAGCCGCAATCACGCCGAAGTGTTCCCGCAGGCCGACGGCTGGGCAGTGCGCGACCTGGGCAGCCGCAACGGAACGCGCGTCAACGGGCAACTCATTTCCAAACCGACGCGAGTTACCTTTAACGATACGATTCTGGTTGGTGGCAGCGAGTTCGTGCTAGCCGACAATCCGCCCGAGCCGGTCGCAGGCGAGGCGCCCACTCTGGCAGATTTGGAAAAGGAACCGGTCGAGCCGAAGAAGAAGCACGGCCTGGCCATCACGGTTCGGCTGAGTCGCAGCAGGTTGCTCACTGAATCCGAGAGTCAACTGTTGGCGCAGCCGCGCGTGGCGCACGATCTGACTCGGCTGTACCGCTTGGGCCTGGCGATGGGTGCGGCCAAGGACTTGAAGGCGCTCTCCGAGACTGTGCTCGATGGGTTGCTCGGCGAGACTCGCGCGGATACCGGGGCCGTGCTCATGCTGGAGACCGGCCGCGAGCTGGCGCTTGTCGCTTACCGGGGGAAGCAGACGTATCACAAAGTCTCCGATTTCATTTCCGACGCCGTGATGCGATCGCAGGAGGGGGTGCTTGCGCACGACGTCAGCTCGGACCGGGCGCTCAAGAACCGGCAGAGCCTGGAGGAGATTGGGGCCGAGAGCGTGATCTGCGTGCCGATTCGTTCCGACGAACGGGTGACCGGCGTGGTACACCTGTATTCGACCGACCCCACACGGGCGCTTCAGAAGGACGATCTCGATTTCACACTCGCCGTGGTGCATCAGCTTTCTCAGGTCGTGGCGGAACTGAAAGAGCGCGAAATCCTGCGGGAGGAGAACGAGCGGCTGCGCGAGAACCTGCGTGCCGAGACGGAGTTGGTCGGCCAGAGCCTGGCGATGGACGCGATCAAGCAGCAAATAGCCCGCGTGGCTCCGACCAATTCCACGGTTCTGATCCGCGGCGAGAGCGGGGTCGGCAAGGAACTCGTCGCGCGGGCAGTCCATCTCAATAGCCCGCGTCGCGGCGGCCCACTGATCTGTCTGAACTGCGCTGCAATCACGGAGACCTTGCTCGAAAGCGAGCTGTTCGGCCACGAAAAGGGGGCGTTCACCGGTGCGACCGAGCAGAAGATCGGCAAGTTCGAGTCGGCCCATCGCGGCACGATCTTCCTCGATGAAATCGGCGAGATGAGACCCGGCACCCAATCAAAGCTGCTGCGCGTGCTGGAAGGCCAGCCGTTCGAGCGCGTGGGAGGCGGCAAGTCGATCACGGTGGATGTGCGAGTCGTCGCCGCGACGAACGTCGATCTGGAACTGGCGATGAAGGAAGGCCGGTTCCGTCAAGACCTCTTCCACCGGTTGCACGTTATCGAAATCCGGGTCCCGCCGCTGCGCGAGCGGACAGAGGACGTCCCGGTGTTGGCAAATCATTTCCTGAGTCGTCTCAGCCAAGAGGTTGGTCGGCGGTTGCGCGGCTTTAGCGACGACGCCATGCGGATTCTCATGCGCTACGACTGGCCGGGCAACGTGCGCGAGTTGCGAAACGTCATCGAACGCGCGGTGGTCCTGGGCACCGGCGAAGAGATCGGTGACAAAGACGTTTTCCTATCTCCAACGATGGGCCTGCCCGCCGCGCCGACTGGCGAGTATCTCCCCAAAACGCTGGACGACATGGAACGCGGGCATATTGCCGCCACGCTCGCACACACCGATTGGAACAAAAGCCAGACGGCGACGATCCTGGGCATCGAACGGTCGACGCTCGATCGAAAGATACAGCGCTACAACCTGAGCCGCTAATGGAGATTTTTGATCTTAAATCTTGGATTTTGATTGTTTGCCTCGCGTGGTAGCATCAATCAAAAATCACAAATCAAAAATCCGCTATCTCCCATGACGATCACCTGCGGCCAATGTGACCATCAAATCGAGGCGGCCGACGACCTGATCGGTGAGATCGCTTGTCCTTGCTGCGGACACGTCATTTCATTATCGGCCCGCGGCACTGATCCGAACCAGGCTTCGAACGATGCCACGCTGGAGACGTCGGACTTTGGCGATGAGCCCAAAGAGCTGGCCAAGTTTCAATTGCTGGGACTGGTCGGCAAGGGCGGCTTTGGAAAGGTTTACCGCGCGCTCGATCCGCAATTGGATCGCGAGGTGGCGATCAAGGTGCCAGACCCGGCGCAGTGGCGTTCGCCCGACGACGCGAGCAAGGTTATTGAGGAAGCTCGCAGTGTCGCACGCCTGCAACATCCGGGAATCGTCACGGTCTACGACGTCGGACAGTCGAACGGGACGTATTTCATCGTTTCGGAATTCGTACACGGCGATACCCTCGCCGTGCTGATGCGGACTTGGCACCCCAAGTGGCACGAAGCGGCGACGCTGATCGCCCGCGTGGCCGAGGCGCTGGCTTACGCGCACACGCAGGGAGTCATCCACCGGGACACCAAGCCATCGAACATCATCGTCGATCACAACGGCCTGCCGCACCTCACGGATTTCGGGCTTGCGTTGCGCGAGCGGGACGAGCTGGACGCGTCGCAATCGAAGGGATTAGTGGTCGGCACGCCCGCGTACATGTCACCCGAGCAGGCGCGAGGCGAGGGACACCGCATCGACGGCCGCACCGACATCTACAGCCTGGGCGTCGTTTTTTACGAACTGCTCACGGGCCGGCGCCCGTTCAGCGGACCGAGCCGAAGCGAGTTGATCACGCAGATTCTGCGCGACGAGCCGCGGCCACCGCGCCAGATCGACGGCCACATCCCGCGCGAGCTGGAACGCATCTGTCTGAAGGCGCTGGCCAAACGGGTCACGGAGCGTTACACGACGGCCAGCGACATGGCCGAGGACCTGTACCTCGCGGCTCGGACTGGATTGGATCAGGAGCCCGGGACGACGAGTTCGGCGGCCAGCGGTCCGTCCATGACGCCTGCCGTCGCGCGCGAAGTGCCGCACGGCAGCAGCGACTGGGCGATCCAATCCAGCCTCACGATGCCGGTGAAAATTGTGCCCAAGGGGCTGCGGTCGTTTGAGGCTGAGGACCGCGATTCGTTCCTGACGCTCGTGCCCGGCCCGCGCGATCGAGATGGCCTGCCCGAATCGATTCACTTTTGGAAATCGCGCATCGAATCGACCGACGAAGATTGCTTCCCGATCGGACTGATCTACGGCCCGTCGGGCTGCGGCAAGTCGTCGTTCGTGAAAGCCGGCCTGATCCCGCGACTAGCCGATCATGTCACGAGCGTGTTCGTCGAGTGTACGTCGGACGACACCGAGGTTCGTCTGATGAAGGCGCTGCGAAAGGCCTGTCCGCAGGTCAAGGAGATGACGAACCTGTCACAAGCGGTCGCAACGCTTCGTCGCACCGGACAGCGCGGCGAGGGCAAGAAGACGTTGATCGTGCTCGACCAATTCGAACAGTGGCTGCACGGGCAAGGAGCGGCGAGCAAGGCGGGATCGCTGCTGCTCGCGTTGCGCCAGGCGGACGGTGTACACGTGCAGTGCCTGGTGCTCGTGCGCGATGATTTCTGGCTCGGCGTTTCGCGATTTTTTGCCGAGTTGGAGTTGACACTGACGCAGGACCGCAATTGTCGCGTGATGGACCTGTTGCCGCTGCAGCACGCCCGCCGCGTGCTCGAGCTGTTCGGCCAGGCATACGGCGCGCTGCCACTCGTACACGGGCACATCTCGACGGATCAGCAGGCGTTTCTCGACGAAGTGACGCGCGGGCTGAGTGAGGATGAGATGGTGATTCCGATCCGTCTCAGCCTGATCGCCGACATGATGAAGGGGCGACCCTGGACCCCGGCGACGCTGCGCGAAGTGGGCGGCATGGAAGGGATCGGCGTTACGTTCCTGGAAGAGACTTTTGCCGGTCGCAGCGCGGTGCCGGACCACAGGCTGCACCAGGCGGCCGCGCGGCAGGTGCTCCAGGCGCTGCTTCCGGAAAAAGGAACCGAGATCAAGGGACGGCTGCGCTCGCGCCGCGAACTGCTCGATGCGTCCGGTTACGCGCAACAGCCCCACCAGTTTCAGCGGTTGCTGCAAATCCTCGACCGCGAGTTGCACTTGATCAGTCCGACGCTGCGCATGGAGACGATCGAAGCCACGGACAAGACCGAATCGCGCTCCGCGGAGGACTACTATCAGCTCACGCACGATTACCTCGTTCCGTCGGTGCGCGAGTGGCTGTATCGCAAGCGGCGCGAGTCGCGGCGCGGCCGGACCGAGTTGATGCTGGAGGAGCGGACCGCCCAGTGGATTCGCGCGCGGCAGCGGCGATTCCTGCCGTCGCCGCTGGAATACATCACCATTGTGACGGGCGTTCCGCGCCACGACCGTAAAACCGAGCAGCGCGAGTTGATTCGGGCCGCGTCGCGGAGATACGGCACGATCGCGGGGCTGGTCGTGATCTTGATCGCCGGGGTGCTACTGGCCGTGCGGGAAATGCGTGGCAGTACTCATGCCGCGGGGCTGGTGCGAACGATCACGGCGGCCGCTCCGGCCGAACTTGTGGAAGTCATTGAGCAAGATCTGCCGAGCTACCGCCGGTGGGCCGACCCGTTGCTGCGCAGAATCGTCGCGAGCGAGCCGGAGGCATCACCCAGACGATTGCGTGCCAGCCTGGCACTCTTGCCGGTAGATCGCGGGCAAGTGAACTTCCTGAGCCAGTGGCTACTTTGTTGCGGCGTGGCCGAGTTTCCGGCGATCCGCAACGGGTTGAAGCCGCACGCCGCGGAATTGCAAGCGAAGCTCTGGGCCACCTTGCGAGACCCCAGCGCGACCGAGTTGGCGCGGTTCAACGCCGGCATGACCTTGGCCGCGCACGCGCCCGGCGACCAGCAATGGACCGATCAGTACCTGCAGTTCTTGGCCGGCCGGTTGGTGGCTTCGAATCCGGACGACCAACGCGAGCTGCGCACATACCTGGAACCGATCAAGCCGCGGCTGCTCGAACCGCTGCGAACGATCTTTCTGGATGAATCCCGGACCGACATCGAGCGCGTGGCGGCGACCGTTGCCCTCGTGGAATTCGCCCGAGACGACGCCAAGCTCTTGGCCCGGCTCGCCAGCGATGCAACGCCGCTGCAGTTAAACGTGCTGTTTCCGGCGATCGACAAGTCCGATCAGCGCGACGAAGCCATTCAGCGACTCCGCATGCTCACGCGCGAGTTGATCGGGCCGGGCACTTCCGAAGCAGAACGCGTGCGCGTCGGACGGCGCCGCGCGGGCGCCGCGGTGACTTTGCTCCGTCTTGGCGAGCGCGCGACAATTTCTTCCGTCTTTCATTTGGCCGGCGACCCCGAGCCACTGACTCAATTTGCCGAGGCAGCGAAGAAAAAAGGCGTGACGCCGCGAGACCTGCTGGAGTGTCTGCGCCTGGCTACCAGAGACGCGGAACGATTCGGCTTGCTGCTCGCGCTTGGCGAGTTTGCGCCGGCGGACGTTTCTGAACACGAAAGACGAGAGATCATCCAAACGGCACTTGACTGGTACTCCAAGCATCCGAAATCGATGATCCACGGCGCCAGCGGATGGCTGCTCCGCAAGTGGGGCCAGCAGGCGGAGGTCGATCGGGCGGACCAATCGGCGCCGGATTTCGACAAGACGGGTGAACGTGATTGGTTCGTGCGCAAGGTGGGCGATTATTTTTTGACGTTTGTCGTCTTCCAGCCGGGCAGCGTCACGGTCGGTTCGCCTGACACGGAAACGACACGCCGGCCAATGGAGAACCAGAAGACGATTTCGATCCGACGCGCGATTGCCGTGTGCGATCGTGAAGTGACGCGGGAACTGTTCCTGGAGTTTTCCACGGCAATCGGACAGCGGGAGAAAACGAGCGTCTATGGCCCGAGTCTGCAACACCCGCTGGTCGGTCCGACTTGGCTCGAGGCCGTTTCATTTTGCCGCTGGCTCACGCTGCTGGCAAGGCTCGATGAATCAGACCAATGCTACTTTGACCCGGACATGATGCCCGATACCGAAAAGGAAACGGCTCCGCAGCCGGGTATTGACGAGAGTCTGTGGCGATCATATCCGAAGAACTGGCCCGCCAACTTGAACAAGCGCGGATTCCGTCTGCCCACGGAGACGGAGTGGGAGTATGCCTGTCGGGCTGGCACAACGACGACTTACAGTTTTGGCAGCGATCGTGCGTTACTGAGCCGATTCGCATGGTTCCAGCAACCGGAGAGCCATCCGGTCGCCACACTGCGGCCCAATCCGCGCGGCCTCTTCGACATTCACGGCAACGTCAATGAATGGTGTCACAACTGGTTCGCGTTCTCAAGCGCCGATGATGGCGACGGCCCCGACAGCGGAGTCGCCCGATCGATGCGCGGCGGCTGTTGGTACGACAATCCGTGGGACTGCCGCGCCGCCTCGCGCTACCACAGTCAACCATCGAGCATCGAATCCAACATGGGATTTCGAATTGTGATGACGGTGGATGCCAAGCCGTGATCATACGTAGGTTGGGTCTCCGACCCGACCCACACGGGTCGACTCGTAGAGCCAACCTACAATACAAGCAGCCCGGCCGCATCGAGCGACCGGGCCGCGGCATTCGTTCGAGTTTTCGCTTGCGCAAAAGCTACCAGCCGAATCCCGGAGGCGGCGGTGGTGGCGGAACCGGCGGCGGTGGCGGGAATGGCGGTGGTGGCGGCAGGGCCGACCGGGCGCGGACAGCCGGCTTCTTTGCCTTGGCCTTGCGTCGGGCCGGTTTCTTCTTGGCCACTCGCTTGGCTGACTTCGCCTTTGCTTTCGATTTTGCCTTCGGCTTCGACTTCGCTTTTTTCTTCTTGGCCATCTCAAAACCCCTCATGTAGTGAATCGGTGGGTGATTGACCGGACAGCGGCAATCATCTTCGCTTGCCTGTCTCGAAAAGCAAGCAAAATTTCCGGCGTTTCGCGACTTGTCGAATAACGGGGATAAACGGCCCAATTCTGAAAACACAAGGCCCCAGGAATCGACCCCGCTTGCCTAACCGCCGAGGCCATAGAATTCCGTGGCCGCGGCGACCTCACGGCAAATTCGGCCGCTAACAGATTCATCGCTAGCTCGAACATTCCAAACGTTCGCACACGCTCCGCTCGCACCATAAAACTCGCGCTTGTTGAAAACCGAGTCACCGTAACAGTAGTGGATCAGGAACGGATTGCCGTCCAGCGGGGGGAGCCGTGTGAGGGCGCCATCGAAGTTGCTTAACGCGAATTGGGTCTTCACGGGCCGCAGACCGAGTCGGTGGATGGCAAAAATCAAGGCCCACATGCCGGCGAGCCAAGAAATCTGCGGCTGGCCGGTCAAAGTTCTGACTCGCGATGCGGTGCCGACCGGAAAGAAAAAATCGAGCGAACGAAACCACTCGCGGCTCAGGGCAGGCTGCAGCGAAATGGGCACGATGTGCGGCACACCGCCGCCGAGTTGCTCTCGAGCCAAGCGTTTCAGGCTCACGCCGGCTCGCTTGCACGCCGCGGACAGGTACGATCGAGTCTCGCCGTTGACCGCCATGTATGGCACGCGATCGAGCGTGATTTGATCCTCAGCGAGGCGATGTCGCTCGAATCTTCCCGGCCCGAAAAAAATCATGTCCGGGTCGCAGAGCACGAGGTAATCGGCATCGCTTTCGACACAGCGCAGCGTGCCCGGTGTGTTGCGCGGCGCGTAGTCGAACCCGCGGTGCAGCCGAAAATTGGGCACCCGCTGAATGCGTCCGCCGTGCCGCTCGAGCCGTTGCAATCCAGCCACCAGGCGTTCCGTCGTGTCGCCATGCACCACCACGAGCGGGGCGTGCCCGGTGTGTTTCAGGCACGAGTAGTGAAACAGCATGGCCTGCCACGCCACGTACGGATTATTCTCGGCCGAGACGACGATCTCGTAGCGTGGTTTCCTCTGAGGCATTGCGAATCCAGGCTACACCTTGGTGAATTCCTTCAAGTGCAGTCGCGTCTGATGTTGTTCGAACCGCCGTCCGTCGGGGGAAACGCCAAGAAAGTAATCCTTTTGCCAGGCGCGTCGGATTGCGTCCGGCTGACCGCGAATCAATCCGTTCAAAAACTGACCGCGCCCGCGCTTCCAGACATTGTATTGTGATCGGAGTTTTTTGTTCCTACCGATTGGCACCCGTTGTGGTTCGAGTCCCTCGGCCAATCCGCGCGGGATCGGCAAAACCATGCAGATCGGTTCGCCCGCCTGGAATCGCACCGAATGATTGCGGCGCGTCATCCGCCAGTTCATCGTGAATGTGGCCGGCGACCAATCGGACTCGACGACGCCTTCCAGCGGCTGGATACCGTCTTTGATCCAGTTCGTCGGTCCCTTCACCCAAAGGTTGACGCCCGGCGGCGTGCGAAACAGGTACGGCAGAGAAAACGTGAGTACGCCCGAGCCGAAGTGGCTGAGGATTCGTTGGTCGCGCCGGCCGCGCGGATAGCGAATGCGTAGGTCCTCGCGGCGCGGGCCGCCGTTCCATTTGACTGAAAACGGCAGCGGGCATGGGATCAGCCAGCCGGCCTGATTCGCAACGACCAGCGGCAGGCAGCGGTAGGCGAATCGCTCGTCCGTTTCCTCCATCCATTCGCGCTCGATCGGCGCGGGGACGATCGGCATGTCGTGGTTTCGTTGGACTTCGTATGCGATAAAGGCAGAGTTCTTGCCGGACATGGCCGCTGGCCCTCTCCAATAAAAAAGGAGCCAACTCGTTGTCGGCTCCGTTGAAATTCGAGCAATCAAACCGCTCGCCCCCTCACCCCTGCCCCTCTCCCCCCGCTGCGGGGGACGTGGGGTTGGGAGTGACACGCCAGCCCCTCTCTCCCCGCGGCGGGGGGAGAGGGGTTGGGGTGATGGGCGGTACTCAACGCTGGACAATCGGCACATACTTCCGCTCGGCCGGTCCGGTGTACTCGGCGAGCGGGCGGATGAGCCGATTGTTTTTTTGCTGTTCGATCACGTGGGCGGTCCACCCGGCCATGCGGCTGGCGGCGAAGATGCACGTGAACAAATCGGCCGGGATGCCAAGGCAGAGCTGTACAGTCGCCGAGTAGAAATCGACGTTCACGCTGATCTGTTTCTCTTCCTTGACGATTCGCTCCATCTCGACCGACATGTCGTACCACTTCGAGTTGCCGGTCCGCTCGGCGAGCGACTTGGCCCATTCGCGCAGGTGAACGGCCCGCGGGTCCTCAGTTTTGTAGACGCGATGTCCGAACCCCATGATCTTGCCGCCCTTGGCGATCGTGCCTTTCACGTAGCCTTCCACCTTCGACACATCGCCGATCTCGGCGAGCGTTTCAAGCACGCGCTGATTGGCCCCGCCGTGCAGCGGTCCCTTCAGCCCGCCGATCGCGCCGGTCGCCGCCGAGTGCATATCGGCCAGCGTCGAGGCGATCACGCGCCCGGCGAACGTGCTGGCGTTCAGGCTGTGATCGGCGTGTAGGATGAGAATCAGATCGACGCAGCGGGCCTCGACCTCGTTCGGCTCGGTGCCGCGGAGCATGTACAAAAAGTTGGCCGCGTGCGCGAGTTTCGGATTCGGAGTGACCGGTTCTTGTCCGTTGCGGATGCGATGGAACGCGGCCAAGATCGTGCTCGTCTGCGCGGTCAACCGGATCGCCTTGCGCAGGTTCGCCTCAAGGCTCATGTCCTCGGCGTCTTTGTCGTAAAGGGCGAGCATCGACACGGCGGTTCGCAGCACGGTCATCGGCACCGCGTCCTTGGGGGCTGATCGCAGGAAGGCCATGACCTCTGGATACATTGCACGCTCGCCGCGAAGTTGTTGATCGAGTTTTTCGAGTTGGTCCTTCTTTGGCAGCGCGCCGTACCACAGCAGGTAGCAGACTTCCTCGAAGGTCGATTGGTCGGCCAACTCGTGGATGTTGTAGCCTTCGTAGAGCAGCCGGCCTTCCTTGCCGTCGATGAAACAGATTTCGCTGTTGGCGGCGATGATGCCTTCGAGCCCCTTCGTACCTACGGTGGGTCCTTTTGCGGTTGCCAACTCTGCCATGTGATTACAACTCCCAAGGTGAGGTTCCGTTGATCCGGCCGGATCGGGCGACCCGGCTGCCAAGCTCCACGTTGCCATTCACGGTCCGCCGGGCGGTTGGTTTGCCCAGTAAGCGTTGCAGTATAGCACCGCGCGCGGCCTTATCAATAAGTTCCAGACGGACGCCGGTTCCGGTTCGACGACTTTTACGCATCGCGCCGTCCAGGCAAGTGCGCTTGCCCACTTTTCGGGCTTCTGGTAAACCGCCGCGTCGGTTGGTCGAACTTTCGCGCTCGTTGTGCATTTCTTTCGTGGGTTTGACCCCGCGACCAGGGCACGTCATGTCCAATTATTTCCGGGCGCTGCGGCTCGCTTGGTCCTACCGGCTGCGGTTTGGGCTGTCGGTCGGCTGCGCGCTGTTGGTGGCGGTGCTCTGGGGCGGAAACCTTAGCGCGGTCTATCCGATCCTAAAGATCTTCTTTCAGAAGCAGAACCTCCATGCCTGGATCGACGGCGAGGTACGGGAGAAGCGAGAGAAGATCTGGGAATTGGGTCTGGACATCGCATCAAAAACGAACGAACTGAAGAATCTTCCTCCTGAACCCGCCGATGGACCAGTGCGTGTTGCACAAGCCGCGGAGCTGCAGTCACTTGAAATGGAACGGCTTCGAGTTCAAAGGGACTTGCGCTTGCACGAGCGTGCCCAGCCGCTGATTCATCGGTTCACGCCGAAGGATCGCGGGCAGACTCTGGTGTTGGTGATCGGGTTGCTCGTTTTCGGTCTGGCGGTGAAGGGGCTGTTCATCTTTTTCAACGAGTCGCTGTCCGGCGGAGTCACGCAATTGGCCATGTTCGACCTGCGAAACAATCTGCACCGGCACACTATGTGGATTGATGTTACGGCACT
>Ga0247727_10017804_pt1 | contig 11262 bp, 11 predicted proteins | sample WisWelCaveWW1625_FD_202498 | JGI IMG/M metagenome (GOLD analysis project Ga0247727, IMG submission 202498) | Biofilm microbial communities from Wishing Well Cave, Virginia, United States - WW16-25 | ecosystem: Environmental > Aquatic > Deep subsurface > Groundwater > Cave microbial mat | place...
ATGACCGTCGTCTTTTTTTCATCAGGGCTCACTCGCTTTAGATGACCCGGAGACCTTACACCCCAGTCCGAGCCTTGGAAGTGAGCCTATCACAAAATCGTCAAGTTGTTTTCGGCCAAAGCCTAAGCAAGCCTTCGCATGGTACCCTCATCCAAAGCCGGATGCAACCATCCGCCCGCGGCCCACACCTAACAGGTTCGCTTCGCGGACGCGAAGCGTGTCAGGTGTGGGCCGGGAAAGAATTTATCCAGGCACCTATAAGCGGGGTCAGTTTCCACCGAGGCGGGTCGCTTGCGAAACCAACCGGGCAAACTCACTCACTTCGAGGTCATTGAGGGTCTCGGCCAAACGGGCGGCGTGGCCCAGGATTTGATTGAACGAGGTGCCTTCGGCCCATGGGCTGTAGCGCAACAACTCGGCATATTGGGCCACGGTCACATCCAATTGATAACGGGGCGAGGCGCTTTCAAATGAAGGGGCCATGTCCCAGGTGTTGAAGTTGCCATTGATCTCGGTGACCTGATAAGTCGTTGGGTCCTTCCAGCGCAGTTGCACGGTGGCGATGCGGCCATTGGCGTTGGGCCGGAACTGCACAGCATACAGGGCGGTGACCGTATGGCCCGCGCCAATCTCGCCCGCGTCTACCGCGTTGTTACGAAAATCCTGGTCAGCCACCGCGCGGTTCTCGTAACCGATGAGGCGATAACGCGCCACGACATCGGCATTGAAGTCTACCTGCGCCTTGGCATCCAACGCAATCACTTGCAAAGTTGAAACCAAATCTTCGACAAACAACTTCTGGGCTTCGTCGAGATCGTCAATGTAGGCATAGTGACCGTTGCCTTTGTCGGCCAACTGCTCCATCAATACATCATTGGAATCACCTACACTATCTACAAACGCCCATTGTCCTTCGAGGGCGTATCTCACTTGCAAATCTGCCGTCATAATTGTCATTGGGACATGTTCCTGGAAAGTAATGGCTGGGTGTCTCTCCAAGACACCCAGCCATTGCAGATTATCAGTGTTAGTTTCCGCTGATTTGACTGGCGTATGAAACCAAGCCGGCGAACTCGCCTACGTCGGGGTCATTTGGCAGCAATTCCGAGAGCCGAGCCGCATGGTTAAGAAGCTGATGGAAAGAGGTCTGCCCGGCCCACGGGCTGTAGCGCAACAGTTCAGCATATTGAGCCACCGTCACATCCAGTTGGTAACGGGGTGAGGCGTTTTCAAAAGACGAAGCCACGTCCCAGGTATTGAAGTTGCCATTGATTTCGGTGACCTGATGTGAGGCCGGGTCTTCCCAGCGCAGTTGCACGGTAGCGATCCGCCCGTTAGCGTTGGGGCGAAACTGCACAGCGTATAGAGCGGTCACCGTGTGGCCCGCGCCGATCTCGCCGGCGTCCACCGCGTCGTTGCGGAAGTCCTGGTCGGCCACCGCACGATTCTCATAACCGATCAGGCGATAGCGGGCGACCACATCGGTGTTGAAGTCCACCTGCACCTTGGCGTCGAGGGCGATGACTTGTAGGGTCGAAGTCAGATTATCTACGAACAGCTTCTGGGCTTCGTCTAGGTCGTCCACATAAGCATAGTTGCCATCGCCCTTGTCGGCTAAGGTTTCCATCAAAGTGTCATTAAAATTGCCGAGGCCAAAGCCTACAGTCGTGAGGGTGATGCCGTATTCGTCCTTGTACCAGCCAATCGATTCCAGAATGGCGTCCGGACCGGTAGCGCCGACGTTGGCCACCCCGTCCGAGCACAAGACCACGCGGTTGATGGCATCCGGGCGGAAGGCGCGAGCGGCCATGTCATACGCGACCCGTAGACCAGCCTCGGCGTTGGTCGCGCCTTCGGGTTGCAGGGAATAGATGGCGTTGAGGATGGTAGCGCGATCCTCGCCGCTGGTAGGATTAAGCACGATGCGGGCTTCGGTGCCATAAACCACGATGCCTACCGAGTCATCTGGGCGCAGGCGATCCACCAATAGTTGAAGGGATTGCTTCACCAACTCAAGCCGGTTCTCCATCGCCATTGAGCCGGACACATCAATCACGAAAATCAGCGAGGCAGGCTTGCGCGCGGAGTCGGGGATATCGTAGCCCTGGATTCCGAAGCGCAAGATATAGGAACCGTCGGTGTGGAAGGGTGAGAGCGCACCGTCTGCATAAATGCCAAAAGCCACATTGTCGGGGTTAGCATAATCCTGCTGGAAGTAGTTGACGTACTCTTCCACCCGCACCGACTCGGCGGGCGGCAGATGGCCTTCGTTGAGATACCGGCGCATCACGCTATATGATGCCGTATCCACGTCGAGGGCGAAGGTGGAGAGGTGGTCTTCATAGGTGTCTACGAAGGGGTTGACGCCATAGGTCTGGAAGAAATTATCTGGTGGAATGGTGGGGGCTGATGTGGGATACAGCCCCAGAGGCGCGGGCGTGGCATAATAAGCATCGGCAGCGGGCTGGGTGGCATACGCCAAACCTCCAGTGGCCTGGGTAGGCTCAGGCGCTGAGGTGGCATAAAACTCTCGCACCGTAGGAGTCCCTGCCACCGTCACGATTTGGGTGACGACGACTTCTTGAGGGGCCTGCGTCGGGGCATACCCCAATGTGGTGGGTGTGCTGGCGGGGGCGGCACACGCCGCCAACAACATAGTCAGTACCACAGAACCGATAAGTAGATGTTTGGCGTTCATGGTCATTCTCCTCTAAAGACTGTCTAAACCTATTTGTAGGGTAGCCGGAACAGGTGTCAGCGCCTTGATAAAGCGTTGATGAAGTTATGATAAAAATTTCTGCCACCGGTAGGCATCTCGGTAGACTCGCCCCGGTACTGGCAGGATGCCCCCTACCCTTTTCTCCCCCAACATTCAAGTTTTTTCCAGCCTCTTCAAACCTTTTCCCTATATTCTGGTGGCAGTTTTACTCGTCTTCCGACTTCAATTCGACGTCCCCAAAGCGAAATGATTCAGATACCTTCCCGCCTTCAAACCGAAATAACGCCTGACCAGCCCGACTTGAACACCATTTTGGCGCTGGTCAATGAACGGCTGGAAAAGGCGATTCGTGAGGGTAGACAGGTCACCGATTTCGGTTTGCCCTATGCGACTCAGTTTCCCGGAGGCGGCCAGTTATGGTGACTCAAGCGCCGGAGGCGACCACCTTTATCCCGCCCGCCGCCCTGCCGCCCAAAGCATTGATCTCGCCTAATCTGGAGGCTGTGGCCTCAATGCTTGGCGAAGCCACCGATTGGACTGACCGGCAGGTAGAAACGCCCTTGGGCGTGACTGTGTTACGTCTGCTCTGCCCTTTCGGCGATCCCACTGGCTTAGCCCTGCCCGCTTTGAGTCAGCCTGTGCCACTGGTGTGCCAGCTGGCGGCCCTCTTTGCCCGTCAGGCCAACCAACTCGATGAAATACCTTTTATGGATACCCTTGGGGCTAAGCTACACAGCGATGCTGTCCGACAGACCTTTCCTGAATTGTTCCAGCGCCCAGGGCCGAACGCCAACATACTTTGGAGCACCCACGCCCAACTTGCCTCAGCGCCAGCCTATAGCCTCCTCGCCGTTGACCTACAGTTTGGGCTAATCGCAGCTTTGGCCCGCACCGGCTGGGTTTGGACATTGGCGGCGGCTAAATCTATGGATGCAATGATTACGGCGGCGCTACGCATCGTTCCACAGCTAGACCCAGAGGCGCTGGCCCAACCGCTTGCGGCACTTGATCCGTCAGCTTGTGGGAAAGTCATTCAGCGGGCTGCCTTTAATCTCACTTATCTTCGTCATCCGGATCGGTTATTACCGCGCGCCACTCAACTTGGTTATCTGCGTGACTGTTGCCGCCTGCTCAACCACCCAGAATGGGCCTCGACCGAGATGGGCGACACCCCACTTGGGGCGAGTGCCACTGTTAATCGAGTCCAAAGAACAAGAAGCTGGCAGTTCGATGATGATGATCCACCAGAAACAGAAGCAGCACCTGATCGCTTCCGGGAAAGGCATCTTGAAAAACTTGAACGGGAAGTCCGCCGTCAAGTGACTCCCGGCGCGAGCTTGGACGAGTTTGACGCTGACGCGGATTTAGGTGTGTCTGGCCTGCTGATCTACGGTGAGGAACTGGCCGTGCTACGGGAGTATCCAAATCCCCTGGCCTGGCACGCCGCGCACCCGAATGACCTGGCAGTTTTGATCGGAATGATATTCAGGGGCACCACCCTATCTGGCTCATTCGCCATCGCAAAATTGAGCACTGAGAAGCTGATGTTGCGCACCACTCTGTCGACGATATGCCTGACGGGACGCACCCTGGATTGGCTCTTACGGGTGCGGGTCGGTGAATGGCCAGACCCGACAGTCTCCCTGCCATCCATGCCACCCCGCTATGTGTCCGAATATGACGCCATTGTCTACTGGCCGGAAGCCATCCCTGATTTACCAACTCAGCCCGAGCAAACTGCTGATTTATTTGAACCAATTTCCCCGGCCTGGGTTTTGCCGTTGCCCGAACCCCTTATCCCCTGGTGGCGTGAATTAGCCAAGCGCCGCCAACAAGGTGAGCAGGCGTTGGCCCTGACAGTCGATCAAGTCGAAAACGCTCTGAAATCGGCCACAAACATCCTACGAGAGAAAGCACCCAACCTGCCTGCGCTCACACAAGGACGCTTGCGGGCGGCCTATACGGCGCTGATGGAGTGTGAGGGACAACTTGGCCCACTGTTGGCCGCTTGTATCTCTGGCCAATGGCGGACCTCTCTGCGAGTCCCACTGTTCTATACCACGCTCTCGCTGCCACTCTTGGCCGCTTATTTCCGCACCGGGAAGCCACCACCAGAAGAGCGAGTCTTCGCCATTGACCCGAAGGCCCTTAATCGCGAGTTACGATTACTTTTGATTGAGGTGTGCCAGGTTGCGAATGTTCCGATTCTGCTCCCATCACAGCTCATTCATTTTGTACGTCTTGATCTACGCCAATTCCTGCCCAATCTCAATTTGGCGGTGCTGATGGGCCTGGTGAAGTTCACACCCGTGGCCGCCGACCAGGTCTCGGATGTTCTGCACGAGTTGGGAATAACGCCAAGCGAATGGGCCAAGAATCTACCGGAATGGTTTGGGTCCAGTGAGACCTCATCCGTTTGTGACGAGATGTTACTGGCGGAGGCCGAACTTGAACAAACGGGACAGCCAGACGACGAAGACTCCCTGCTGACGACTTACGACCAGTTGCTAGACGAAATTCGCCCACACGTCCGCGCGCTGTGTCAACCTAAGCCCCCAAAACGGAGCAGGGATTTTTTGGAGAAGTGGGCACGTTCAACTCCGCCGGCAGATCAGGCGCAACAAGATGTGGCGCGTTTCAATTTAGCGTGGCTGGCACGGTGGCTATTGAGCATGACCAAAGACCGACGGCTCAAACCCGGATCGCGGGCGGTGTATTGGTCGGCTATCTTACAGCTTATACGAATCGCACCAGCCTGCGGCTTGCATGAATTAAATCAAAGGGCACTGCCGGAAATGATGGAGCAGGGGTATGGCATGAGCCGGGTCACGCGCGTTGCCTGGCTACGGCTGTGCCGTTTTCTGAAACAGGCTGGTTTGCCTATTCAAGAGGTGGTACAGCGCCAACGGAAGGCACCAACTGCTTGGAAGCCAGCGTATGCGTTGCTGGAGTCTCACCAGAAATCTCTGCTAGTGACGCTACGCGGGACGCCACTTGGTCGAGCGTGTTATATCGCTCAACAGGCCGGACTGCGGGTGAGTGAAGTGTGCCAACTGCACTCGAAGGATTTAGTGTTAGACGGTCAACCCTATCTCATTATTCGACGCTCAAAGCGGGGGCGCAATCGGCGGGTGGGATTGGCGCATTTACCACCGGCGCACCTTGACCGCCAGCGTCAGCATCAAGTAGGCAGGCTCGGTGAAGGAATCCCAACATATCTAGTCGATGCCCAGAGCCAACCCCTCATCCCCAAAACTATCTCTGAAGGAATGCGAAAGGCATTGGAAGCCACCGAGCTACAAGACACTCTGCGGAGTAGCCACGACCTAAGATTCCACTCTTGGCGCGCCGCCGCCGCTGAAGCGTTTTACAAGAAATCGGGTGATATCCGCTACGTTGCCGCACAAATGGGCCATGCCCTAGCCGCCACTACCGTTGGCTCGTATTTGCACACTCTTGATCTGCAAAGCGCCTCGTTACTGCAATCTTGGACTTCGCCACTCTACTGCCCTGACTTGCATCTGCCAGTGCTGGTGCTGGCGGGTTTATTAGGCCGAACGGGCCGACGCGTTGTGCAAATGATAAAAGAGTTCAACGCGACGAACGCTAGTTGGACTATTTCGTTGGTCGGCTCAGATAATCTGCCAGATGGCCTGCGCCCCGTGCGACCAGGCCGTCCAGCAGACTATTTGAGGGTCGCGCTGACGCCCTACGGCTGATCAGCGGTCGGTTATCCGTCATCACGTCGCAACCCTAGTTCGCTTAATGCCCGCGCCGGGGTCATCCGCTAGCAAAAAGCCCAAAGGCTGGCGGGTGAGCATGGACTCATAGACGGCAGAAATTTAGTGGGGTAGAGGTTCGACCAGTAAGGTATGCTCAATTTCAAACCGGAGTGCCCCATGTAAATCCTCAACAGCACTTGGGCATCTCGGACGAACCACCATCCTCGCCCACCTGACCCAGACCTGAGTTTCGTTCTGCCGGACAAGCCGACCGCAAGCCAACCGATGACCTCCTTGAAGTGAGCCAGACCCTGGGCCAGGAGCTGGGCCTGCCCGCGGTCGGCGGCACAGAATCCCTAAATTCCACAAGGCGAGTCACACTCGCATACCAGGCTAGCGATAACCGTGTCCGGTGCAGCTTTGCAGTTGTTGTGCAGTGGAGAGGACTGAGTGGATTGGGTCAAGCTGGTTGGGATGGTTCATACGCAAGCGTGATGTATCCAAGAGGTTAGCGGTTGGGCGTAGTAGTCGTGTCGTTGTTCATCACTCACAAAATTAGAGTTTGACAACTCGATAGCGGCTCGTCCTTTGGAATAAAGGCATAGAAATCCACCTAGCGGTCAAATCTCCGGGCAGCGGGCTTGCTTAGGTGCGCCTCCACCTGGTACCGCCAACGCCTATTTCGTATTGGGACGCTCGCTAGGAGTTAATCCTACAACCGCGATCTCGGCATTGGCAATACTACACTCTCATTGGCTGTGCCAGATGTGCCGATACGATATGCTGTAATTCTGTTATTAGCCATCGCGGTGCAAAACCAATTGTCGGTCAACCGACAATTTTGGTGAATGCGACTCGGAACGATTATTCCGGGTCGCCAACTGCTCACGCCCCTGATATTCTGAGACATACTTGGAAACAGGTAGGTGGCCCGACCGTATTCCATAAACGCAAGCGAAGCCAGATGACACAAACACCTATAATGATGTCTTGCTTCATCTGATTCAGGAGTTCAGTGGCAGCAAATTTAAGCTAACTTGGATACCAGTTTCTGTTTGCTTGTGCCTGAGTACAGCGGGACTATAATCTGCCTACCCATTAGCATAATCTGGATGCAGAAGGCAGACCGCAAATGATTAACATCCTACTTGAAGCTACTATTGGGTCGCAGTATACATGGCGTACCGAAACGATATCTTTCTGAGCTACCGCCGAAACGAAGAGACACGACACTGGATAGAGCGCCACTTCGAGCCACTGCTTAAGCTTCGCGTTGGACTTGAGCTAGGGAGGGAACCCGTGGTATTCATCGATCAGAGAATCGAGTCGGGCACATCTTGGCCCCTTGAATTGGCAACTGAACTAGCCAGCTCTCGAGTTCTTGTTGCTCTTTGGACCAAGACGTATTTCAACAGCAAATGGTGCGTAGAGGAACTAAGTCATATACTTGCCAGAGAACGGGAGACGAGCCGTCGAACGCCGGACCACCCCCGCGGACTCGTTATACCAGCCATCATTCATGACGGCGAAGACTTCCCCCCTGGCCTTAAGCACATTCAACACTTCCAGATACAAAGATGTTTCAATGTACGGATGACAGAGAATAGCCCAAGAGCAGAGGAACTAGACGAAATCATGATACATGAGTCTCCCGCAATTGCGAAGGCAATCGAAAGCGCTCCGGGTTGGCAATCAGAATGGTCCACTCAGACCGCAAGGGATTTCTACAACGTATATCACGAAGTGGAAGCACCGTCTCAAATCAGGTTTCCGACGTTTGCCGTGCAATGAGTAGCATCGTTACATTCTATTCGTACAAAGGTGGCGTTGGACGCAGTATGGCACTGGCTAACATTGCGGTCTTACTCGCGCGCCGAGGATTGCGCGTACTGGCTGTTGATTGGGACTTGGAAGCTCCTGGTCTAGATCAATACTTTGCCTCCCTTAAGTTGGACACTTCAGGCAATGGACTGCTTAGGCTCATCTTGGATGTGGCTGACGGCAAATCAGCGCACTATAAAGACTACCTATGGAAGGTTAGCATTTCTGAGGGTAGCGACTTCGCGTTTCTCCCCAGTGGTCGCGACAGTGACATGGAATATGCAAAGAACCTTGATCAGTTCGATTGGCGGGCATTCTTTTCCAAATATGGGGGCGGGGATTTTATAGAGCAATTACGGGAACAATGGCGTACCGACTTTGACGTTGTGCTGATTGACAGCCGAACTGGTTTAACTGACACAGGAGGTATTTGCACTATTCAACTGCCCGACGTTGTTGTGCCAATGTTCACGGCGAACTATCAGAGCCTGTATGGCGTTCGGGATGTCATGCGTCTTGCTCAACGCGCGCGCCAAATGCTGGCTAACGATAGGATGCCGTTGACCATCTTTCCTTTGCCGTCACGTTTTGGCGTTAGGTCAGAATTTCACGAATCGCAAGAATGGATTGACCGATTTGAGGAAGCACTCACCGAGTTTTATGAAGATTGGCTACCCAAATGGGCTCGGCCTCGATTCGTTCTCGAGCAAGTAAAAATACCACAGGTAGACTACTTTGGTTTTGGAGAGAAGCCCCTCTGTGTCAATATAAGGTGAGACAACTCCGACCTATAATTCAGTGTAGGGCGAGAGGAGCCAATCATGTCACAGATCCCCACCACCAATGCGCCGACCAACGGCTCGGTGTCCGTGCCCGCCCCCCGGGGGGCGGGCACGGACACCGAGGTCGTCCCGAAAGCGGCACGCCGCCGCTTTACGGCGGAGTACAAACGGCGTATTCTGCAAGAAGCCAACGCCCGCGCGCCAGGTGAGCTTGGCGCGCTGTTGCGGCGCGAAGGGCTGTACTCGTCGCACCTGACGTTGTGGCGACGGCAACAAGCCACGGGCGAACTGACGGGCTTGAGCGCGAAAAAACGCGGGCCGAAGGTGGACGCCCAGGCGGTCGAACTGGCCCGCCTGAAACGCGAGAACCAGCGGTTGCAAGTCAAACTCCAGCAAGCGGAGGCGATCATCAGCGCCCAAAAAAAGTTGGCCGAACTGTTTGGGGCGACGCAGACCCTGAACGACGCCACGGAGTCCTTGAAGTGACGGAAACGTTGGCGAACACGGTGGGGGTCACACGCGCCTGTGAGACCCTGGCCGTGCCCCGCTGTCAGGTGTATCGCGCGCGTCAGCCGCGGGTCGACAAACCGGCGGCGGCCCGGCCCCCGGCCGCGCGGGCCTTGAGTGTGGCGGAAAAGACGGTGGCGCGCGACACCCTCAACAGCGACCGTTTTGCCAACCAGGCCCCGCGCGAAGTCTACGCGACGTTGTTGGACGAGCAACGCTATCTGTGCTCGGTCGCCAGCATGTACCGGATTCTGCGCGAAAATCAGGAGATTCGTGAGCGACGCAACCAACTGCGCCATCCCGCCTACGCCACGCCGGAATTGCTGGCGACCGGCCCCAAGCAAGTCTGGAGTTGGGATATTACCAAATTGCTTGGCCCGCTGAAATGGACTTACTTTTTTCTGTATGTCCTGCTCGACATCTTCAGCCGCTATATCGTGGGTTCGCGAAGCGGATCGCCGAGCGCGAGTCGTCCGACTTGGCCCAGGTTTTGATTGCCGAGACCTGCCAGCGTGAACACATCGCGCCTGACCAGTTGACCATTCATGCCGACAACGGCGGCCCGATGACCGCCAAACCCCTGGCGCTGTTGCTGGCCGACTTGGGGGTGGTCAAAAGCCATTCGCGCCCGCACGTTTCGAATGACAATCCTTTTTCGGAAGCGCAATTCAAGACGCTCAAATATCATCCGACCTTCCCAGAGCGTTTTGGCAGTCAAACCGATGCCTGCATGTGGTTCCGACCGTTCGTGCAGTGGTACAACTGGGAGCATCATCACACGGGCCTCGGCTTACTGACCCCGGGAGTAGTTCACTCCGGTCAAGCCCAGCACTTCCAGGCCCAGCGCCAACAGGTCTTGCAGCAGGCTTACCTCACTCATCCCGAACGCTTTGTGCTGGGCCGACCCCAACCACCCGCCTTGCCCACTGCGGTCTGGATTAATCCGCCCACGCCTGAGGCCACCAACCCAGAGGTGGTTCTGGCCCAACCCAGTGTCGACACGGAAGTTCGACACTAAATTCGCAACGGAGTTGTCTCAAAACCGTTGACACATTCCGTCATTTCAATCATGCTAAAATACTTGATATGCCCGTCGTCTTAAGAGTCAAAGGTTACAAGTTCTGGTTCTATGAGGCCGATTTGGATGAGCTGCCTCACGTTCATATCGGCAAAGAAAGTCGGGAAGCCAAGTATTGGTTGACCCCTATCCGCTTGGCGCGTTCCGGCCGATTCAAGCCGATCGAACTCCGTGACATTGAGCGGATCATTGGTCAGCATCAGACTTTCCTGTTGCGAGCCTGGGCGGAGGAGCAAAGTAAACGTGCTAACCGTTAAGGTCAAAATTCCCCAACGCGCGGATTATTCACCCGTGTTGCCCTTAGCCATCCCGGATGTAAACGAAGTGAAGGCATTTGCGCGGCATCTGCACGCCACCGGGAAACCTTGGCAAGGTGAAATCTTTGGATGGTCAGCGGAATACACTCCTGAAAGTCGTAAGCGACCCACAAACTCAAAAATGCGCTTCACGCCTGCGGATTTTTGGATTGGTGAGAGTGGCATCTGGTTTTACTCGCTCATGTGGGAGCGTGGGAAAAGCAAAACTCCCATCGAATTCTTAGATGATCGCGGCGTCGTCAAGCCATAGCCAAAGTCGCGGCCCAACACGGGTTGCTGAGAAACTCTCCTGTCGTCCTCCTGATGTTGGTTGAGC
>Ga0247727_10017805_pt1 | contig 11261 bp, 10 predicted proteins | sample WisWelCaveWW1625_FD_202498 | JGI IMG/M metagenome (GOLD analysis project Ga0247727, IMG submission 202498) | Biofilm microbial communities from Wishing Well Cave, Virginia, United States - WW16-25 | ecosystem: Environmental > Aquatic > Deep subsurface > Groundwater > Cave microbial mat | place...
AGTATTCCAGTATCCATTGTTCGCTTTCTTCTGCACTCAGTAAGCCTGTGATTGGAAATTCCATACCCACAGTCTATCATCACTCTTTCTAAAGATGAGCCTTTTTTGTTGGATGTATAATCGAAGCATGTCCATTCTTACCAACAAGCGCATCATTCTCGGCGTGACAGGTTCCATCGCCGCGTATAAAGCCGCCGACCTTGCATCCAAGCTCACGCAGGCAGGCGCTCAAATGGATGTGATTCTCAGCAACGCGGCAGAGAAGTTCGTCACGCCGCTTACGTTCCAATCGGTTACGGGGCGGCGTGCGTATACGGATGCTGATCTATGGGGAAATGAAGCGCATGTTTTGCACGTCGGTCTTGGGCATAACGCCGACCTGCTCATCGTCGCTCCATGCACGGCAAATACAATCGCCAAACTCGCATACGGGCAGGCAGACACATTACTCACTGTCACTGCGTTAGCCGCGCAATGCCCACTCATCATTGCGCCCGCCATGGACGGCGGCATGTTCGATCACGCGGCAACGCAGGAAAATCTTGATACGCTCAAAAAACGCGGCGCGGTCATCATTGAACCAGTAGAGGGACATCTTGCATCGGGACTCGTTGGAAAAGGACGCCTGCCTGAAACCAACGAACTGATTGGACACATCCGCCTCATTCTTGGACGCAAAGGTTTGCTCACCGATAAAAAAATCGCCATCACTGCGGGAGGGACTCACGAACCGCTCGACCCCGTGCGTGTGCTGACCAATCGCTCATCAGGCAAACAGGGGTACGCGCTCGCGCAAGCCGCATTAGACGCGGGCGCGCAAGTGACGTTGATCACGACGCCTGTATCATTAACTCCTCCTGTCGGCGCGCATATCGTCAACGTTGAAACTGCAAAGCAAATGTTTGAGGCGGTGCTACGCGAATCCTCAGAAAGCGATGCGCTCATCATGGCATCGGCAGTGGCAGACTTTCGTCCGAAGAACACTGCAAAGGACAAGATCAAGAAAGAAGGCGGGATTCCGCAGATCGAACTCGAAGCGACGGAAGATATTCTGAAAACGGTATCAGGCTCGGGGCGCGCGCGAAGCGGGAAACGTCCGCGCATCGTGGTGGGGTTTGCGGCAGAGTCCAAGGACCTCCTTCAAAATGCGGCGGCTAAGTTAGAATCCAAAGGTCTGGATTTGATCGCCGCGAACGATATCTCCGCAACCGATTCAGGCTTTGCAGTGGAAACAAATCGCGTTACACTGTTGTTTGCGGATGGCCGCAGGGAATCATTGCCGTTGATGAGCAAGGCTGAAACGGCTGAAATTATTTTGGAACGGGTTGCAAGGCTGTTGGAGTGATATGCGTATTCTGGTGATTTCTGATATTCATGCGAATTACACCGCGCTCGAGGCTGTGCTGAGCGACTCGGGCGCAGTGGATGAAACCTGGTGTCTCGGCGATCTTGTCGGTTATGGACCCGACCCGAACGCGGTTGTGGAACAAGTGCGCGAGATCCCAAACCTGACTTGTATTCTTGGCAATCATGATGTTGCTGTGATCGGCAAAATCCCGTTCGAGGCATTCAATGGGGATGCGCGCCGCTCGCTTGAATACCACGAGCGCGTATTGAGCGCGGATAACATGGATTACCTGCGTTCGCTCCCTTCCAACCTGAAGGTGCGCGAAGGCGCAAGCATCGTGCATGGAAGCCCGCGCGATTCGGTCTGGGAATATATCCTAAACACGCTTTCGGCGCGCCTGAACTTCGATCATTTTTCCACGCCCTGGTGTTTTGTGGGACATTCACACCTGCAATGTATGTTCCATCTCGATGTGAAGACCGACCGCGTGAACCTTAAACCAGTCAAGGTGGGGGAACGCATGAAACTGGAACCGAGGCTGATCCTGAACCCGGGCTCCATCGGCCAGCCGCGCGACCGCGACCCGCGCGCCGCCTACGCCATTTACGACAGCACAGCAAAGACGTGGGAACCGCGCCGTGTGACATACAACATCCCTGAAGTGCAGCAGCGCATCCGCGAGGCAGGCTTGCCTGAAAAACATGCAGTGAGAATTGCCGAGGGGTGGTAGAGGAACTTTTCAAACAATGATTCGTCTTTAGGGTGAAATTACTTTGCATCTATGAAGGAGAAGAAGGCATGAAACGCATTCTATTTATTATCCTCGCCGTGGTTGCAGTATTTCTGGTGATTGGTTTTTCTTTTGCAAGCATGGCAACACAAAGAAGCTCCAACTTATTTTTCACCTCGCCATCTTTTGGCTTTGGGGGCGGCGCGGCGGCGACAGAAGCGGCTGCAATGGAAGCGCCTGCTGCCTTTGAGCCCGCCTTTGATTCTGCTGGAACTGACTTAAACAGAGAGGCTGTTATTAACAGCGCAGGTCAAGTTGCGCAGGAACGACTCGTCATCAAGAACGCTGACCTTGCCATCGTGGTCAAGGACCCGGAAGCGCGCATGAAGCAAATTTCAGATATGGCTGTTGAGATGGGCGGTTTCGTGGTCTCGTCCAATTTGTATCAATCCTTTTACGGGCCCAACAGCATAGAAGTGCCCGAAGCCACGGTCATAATTCGTGTGCCAAGCGAACGGCTGGACGAAGCCCTCACAAAGATCAAGGAGGGTTCATCCGATGTGCAATACGAAAACATCAGTGGGCAGGACGTGACCAGCCAATACGTGGATTTGCAGTCCCAACTCAAAGCCAAGCAAGCCGCGGAAAAGAAACTGCTTGAGATCCTAGACGGCGCCGTAAAGACCGAAGATGTGCTGGCGGTCTATCAGCAACTGCAATTCATTCAAAGCGAGATCGAAGTGTTGAAGGGACAGATCAAATATTACGAAGAATCCGCCGCGCTCTCGGCTGTCAGTGTACGCTTGATCGCAGAAGAGAGCGCCCAGCCAATTGAGATCGGTCCCTGGAAACCCGATGGCGCCGCAAAAGAAGCCGTTCAGGATTTGATCTTCTTCTTTCAGAATTTTGTAGACTTCCTGATCCGCTTCGTACTGTACAACCTGCCTGCGTTGATCTTAATTGGCATTCCTCTATTTGTCGTATATCTCGGTGGACGCGCTGTATATCGCAGGTTCAACAAATCAAAAACAAAAGTGGAAGAAAAAGAAGAAGTAAAGTAATAGCAATCACCCATGTTGTAGGGACACAGCGACGCTGTGTCCCTACTTTTGTTTTATAATCTTTTTCAATGGAAAAACTCGTCTACGACGCTCAGGCATTGTTCAACATCCATGTGACAGGGCGGCAGGTGATGTCATTGATCACTTATGAAAAGGAACTGCTCGAGTGGAACCGGAAATTCAACCTGACAGCCATCCGTGACGCGGAATCCATTCGCACAAAACATTTCCTTGATTCGTTCTCGTGCGTGCTTGCATGGAAAGCCTCTCCGCCGAACCGTCTCATTGACGTTGGCACGGGCGCGGGGTTTCCCGGTCTTCCCCTAAAAATCCTTTACCCAAACCTGAAATTGACTCTCGTTGAGTCTGTTGGCAAGAAAGCCATGTTTTGCCAACACATTGTGAGCGTGCTCGGACTGGAACACGTGGAAGTGATAAAGTCGCGTGCGGAGGATTTGGGGCAGAACAAGGATCATCGCGAAAGATATGACTGGGCAGTGGCGCGCGCGGTGGCAAACCTCAATGTGTTGAGCGAGTACATTATTCCATTGGTCAAAGTCGGTGGGACGATACTCGCACAAAAAGGCGAAAGCGGACCCGCCGAAGCGCAGTCCGCTGAAAAGGCGATGAAGTTATTGGGTGGAAAGTTGAGACAGTTGATCCCGGTCAATTTACCGGGTGTCGCGGATGATCGTTATCTTGTGATCGTGGATAAGGTTGCGGCGACGCCTCCCAAATATCCGCGCAAGCCGGGGATGCCGGCGAAGATGCCGTTGTAGATCAGTAATCAGCGTTCAGTCATCAGTTCAAGTTGAAGCGAAAAGAACTGAACACTGATCACTAAAAAACTGATCACTGGCTAACAAGCCTCGTCCACAATCGTAATCTTATCTTCCTTGTTGGGAATAATGCACAGGAACTCAAACGGCTCTTCGCCCGTATTCTGATAAGAATGGATTGCGCCTTCGGGGATAAAAACGACATCACCTGTTTTTACATGATAAGTCTCTTCGCCAATGGTAATCGTAGCGTTTCCGCGTAACACATATTGTTCATGCTCCAATGTGTTGGTGTGGCGCGGCATCCCGCCTCCCTTTTGCATGGAAAATTTTCGCAATGCAAAATTAGGACCTTCCTGCGCGGAGATGAGGACTTGAATGGTCGTGTCCTTTCCCGCGGCGACGTTTTTGGCTTCCACATCATTTGAATGTTTGATGGGCATGGGTTATCTCCATTTATATATATGTCATTGCGAGTAAAAAAACACAGCGAAAAGACATCGCTACTCAAAGTGAAAAAACAAAAGAATCATGTCGTTGCGAGGAGGGCGTTCTTCCCGACGAAGCAACCCCCTCGCAACAGGAGACTGCTTCGCCGCCTGCGGCTCGCAGTGACATTAGTTCCTTAGTAGCGAAGCGAAGCAATCCCCAACTTTACAGGAGATTGCTTCGACGGAAAAGCGCCGTCTCGCAATGACATTATGGTATCACCGTATTCGTGGGCCAGGGCGTATATGTCGGCGCGATGGGTGATGGCGCGGCTGTATTCGTGGGCATCAAGGTTGCAGTCGGCTGAGGTAACGGAGTCACTGTCAGAAGAGACGTGGAAGCGGTTGGAGTGAGAGTAACGTTTGTGTTCCGCCTCAGCAGGCTAAAGGTCAGGATCGAACCGACGACCACAATGAACAGCACACCCGCTACGCCTCCAATGACCCACGGAAGCCAGCCTGCCTCCTTCTTGACTTGCAATTTAAAATTGGACGGTAATGAGATCAAAATGACCGTGGTGTTATCGTGACCGCCGCGTGAGTTCGCAAGTTCGACCAGCGCGCGCGTGGCTTCCTTCAACGTGGGTTTCGAGCGCACGACCTCAAGGATTTCGTCGTTCCACACAAGATCGGTCAAGCCGTCACTGCATAAAAGCAGGACATCGTCAGGCAAAAGATGAACGCCCTGATTGCTCTCGGCATGATGATCGCCTTCGCCATCGAACCACTTCAGGCGGAAATCAGGTTCGGGCGGTTCGGCTGAACCAAGATAACGGCGGATGACATGCACGTTCGGATGTACGCGCGCTTGTTCGGGCGTGAGGATGCCCTTCTCCATTGCCTCCTGCACCCAGGTGTGATCGGTGGTCAATTGCTGGATGCGCCCGCCGCGCATGAGATAGATGCGCGAGTCTCCCACATACGCGGTATGGAGTTTATCGCCGACGATCCAGGCAGTGGCGCAGGTGGAGCCCATGCCTTTCAATTCTTCGTTCGTCGCGGCGTGCGCGGCAATCGCGTCGCTTGCCTCGGTCACCGCGTCTTCCATGGTTCGGCGAATATGCCGCCCGTCGCTTTTTGCAACGACCTGCATGATGTGGTTGACCGCGAGTTCCGCGGCCACCTCGCCGCCGCGATGTCCGCCAATGCCGTCTGCCAGGACGGCGAACAACACGGGCATTTTGTTATGATCATCCGGCACAAACGAAGCCACAGCATAACGGTCTTCATTGTTCTTGCCCGTCATGCCAGGATGCGAATGGGCTTCGACGTTCAGGTGGGAGCGGACTGTGCGGATCATCCCGCACACTCCTTGAGAGGGTGAATGGAAGTGTGCGGGATCATGTTATGGATTTCTTCGAGACAACCTTCGGTTCTGACTCAGCCGGAGGCTGACTCAGATCAAAGCGATAGACCAACTGCCCGAAGTTGATCCTGTCTCCATGCGCCAGACGACGGCCCTCGCGCAGGACGGGTTCGTAATTCACCCAGGTACCGGCGACCGAACCATGATCGTAAATGATGAAGACTCCGTCATCGCTCTGTTTGATGCGGGCGTGCAGCGGCGAAATGGACGCGTCATCGAGCACGCGCCGGGATTGCACCGGGTCTGTGCCGAAGGTCATATCCTTCTCGATCACGGGGATGGGCATGGCGCTGGCTGGTTCGCCTCCGTTCGTCAGGCGGATGAGATAGGCGGGCGCTTCTGCCACGCGGGCTGGTTTGGGTTGCAACAGCCAGCCGGCGCGGCGCGGCTCCGTCTTTGATTTCTTTGTAGCCGAAATGGGCGGCTCGGTCAATGCCACCACAGGTTGTGTGAGCGGGTCTTCAAGACGTTTACGCGATCTGCGATTGTCTGCGCCGGAGGCGTTTCCCGATGCCCTGCCCCTCAACAAAATCACCAGCAAAGCCATCCCCGCGAGACCGATCGCGCCCAACACAAGATATGAACGATAACGCGCAAGCAATGACTGGAATCCCCTGGGCGCCTGGATGACTGTCAGTGTGACTGGGATCCCGATGCTTGATTTTCTCATCCCAAGCGCGTCCTCCGCCTCCACAATGATCTCATGCTGGCTGCTCACATCGTAAGCACTCAGATCCCACGTGAACTTTTCAAAGGGCGCGGAGGTGTTCTCTGCAACCACCTGTCCATTTACAAACAGGGAAGTGCGCTTCAACTCGCGTGGGTGCCCATCGGGAAACTCAACAATGATCTCGATGATCTGCTCGGAGGGGGTCAGGGTATCCGCGTAGGGATCTTCCGCGGGAGGCTGGCGTGTGATCTGTAATGGCGGCGCGACGAAGATCGGGTTCGGCGGCTGGATATCCACGTTGAAGGCTTTATCCAGCGCGGGGATCGTCCCTTGCGGCGTTTCGATGTAAATGCCGAGTGTATGATCGCCCGCGATCGTGAGGGAGGAGTCATAGTTCAGGTTGTAGATGTGGCGCAGGGGGGCAAGGTATTGGTTCAAGTCCGGGAAGGATTCGATCCCTGAAAACGCAAAGAACGATCCGTTGGTTTGCTGCGCGAGCGATTTAAACGCGTTCGCGCTGGCTGTAATTAAATACGCTTCGGCATCCACGAACCAGACGAAGACGCGTACTTTCGAATCGACCGCGCGCTGGATGAGCGGTGCAATGGTGTTATCAATGTTTGGGTCGTCCATGTGCGGGGTAATGAACAGGATGGCCCGCTTCATGCCAGGCTGCGGCGCAGGCGCGCTGACAGTATCCAGCGCGATGGCAAGCGATTGCAGGTTGGGAGTTGTCGAACGAAAATCAGGCTTGAACGAATTCAGGCTTACAAACCAGTCCTTCGCGTTTGCGTGGCTGATCAGCGATCCTGATAACGAGACCAAACTCAAATCGTCGCGCGAATCGGCGGGTTGCGCGTCCGCCCACCGGCCCAATATATCCACCACATGAGTAAATCGAGGAATTGCGTTTCCATCACGGACTGCCAGCGCGGGACCCGGGTTGATGGCAACCACGACCTGCGCGGGTACTATGGATTCGGTGAGCGCATCTGCGGCGCGCGGCTGTCCATCTTCGTAGATTGTCAGGTTGGAAGGTTGAAGACCCGACATGAATTCGCCGTTCGCGTCGTACACGTCCATCAGCGCGGAGATTTGCGGGAAGCCCTGCGCGTCGATGGCGGCAATGTCTGCGTATGCCGCGGTCTGGGCGCGGACAAAGGCATAGGGCGCGGCAAACAAACTAAGGCTTAGAATGAGCGCGAAGAGTTTAAGCATTCGCCTCAACAGAGATTACAGGCTCATCAGCCTGAGGTTTTGTCAAACGCATATAAGTCAACGTCCAAGCGGATTCGGTGTATGCAATCGCAATGCCGTTGAGCAATAACGAGACTGGGATATAGAGACAAAGACAAACGCCCGCGATGATCATTGGCGTCCAGTTCTTTGCCTCGCCAAGCATGAATGTAAAGAAGGCTGGGATGACAACGATGAAAACTGGAATGGCAATTATGATGCCTGCGATAAAGCCAATCACGCCCAGTATGATCGCCATGATAATGATGGGACCCAGATTTTTACGGAAAACCTCCCACCCGCGGCTGAGGGCAGGCAGGACGCTCATCTCCTCCAGCACGATGGCATTCTCCGCCTGACGAGTGATCATACCAACGACGAACAAGACTGGAATAAGCAGGCAAATACAGCCAATAAAAATTGGCAGTATGGCGAGGAAGCCAACCCCAGACGCGTCACTGCTGCCGCTTGCGGAAATGGCGAATACTACCAAGCCAGCAGTCAATGCTGCAATCACAACAAAGACGGGGAGGGCAATGAGCAAAAACAATCCGAACATCCGCCAGAAATATGGCGTGCTCTCGCTGAACAACTGACCGAAGATCAGGCTTTCCGCGCTGCCCTCTGCCTGGAACGTGCCGCGTATTAAACCAATCTTGCCAATCGTGCTTAGGAAGATGGTCACAGCCCAAATCAAAAGAACGACCACGCATGTGATAATTATGAATGTTGTCAGGTTCTCTTGAATGGTTTGGAACCAACGCAAGATTTGAGGCGGCAGGTCGGGCTGTCCAAAGCCGCCGTCGCCCCCGCTACCGCCGGTGTTTGAATTGAAACTTGAACTTCCACGATCACACCCCGCCAGGATACCGAATATCCACAAGACCTTGTGCTTCCAAATGATTTGCCATGCGCGGGTGAGAACTTCACCGAAATTGAAATTCATGTTGACTCCTTTATGAGGTTGCTTCTTCTGGAAGCGGCTGCAATTTTGGACTGCGAGTTAAACGCAGATAAGTCAATACCCATGCAGATTTTGTGAATATCATAGACCATCCACTGATGAGTGCGAACAGTGGAATAAAAGCGACTGTGCACAACATTGAAATGGATAAAATTGTCCAATTGGGTTCATTTTCTATGAAACTAAATGGCACAATGAAGAATGGAATCATCATGGGTACCATTACAATGCCTGTAACAAACCCAATTCCAAGATAGATCACCAGCGCCATTAAAGCAACAGATAGGAGATTGTTTCGAACCAAATTCCAACCTTGCCTCGCGGCCTCCATCACTGTCATATTATCAACGATGATTCCGTTCACGGCCTGTTCCATCCAAACTATGGCAACATATAGAGCGGGATACATTAAAAACATTAGAGGCATCATGCAGATTGCCGCCAGTCCTAAAGTCACAATTATCAATAAAAATATAATAGTCTGAATGATAAGGATTATCAGGTTCATGCCCACCGCAAATAAAAGCATCAATCCTAAGACACGCCAGAAAAAGGGCAAACTCCTTTTGATCAACTCACTCGCCGAAAAATGTTCGTTATCCTGATCCACTTCTAGAATGCCCAATGTAACGGCTGTTTGTGTAAGTACGCTAATCGGATACAAAGCCAGCATAAAAAGTAAAAAGGCGATGATATACCCCCCAATGATTAATCCAGGCATTAGGGCAGTTTTTGAGTTCTGCATCAACATTGGAAGAAGAAATGGGGAGAACATTAGTGGAAACATAGTTGATATGAAGAAACCAAACAGAATTCCAATTATCCACAACACCTTATGCTTCCATGTAATCTGCCATGCGCGGGTGAGAACTTCTCCAAGCTCAAAATTCATCATTTCTCCAATCAAAAATCATAAATCCAAAATCGTAAATTGTTACTCCCATTCAATCGTCGCGGGCGGTTTGCTGGTAATATCATACACTACGCGATTAATCCCGTCCACTTCGTTCACGATACGGCTTGCCACCTTTGCAAGCAGGTCATGCGGCAGACGGGCCCAGTCGGCAGTCATAAAGTCTTCGGTCGTCACGGCCCGGATCGCTGCCGTTTCCTGATATGTCCTCTGATCTCCCATCACGCCCACCGAACGGACAGGAAGCAAAACTACGAATGCTTGTGAAACGGGTATTATTGGTTCAGCAACCAGCGGACCTGTTTGTCGAACAGGCAGGGGTCCCGTTCGTCCGACGGTTAACGGACCCGTCCTTCCCACGGGTAACGGTCCGGTTCTCACAGCAGTTGTACTGCTCAACGACCCTCGCCTGCCCAAGAAACCCGCTTTTGATAATTCATCGATCAGAATGGCATCCGCCGCCTGCAAACAGGATACACGCTCGCGCGTCACCTCCCCGAGACAGCGCACGGTCAGTCCCGGACCTGGGAACGGCTGCCGCCAAACCAAAATCCGCGGCAAACCAAGCTCCTCCCCGACCGCGCGGACTTCGTCCTTGAATAAATATCTCAACGGCTCGACCAGGTCGAATTTCATGTCCGCAGGCAGACCACCGACATTGTGATGCGTTTTTATTTTTTCAGCTTTATTTCTATCGGGCGCGGATGACTCAACGACGTCGGGATAAATTGTCCCCTGCACCAAAAATTTTGGCTGACCCAGTTTTTTTGCCTGTTCTTCGAATATACGTATAAATTTCTCGCCGACGATCCTGCGCTTCTGTTCCGGCTCGGTGACTCCTTTCAGCGCGGATAAAAATTCATCGCCCGCATCCACCGATACAAGCTCGGCATTCAAGTTGTTGCGAAACGCCAGATTGACCTGTTCCGCCTCGTCCTTCCGCAAGAGACCTGTATCCACAAAGACAGCCACCAGTTGATTACCGATGGCTTTATGGACAAGCGCCGCCGCAACCGTCGAATCGACCCCGCCGGAGACCGCCGCGAGCACCCGCTCAGACCCCACCTGCCGGCGAATGCGCGTGATGGCATCTTCAACAATGGATGCAGGAGTCCAGTCTGGCTTGACGCCGCAAATCTCAACCACAAAATGCCTGATCAATTGCGATCCATTCGGCGTGTGATGGACTTCAGGGTGGAACTGCACCCCGAAATATTTTCGATTCAAATCGCCCATCGCCGCGAAGGGACTGTTGCCACTGCTTGCCAATGGGATGAATCCATCGGGCATGCGCGTGATGCGGTCGCCATGAGACATCCAGACTGTTGAGAGATTGGAGACCAGGGAATTGGAGACCAGTGATTCAATTTCAGCCTGCCCGTATTCCCGACTGGAAGATGGATATACTTCTCCGCCGAGCGCATGAGTCAGTGCCTGCATACCATAACAAATGCCGAGAATGGGCAGACCTGTTTGGAAGATAAAGTTTTGAACGTGCGGCGCGCCTTCTTCATAGACAGATTTAGGTCCGCCCGAAAGGATAAAGCCCTTGGGGCTGATGGCAAGGATATCCTTCATCGACGCGTCCCAGGGGAACAACTCGCAATAGACCTGCGCTTCGCGCACGCGCCGCGCAATGATCTGGGCGTATTGGGAACCGAAATCGAGAATGGCGATTGAGTCCATATAATTATCCTGTAGGGGCG
>Ga0247727_10017806_pt1 | contig 11260 bp, 10 predicted proteins | sample WisWelCaveWW1625_FD_202498 | JGI IMG/M metagenome (GOLD analysis project Ga0247727, IMG submission 202498) | Biofilm microbial communities from Wishing Well Cave, Virginia, United States - WW16-25 | ecosystem: Environmental > Aquatic > Deep subsurface > Groundwater > Cave microbial mat | place...
AGCAGGAGGAAGGAGCGCTCAAGAAAGAATTTCGCCCGACCAGACCGCCTGACTCTGCGCGCACCGGCGAAGAAATCGGAGACACCACTACACCGAACAAATATGGCGAGACATTTGGCGACACGACCCTGCGCCCAGCCACGGGAACGGAGATCGGCACCGTGGTGTCTCCAGGCTCCGACCAGCAGCAAGACCTCCGCCCCAGACCAGGACTCGATACGCAAGACACGACCCTCCCCAACTATCGTGTTGGTCCCGACACTCAGGACACCACCCTCCCCTATAGTTTCGGAGCCGAAATAGACAGGAAGGAGAATCCTTCCGGCACTACGACCACCCCATCGCGGGTTGGACCAAACGTGGGCGACTCGAGTCTCAACGAACGTCGCTAATCTCGTTTGTTTGGTTCACGGGTTATCTGGTTTCTCTCGGCCAACCAGCAAACGAAACAAACCAGAGAAACCGGTTTGCTCAGGCCTGTCCACGCACCGGTGGCATGGGAACCCATGTCTCGCCGCCATCTTCGCTTTTATAAAGCCCGCTGCCATTCGTGCCCGCGTAGAACAGCTTGGTGTCGATCGCGCTCTGGGCCAGCGAACGGATGTTCAGGCTCGTGAATCCTTTGTTGATCGCCTTCCACGTCTTCCCGCCATCCTCGCTTTTGTGCACACCTTCGCGACTGGCGATATAGAGCGTGCCGGCTTGCGCCCGGTCCAACACCATCGCGCTGATCATCTGATCCGGCAACGATTGCGCGATGCGCGTCCAGGATATGGCCGCGTCAGTGGATTTGTAGAGGCCATTCAGTGTCGCCGCGTAGACCGTGTCCGGCGCGTAGGGGTCCACCTGCATGACGGTCACGCCCAGCGCGCGCGATGATTTGATCAGTTCGGGCGGCACCAGGCCGTTGTTCGCCTTCTCCCACCGTCCCGCACGGTTGACGGACTTGTAGACGCCGCCGCTGGTACCGGCATACATCATCTGCGGCCTCGTAGGGTCGAGCGCCAGCGTCACGACCATCAGCACTTCCGTCATTCCATCCATCCTTTTCTGCCAACTCTCCCCGCCGTTCGTGGATTCAAAGACGCCCATGGTGGTGGAGACGAACAGATGGCTGCTCTCTTTCGGATTGAACACGAACTGGGTGACGACGGACGTGACGGTGTTGCTTTCCAGGCCGTTCCGCAGCGACGTCCACCGCTGCCCGCCGTCGTAGCTTTTGAAGACCGCGTCGCCCTTCGTCCCGGCATAGACCGTGGCCGGATAGGCCGGATCGATCGCCATCGAGATCACACGCGAATGACTCATGCCCTTGGATAAGTTCTCCCAGGTCTGCCCGCCGTCGCGTGTTTTAAAGATGTAATCGTTGGTCGCCACGTAGATGATCTGCGACTTCGACGGATGGAGGGCGATGACGACGATCGGATCGCTGCCGCCGCAGCCGGCAGCAAGCAGCGCAAGGAGAAGACTGGCGATAAAAAGACTTCGTGGTTGATGGTCGGTGGTTGGCGTCGAGCTCTTCATCCTCCACAACCCCCTACCCACAAACCACCGCGCGTTACCTGTAATTGGTGAACTGCAGATCGATCCCGAAGTCTTTTTGTTTCAGAAACGCGATCGCCGTCTGCAGCTCATCCTTGCTCTTGCTCTGCACACGCACCTGATCAGCCTGGATCTGCGCCTGGACTTTCAGCTTGCCGTCCTTGATCTCCTTGACGATCTCCTTGGCCTTCTCCATCGCCAACCCGCTCTGGATTTTGGCGGTCTGGCGGGCCAGCCCGCCCAGCGACGGCTCCATGGCTCCGAATGTGAAGGCCCGGACCGAGACGTTGCGCTTGACCAGCTTGCCCCTCACGATGTCCACGACACTCTTCAGTTTATATTCGTCGTCTGACACGATCACCAGCTCCATTTCCTTTTCCTTGAGCGTCACCTCGGTTTTCGTGCCCTTGAAGTCGAACCGCTGGGTAATTTCTTTCAAGGACTGGTCGATCGCGTTTTTGACTTCCTGCATGTCCACCTTCGACACGACATCGAATGAGTACTGATCAGCCATCGCTTATTCCTCCATGCCACACATGCTAACAACAGCCGCCGCCGGGAAGATGAATGCCGTCGCTAATTGCCGTGCGCGACGCAGCCGGCGACGCACTACCGCCACTCAAAATGATCACTTCGCTGCTGGTGAACGGCTTCTTGTCGATCAGGTAGCCATACCATTGCCGGACGCTGTCCGTCAGAACAATGATCGCCAGCAATGCCACAATGCCGACCAGCGCCGCGTCCAGATAGAGCGCAAATGCCTGGCCCGTATCTCCGAGGCTGTGTGCCCTGCCGAGAAACAGCCCGAACATCTCGTACGACCCTGTCAGCGTGATCGCGCCCACGAAGACCATCGGCGCCGCCGTGATCCAGACAAACTGCGGTTTCTTCATCTTGATCAGCACTGTCGTGCCGATGCAAAGCGCCAGCGTGCCCAGCAACTGATTGGCCGCGCCGAACATCGGCCAAATCGTCGAGATGCTGCCGGTGCTGATCAGATAGCCCCAGGCGCCGACGACCAGGCCGCTGCTGACGAGCGCGCCCGGCCACCAGTTGAATCGCCGGAGCGGCGCGTAGACGCGCCCGCCCATTTCCTGAATCAGATAGCGCGCGACCCTCGTGCCGGTGTCGATTGTCGTCAGGATGAACAACGCCTCGAAGAGCAGCGCGAATTGGTACCAATAGGCCATCAGCCCCGCCATGCCGGGCAACGCAGCAAAGATGGAAGCCATCCCGACCGCCAGCGATACGGCGCCGCCGGGCCGTCCCTCCACGTTCACTTCCACGAGCCGGGACAATTCCTGAATTCGATCTACGGGAAAGCCCATCGCGGCCAAGGCATCTGGCAATAGCATCGTATTGATCGCCAGATAGTCGCCGGGCACGAGCACCGAGGCGGCGATCAGCGCCATCACGCCCACGAAACTCTCCAGCAACATTGCGCCGTAGCCGACCGGCGCGTGTGACTCCCGCTCGATCATCTTGGGTGTCGTGCCGGACGAGACTAGCGAATGAAAACCGGAAATGGCCCCGCAGGCGATCGTGATGAAGAGGAACGGGAAGAGCGTGCCGGGAATGATCGGCCCTCCGCCCTGCGCAAAGACGGTCACGCGCGGCATCTCGATCGTCGGCGCCATGAGGATCACGCCGACCGCCAGCAGCACCACCACGCCGAGTTTCATGAAGGTAGACAGATACCCGCGCGGCACCAACAGCATCCATGCAGGCAGGACTGAGGCGAGAAACCCGTAGCCGGCAAGTAGCCACACCAACGTCTCGCGTTCGAACTCGAACCAACTGGCAAGACTCGATTGGGCCACCACCCGCCCCAGGATCACGGCCGCGAACAGCAACCCGACGCCCAGCGCGGAGACTTCTCCAATTCGATTGGGACGAAACTTTTCCAGATAAAAGCCCATCAAAAATCCGATAGGAATCGTCATCGCGATCGTAAAGGTGCCCCAGGCATTCAGATACAGAGCGTTCACAACGGCCAACCCCAAACCAGCCAGCGCAACGACGACAATGAACAGGACCGCCACAGCCGTGGCCGTGCCGGTGATGACACCCAGTTCGTCGCGCGCGATCTCCGGCAGCGACCGGCCGTTCCGCCGCATGGAGGCGACAAGGATAATGAAATCCTGGACGGCTCCAGCCAGCACGGCGCCGATCACGAGCCACAAAAAACCCGGTAGATAGCCGAATTGCGCCGCAAGCACCGGCCCCAACAGCGGCCCGGCGCCGGCGATCGCCGCGAAATGGTGCCCGAACAACACATACTTGTTGGTGGGATAGAAATTGGTACCGTCATTTAGGCGGCAGGCCGGCGTCACCTGTTGATCGTTCAGTTCCAAAACCCGGCGTGCTAAAAACCTGCCGTAGAACCGCAACGCCAGGACGTAGAAACAGGCGGCAGCCACCACCAACCAGAGCCCGTTGACCTTTTCGTTAGGGTTAAACAGGCCCGTGACGAATCCAAACGCCACAGCACACAACACCGACACCAGCGCCCACAGGACCATCATGACCGATTTCATGCCGCGCATCCTAACAAGCCGTACATACCTTGTAAACCGACCGTGCGCGCGGAGTCGGAAGAAATTGACATCGTGCGCGCTTGTTTCTAGACTCCACGCGGTTGTCCCACCCAGGAGCGCGCATGGGCACGGCCCCGTCAAGAATTCTGGAACTCGTCGAACAATTCCGCCGCAACCGGGACGAGTACCGGAAGCACGGACTGAACGAAACCCAACTGCGCCGGGAATACCTGGACCCGTTCTTCGAAGCGTTGGGATGGGACGTCGCCAATCGGCAGGGCCATGCGCCCGCCTACCGGGAAGTCATCCACGAAGACGCCGTCAAGATCGGAGGCGTGGAGAAAGCGCCGGATTATAGTTTCCGAATCGGCGGCACGCGCAAGTTCTTCGTCGAGGCCAAGAATCCCGCCATCAATCTGAAGGACAATCCGGCCCCGGCCTATCAACTGCGCCGCTATGCCTGGTCCGCCAAACTGCCCCTGTCCATTTTGACCGACTTCGAAGAATTCGTCGTCTACGACTGCCGCACCCGCCCGTCAGCCACCGATAAAACGAGCGCGCACCGCAGCCTGTACCTGACCTATGACCAATACGAGAGCCAATGGGACGAGATCGCCGATATTTTCGCGAAGGACGCCGTCCTCAAGGGCTCCTTCGACAAATACGCCGCGTCCGATCGCAAGCGCGGCACGGCCACAGTGGATGCCGAGTTTCTGGCCGAGATCGAGCAGTGGCGCGAGGCGCTGGCGAAGAATCTGGCGATCCGGAACCGCAAACTCTCCGTGCATGACCTCAACTTCGCCGTCCAGCGCACCATCGACCGGATCATCTTCCTGCGCATTTGCGAAGACCGTGGCGCCGAGCACTATGGCCAGCTCCAGGCCTTGCTGAACGGCGAGCACACCTACGGACGGCTCAAACAACTGTTCCAACAGGCCGACGACCGCTACAACTCCGGCCTTTTTCACTTCCAGCGCGAGAAGGACCGTGCCGAGGCGCCGGATGAACTGACCCTCGACCTCTCTGTTGACGACAAGGTCCTCAAGGACATCCTCGAACGACTGTACGCTCCCAAGAGTCCCTACGAATTCTCCGTCTTTCCGGCAGAAATCCTCGGGCAGGTGTACGAGCAGTTTCTCGGCAAGGTCATCCGGCTCACGGCGGGGCACCAGGCCAGGGTCGAGGAAAAGCCGGAGGTCAAGAAAGCAGGCGGCGTCTATTACACCCCCGCCTATATCGTGGACTACATCGTCACACAGACGGTCGGCATGCTCTGCAAGGATAAAACGCCCAGACAGATCGAAACACTCCGCATCCTCGATCCGGCCTGCGGCTCCGGGTCGTTTCTGATCGGCGCATACACCTATCTCATGAACTATCACCGAGACTGGTATGTGAAGGACGGGGCTGAGAAGCATAAGAAGGAACTGTTTCAGGCGACAGGCGGAGAGTGGCGGCTGACGACTCAGGAGAAGAAGCGGATTCTGCTCAACAACATCTATGGCGTGGACATTGACAACCAGGCCGTCGAAGTCACAAAACTCAGCCTGCTCTTGAAAGTCCTGGAAGGGGAAAGCGACGAGACGCTCAAGCGACAATTATCATTCGTGAAGGAGCGGGCACTGCCGGACCTCGGTCAGAACATCAAGTGCGGCAACAGCCTCATCGGGTCGGATTACTTCACGGGCAAGATGTTTCCGGATGAAGAAGAAATGCGACGAGTCAATCCGTTCGACTGGCAAGCAGGATTTCCAGAGATCAAGAAGGCAGGTGGCTTTGACGCTGCAATTGGCAATCCGCCGTACGGAGCTTCTCTATCCGAAGAAGCGACAACATATTTGCTCGCCAATTTCAAACTACAAGAATACCAACTCGACACATATTTACTATTTTTGGAAAAGATTCTTATTTTGATTAAAGAAAAAGGACTAGTCGGGCTGATCATCCCCAACACTTGGCTGCTGAACTTGCAGTCCAATCGGATTAGGCAACACCTTTTCAGCCAGACACAGATCGAAAAAATCGTGCACTATCGAAGACCTGTATTTGACAAGGCCACAGTAGATACGGAGATAACCATAATTAGAAAAGAATCTCCGGGGAATAAGCATCAAGTGGGGATCTCGATTATTGAGAAAGATGGGTCTGCTACTAGGTATGCCATTTCACAGAAGCGCTGGCAGGAAGGACACGGACGACCAGTTAACATATTTGAACGCCCCGAGTTAGCCTACTTGGCTGACAAACTGAAGGGCTCTCCTGTTCTCGATAAAGTGTGCCTCATCACCCAAGGCGCAAAGCCGTTTCAAGTAGGCAAAGGCAAACCTCCTCAGACCAGAAAAGTTGTGGAAGAGAAGCCCTTTGTTTCAGAAAAGAGAAGGAATTCTACCTTCCGTCCACTTCTAAGAGGAAGTTTGATTCAACGATATCAGATTCTATGGAATAGAGACTATTGGATTAGTTTTGGCGATTGGTTAGCGGAACCACGCTACTCCGCCTCATATGATGCTCCGGACAAAATTGTGATCCGACAAACTGGAGACTCTCTCGTCTCAACATTGGATCGTGAGCAATTCGTAGTTCGTGACAATCTCTATACGATAGTGCTGAGAAATGATTCACTAGATTTGCGGTTTGTATTGGGCATACTGAACAGCCGCTTACTTAACTGGATTTATCAGACGGTGATAAATCCAGAAAAGGGCGAGGCTCTAGCGCAAGTGAAGCGAGGACATCTAGCCCAGTTGCCTATTGCAACAGTCGATTCTTCCAAGCAATCCGAAAAATTCAAGCACGATAAAATGGTGTCGTTAGTTGAGCGCATGCTGGACCTGCACAAGCGGCTCGCGGCGACTAAGAACCCGAATGACCAGACCCGCCTGCAATCGCAAATTGACGCCACCGACCGCGAGATTGACCGGCTCGTCTACGACCTCTACGGCCTGACTGACGAGGAGATTGCAATTGTCGAAGGAGTAAAGAAGGGTTCGTCCACTGCGAATGAGGTGAATGAGACGTGAGCCAACACGAGAAACTGTTGTCACGCATCCTGCTGGGCAGGTCTGATGCCAATATCCCGTTTTCAGGTTTGCGAGGATTGCTGGCGCACATGGGATTTGAGGAGCGTATTCGTGGCGACCATCATATCTTTAGCAAAGATGGTATCGAGGAGATCATCAATCTACAGCCCAAAGGGGCGAAAGCAAAATCCTACCAAGTTAAGCAGGTTCGGAATATAATCCTCAAGTACGAGCTGGGAGGAGAAGGTCATGGTTAAGTACGAAGTGATTATCTATTGGAGCAAAGAAGATAAGGCGTTTATCGCCGAGGTTCCTGAACTGCCAGGGTGCATGGCGGATGGCCCCACCCGCCGGAAAGCTCTGGCGAACGTCGAAGTCGTAATCGAGGAATGGATCGAGACGGCGAAGGAATTAGGGCGTCCGATTCCTGAACCCAAAGGCCGACTGGCGTTTGCGTAGAAGGACTGCCGATACGTCCTCAGTTGGTGCTGGTTATGACCCGTCTCACCCTGAAAAATCTGGATGCCAAGCTGCGCCGCTGGCAAAAGCGCCACGATACGCCCGAGAAGGTGGGGGCAGCACATCGGAAGGTGCTGCTTCAGCGCGTGGTGGAGTCCATGGCGTTCGAGAACGAACCGGTGAGTATGGCCCGCCTCAAGGCGCTGCTGAAGAAACAGAAAACTGCTAGGGGATTGCGCCCGCCGGCGCGTTAGGCAGAGAGCGCTCTGGGATAGGGAATGCGCCCATGGAGAATAAAACGGGGACAGTCACTGTTTCGAGGGTGATCCCTACCGCCGTAGCCCGCTGAACGTGGCGAAGCGTTAACGGTGACAGACTTTCAAGCGGTCTGTCACCGTTCTCTTTTTTATTAGTGGAGACATATCGGCGGGGTGGCATGCCCTGAGCGGAATTCGCCGGAGGAACGAGGCGCCCATCGAGACTTTGCCAGGGAGGAAAGCGGAAACTGACCGAGTCCTCGAGGGAATTTCCGAAGGATTCCGCCTGGCAAAGTCCGAAAGGGCCGTTCCGAGAGGCGCTGAAGCGGAAGGGCATGCCATCCCGCCTCTTTTTTATTCAGAATGTTATCGCCGCTACGGCAGCGGTTGGTTGCCGACTGGCGCCGGACCTGGTGCCATATGGATCGCGCCGGGCCCGACCGGAAGCGGACGCAGTAAACGGATCGTATTCAGCTCCGCGGCTTTTGTGGCAATTTCCATCGCCAGTTGTTCTTTGCTTCTGGCCCTTCCACCAACCAGAGTTCGCTCGAATCGCTGCAACGCCGCAGCTTCAAGCGCGGCAACCGCATCGGGCCGCAGCAACAGATTAAACATGAGCCGGACTTCCTGATAGAGGGGCTTGCCGGCGGCTTTTTCGACCAACTGTTCTCCCAATCCGATCATCAGGCCGGCGGCCACGTTCCCGCCTTCCTTCTTCGCCTTCCCCTCGCCGGTCGGTTCTTCACCGATCTCCACCGTCGGGATCGTGAACCAGGGAGCGGGAACGAGATCGAGTCCCCCCGGCAATTTCCCGACGGATTGCCCGCCGGTTATTTTTTGCGCCTGTTCGGCCGATTCCCTGGCCGCCTCAAGACGGGATGCCGCTTCGAAACCGGTGGCCACTTTCCCCGCCGTTCCGCCGACGACCCTGATCCGGCCGATCACCCCCGCCCCACTCGCCCATATCTGTGAGCCGTTCGACGCGCTGACGAGCGATAACCGAACCCGGCTTCGCTTTTCGGTCAGCAGGCCGAAGATTTTAGTCGCGAAATCATCCAGCACCCCGAACACCAACCCGTCCACCCCCAGCGCGGCGCTGAGTTGCTGCACCGTCGCCAGATCCAACTGGCGCCCAAGGGTGATGCCAAGCTGATCCCGTAAGATTTGATCCGTCTGCTGCACCTGCTGAACGGCATACTGCAGGGCTTGCAGGCGCGCGATCAGTTCGTCGCGGACGTACTGCGGGGCTTCCACGTCGTTCGTGTTATTGACCAACGGAAGAATCGCCACTGTTCTGATCGGATTGCCGGGATTGGGCGCAACCCGAAGATACATCGCGTCGAGCGACGAGCACGCCGCCGCAGACCACGCGACCAGCCACAGGATGACCGGAAGAAACATGGCTCGGACGCGCGCCATATCAGCTCAGTGATTCCGGCGAGCCGTCCTCATCAGCCGCAACCGTCCGGCCGCCTAACGCGGCCAGACAGGCCAGCCCGATTGCAATCCACACCAACTCGCGGACCCGCCGCAGGAGCGCGAAGGTGATGCCGGTCACTTCCGAGTAACCAAACGCCACCATCACCAACAAATTGCCGCCTTCCTGCGCGCCGAGGCTGCCCGGGATGAAGAATGTCCCGCCCTTGATAAAGACCGACAAGGCGCCGATCGCGATCGCCGCCAGCGGACTGACCGGCGGCCCGCCGATGAAAGAGAGGATCACGTAGACTTCCAGGGCTTCCGCCATCCACCCGAGAAAAAAGAAACCGATCGAAAGCAGAAACGCCTGCCGGTCGCGCGTATAGAAATCCAAAATCGTGCGGTCCAGCTCGCGCAGTTTCTCCTCGCGCGTTTCCAGGTAGGGAATGCGGATGCGGCACCAGTGCAACACGTTCAGCAGGCCCAGGAACAGGCCGATGCGCTGGACCATCACGAAGAGCGCGATGCCGAACAAGAGCAACCCCACTCCGACCAGCGCCGCCAGCAACGCCGCGTTCGAGTCCCCCGATGCCGAGGTCCCGACGAGCCCGAAGGCCAGGCCGATCCCAAGCAGGATGAACAGCACCTGCGCGATGGTCATGGTGGTTTTGGCCGTGATGACGGAGGCCAGCGCCTCGATCATCGGCACGCCGTGCGGCTTGAGCAGCAGGGCTTTCAGCGGCTCGCCGCCGACGTAGGCGGTCGGCGTCGTCATGTTCACCACCTCGCCCGCGGTGCGGATCGCCAGCAGCCGCCCGAACGGCACGGCAGCGGCATGGTTCCGCAGCGTCAGTCGCCAGCCGTAGGCCTCCAGCAAATACATGAGCAGCGATGGAAGCAGAATGACCAGGAGCGCGAGTGGCCCGATGCCGGCGATGGCCAACAAAATGTTCCTGGGCCCGATGTGCCAGATCAATCCGGCGAAGGTGAGCAGACCGACGAGAAGGAGGATGAGCCTAAGCACGGAGTGTGGACGGGCGTGTGGTCCAGGCCAGCATGATCCAGAAAATATTGGCGCCGATCGCCGTCATCCAGAGAAACCAGCTCAACTTGCCGATTGCGGCGAAGAACAGCAGGATCACCGAAAAATCACGGCTGGCCATATTTTTGAGAATGAACTCGACGCGGGCGGCCTGTTCGGGGCTGCTCCAGCCCTGCCGCCTCCCGATCACCTTGCCCCTCGTGACCAGCCATAACGACATCGCATTGGCAAAGACCGCCGCGCCGCCCAGCGCGAGCGGCAGCCAGGGCCGGGACGCCGTGCTCTGCCAGCCGCCTTGCGCGACGAACGAACCCCAGCCGATGCCGGCAAAGATCGTCATGTGCACGATGTTGTCCGTCATGATATCCAGTTGCTCGCCGAGCGGCGACTCCGTGAAGGTCAGCCGCGCCACCTCGCCGTCACAGCAATCCACGATGACCGCCAACTGGAACAGCAGCGCGCCGACAATACCCGCTGCGTAACTCCCCTTCGTAAAGGCCACTGCGGCGAATACGCCGATGGCCGTGGCCACCATCGTAATCGCGTTCGGCGAAAATCTCAGCGCCAGAAACACCCGGCTCAGCAGCGCCGAGATCGCCCGGTTGAAGTAGGTGTCCACGAAGCCTTCGTACTGGCCCCGCAACGATTGGAAGAGCAACCGCTCGGCAGCTGTCGCCGCGGCGGCATCGTGCACGAGCACGCACCAATAGGGCGACCGGGCGGAGGTTTCCACGGCCGTCACGCGGCCACCGGCCTGCGCGCGGCCCAGCAACGCGCGAATCGGCGGGCCTTCCCCTCTGATCGCTCCCGATACGCTCATGAGGCTGGGCGGCAGCACGGCGATTTCCGTGGCGCGGCCGTCACAGACCACCGTCAGCGCCCCCTTCTCGGCGTCCGCTTCACGCCCCAAGACCTCGATGAGCTGCCTGGCCATGACCATCTGCGCGCCGACCACCAGGCAGGCGCCGCTCACCTCATGGGCCA
>Ga0247727_10017807_pt1 | contig 11260 bp, 6 predicted proteins | sample WisWelCaveWW1625_FD_202498 | JGI IMG/M metagenome (GOLD analysis project Ga0247727, IMG submission 202498) | Biofilm microbial communities from Wishing Well Cave, Virginia, United States - WW16-25 | ecosystem: Environmental > Aquatic > Deep subsurface > Groundwater > Cave microbial mat | place...
GCCGTCCGAGCGCATCACCAACCTCAAGATCTGCGACCCCGCGATGGGCTCGGGCGCCTTCCTGGTCGCGACCTGCCGCTTCCTCGCCGATCAGCTCGTCTTGGCCTGGACGCGAGAGGGCCGCCACGATCTTCTGGCCGGCAAGGAGGACGCGACGCTCATCGCCCGCCGCATCGTCGCGCAGCGCTGCCTCTACGGCATCGACAAGAACCCCTTGGCCGTGAACCTCGCGAAACTCTCGCTCTGGCTGACAACGCTGGCGCGCGACCTACCGTTCACGTTCCTCGACCACGCGCTCCGCCACGGCGACTCGCTGGTGGGCCTGTCGTTCGATCAGATCACCGCCTTCCACTGGAAGCCCAAAAAGCAGGTCGAGCTTTGCCGCAAGGAACTCGAGGAAATCCTCCAGGAGGCCATCGTCGCGCGCCAACGGATCCTCGACCTCGCCGCCGACACCTCGCCCGCCGCGCAGAACGAGCGAGAGCACTCGCTCAAAGACGCCGAGGACGCCCTCGACCGCGTCCGCCTCATCGGCGACCTCGTCGTCAGCGCCTTCTTCTCCACCACCAAGGACAAGGACCGCGAAACCGAGCGCGATCACCTCCTCAACGAGGTCCTCCACTGGCTAGCCGACGGTGGCCCGGCGCCCGAGGACCTCAAGGACCGGCAGCGAGAGATCCGCGGAAAAATCCCCGTCCTCCACTGGATGGCCGAGTACCCCGAGGTCTTCTGGACCCAACGCCCCGATCCGCTCGACGCCGACCGCACCACCGGCAAAGCCTGGATCGACGCCTTCGTCGGCAACCCGCCGTTCATGGGCGTTGCGTTCATTACTGAGCAACTCGGCGATGGGTACGTGCCGTGGCTCCAGACACTCCACTCCGGGACAACGGGGAAGTTTGACTTGTGCGCCCACTTCTTCCGCCGCGCATCGGACCTGCTGGGCGATCACGGCACGATCGGACTACTCGCGACCAACACGATCGCGCAGGGCGATACGCGCGCGACGGGTCTCCAGTACCTGGTTCAGGAAGGGCTCGCCATCTACGACGCCACGCGCTCCATGCCCTGGCCAGGTGACGCAGCGGTGTCCGTCGCCGTCGTGCATCTGGAGAAGGGGCGCCTGACAGGTCTTGGCACAATCTGCTCGCTCGACGGCGAGCCGTTGAACACGATCAACTCCCGCCTGCGCGCAGGCGCCGAGCGTCCGGACCCCGTCCAACTGGCCGCAAATGCGGACCTCAGCTTCCAGGGCAACATCGTGCTCGGCATAGGTTTCGTCCTCACGCCCGCCGAGCGCGAGGCCTTGGTGAAGAAGGACAAACGAAATGCGGAACGGATCCTCCCCTACATCGGCGGCGAGGAGGTCAACACCAGCCCCACGCAGGATTTCAGCCGCTACGTGATCAACTTCGGCGACATGTCGCTGGAGGAGGCCTCGCATTGGCCCGATCTCCTGGCTATCGTGCGCGCAAGGGTCAAGCCCGAGCGCGATCAGAGCAACCGCGCAAGTTACCGTGAGAAGTGGTGGCAATACGCCGAGAAGCAGCCCGCACTTTACCGTGCTCTTGCCGGCCGAAAGCGCTGCCTGGTCAACTCGCAAGTTTCGAAGCACGCGGTCTTTGCATGGCAACCCGCGCAACGTGTCTTCTCGCACGCGCTCAATGTCTTCACGTTCTACGACGACGGCCGCTTCGCCGCGCTGCAGGGTCGTCCTCACAGTTTGTGGGCACGCCGCCTCGGCTCATCGATGCGCACGGACCTTCGCTACGCGCCGACGGACTGCTTCGAACCCTTCCCGTTCCCCGAGGCCGAGGCGCTGGCCGGCCTCGAGGACATCGGCCGGCGGCTCTACGAGGCGCGGGCGGAGTACATGGTGCGGACGCAGCAGGGTCTCACGCAGACCTACAACCGGCTCAAGGATCCCGAAAACAAGGATGCCGACGTCGAGGCCCTCCGCGCGCTCCACGTCGAGATGGATCGCAAGGTCCTCGCCGCCTACGGCTGGTCCGACATCGAGGTTCCCCCCTACACCACCACCGGCAAGCCCCTCGCCCCCTTCGAGGACGCCATCATCGACCGCCTCTTCGCCCTCAACACCCACCGCGCCGAGCAAGAACGCATCCTCGGCCTCGGCACCAAGAAGACCAAGCCGAAGGCCGGCCGCGGCGCCCCCACCAACCAGCTCTCCCTCACCTCCGATCCCGAGGACCCGTAGGCCATGCTAATGGTGATCTTCGGCGCCGGAGCGTCCTACGACTCGGTCGCGTCGAGGCGGCCAGGGGCGTTCGACCACGAATCGCGCCTGCCGTTGGCGAACCAGCTCTTTGGTGACCGGCCGCTTTTCGCAAGGGTCCTTACGCACTTCCCAGCGGTTCAGCCGCTGATTTCCCGCTTGCGGTATCTTGGGAAGGAGCAGTCGCTGGAGCGCGAACTGCAGGCGATACGGGCCGAGGCCGACACCTACGCCGAGCGGACCCGCCAGCTCGTCGCCGTTCGGTATTACCTGCACATGCTCATTCACGAGTGCGAGCAGTCATGGGCGAGCGTCATCAACGGGGCGGGCGGGGAGACCAACTACAGGACGCTGCTCGACGAGATCGCATACTGCTCACCCCATGACGTAGTCCATCTCGTCACGTTCAACTACGACCGCCTGATCGAGGCCGCCCTTCCGACGGTCAACGTTCGCATCCAGAACCTCGACGACTATGTGAAGGGCCGCTTCCAGCTCATCAAGCTCCACGGGTCGACCAACTGGTCGCGCGCCGTGAAGACGCCGTTGAAGACGGCCGGAGTGAATGGGATGGACGTGATCCAGCAGGTAATCGACGCGAGGACGTTGAACGTCAGCAACGAGTTCATGTTCTTCGACCAGCACGTGACGGGAGTGCACGGCGAAACACCGCTTTTCCCGGCGCTGGCGATTCCGTTCGAGGAAAAACTGGACTTCGAGTGCCCGTCGAACCACATGGACGCGCTTCGCGGGTCGCTTGGTCTCATCGACAAGATCCTCGTAATCGGGTGGCGCGCCACGGAGCAGCCTTTCCTGCAGATGCTCCGCAAGGGTCTACCGGGCCCCGTCCGCTGCCTCGTTGTCACGGAGGACTGCACGAGATCGCAGGAGACGATCGACCGCATGAAGGCGGCTGGGATCGCCGGTGACTTCAACGCGGTCGGTGGTGGATTCAGCGAGCTCGTCCTGTTGCACCTGGCTCGCGACTTCCTACGCGGCGAGGTTTGATAGCCGATGCTCATCGCGTCCTGGAACGTCAAGTTCGGTCGGGCCCGCGTGTTCGACGAGCTCGAGCGGCTGGGGCTGCAGCCCGATGTCCTGGTCGTGCAGGAAGTTGCTCTCGAGCGGAAGCAGGAGTTTCGCGTGTGCGTCGCCAGATTGCTACCGCACGTACAATACAGCGGTCGGAAGGGCGGCCGGGTGGAGATCAACGAAGCGTCTGGGGCGGGACCCGAAGATCCCGCACGAGACGCGAGCGTCTCAACCCAGACGGCGAGATGATGCTACGTTCTCGGCCGACGACGTCAAACAGACTGAGCGGGCTGTCGCACAAGTTCCCGTGGACAGCGATCGAAGGGGGCTGGGAATCTACCGGGAAACCGCCAGTTCCTCGGCAGGAAGCTCGAACTCCTGCGGTTCCGCGTCCGCAGGTTCCACACGCACCCGGACCAGGTGGCGCCCGTTGATGCCGATAGCACCGCGGTCCTCGATAACCGTGGCCTTGACCTCGCGGGAGCCCAGGCGAAAGGTCACACGATCCCCTACCTGAACGCCGGTTCGCTTCGTGGCTACAGCGTGCCTCATCGATCAGAGTCTATCACCACGGCCAGGACCCGACCATGCGCTTCAAGTGGTCACGCAGCACGCCGTCGAACGACCGCGCGAGACCTTGGCATGCGGTTCGAAAGGCCTGTACGTCTGAAAGCCGCAGGGCCTTGCGGCCCCCGAGCTTGGCAGGATCGAAGTCCATATGCGCGATGGCGTTGCGCCAGTCGTTCAGCTCCTGGAGCCGTTCCTTGCGTCGGGTATTCCGCGGGCCTCGCGCTTCAACTTCACTCCAGAGCACGAGCCCGAGTCGCGCGAAATCCGAGCCCAGATTGCCGGGATTCGGATTTCCGTGATCCAGCTTCCGGTCCGCGGTCAGACGCGCTTGGAGCACGTTCTTCAGGGCCACTGGCGAAGCAGCGCTCACCAGGCAGTCCACAGCCTCGGAATGAAGGTCGCGGCAGTAGGCTTGGAACTGGGAAGACAGCAGCACGGCGTAAGCGTGGTTGATCTGCTGGGTCGCGTATCGCCGGCCGCGCGCGTGACCCCCCACAGCCTTGTGGGCTGCCTCGATCTCGTCGAGCTCCCTCGCCCGAACCGTCTGCCAAAGCCGTAGAGACTTCGAAGGCACGACGCAGCACACCGTAACACACCCAAGAACGCCCTGCGTTCGCCCCTCGCGGACGTCAGCTCGGTCGGGTAATCTGCGCCCGATGGTGGCGCAGGATCTGCGAGAGCACCTCGTCGGCGCGCTTCGGGCGGACCTCGTCGGGCCGTATGCCGAGGACGAGGTGCTGCGCCTTCCGCCGTCGCGCTGGTACCTGACGGGCTTCCTGGTGCCGCGCGCGGGGCGCGAGGTGGTCGAGGATCCCACGCAGGACGAAGAGCTGGCCGCCGGCAACGACGAGAACGAGGAGGAGACGTCCGGGGCGGAGCCGGAGCCCAAGCAGAAGAACCGCCTGCCGGCGTCGATGGGGCTGTCGGTGTTGCTGCCGCCGGGCCCGGCCACCGAGGCGGTCACGGTGACGCTCCGCTGGGCAGAGTACATGGCCGAGGAGCAGACGCGGGAGGACGGCCGGCGCGCGCGGCCGGTCTGGCGCCGCGTCGTGCGCGGACCGACATCCGTGTCGCTGCCGCTCGACCGGGCCAGGGTCGCCGCCGGCGTTGCGGTTCCCGGCGCACCGGGGATCGTGATCAAGGGCAAGCTGGAGGAGACCGACGCGCCGGGTCTGCCGCACGGCGCGCGCGCGCTGTCGGTCTTCGTCGTCAACGAGCGAGTCGCCGGCGAGAAGGGCCGGCAGGACGAGCAGTTCCTGTTCCAGGTCGAGCTGGAGCTGCGCTACGAGCGGGGCCTGCTGGCCCGTCCCAACCAGCGTGATGCGGATTCCACGGACTGGGACGAGCGCGTCGCGGACCTGCAGTTCCGCGATCGCATGGCGTACGCCGTGGGACACGGCGTCTCGGTCGTGGTGCCGGAAGGCGATCCGGTCGTGTCCGTGCGGACCACCTGGATCCCGCGCGCGGAGGTTCCGCGCGTGGTCACGTACGAGGGCGTGGCCGCCACCGTCGCGATGGAGGGTCTGGCGGATCTGGCGGATGGGGCGGCCGCGCGGCGCGCGCTGGTGCCGATCGTCGAAGCCTACGGCGCGTGGATCGAGGGACGGCGCCGGGAGCCACTTGCCGGCACGCGTGCCGAGACACGCGACCAGATGATGAGAGGCGCAGAGCGCGCCCGTGGCCGGATCGCGGCCGGCATCGAGCTCCTGGCGGCCGATGCGACCGTGCTGGAGGCCTTCCGCCTGGCCAACCGGGCCATGGCCATGCAGGCGCGCCGCCGAAGCCCGGCGCAGTACGAGGGCGGCAAGCGCCCGACGTGGCGCCTCTTCCAGATCGCCTTCGTCCTGCTCAACCTGCCCTCGGTCGCCGACGAGACGCACGGGGACCGCGACACTGTCGAGCTGATCTTCTTCCCGACCGGCGGCGGCAAGACCGAGGCCTACCTCGGCGTGGTGACCTTCACGCTGCTCCTGCGGCGGCTCCGCGGGCAGGAGCGTCCCGACCGCGGCCTGGGTGTGGCGGTGCTGTTGCGCTACACGCTGCGCCTGCTCACGCTCGACCAGCTCGGCCGCGCCGCGACGCTGATGTGCGCGCTCGAGATGATCCGCCGGGAGCAGCCCGGGCGGCTCGGCGACGTGCGCTTCGCGGTCGGGCTGTGGGTCGGCCGCGGCGCCACGGCCAATACGCTGTCGGAGGTGGCCGAGCGGATCACCGAGTACAAGGCCAGCTCGGCGAAGAACCCGCCCTCGCCGCTGCCGATCACCGATTGCCCCTGGTGCGGGACGCGCCTGGGCCCGGACAGCTTCGCGCTCCTGCCCAGCAAGAAGAAGCCGACCGAGGTCGTGGTGGGCTGCCTCGATCGGAGCTGCGACTTCGCGGCGGCCCGCCACGCCGAGGGCCTGCCGGTGCTCTTCGTCGACGAACAGATCTACCGCGAGCTGCCGGCGTTCGTCGTGGCCACGGTCGACAAGTTCGCGATGCTCCCGTGGCGCGGCGAGACGGGGATGCTATTCGGCCGCGCGCAGGCGCGCCGCGGCCGCTCGTTCTTCGGGCCGCTCGACGGCAAGGAGACCGGCACGGAGAAGCTCCCCGACGGGCTGCGCCCGCCGGAACTCATCATCCAGGACGAGTTGCACCTCATCTCGGGACCGCTGGGCACGATGGTGGGGCTCTACGAGACCGCGCTCGAGGCGCTGTGCATGCGCGAGGAAGGCGGAAAGCGCATCCGGCCGAAGATCCTGGCCTCGACGGCCACGGTGCGCCGGGCGGCCGACCAGATCCAGGCGCTGATGGGGCGCAAGGACACGCAGGTCTTCCCGCCTCCCGGCATCGACGAGTGGGAGAGCTTCTTCGCCAGGGTGGACGCGGACACGCCAGGGCGCGCCTACGTGGGCGTCGCGGCGCCGGGCCGCGCGCTCAAGGCCATCTTGCTCCGCAGCTACGTCGCGCTCCTGTGCGCGGCGGAGAAGCTCCATGCGGCGGGGCCCGAGGCGGCCGACGGCTACATGACGGTCGCCGGCTACTTCAACAGCCTCCGGGAGCTGGGCGGGATGAGGCGCCTCATCGAGGACGACGTCCGCGTCCGGTGCGCCCGCGCCGACGAACGGCGGCCGTCTTCCGCCCCGGCCCCGCACCGCTGGGCCGCCTCGCGCGCGCTGCAGAAGGAGCCGGTCGAGCTGACCAGCCGCGAGCACACCGGCCGCATCGCCGAGTCCAAGGCGCGCCTGGCGAGGCCGCACACCGACGAGAGCCACATCGACGTCCTGCTGGCCAGCAACATGATCTCGGTCGGCGTGGACATCGACCGCCTCGGCCTGATGGTGGTCGCCGGGCAGCCCAAGACGACCGCCGAGTACATCCAGTGCACGAGCCGCGTCGGACGCGATGTCCGCTGGCCGGGGCTGGTGGTCACCTGCTTCAACGTGCACAAGCCGCGCGACCGCTCGCACTACGAGCAGTTCGCCGCGTACCATGAGAGCTTCTACCGCTTCGTCGAGGTGACCAGCCTGACACCGTTCTCCGGCCCTGCGCTGGATCGCGGGATGGCCGGCGCGCTGATCGCCATGACGCGCCTTCTGGACACGGTCATGACGCCCGCGGAAGCCGCGATGGAGATCGAGCGCAACCGCTCCCTGGGCGAGGAAGCGATCCGCCGCCTGGCCGAGCGAGGAGGCCTGCAGCCCGGCGTGGATGGGGCGAGGCACGAGCAGGTGGTCACGGCGCTGGCGGCGCGCGGTCGGAACGTCCTGGACGCGTGGGTCTCGATCGTGACCGAGGCGCGCAAGGACGCCGGCCGGCGCAGCTACTCGCCCTACGACCGCGACCGCGCGGCGGGGAAGGCGCTGTTGCACACGCCGCTCGACGAGGACCGGCCACCGGAAGGCACCGACGAGGCCAAGTTCGCGGCACCGATCTCGATGCGGGACGTCGAGCCCAGCGCCCACCTCTGGCTGGAGCGCCGACATCTCGGGAGCAAGGGCTGATGGCCAGGTGGGGCAAGCACCACCTCGGACCGCAGCCCGACGGGCGCTCGCGGCTGAGCCAGGTGGTCACGACGTTCGGCCCCGGGGCGATGATTGACCTGGTGGATCACGCGGTGCTGGTCGGAGGTCTCGAGTTCTGGAGCTACGACCGCCAGCGCGGTGTCCCGGTCGTGCCCGAGCCGCGCCTGCGCGACGCCGTGGCGCGGCTGCGGCCTCTGGAGCGCGAGTTGTCGGTGGAGGCGGCGTTTCGCGAGCCGCCGATGGGCGACGACAAGGAGCCGAATCGGTTCTCTGGCATCCAGGTGCTGGAGTTTCCGCAGTGGTTCGTCTGCCAGCACGCCGATTGCCGGGCGCTGATGCGGTCGGGCCAGCTCGAGATCAAGAGCGGCCGCTACGTGCATGCTTGCACGCGGACCCGGCAGACCGAGTGCGTGCCGGTTCGCTTCGTGGCGGCGTGCCCGCGTGGGCACTTGGACGAGTTCCCCTGGGTGTGGTTCGCCCACCGCGATCGAGAGCGCTGCGCGGCGCCCAGCCTGCAGCTCATCGAAGGAGCGACCGGCGACTTTTCGGAGGTCCTCGTCCAGTGCGCGTGCGGCGCATCCGCGCCGCTCTCGGCGGCCCAGGTCGAGGAGGCCAACCCCGCGTGCAGCGGCCGGCGGCCGTGGCTGGGGCGCGATTCGGACGAGGACTGCGACCAGCGGCAGCGCATGCTCGTGCGGACGGCCAGCCACGGCTACTTCTCGCAGGTCATGAGCGCGCTGTCCGTACCGGAGCAGGGGCGCGAGATGGAAAACGCCGTGCGCACGCACTGGGACAACTTGAGACACGCGGACGCCGAGAGCCTGCCGTTCGCGCGCAGGCTCAACGACCGGCTGCGTGAGGCGCTTGCGCCGTTCGGCGATGGGGCCGTGCTGAAGGTCGTGGCGGCGCTGAGGGAGGGCAAGCCGATTCCGCGCGAGCCGATCCGGACGGCCGAGTACCGGCAGTTTCTGGAGCAGAAGCGGGAGCTCCCCGGCGAGCTGCCGACCCTCAAGGACTCGTTCTTCGCGCGCGAGGCGCAGCCCGAGGGCGGGCTGCCGCCGGGTGTCGCGCGGGTGGTGCTCGCGCACAAGCTCCGCGAGGTGCGCGTGCAGGTCGGGTTCACACGGCTGGGCCCGGCGGTGGCCGACCTCCAGGGCGAGTACGACCTGCAGGTGCGGACGGCGCTGCTGTCCCAGATCGCCGACTGGCTTCCGGCCAGCGAGATCCGCGGCGAGGGCGTGCTGATGCAGCTCGACGAGGCGGCGGTGCGGGAATGGGAACAGCGCCCGGCGGTGCTGGAGCGGGGCCGCGCGTTGCTGCAGGGCTACGATGAGTGGCTGAAGACGCTGCCCGGCGCGACCCTCGCGTTTCCCGGTGTGCGCTTCTACTTGCTGCACTCGCTCTCGCACCTCGTCCTCTCGGCGATCTCGCTGGAGTGCGGCTACGCCGCCAGCGCCTTGCGCGAGCGCATCTACTGCGCGCCGGCCGACGCGCCCACGCCCATGGCGGCGATCCTGCTCATGACCGGGACGCCGGGGTCGGAGGGAACGCTGGGCGGCCTCGTCGGTCAGGGGCGCCGGTTGCGTGCCCACCTGCGACGGGCCTGGGAGATGGGGAAGCTCTGCTCCAACGACCCGGTGTGCGGCACGCATTCGCCGGCGGGCGACCCGGCCGAGCGGTTCCTCGAGGGAGCCGCCTGCCACGGCTGCCTGTTCGTGGCCGAGTGCTCGTGCGAGCGGTTCAACCGGTATCTCGACCGCGCCCTGGTCGTGCCGACCCTCGGGCACCCGGCAGAGGCCGCGTTCTTCGCGGAGCGGCCGTGACCGCCGGCCTGACGTCGGTTTCGCTCCCAGACCTGTTGCACCTGCTCCGGCTGATCGCCAGCGGCCAGGCGAGTGCCCCCGTCGGCGCGGCCGCGCTGCAGGCGGCGGGGCTGGGACACGTGTGGGAGCAGGCGCCATGGCTCGCCGGTCTCGATCGCGCCGGCCTGGAAGCGCTGCTCCGCGCGGTCGTCGAGGAACGGACCACGCGCCCGGTCCCGCGACTCGATCTCGTGTGGACCGGCCCAGAGGCTTCCGTCAGCAGCGCCCGCGACACGGCCGTCGTCGTGCACGAGCTGTTCGCCAAGGCAACGCAGACCGTCATCGTGGGCGGCTACGTGTTCGACGGGGGTGCCGACATCTTCCGGCCGCTCTTCGAAGCGATGCGCGACCGCTGCGTGCAGGCGTCCGTATTCCTCCACGTCGAGGACGAGCCGGGAGCCTCGCCCGAAGCCGTCGCACGCGCGGCCGTCGAGAACTTCTTCGCGCGCAACTGGCCCTTCGGCCCGCCGCGGCCGACCGTCTACTACGACCCGCGCACGCTCGCGCCCCACTCGCGCGTGAGCCTGCACGCCAAGTGCGTCGCCGTCGACGACCGCTGGGCCCTGGTCACCTCGGCCAACTTCACCGACCGCGGCCAGACCCGCAACATCGAGGCCGGCGTGCTCGTCGAGGATCGCGCCTTCGCCACGGCCCTCGCCGCCCAGTGGCGTGGTCTCATCGACACCGGCCTTGTCCGCGCTCATTCAGCGGGTTGAGCGGTTGGCCGCCATACCCGGCGGCCAGACGCTCCCGGATATCCGCGTCCGACACAAGCTGGACGGCGGCGGCGCTTCGTGAATAATGCGATCTGCCGTGCTCAAGCGCGTTTCGCTGCTGCCGCCCGATCTCGGGCGCTGGGATCAGACCGAGGCGGACGGGCTCTGCGTGGCGTTCTTCTCCGACGAGCGGCCGCTGCGGGGAGCGTCGGGGCTGTGCGACTGGCGGCTGTGCGGCGCGATCTCGCGGGCGCTGCTCGGCGGCCGGATGTCGGGCGACGTGGGCGAGGTCACGCTCATGCCGGCCATGGGGCGGCTGACGTTTTCCAAGATCCTGCTGTTCGGCCTGGGCCCATCCGACGCCATGTCGGATGCCGTCTGCCGGTCGGTCTGCCGGCAGATGGCGGTCGCCACCGCCCGCATGGGCTGGCGGCGCGTCGCCATCGCGCCGCCCGGGCGCCTGCGCGACCTGGTCTCGGCGCACCGCGCGCTGGAAACGTTGCTCGAGGAGATGAACACCGAGGATGACCTGGAGCTCATCGTCATCGAGAGCATCGCCGGCCAGCGCGAGATGGCCGAGGTGCTGCGGCGCCTGCGGCCGGCCGAGTTCCTGCGCGACACCGCGCACGGCTAGTGTCCTGTCCCTAAAGTTCGTTGCATTAGATCGTGCGGTTCCCGGCGGTCGGGGGGAGGCTCGACGGAGCTTTGCTCCGTCGAGGGCGGACGGGAAGGTCCCCCCCTGATGTGGCTAGTGTCCCGCCCGAAATTCGGAAACGAATTTGGGGGACGGGATACTAGTGTCCCGTTACCAAATTACTATTAGCATGGGCGGCAGCGCGT
>Ga0247727_10017808_pt1 | contig 11259 bp, 7 predicted proteins | sample WisWelCaveWW1625_FD_202498 | JGI IMG/M metagenome (GOLD analysis project Ga0247727, IMG submission 202498) | Biofilm microbial communities from Wishing Well Cave, Virginia, United States - WW16-25 | ecosystem: Environmental > Aquatic > Deep subsurface > Groundwater > Cave microbial mat | place...
CGAACCGCTCAGGACCGAGAGGCCGGGGATGCCGCCGACGACAATCGAGACGCTGGCGATCGCCGTCTGCCCGGGGGTGTTCCAGGCGACGACGCCGGTGTTCGTGATCACCGTGCCGGTCGCGAGGCCCGGGTCGAGAACGGCCCTGAACACGAGCACCACGACCTCGCCCGGCCCGAGCGCTCCATAAGTCGCGGCGTAGTTGGCGGTGATCGTCGTGCCGGCGAAGCTGACGCCCGCCGCCGAGCCGTTCATCGCCCCGGAGCCGACCAGGTAGGCGAGCTGACCGGCGGGAAGGGTGTCGGTCAACACGACGTTGATCGCCGGCAGGGCGGCGATGTTCGTGACCATCACCAGGTATTCGAGCGTCGAGCCGGCGAGCGCCGGGCCGCCGCCGATCACGGTGACCTGCTTCGTGATCGCGAGCTGCTGGACCGCGCCCACCACGACGACCGTCGGCTGGGCGCCGTTCGAGGGGTTCCCGTCCCCGTCGGTCAGGAGGTTCGGCAGCTCGACGCTGTCCACCACCGCCTGGTTGGTGATCAGGGTGCCGGCCGGCGTGCCGAGGTTGACCAGCAGGTCGAACTGCAGCACGGCCGCCTCCCCGGGCGAGATCGTGCCGGTGCCCGGACTGGGCAGCGGCGGCGTCAAATTGGACGAGCTGATGTCGATGCCCGAGGCGAGCGGCGGCACGCCGAGGTCCGGCTGGCCGACCGGCAACCCGTTGAGCCGCGTGGAGTCCGCGACGTAGGTGGTGTTCGCCGGAACGGCGTCGGTCAGGATGACGCCCGTGGCGGCGATCGTCCCGGAGTTCTGGACGGTGATCGTGTAGCGCAGCGTGTCGCCCGGATCGACGATCCCCGGCGTTCCCAGGTCGATGGACAGCGCGACGTTCTTCGCGGGATACAGCAGCGGCAGGTTGCCGACGATGTCGCGCGTCGGGTCGTTGGCGATCGGCGTGTCGGGGTCGTCGGACGGCTGACTGAAGATACCGGAGGCCGGGGCGGTGACGAACCCCTGGTTCGAGATCACCGTGCCGTCCGGGATGGTTGGACTGATGACCACGTCGAAGGTGATGGTCGCGACGTTGGCCGGCGGGGCGGACGCGTCGGCGGGCATCGATCCCGGCGTCGGGTTGCCCGGTGGATGGATCAGCATGCCGTTCACGAGCGGCGACAGCCCGGCGGCGTCCCCGACCACGGCACCGTTCAGCGTCGTGCTGCCCGCGACGTAGGTGGTGTTCACCGGCGGCACTGCGTCGCGCAGCACCACGTTCACGGCGTCTTCGTTGCCGATGTTGACGACCGTGATCGTGTAGCGCAGCGTCTCGCCGGCGAGCAGGATGTTCGGGTCGCCGGTGAGGTCGGTCGAGATCTTCTGGATGCGGAAGGCGGGGGCCGAGACGATCGTCACCCGGGTCGGATCCTCGTCGCCCGCGACGAAGGGATCGGCCTGGCCGTTGACGGTCGGGTCGTCGCTCACGCCGAGGACCGTGCCGTCGGCCTGGCGGAACGTCGCCTGGTCGGCGACGATCGAGCCGTTGGCGAGCGCCGGCCTCAGCGTGATGTCGAACACGATCTGGATCTGGCTGGCCAGGGGCAGGCTCAGGTTGCGGATGTCGAGGACTCCGGTGCCGCTGGGGCCGCCCGTGCTGTTCGTGTTGCTGACGTCGGCGCCGGGCGGTACGGAGACGAGCGTCATGGTGCCGGCCGCGAATGCGGGCGGCGCGTTGAGCGCGTCCATCACGTCGTCGATGCGGAAATTGGCGAGCGGCTGATCGGTCGTCTGGAAGCGCAGCGTGTAGCGCAGCGTCTCGCCCGGAGCGGCCGTGGTCGCCGGATTCGCCCCGCTGGTCAGGTTCGCGACCGTCTTCTCGAAGAAGTAGCCGAAGAGATCGACCGTGACCGTGTGGGCGTCCTCGTGGTCCGCGACCCCGACCGTGCCGTTGGTCAGCGTCTTGTTGGTGACGACGCGGTCGGGATTGCTGGCGTCGCCGTTGAACCACTCGATGGCTCCCGCGACGTTGGTGAGGTTGATGCCGTCCTGGGTATTGGCGTCGAGCTGGGTCCGGTAGCGGATGATCAGCCGCTCCGTCGGCCCGATTCGCGCCTGGGCCGTCAGCATCGTGAGGTTGAGGCGACAGGGCCCGGGGTTCCAGTTGAGCGAGTAGTCGGTCCCCTGAATGAGCGGGCCCTTGCCCGGGACCGGTGTGACTCCGTCCGCCGCGAAGACCTGGGCGCTCAGGATCTGGGGCGCGATGTCGCACATTCCGCCGGTCGGGCCATTCGGCAAGAGGTCGCGGAGGAAGACGTCCCAGGCGTCGATGTTTCCGGTGTTCTGGACGTCGAGGGCGAAATCCCCCCACTGCCCCAGGTTCATCGTCGCCGGGCCCGTCTTGTCGAAGATGAGATCCGGCGCGGAGATCGTGAGCGGCGGCGAGATGCCGTTTTCTCCCGGCAGGGGCTCGTAGAACACGCCCTCGATGAGCCGCCCGAAGTCCCACCTCGCCGTGTTGATGAACTGCGTGCCCGGAGCGTTCGGCGGATTGTTGTTGTTCAGGACGACCGTGAGGGCGATGGCGAACTGCCGCCCGGCGTCCACGATCGGGATGTTGTCGAAGGTCAGGAACCCGCCGACGTTGGTGAAGGTGTGCGGCACCGCAGTGCCGTCGTCGAGCCAATTGATGGTGTGGCTCACGTAGGTGAGATCGACGCCGGTGGCGTTGAGGTCGTCCCAGACCGTGATGCTGTGCAGATCGTTCACGCTTCCCTGGTTGTTGATCACGGTGCCGGTGCCCGGGTCGTACAGGATCGGGATCGTCATCGTCCAGGTGAAAGGGACTCCGATGGTGACGAAGGGTGGGCCGGGCGGGTTCTGCTTGTCGATTTTCTCGACCGGGATCAGGAGCGCCAGGCAGTTGTTCTGGACCGTGGTGGACGAGCTGTTGACGAACCAGATCCGGTTCCCCTGGACAGCGAGGTTGCACGCCATGTTGCCGGTGTGCACGACGTTGTCGAAGATGAGCAACGTGCTCGTGGGGAGGTTTCCGAACCAGCTGATGTTGCTGGTCAGCGGGTTGGAGGCGGTGTAGTTCCGGATGGTGCAGGGCCCGTCGATGTTGATCTGGGAGGGCGGGACGGGGTAGTTGACGAAGCCGTCGACGATGCCGCCGGCGTCGCCGACGCAATCGATCGCCTGCGCGCGCGCCTCGGACGAGGCGCCGATCGCCACGGCGAAGAGCGACAGCAGCAGGAAGAGTGCGATCCTGCCGCGCGTCCCTGCGCCGTTGGAATTGCTGACCTTCATGGCCCCCCCGCTCCACTCACCGACCGACTACGTCGCTGCTCGGAGGGACCCGAGGCCATCCAGGCTGTGGACTGGATTCTGGCGGTCCCGCCGTCCTGAGGCCCTCCGGGCCCGTTAGACCGGTGACTTTGCGTCGCCATCTTTCGATGGCTTTGCCTTTGTCAAAATCGGGTCTGAATCAAATCCTCAGTTTCTGCAAATCCTCCTCGTGACCATGCCATGCACCTTCATCCGCCGGCTCATGTCGCCGGCAGGAAGTCGATCGGATACGAGATGGTCAGGGCCTTCACGTCTTCCTTCGAGCCGAAATTAATCGTCAGGACGATGGCCACGACCTGATCGGCGAGATCCGGCGCGTTCATGTCCGACGATTGCAGCCTGCACATCGACACGCTGCCATCCGGTTCGATCGTGAGGCGCAGCACCATCTGACCTTTCAAGGTGGGGTCCTTGCGCAGCTCCCGGTTGTAGAGCCGGTAGAACGAGGCCTTGTATCGGTCGAACACGATCTGGATCTCCTCGTCGGTTCGGGCAGGCCCCGGCCCGCCGCGCGCCAGCGGTCGGTCGCCTCCAGGAGCGATGGGGCTGGTCGCGCGGCCGACCCCCACGCCGAAGCCGCCGCCTCCCGGGCCGCCGCCTCCCCGGCCGCCTCCGCCGACACCGGGCAAAGAGCCGCCTCCGCCACCTCCCAGATTGCGTCGCAGCGAAGCGGGGTCGATGCCGCCGCTCGAGCCCGGCGAGTTGGTCGTCAGGGCGGAGGGGGCCGAGTTCTCGCCCCTGTCGACGGCGTTGCTGAGGCGCGCGTCGGCCCCGAGACGCGGCCCGGGCTTGTTCTTGGCCAGGCTGGCGAACTTGTCCCGGAAGGCCAGGATGCCGGCGTTCCCCACCTGCTGCTGCGGCGGCTGCGACTCCGGACCCGGCGGCAGGTCTGGCTTCCCCGGCGCTTCCGGCGCGGACGGTTGCGGGTTCTGCGAGACGACGGGCGCGGCGGGCCGCCCGGCCCGCTCCGGTCCTTTCGGGGCCGCGACCGGAGGAGCCGGGATCGGAATCTCGATCGGCCGCGGACGATGGAAGACCACGTCGAGCTGCTTGGGGGGCGCGACGCGGGTCATGGCCCCCGCCGGCACCAGCATCAGCAAGGTCAGCGCGAGAACATGGAGCGCGACGCTCGTCAGCATGCCGCGGGCGGTGGGGGCCACGGAGGCTCTGGTCATGCTCCTGCCGGAATCCACGGTTGTCTCCACGCCATCACCTCAATCGGCCGTGAGGAATTCGATCCGCACGTCGTCGACGCCCGACCTCGCGAGGTCGACGATGCGCAGGATCACTTCGTAGTTCATGCGGTCGTCGGCGGCCACGAACAGCACGTGCTGGTCAACGGGCCGGCCGCCAAGGTGCTCCGCCATGCGCGCGGGCAGATCGGCCACGGGGATCAGGCGATCGGCCAGGGCCACGTGACAGTCGGCGGGGAGCCCTCCCCCCGCCGGCCGCACGAGAACGGGGCAGGAGGTGGGGCCGATGCTCAGGACCAGCTGCGATTCCTCGGCCGGCGGAGGCCCGGGGGCGTCCGATGCTTTCGGCATGCCGACGTCGTAGCCCTCCAGGAGCAGGGGCACGACGACCATGAAGATGATCAGCAGCACGAGCACCACATCGACGAGTGGCGTGACGTTGATCTCGGACTGCAGCGAAGCGCCGTTGTCGAGCTGCATGGTGTCAGTCTCCCCCCGCGCCGGCCCGCCGGGCGATCAGTCCCACTCCGTGAAAGCCGGCCTGCTCGACCGCCAGCATGGCCTGCCGGATCTCGCGGAAATGGAGCCGGGAATCGCCGCGGATGACGACCTTGGGATCGGGCTCGTCCCCCACCGCGGCGCGCAGGCTCTCGGCGAACCGCTCGGATTCGACCGCCTGTTCGTCGATCCACAAGCCCCCGTCCCCGTCGATCGAGACCAGGATCCGGCTGCGCTCGTCCCCCTGCTCGCGCGGCTTCGTCGTCTCCGGCAGGGCGACATCCGGTCCCTTCCGCATCATCTGCGGTGCCATGACCATGAAGATGATCAGCAGCACCAGCACCACGTCGACGAGCGGCGTGATGTTGATGGCCGCCTGCATCCTGCCCGGTTCGCCCAGCTGCATCAGACCGCCCTCGCCATCTTGACGGACGACATCTTTGCGTCCCGGGCCTTGATCTCCGGCACCTTGAACAGGCAGTTCACGAGCTGGGACGAAGCCCGGTTGATCTCGACATGGAAGTTCTCGAGCTTGCCCGTGAACTGGTTGAAGGCAACGACGGCCGGGATCGCCACGAAGATGCCCAGGGCCGTCGCGACCAGGGCCTCGGCGATGCCGCCCGAGACCGCCGCCATCCCGCCCGTCCCCGTCGTCGCGATGCCCCGGAACGCGTTGATGATCCCGACCACGGTGCCGAAGAGGCCGATGAACGGCGCCGTGGAGCCGATCGTGGCGAGAAAGCCGAGCCCACGCTTCATCTGGATCAGCGTCTCGGCCTTGGAGTCCTCGAGCGCGCTCGTGACCAGCTCGAGCGAAGCCACCGGGTCGCCTCCGGCCTGGCGCACGCCGTCATATTCGAGGACGCCGGCCGAAACCACCTGCGCCACGTGGGAATGCGGGTACAGCCGCACGGCCTCGATCAGCTCCTGGAGCCCACCCCCGTGGAGGAACTTCCCGAGCACGGCCTTGAATTTCTGCGACTGGAGCGCGGCCGAGCGGAAGCGGCGATGCTTGTCCACGATCATCCCAACCGAGAAGATCGACAGAAGGGCGAGACAGACCATCACCGCGCCTCCGAAGAGGCCGACGTTTCCCAACAGCTCCGAGATGCTCATGGTTTCCTCCTGTGCGTGGTTGACATCAGCTCGTAGTAACTCAGGACCCGCATGAAGACCTCCTTGTCGATGGGCTTCCTGGAGTCGTCGAGCATTGTCGAGATGCCGAGCGACTTGCCGATCTCCGAGCTCTTCCAGGGGACGATGACCAGCGACTTGGGCGCTTCCTGGTTTCCGAGAATCGACATCCCCAGGTTCGAGTCCTGTTTCGCTTTGGCCTCCGCCTCGGCCGCGGCATCGGCGGCCTTCTTTCCGGGCGGGTCATCGGCCAGCGCGACACCGGTCGCCAGCAGCAGGACGGGCAACAAGATCCGGCTCATGGTTCCTCCTTGTGACTTCCGCGGTTGCGAAGATCAGCCATCCACTTGACGACCTCCGCGTCGTCGGGAACGAGTCGGTGATAGGCCTCGTAGTGCTGAAGCGCGCAGGCGCTGTCGCCGAGATACAGGTCGCAGAGGATGGCCAGGTTCCGGTGCGCGTAATGGAAATCGGGGAACTGCGCCAGGGCTGCCTCGTAACTGGCGCGCGCCTTCGCGACCTGCCCCTTGCGCCGCTGGACCAGGCCGAGCTCGTTGAAGGCGGCGGGGTGCCGGGGATTCAGCTCCAGGGCCTTGAGCTGGCTGGCCTCGGCGTGGTCCAGGTCGCCGGTGCGGGCGTACGCGATGCCGAGATCGATGTGCGCCGACGTGAGCGCGGGCGCCCGCTCGGTCACCTTGACCAGCAGAGGAATGGCCGCCTCCTCCCGCGACTCCTCCAGCAGGCGCACCGCCGCCTCGTAATCGTTCCGTTCCCCGGCGCCGACCTGCACGGGCTGCGTGATGGTGAACCCGCCGGCATCCCGGACGAATGTCGCCTCCGGCACGGCCGCCCCCATGGGAACCGGTTCCGTCAGCGCCGTGTTGCGCGGAGACGAAGCGCAGCCGAGGACGAGAGCCGGCGCGAGCGCAATCCGCAGGACGAGGCGTCGCATCAGTGTTCCTCCGCCGGCGCGTGTTGCGGCGCCTGGGCCGGCTCGCCTGGGGTCGTCGGGCCGGCGCCGCCCGGGGCCGGGCCGGGAATCTGCGACACGGGCGTGCGATACACATAGCCGTCGAGCGTCTTGACGGGACCGCCGCTGAGTTCCTGTTTTGCGTAGCGCCCCGGCACGAGCTCGGCGAGCCGGCCGAGGCTCTTCTCCGTCCACGCGTTGAAGACGCCGGCCCGCATCAACTCCAGATTCTTCTCGTGGAAGCCGATGGCCTTCTCTTCGAAGGGGAAGGCCTCGTCCTCGAGGGCCCGCTCGTACTCCGCCAGCTGCGCGGGCGGGAGGTCGGCCGGCCGCTCCGATTCCACAAGGGAGCGGCTGAAATCGGAGTAGGTCTCGGCGATGTAATAGGCGGCGGCGGCCGTGACGTCGGCGATTTCGTACGCCACCAGCCCGTCCATGGCGTCGACGGCGGCGTCCATGCGCTGCTTCTTCTCCTGCAGGCTGACCTCGAACGGCTGCCGCAGCTTCACCGCCGTGAACTCCCCGTAGGTCCGCTCCGCGAGGACCAGGGCGGAGCGTCCGGCGATCGTCCGCGTTCGGCCGGTCCTTTCCTCCCCGGCGTCCGCGTCGATGCGGACGATCTCCGCCAGCTGCCGCCGATAGAGCGCGTCGTCGTGCGCCACCTGGTGCATCTCGGCGATCTTGAAGCGGGTCTCGATGGCCGTTTCGACCGGCCGGGGGAATTCCGTCACGTAGCGTCCGTACACCTCCAGCGCGCGATCCCGGGCATTGGACTGCGCGTAGAGGTCTCCGGCGACGAGCAGCGACTCGGAGCGGAGAGCGGGATCCTCGGACTGCGACGCGAGTCGCTCGAATTCCCCGGCGGCGCGCGACAACTGGCCGCTCTGCCGGTAGGCGAAGGCGATCTGCCGGGTGGCCTCACCATGCAGTTTGTGCTCGGGGTAGGCGCTCCGGAACGCTTCGAGCACCTCCGCCGCCGCCGTCCAGTCCTGCAGGGACATCAGGGCGGCGCCCGCGTCGTACTCGGCCATGGGACGGATGTCGGAGGTCGGGGCGGCCGAGCGAATCCTCAGGAAGTTGTCGGCGGCGGCGCGATAGTCCTGCGCCTCCCTGGCCTGCTCGCCCTGCCTGTAGATGGAGGCGGCGAGGTTGTCGACGAGCGCGGCGCGCGACTCGTCGACGTCCGGCGTGGCCGCCAGCACCTGCGTGTACGCCTGTTCGGCCTGCGGGTACTGTCCGAGCTCGAACGAACCGTGCGCCACGACGATCCAGGCGGAGCGCCGGAGGGCCGTCTCCGCACCCGGATAGGTCTCGAGGACGCGCCCGGCGGTCGCGATGGCGGCGGGGTAGTCCTTCATCTCGTAGAGATCGTCGGCGGCCGCTCCCAGGATCGGCGCGGCGTGTTCGTGTTCCGGGAAGGCGTCGGCGAATTTCAGCGAGCTCGCCACCGTCTCGTGCTTGACGGCGTCCTGATGTGCCTCGCCCGCGATCTTCAGCTGCTCGCGGTAGGCGAAGACCGCGGCGTAGCCGGCGGCGGCCGACTGGGCGTGGGGCGGGTATCCGTAGGCCGTGCGCTCGTACTGCTTCGCCGCCTCGCCGAAATCCTTGTTCTCCAGGCGCAGGTCCGCGAGACGGTAATTGATCGAGGGGGAATCGGCGTCGGTCGGGAAGGACTCGAGATAGTCGCCGTACCAGCGGAGGGCTTCGCGGAAATGGGGGAGCTTCTCGTCCGCTTTCTGCGTGCCCTGATACTCGGCGTGATAGTGCGTGGCGAGGTCCTTGAGGTTCGCTTTGAGATAAGCCAGCACCTCCGGCGCCTCGTCGGGTTTGATGTGTTTCCAGTATTCGGCCTGCAGTTCGTACCTCGACGCGAACTCCCGCTTCGCCTCCAGCACGAGCCTGGGGAAGCCGCCCTGCGTGAAGGTCTCCACGACGCGCATGCTGAACTGCGGCGCGGCGCGGTGAAACGGATGGAGCTCGACGAACGCCTTGTACGTCTTCGCCGCGTCGTCGTATCGCAGCTTGGCCAGGAAGTGCTCGCCGAGATTCGCGTAGACCCGGTCTTCGTAGGGGCGATTCCCATGAGAGACGAAGTACTTCTGGACGGCCTCCGGGCCGCCGAGGTTGCTGAAGCTCAGGCTAATGACCCGGAAGGTGTCGGCGACGCGGCGTTCGTCCTCCTCCTCGTGCCTCTGATCGAAGTCGTAGCCGACCGACACCTTGAAGTCGATCAGCGCCATGTACTGTTGCAGCGCCTCCTCATAGAGATCCTGCTTGTAGAGCGCCCACCCGAGCTTGTAGAGGGCGAGCTCGTTGTAGGGCGAGCCGGCGCTCTGGCTGGTGATCGACGAGTAGGCGCTCTCGGCGGCACGGAACTGTCTGCGCGTGAAGAAGAACTCGCCCCGCCGGAACTGCACTTCGTCGTGGTGCTCCGACTGCGGATTCGCGCGGATCAGGTGATCCATGATCTCCATGGCCTTTTCCGTGCGGCCCAGCTCGTCGTAGGCCCGCGCCATCTGATAGAGGACCTGATCGCTGTTCTGATAACTGGGGTACTCCTTGAGCAGCCGTTCGTACAGGTCAATTGCCTCGAGCGGACCCTGGGGATCCGCCTCACCCGGCACGGCGGCCGGCGTCGTTGCGCCGGCGTCGCTGGCGGGCAGGTCCGTGCTTTCCGAAGTCGCGCGCCGCTCGAACTCCTGATCCGTTTCCCGCCGGTCGTCCCCGGAGGCCGGCAGGGAAGCGCCGGTCTGCGCGCCCGCGGGCCTCTCGGCGGCCAGCGGGAAGGCGGTGGGCCGCAGCATCCCCTGGCCCGCGCGTATGCCGAACTGCTTTTCGACCTGGAGATCTGCCAGACGTCGCATGGCCTCCGGCGTCATCTCCGTCTGAGGCGCCTCCTCAAGGAAGCGCCGGTAGCCGAGCATCGCCTGATCGAGACCCTGCTCGACCTTCACCTCCTGCAGGTCCGGGCGCACGTCGTGCAGCTCCGCCAGCGTCCCCTGACCGGGGCGCGAGGCGCAGCCGACGACGAGAGCCGGCGCGAGCACCAGCGGAAGGGAGAGGCGACGCATCAGGGTCCCTCCGCGCCGGACTGGGCGCGCGCGGCCCGATCGTAGCTATCGGCGACGGCGTAGCGCGCCTGGGTCTGCTGGGCCACCAGGCGGTCGCGGCGGGCATGGAGCTGGTCGATGGCGACGGTCTCGATCATCTGTCCCTGCCGGGCCATCACGCTGTTGACACGCTGCAGCGCATCGTCGACGCGCTCGCGGAGCCGATCGATCTGGTCGTCGCGGCCGGCATAGCTGTGCGTCGCCGCCTGCCTTGTCCTGACGAAGGCGTCGTACTGCCGGGTGAGGGCGTCGACATGGGCACTCAATTCGTTCAGGTGCGCATAGGCCGCGGTCAGCCGCTCGGGGTACCCGGTTTCCAGGCGCCACGTGAGCACGCCGCGCAGGCGGGCCGCGCGTTGCCGAAGCGCGAGGGATTCGGGACTGTCAGATGTGCCGAGCTGCTGTTCGATGAGTGCGATGCGCTCACCGGCGATCCGCTCGTCTGCGTTCGCCAGCAGGTCCGGCCGTGGCGCGGTCAACATCGCCTGCAGGCGCTCGCCAAGGTGTTTGCGCTGCTCGAGCCGCAGGCGCATCCGCGAATCCAGTTTCCGGAACTGCGCGTCGACCTCCGGCAGCAGCGGCTCGTAGTTCTGTCCGCGCAGTCGGATGATCTCGTCGAACGCATCCAGGCTGGTCTTCCAGGCCATGAGCTTCGCTCTGAGATCTTCGAGGTCGAGGTAGTTCTGCAGCGCGGTCTGGAAGTCGTGAGAGGCCATCAACTCCATCAGGTAGTAGGTTTCGGGCGTACCGGGCAGGCTGCGCAGGCGGATGACCCAGGTGTTGTCCTGCCGGCTCTCTTCGCGGATCAGCGCGTTGAGGAATCGCCCTTCCCTGATGCTGCCGATCGAAGCGTCCACCTTTTCGATCTGGCTGCTGAACAGCTCGAGCGCGCGCCCGTACGTGAGGGCGGCGCGGCCGTGCAGGTTCAGGCTGGCGTACGCATGCGGCAGGGCCAGCATGGCTTCCTGGACCGCGACGTCCGTCGGCTCGCGATCCGCCAGGATGTTCA
>Ga0247727_10017809_pt1 | contig 11259 bp, 11 predicted proteins | sample WisWelCaveWW1625_FD_202498 | JGI IMG/M metagenome (GOLD analysis project Ga0247727, IMG submission 202498) | Biofilm microbial communities from Wishing Well Cave, Virginia, United States - WW16-25 | ecosystem: Environmental > Aquatic > Deep subsurface > Groundwater > Cave microbial mat | place...
AGTTTCCGGCGGCGTAAGCGACGTTCTGATCGTACGGTTCGATGGCGGGGTCCTCTTGCTCGACGATTCTGCGGCCGCGCTCGTGAAACAGCTTTTCGACTTCGACCAGGTGGGCCAGCACTTCGCTGATGGACCAGCGCTCGGGCGCGGGCTTCCAGTGCATTTGCTCGCGGGTGGCGGCGACGAGGATTTTCTCGATGATGATGGGGGTCTGCTCGAGTACGGCAAGCTCGGGATGGGCCTGGGCTTCCGGTCGTGGACTCATTCGTCTGTCTCCGCTACAAGAGCATACTTTTATATCACACCCGTTGGATGGACGACCGGCGTAGCGAAGACAGTCGCGATGGAAAGAGAAATTGGAAAATGGAAAATGAGCACACCTTGGTTGGGGTAACCGCTCGTTCTCTTTTCCCTTTTCCCTTTTCCGCTTTCCGTGGTACAGGTAGCCTTATGGGCAGAGTTCTCGCACTGGTGGACGACTTGCTGTTCATCTCTAAAATCACCGAGACGGCGCGGCACGTGGGCGTGGAGGTGAAGACGGTGGGCACGGGGGCGGCGCTAGTGGCCGAGGCGCAGTCGGCGGCGCCCGCGCTGGTGATTGCGGATCTGAACGCGCGCGGCGGGGCCATCGAAGCCATCGGCGCACTGCGCGCGGTGGGTTGCACGGCGCCGGTGGTGGGTTTTCTTTCGCATGTGCAGGTGGAACTGGCGGAGCGGGCGCAGGCGGCGGGGTGCGACCAGGTGCTGCCGCGGTCGAAATTCACGCAGCAGTTGGCGGCCATCCTCGCGCAAGCAAAGTCCTGAAGCGACAGCGCAACGAATACGGGTATAATGCCGCGTTTGACGCTCGAATGATGGCGTGCTGGCGGTAACTGCGACTTTTACGGAGACTCCATGGCACACGCAAGAGTTTTGGCAGACAGGCTGATCCCCGGTGAAGGGCTGGCCTGGGACGCGGCACGCGTGGCGGCGGCCAACCTGCTGATGGTGGCGTGCGCGTACGTCGCCATCCCGCTGTCGTGGACGGCGGTGCCGTTTACCATGCAGACGTTCGGGCTGGCGTTCATCGCGGTGATGCTGGGCGCAAAGCGGTCGGCCCTGGTGATGACGTTGTATCTGGTGGAAGGCGCGATGGGCTTGCCGGTGTTCCAGCCGTTCGGCGCGCCGGGGCCGCTGCGGCTGATGGGGCCGACGGCGGGCTATCTGTGGGCGTATCCCGCAGCGGCGTATGTGACCGGCTGGCTGGTGGAGTGCTGCGCGGGCCGGTCGCTGTGGCGGCTGGGGGGTGCGCTGGCGGCCGGGCAGATGATTGTGTTTGCGGGCGGCGTGGCATGGCTGGCGCTGGGAATTGGGCTGACATGGGCGGCAGCCTTCTGGGGAGGCGTGGCGCCATTCGTGCTCGGTGATGTGGTGAAGATGGCGCTGGTGATGGTTGCGGTGCGCGGCGTGGAATTGGCGAAACAGCGAGTTTGAAGGTGTGAAGGTTGCAAGGTCAGAAGGTTCTGCCGGCCCGGCAGAGGCATAGGGTTTTTGCCTGACTCCCCGAAGAAACCTCGATTGGTGAAACCGTAGGGCTTCCGCTAACATCCTTGGATAGGGCTGCGTCCTTTCTCATGCAGATGAACAGGGCCAGGATTCGAAGAGGACTGCTGTCGGCCGCAGGGCTGTCGCTGTTACTGCTGGCGGCAGGAGCCGCGGCGCAGGCGCCGGAAGCCGGGCGTGGCAGCAACATCCGGGAACGCAAGCCCGTGGTAGGGCCGGTATTTCGATTCCAAAGCGGCTTCTGGCTGAACCTGCACCACTTTCTGTATCAGCAAGCGCGGTTGCGCAGTGAACGGCCGGTGACGCGGACAGGAACCGGAGCTGCGCCCAAAGGCTCGGCAAGTCTTCCGAAAGATTCCACGCTGGCCGCCGCTACCGATGCGCTGACGCCGGAAGAACTCCGTGCGTGGAACCAAGCGCTGGATTATTACGCGGCGACGCTGGCGCGGCGCGATCTGCTGTTCGACAACACGATGGTGCTGATGAAGAACCGCCTGGCGGAGATGGGGGCAGCGCCGGACTTGAGCACCTCCGGCCTACGCAAGGGAGTGGTGGAAGCGATGGAGGCCGCGGCGCCGGTTTACCGCGTGCACTGGTGGGCGCAACACGACCGCGCCAACCGGGAGTGGGTCGCCAAGCTGGAACCGCTGCTCGAGAAGCTGGGTACGCGGCTGGCGCAGGAACTTTCCAGCGTGTATCAGGCGGACTGGCCGGAAGGGCCGGTGGTGGTGGATGTGTCGGTGTATGCCGGGCGAGTGGCGGGCTACACGTCGCTCGACCCGGTGCACGTGACCATTGCGAGCGTGGACCCACGTAATCAGGAGGAGGCAGCGCTGGAGATTCTTTTCCACGAGGCGTCGCACGGGCTGGCGCGGGCGGTGGCGGAGGGAATCGCCCGCGAGTGCCGGTTGCGCAACAAGCCGATTCCGCGCGACCTGTGGCACGCGGTGCTGTTCTACACCACGGGCGAGGTGGTGCGGCGCACCCTGAGCGCGCAGCGCGACACGGAGTACATGCCATATGCCTACCGGCACGGCCTGTATGACCGCGGCTGGCAGAACTTCCAGTCGCTGCTGGAGCGGCATTGGCAGCTCTATCTCGATGGGAAGATAGATTTTGACCATGCCATCGCGCGCATGGCCAACGCGCTGTGAGTGAGTCTGCCGGTCAAATGAAAATTCTGCTGCGCTTCATCATCCAGCACCTTTCATCCCTCCCGAAAACGGAGAGAAAGACCCGGTTGGCGGCTGCGAAGAATGCTTTTTCCAGGATTTCTGCCAAGAGTGGCAAGCCAAGACATCCCTAGCCTCCATCAGGGGCGGACAGACCTGGAGGTTGTCCTACTACGGCTGAAATTGGAACGGGGCGGGGTTTGTGGTATGTTTTGCTCTCCGGGTTAGCCCAACCCGGCTACTTCCTCGGTCGCCGGGCGTCCCCTTCGCCCTGACCCGCACTCGGACCCCTGGGAAATCGGCGGGGAGAGGTATCCCCGCAGGGCGCGGGAACTGTGTTCGAATCGCCGGGCTTGAGAGTCGTCCCTTGACCAGTATGGCCACCAAACAAGCTTCCACCAAGACGGTTGAAATCCGCGTGGCGCACTCACCGGATTCCGACGACGCCTTCATGTTCTACGCGCTGGCGACGAACAAAGTGCGCGTGCCGGGGATGAGCTTCCGCCACGTGCTGTGCGACATCGAAACGCTGAACCAGGCGGCGCGCAGCGAGGTGTATGACGTCACTGCGTTGAGCTTCCACGCCTACGCTTTTGTGAAGGACAAGTACGTGCTGCTGGAATGCGGCGCGAGCTTCGGCGAGGGGTATGGGCCGATCGTGGTGGCTTCTCATGCCCTGAAGCCCTCGCAGCTCAAGGGGCGACGCGTGGGCATTCCCGGGCTGCTGACGACGGCGTACCTAGCGATGAAACTGTACGAGCCGGAGTTCGAGCCGGTGCCGATGGCTTTTGACAAGATCCTCGACGCGGTGAAGCAAGGCATCGTGGACGCCGGCTTGCTGATCCACGAGGGGCAGTTGCTGTACTCGCAGATGGGCTTTCACAAGGTGGTGGACCTGGGCCAGTGGTGGCTGGAGCAAACCGGCCTGCCGCTGCCGCTGGGCGGCAATGGCGTGCGCAAAACGCTGGGCGTGGAAACAGGGCGCAAGATCGCGCGCGCCATCCGCAGCAGTGTGAAACACGCTCTCGACCATCGCGAAGAAGCGCTGAACTATGCCCTGCAGTTCGCGCGCGACATGGATCCTGACCTCGCTGACAAGTTTGTGGGCATGTACGTGAACAAGTGGACGCTCGGTTACGGTGAGCGCGGGCGGCAGGCCATCCGCGAGTTGCTCAGCCGAGGCGCGGCCGCCGGGCTGATGCCGCAGGTTGGAGAGATCGAGTTCCTCGACGAAGATTCCCCGTGAAACTTGTGCTGGCCAACAATGGGAGCTACCCGCGCTCGGGCGAGACGCCGGAGTTGCAGGTGCTCCAGCGCACCGTGCAGGCTTTGGGGCGGCACGAAAGAACCGCAGCGGACCTGGCCGATGCGCAGAAGGAAATGACGCGCTGCGCCATCGCCGAGCAGGCGCAGGCCGGGATCGAAGTGCTCACCGATGGGATGATCCGCTGGCCGGACCCGGTTTCGCACGTGGCCGGCCTGTTTCGCGGCGTGAACCTGGGTGACCCGGCGCCGTATTTCAGCACCGGCGCCACTTATCGCCAGCCCATTTTGATTTCCTGCCCGGCAAGAAATCCCGAAGTCCCCAGCGAGTTGGTGAACGAGTTCCAATTCGCGCGTAACGCGCTGGGCCGGTTGCCCACCGCGCGCGAGCGGGCCGGCAAGCTTTCCATCAAGCCGGTGCTGATGGGGCCGTACACCTTGGCGCGGCTTTCGCAATCGAACGATCCGGCGTTTGCAGCAGTGGAAGCGCGCGCGCGCGCTTTCGCCGACGCGCTGGGCGGAGAAGTGCGCGCGCTGATTGATGCCGGGGCAGTTCTCATTCAGGTGGATGAACCGGCCATTACGCATTTCCCGGGAGACTACAGCACGCTGGCTGCGGCGCTACGCCCGCTGGTGGAAGCTCGCGATCAGGCGCACAAAGCCGGACGGGAAGCGCGGTTGGCGTTGTGCGTAAACCTCGGCGACGCGGAGCCCCTGTACGAAAAACTGATCCAGTTGCCGGTGGACGCGCTACTGCTGGACTTTGCGGCGAGCGCGCGGCTGGCGGACCGGGTGGCCTCGGAGGGGTCGCCGGTGGCGCTGGGTCTGGGTGTGGTGGACGGGCGTAACGCCGAGTTGGAAGATGCCGCCACGGTGGCGCGGCAAGTGGAGCGGATGCTCGCCCGGCTGAACGGCGCGCAGACGTTCCTTGGGCCTTCCTGCGGGTTGGAGACCCTGCCGCGCGATCGCGCGTACGCCAAGCTCGAATTGCTGGGCAAAGTGCGGGCCGGGTTAGGGGCCTAAGAACGTTCTACGTGATGGTTGTCTTGACGGGTTTCGGCTAATCCTTTACAGTCAATGCTTTGCCGCACTCCGGATCTCCTTTGCCGTAGCACCGGCACTGCCCAGGCGTCTCCGGCCCGGCTGGTAATGCCATGAAACGCATCCTTTCCACCTACTTATTTGTCCACCAGAAGCTCACCAGCGGGCGGCTAGGCGACATTGCCGAGGCCGGCTTTCAGGGCGTGGAAATTTTCTGCGACCGGATGCACTTCGATTATCAGGACGCGCAGTGGGTGCGCCATATTGCGGCCTGGTTTGGCGACCACGAGCTGCACCTGCACGCTCTGCACGCGCCTACCAGCCGCGACACGAGCGCTACCCGGCAGGGTGGCACGCCAATTTCGATTGCCGACCCAGAGCGAGTGCGGCGGCTGGATGCGGTGGACGAGGTCAAGCGGGCGCTGGAAGTGGCCGAGCACATCCCGTGCAAGTTCCTGGTGCAGCACTTGGGGGCTTCCCGGGAAGCGGCCGACCCGCGGCTGTACGATGCGGCGTTCAATTCGCTGGAGCATCTCACCGTGTTTGCCCGGCAGCGGGGCGTGACCATCGCGCTGGAGAACACGCCCGGCGGGCTGGGCTCGCCCGGAATGCTGCGGCAGTTTATTGCGGACACGCACATGGGCAGCCTGCGGCTGTGCTTCGACGTGGGACACGCGCACATGGAGGACGGAGTCGAACGCGGGTTCGAGAAGATGCGCGACCTGGTGGTGACCGCACACCTCCACGACAACCACGGCGAGAAGGACGATCACCTGCTGCCTTACGAAGGCAGCATTGACTGGAGCGCGGCCCTGGCGGAGATGGCGGTGGCGCCGTCGGCGCCGGAAGGGTTGCCGCTGGTGCTGGAGCTGAAGGAAACGCCCGGCCAGGTTATCGCGCTGGCCGATGCGCTGGCCGTTTACGACAAGCTGGAGAAAACACGCCCTGCTTTGAATGCTCAGTAGCGGAATGCATCCATGCCGATTGTGACGATTGAACAGGCGGGGCAGTACGATGGGCAGGAAGTAACCATCCGCGGGTGGCTGTACAACCTGCGCGAGGCGGGTAAGCTGCTCTTCCCGATTTTTCGCGACGGCACGGGTGTGATGCAGGGCGTGGTAGCGGCAAAAGACAATGCGGCGGCGTTTGCAGCGTTGAAGGGACTGCCGCAGGAATCCAGCGTGACCGTCACCGGCAAGGTGCACGCGGACCAGCGGGCGCCGGGCGGCTTCGAGTTGCAGATCAGCGCGCTGGAGGTGGTGCACCGCGTCCGTGACGACGATCCTTACCCCATTCAGCTCAAAGAGCATGGCGTGGATTTCCTGCTTGAGCGGCGGCACTTGTGGATGCGTACTCCCCGGCAGGCGGCCATTCTGCGCATCCGCGCGGAAGCGATCCGCGCGGCGCGCGAATACATGGATGGGCAGGGTTACACGCTCACCGATGCGCCCATCTTCACGCCAGCGGCCTGCGAAGGCACCACGACGCTGTTTGGCGTGGAGTATTTCGACGAAGGCACCGCGTACCTGACGCAGTCGGGCCAGCTCTACGTGGAAGCGACAGCCATGGCGCTGGGTAAAGTGTATTGCTTCGGGCCGACGTTCCGCGCGGAGAAATCGAAGACGCGACGTCACCTCACCGAGTTCTGGATGCTGGAGCCGGAAGCGGCGTTCGCGCACCTCGACGACATGATGGCGCTTGGCGAAGGCCTGGTGAGCCACATGGTGCAATCGGCGGTGAAGAACCGGTGGCGAGAATTGGAGACGCTGAAGCGGGACGTCAAAAAGCTGGAGTCGGTGAAGCCGCCCTTCCCGCGCATCAGCTACGACGAGGCCATCGAAATCCTGAAAAAGCACGGCAAACCGGCGCGGTGGGGCGATGATTTTGGCGGCGATGAAGAGACAGCGCTGTCGAGCGAATTCGACCGGCCGGTGATGGTGCACCGCTACCCGGCGGCAATCAAGGCGTTCTATATGGAGCCGGACCCGAAGCGGCCCGAATTGGCGCTGGGCTTCGACATGCTGGCTTCGGAAGGCTACGGCGAGATCATAGGCGGCGGGGAGCGCGTGTCGAGCTACGACCTGCTGCTGGAGCGGCTGCGCGAACACGGCCTGCCGGAAGAGGCGTTCCAGTGGTACCTGGATCTGCGGCGGTATGGCAGCGTGCCGCACGCGGGATTCGGCCTGGGCCTCGAGCGCACGGTCGCGTGGATTTGCGGAACTGAGCACATTCGCGAGGTGATTCCCTTCCCTCGGATGATTCACAGGATTTATCCTTGAAGCTTAGAAGCGGCGAGGAACGTGGGCAGCGCCTGCAAGGCTTGCCCCGAGCGATGCTGTCATCCCCAGCGAAGCGAGGATTTACTCTTTGTTAGAAATACGCCTCACCAGGAGAGTCGGCCTGATTTCTGAGTTCTGATTTCTGAGTTCTTATGCCGCAGAAGGTACGCATTATCGGCGTCCCGATGGACCTCGGCCAGAGCCGCCGGGGCGTAGACATGGGTCCGTCGGCGCTGCGCGTGGCGGGATTGCAGTCGCGCATCAAGCAACTGGGGCACACGGTGGAAGACATCGGGAACCTGGTGGTGAAGCAACCGGAAGAGCAACACTACGGGGAAAAGCGCGCCAAGTACCTCAACGAGATTGCGGAGACCTGCAAGGGCCTGGCGGAGATGTGCGAGAAAGCCATATTGGAGGGCTTTCTCCCGCTGGTGCTGGGGGGAGACCATTCCATCGCCATCGGCAGCGCCGCGGGAGTCTCGCAGCACTTTCGCAAGCGGGAAAAGCGTGTGGGCTGCCTGTGGCTCGATGCCCATGGCGACATGAACACCCCCGATTCGTCCCCGTCGGGGAACGTGCATGGGATGCCGCTGGCGAGCCTGATCGGCCACGGTGCGCCGGAACTGGCCGAACTGCTGGGTTTCAAGCCGGTCATCGAGCCGCGCAATGTATGCGTAGTGGGAGCGCGAGACCTCGACTCCAAGGAACGCAAGATCATCAAGCAGTCGGGCATCCACGTCTTCACCATGCGCGATATTGACGAGCGCGGGATGCGCGAAGTGATGGTGGAAGCCCTGCGCTTTGCCACCGATGATACGGATGGCATCCACGTGAGTCTGGATCTTGATTTCGTGGACCCGGAGGACGCCCCCGGCGTGGGCACGCCGGTGCGCGGCGGCGTCACTTACCGCGAAGCGCACCTGGCCCTGGAGATGATTTGCGACAGCGAAGCCATGGTGTCGCTGGATGTGGTGGAGATTAATCCGGTGATTGACCTGCATAACAAGACGGCGCAACTGGGCCTCGAGCTGATCCTCTCCGGGCTGGGCAACAAGATCCTCTAATGGCAACCACCGAGAGAAAACGGCTGCGCGTGGGCGTGCTGTTCGGAGGGCGCTCGGGCGAGCACGAAGTGTCGCTGGTGTCGGCGGCATCGGTGATTCGCGCGCTCGACCCGCAGAAGTACGAAGTCACGCCCATCGGCATCAGCAAGGACGGGCGGTGGCTGGTGGGCGCGGGCGCGCAGAAGATACTGCGCGACGTGCTGCGCGGCGGCCAGCGCGTGGTGTTGCCGGCAGACCCGACAGCGGCGGCGCTGGTGCCGCTGGGCGAAGGGCCGCGCGGCGCGGGCATCCGGGTGGACGTGGTGTTCCCCGTCCTTCATGGAACCTACGGAGAAGACGGCACGGTGCAGGGCCTGTTGGACCTGGCGGGACTGCCTTACGTGGGCGCGGGGGTGCTCGGGTCGGCGGTGGGCATGGACAAGGAAGTGCAAAAGCGGTTGTGTGTGCAGGCGCGGCTGCCGGTGGCCGACTACCTCTGCGTGCGCCGCCTGGATTGGGAGCAGCAGCGGGACAAAACCCTGAAGGCGATCCAAAAGAAATTTCGCTTCCCGGTGTTTGTCAAGCCGGCCACGCTGGGCTCGTCGGTGGGCATGACCAAAGCGCACAACCGGCGCGAACTGCCCGCCGCGCTGGACCTGGCCGCCGAATTTGCGCAGAAGATTCTGGTCGAGCGCGCGGTGAATGGGCGCGAGATTGAAGTGTCGGTGCTGGGAAATGAGAACCCGGCTGCATCGGTGCCGGGGGAAATCGTGCCGCACCGCGAATTCTACGACTATGCGGCGAAGTACCTCGAAGAGGGGACGCGGCTGGAGATTCCCGCCAAGCTGAAGAAGGACGAAGTGCGCAAGCTACAGCAGCTCGCCATCCGCGTTTTCCAAGTGACCGAGTGCAGTGGCATGGCGAGGGTGGACTTTTTCCTCGAGCGGCGCACCGGCAAGGTCTACGTCAACGAGATCAACACCATCCCCGGCTTCACCTCGATCAGCATGTATCCGAAACTGTGGGAAGCCAGCGGTCTTTCCTACCGCGACCTGATTGACCGGTTGATTCAGTTGGCGATGGCCGCGCACGCGGAGAAGGCGCGCACAAAGTATTCGATTGAGCTGCCGGCGGGCGCCGGGGGGGCACTGGAGGGGTAATGGGGCTGCTGGATTCCAGCGCGGAAGAGCCAAAGTCGAAAGCTATGCGCCTGGCCATTACCGGCATGCTGCTGGTGATCCTGGCGAGCTTCGCAGCCTGGTACCTGCTGCGATTTCAGACCGAGAAGGAAACGGCCAGCCGTTTCTTCCAGGCACTGACCGCGGGCGACACGCGGCGGGCCTACGAGCTGTGGCAGCCGAACCCGAGCTACACCTACGAGCTGTTTCTTTCTGATTGGGGGCCGGAAGGCGAGTTTGGTCCGGTGCGCAGTTTTCGCATCGTAGCGGCGGCGCGGCCGAAGAACGCTTCCGGCGTGGTGGTGGTCGTCGAGGTCTCGGCGAAAGCGCCGTTCGACGGCAGCGAACCCGGAGTAAAAGAAATCAATATCTGGGTGGAACGGAAGGATCAATCGCTGGGCTTCGCGCCGTAGCACAGGCATCATGGGTGTCCGCGATCGGACTTCAGGCATCGGACTTCTTCTTTCCTCCTACCCACATCATGATGGTCCACGGGTCGGCCACATCCAGGACTTGCAGGCCAAGCGCAACACATTCCCGCCGTGCTTCGGGCAGCGGGATCGAAATGCCCTGCCAGGTGTCGAGATGGCGTACGCGGAGAAACGGGACGCGGCTCCATCCGCGCCGCAGCAGCCGCGGGTTAAGCGAATAGCCCGCCTCCAGCAACAGCGAAGCACACTGCGCCGTCCACAAGCCCTTCATGTGCAATCGGAACAACCCGCCCGGGCGGAGCACGCGTGCTGCTTCGCGAAAATAATTGAGGATGGCCGCGTGGTCCGGCACGTGCTGAAACACCGCGAAGGAAAATATGAAGTCCACGCTGGCGTCCGCGATTCCGTCCAGCCCGCTGCCAGAAACGGCGCGAAAGGCGGCCCGCGGCAAGTGAAATGCCTGAGCCTTGGCAATCATCTCGGGTGAAACATCTACTCCGGTGTACTGCGCAAACTCGTCCACGAAGCAACGCGCCAGCCGTCCAATGCCGCAGCCGATTTCCAGCACGTGCTTGGCCCGCGGATCGAAGTTCATCTTCTGAAGAAACGGCGAAACGTATCTTGCGTAATCGGCGCGGCCGGAGGCGAAGAATGCTTCTTCTTCGTTGGGCACGTCGGGCCAGTTGATGTAAGCGCGGGCATTCTCGCGGGCGCGCGCGTCCCAGTCGCGGCGCATGCGTTCGAGCCAGCGGAGCGGTTTTTGTGAGGAGTCGGGCATTTAGGTTCCGTGCGACGCAAGGCCGGGGCCGGAAACGCGCGGGATGCTAACGCAAGTCGTCGAGAGCCGCAAGAAGCTCCGCGGGCGATACGGTGGCGGTGCCGAGCTTTCCCACTACGACCCCGGCGGCGGCGTTGCCGAGCACGGCGCCTTCGCGGAAGCTGGCGCCAGCGGCCACCGCCAAAGCGAGCGTGGCCAGCACGGTGTCGCCCGCGCCGGTGACGTCGAAGACTTCGCGGCCGGTGGCGCGGCGGCTGATGCCGGCGACATAGCGCACGTCGTGGCTGGTGGCCGCCGCGTGGAATCCCTGCGCTACGCCCTGTTCGAAAACGCTCAGTCCGCGGTCGCCGCGGGTGATCAGCACGGCAGGACTGGCGAAATGCGTGAGCAAGGCCCGGCCAGATTCTTCGACAGAAGCATCGTCGTCGAGTAGCCGCGTAGTAAGGAAGCTCGCCTCGCTGCGATTGAGCACGATGGCGGTGGCGCCGGGATAGGTGGGCAAGCGCGACCACTTGGGCTTGACGAACGCCGG
>Ga0247727_10017810_pt1 | contig 11258 bp, 10 predicted proteins | sample WisWelCaveWW1625_FD_202498 | JGI IMG/M metagenome (GOLD analysis project Ga0247727, IMG submission 202498) | Biofilm microbial communities from Wishing Well Cave, Virginia, United States - WW16-25 | ecosystem: Environmental > Aquatic > Deep subsurface > Groundwater > Cave microbial mat | place...
CAACTTTGGGCGAAGAAACCATCCGAAAAGGCACGCGGGCCATCCTTATCGCCATGGTCATCGTGCCGGTGTTCATGCTGTGCTATTACGTGTTTTCAGGACTGGTGGCCAACATCGCCTTGCTGCTGAACCTCATCCTGATTCTGGGATTCATGGGGTTTTCTCAATCCACATTCACCCTGCCCGGTTTGGCCGGTCTGGCACTGACGATCGGCATGGCCGTGGACGCGAACGTGCTGATCTTCGAACGCATTCGCGAGGAACGCGAACGCGGCAGTTCGTTGCGCCAGTCGATTCGCAATGGGTTTGACCGCGCGTGGTTGGCAATTTTCGATTCCAACCTGACCACCATCATCACCGGCGCAATTCTGTACTGGCTTGGGACCGACCAGGTAAAGGGTTACGCCCTGACTTTGATAATCGGCCTGGCATCCAACTTGTTTACCGCTGTTTTTGTGAGCCGGACTATTTTCGAGATTTGGGAACGTAATGGATGGATCAAGGAACTGAGAATGTTCCATTTGATTAAGACGCCGACCTTTGATTACGTGACGCCGCGGTACTATTTCATTACCGGTTCGGCCGTGGTGATTGGCGTTGGTTTGATCGTGGTCGTGGCGCGCGGCACCAATCTGCTCGATATCGATTTCACCGGTGGCACTGCCATCTCGGTGGAACTCACCGACACCACGAAGGGGCCGGACTATGTTCGCGACGAGGCTGAACTCGCCGGCCTGCCGGACGTGAAAGTCGAACGCCTGATACCCGAAGGCGCAACCAAAGACGAGAGCATGTTTCTCGTCCGGACCACCATGCAGGATCAAGACCAGGTCAGAAAGCTAATCACGCAACATTTCCACGGCAAGCTGCAAAAGCTGGCCACCGTTAGGATCACCGACGACGGATGGAACGTGGAGCCGATCGAGGAGCCGAAACCCGATGCAGCGGAAGAGGTAGACAAGGAAAAAACGGCTGAGACCCAGCCCCAGGACAAGCCCGCCGTTCCGTTTGCCGGCGGCCATCGCGTGAAAATCAAGCTGAATCGCCCGGTCGGCCGCGATGCGGTCGCCGCGAAAATCGATCAGGCCATTCGCGCGGAAGGTGTGAGCGATCCGAGTTTGCACTACAGCCTGCGCGTGGGTGAACTGGAGAAACTGACTGCACAGAACTTCATCCTGGAGACTTCGCGCGATGTCGAGTCACTGAAACCGAAGCTAGCCGCAAGCCTGGAGTCCGACCCGATTTACCAACGAGAGAACAACTTCAAATCGCAGGTGGCGGGCGAAACGCGAACCAAGGCGATCATGGCCATGGTGCTGAGCTGGGTGGCCATGGTGTTTTATCTTTGGTTCCGATTCAAAAACGTGAGCTACGGTTTTGCCGCCGTCGTCGCACTCGTACACGACGTGCTCGTGGCTCTCGGATTTGTCGCGTTGGGCGGCTGGATCGGCGGCGCCGTTCCCGGACTGGCTTCGCTCTTGCTCATTGATGATTTCAAAATCGACCTCACCGTCGTGACTGCCTTTATGACGATCATCGGTTATTCCGTGAACGACACGATCGTAATCTTCGATCGTATCCGTGAAATCAAAGGCAAGTCGCCGCACGTTTCGCCCGACATGATCAATCAAAGCGTGAACCAGTGCATGAGCCGGACGATCCTAACGTCGCTGACCGTGATCATGGTGCTGTTAATCATGTTCATATTCGGCGGGCCGGGCCTTCACGGCTTCTCGTTCGCGATGTTGATCGGCTGCGTGTCGGGAACCTACAGCACGATCTTCATTGCCGCACCGATATTGATTCTGTTTGCTGGGAAGACTAAAACGGCCACGATTCCCAAGGGAGTTCAATTCGAGGGGGCCGGCGCTCGCGCGTGATCAGTAAAGACAGAATCGCCGGCGTATCGTGAACCAGCCATCCGATTGGTTCAATCAGTCACTTTCTCCCGGCTCTCACCCCCCGCAATCCATGCGGCACCAGGTCCACGGGAGCAGTTTCTTCTCACCTCGCCGCAGCTAGTTGCCGATACCACGAATTGAGAATCCCGCCTGGTAACCTGCCGAATTCCGCTGCCAGTACGCTTGTGTTGGTCCCACCACGTAAGGACATTCCCATGCAACGCGATGTCAAAGTTGGACTCGTGCTTGGAGGATTACTTGTCGCAGTCGTAGCGATCGTCTTTTTCCGTCGCGACGACGAGGATCGAGACAAGTTCACCAAACTGCTCCCCGCGCCGGATGCCGTGGCCGCGAAGGCCCGAGACGCGCTCGGCCCGTCACCCAGCGAACCCTATCCGGTAGCGCCGGAACATTTTGCCGATTCCTGGCAGACGCAGCCGGCGGCTAAACCGGCACGAACAACACCGCAGACTCGCAACATGCCGCCGGAAGGAAATGCGAATCCGGATTCGAGCGAGGAAGGAACAGCGGGGGCGAAGAAGTCGGCGGGCGGACCCGTTGCCGTTTTGCAAAAACCGGAATTCGGACCCACCAAGCCATCCGCGCGAAACGATCGCGACGCATCCGCGAGTAGTCTCAAGTCGTCGGGGACCGATTCCCCAGTTCGCAGCAACGGTACGAATGAATACACAATCCAGGAGGGCGACACGCTCATCGCAATCGCCAGCCGGTTTCTCGAACATTCTTCGCAATGGCCCCTGCTCTGCGAAGCGAACCCGGATGTGCTGGCCGACCCGGATCACTTGCAAGTGGGTCAGCGAATCCGCATCCCCGCCACTCGCAAAACCGCGAAACCTGCCCCCGCACCTGCCATCGCTTCCGCAGCCTGCACAGCCCGGCAGGCTCCACCGGTTCGCGACCGGTCTTTCGATTCCTACGAAGTGCAAGAAGGCGACACTCTCATCCAAATCGCCCGTGAAAAGTACGGCCGAGACGCGATGTATCTCGACATCCTAAACGCCAACCGCGACCAATTACCCAACCCCGGCGACCTCAGACCCGGCATGTGGCTCAAACTGCCGAAATGAATTAGCCTTCTCGCTCATCCCCACCGACCCCCGCCGGCTCGTCTGGCGGGTGAAGATGATTGATGAGCTAGAACGGGCTGCCCGATACCATCTTCTTGCTCTTCCTCTTGCTTCTTCCGCCGCGGCAGCGGCGGAAGAAGCAGGAGGAAGAAAGAAACTTGGGCGCTTCGCACCTAGCCGCTCAATCATGCGCTCCTGCCAGGCAAGCTGGCGGGGGGCGAACGGCGGAGATCAGCGAGAAGTCTCAAATGAATTAGCCTATTTCGGGCGATCCCCGTTTTTCGCCGGCCGGCCGTGGCCGCGGTTGGGTGCTGGTTCGGCGACTCCGTTGATAATGTCCGGGGCCGGGCCGCCGTTCAATCCCTGGTCACCATCGGGATCGTTGAGCGTATCGGACGCCGTGCCACCTTGAAGCACATCATTGCCCGCTCCGCCCTGTATCGTATCTTTGCCGTTGCCGCCTTGAAGCAGATCGTTGCCGTCGTCGCCATCGATGTTGTCCTTGCCGTTGTCGCCGATGATGGTGTCATCGCCATCACCGCCTTCAAGCGAGTCATTTCCGTTGCCGCCGTTGATCTCGCAACTGATGCCAACACCATCCGCCACGGTGATCTCATCGTTACCGTTGGCGCCGAAAATTCGTAACTTCGTGACATCGGTCAGCAGGCAGTTAGCGACTTCTTTCCCATTCAGCGAAACGGTGAGGCTATCGTCGCTTGAGTCGGCGACCACACCTGAATCGACTCGTTCGGCATGAATCGCATCGTTTTTGTTTGTCCCCTCGATCGTGAGTGTTCCGTCAAGGATGCCGGCGTTTGACCCCAGCACGCAGGCCAACAGCGAACGAGCTTCCAGAGCCTCCACGCGCGGAGGCTGTTTCGCGTTTACAACCGAACGACAACGTGCATGCTGGCCCATATCGGCTCCTTGAGAAATGAGTGACCTGAAAATCCGCACTGGGCAAAGTCCGCTCTTGCTCCGACTTTCCGATTGCACCCACCGTGGAATCAAGAAGAAGTGTAGCGCCGTGTCTGTTCCCCAAGGACGAGCGGGACAATATTCCAATCCACAAATGAGGTCAAGCAGATCCGCGGAAGCCCGCTTTCTACTGCAAGCACGGCCCCGTCGGCTTGCCGGTTCTCGTGCTAAGAACGAACGCCCTGCGGTCCGCCTGTGCACCGGTTCATTGCACGCGCCCGACGATTGACAGGCCTACAGGAATCGACTAGAAACGTGACCAGTCAGACGGTTCTGGCTTTCCCGTTGCAAACGGAAACTCGCTAGCCCCCATCGTCTAGCGGCCAAGGATGTCGGATTCTCAGTCCGAAGACCGGGGTTCAAATCCCCGTGGGGGTATTTTCGATGCCCGCTGATGACTGGAGTTGTCAGCGGGTCTTTTCTTTTGACAGGTTCGGGAGTTGTGGCGACGGTTGCGGCGTGGCTCGCTTGATCCGATTGAGTAATCGAGTTGACAGCGGTTGCCCCGTTTGCACTCGGTTTGCACAAAGTTAGTGCAAACGCTAGTGCAAACTGGTCGGACGTTTGTAAGAGGTTCCCTTCGGTCCCAGTCGCAAGCGTGGCGGATTCAACCGCGGGTTCGGTTGTCGTTGTTGTGGCGTCGAGCGGCAGCAACGGCAAAGCGTCGAGTGCGCCGTGAACGTCCAAGAGCTTCGGATCGGTGTAGACGTTCGCCGTGAGCTTCGGATCGGAATGACGCATCGCGGCCTGAGCAGTCCGCAACGGAACACCGCCCTTGCTCAAGAGCGTTCCGAACGTAGTCCGCAGAGCATGAACGTCTACGGTTCGGCCGCGTTCGTCGCGCTTGTCTACGTGCCACTTCCGGCCGATCTTCACGCGGCGAGCGATGCCGGCGGCAACCAAGTCGCGGTCGAAAACGCGAATCAAGTTCGCCGGCACTTTGAAGATTGGTGTATCAGCCGGCAGTTGCTTCGGCCTCGCTTGCCTTGTTGCCGCGCTTGCGAATGTAGCACGGCGAGCTTTTGCCGCAGCCATTGCCGCAAATCTGCCGCCAGGTCTTCGCGGATGGGAATGGTCGAGCCTTGCCGGTTCTTTTCGTCGGCCGCGTCGAGCGTCAGAAAGGCGAGCGGCCCGTCGAGTTGAAGTTGACTCACCGCGAGCGAAGCCAACTCGCCCTTGCGGAGTCCCGTCAGCACGAGCGTTTTATAGATCAATGCACGCTCCCGCCCCAAGAATTCCCGTTGTTGCAATACGGCGGAATTCGACTTCGCTGCATCGTCGCGCATCGGTCGCAGTCGAGCGGCGTCGAGTAGCCGGCGGAGTTCGTCTTCCGTGAGTGAGCGGCGTTGTCGCCGCGGGTCTGCCTTCACGTTCGCCTTCGGCACTTGGGCGAACGGGTTCCCCACCAGCCGGCTCGATTGAATGCACCAGTTGCCAAACGCGACGGCCGCTTCCCGGTAGGCGTTTCGATTTCGTGCCGACTTGCCTTTGTCTGTTCGCAAAACAAGCCAACGTTCCACGGCGTCGGCGTTCAATTCACCGAGCCGGTCGAAAGAGCATTCCGCGGCGAGTCGCCGAAGGTAACTCAGCGTCAGCTTCCGATGCGCCGGCGTGACACCTTTCGAGAGCAAGTGTTGCTCAAACCCCGTAAAGTGTTCGGCGAGCGGCGTCGGTTGATGATCGGCAATGGCGTCTTCGGCGGCCGTGATTACCTTCGCCTTCACCAGTTCGGCCCGCCGTTCCAAGTCGGCGAGTATCGAGCGAGCAGCCATTTCGTCGCGGCAGCCGGTCGAGACTACGCGGACGTGTCCGTTGCCGTCGCGATACTGGGCGACGTAGCGCGATTGAATGACGATCCGATCTTCGCCCACCGGGTTCACCGTGAGCGGTGCCGTTCGCGTCCGGCCCTTTGAGTCTTTCCATCGAGCGAGCCGCTCGCCTTTGCGAGTGAACGTCTCGGCGCCGGCCGGAACGGCTTTCGTCACAGTCTTTCGGTAGACGGTCCCCATGTCACTTCGCCTTTCGTGCTCGTGCCCGTTCCAATGCGTTGAAAATCTTGTCGTAGGTCTTCACAGTCACGGAATGCTTGCCCGATTCGATCCGTGAAATGGTTTCTTGCCGAACGTCCGCTTTCTCTGCCAACTCGCTTTGGCTCAGCCCCAGGGCTTTGCGTTCGCGAACCAAGTCCCGCGCGATCGAAATGCGCGTGAACTCGACGGCCGGATAGCGGCCGAGCTTGTCCGGCTTGGGAAGTGGCGGTAGGTCTTCGTCCGCTACGTCAACCGTTCGCTTCGCTTCGCGGCACAGTTGCTCGTATTCCGACTCCCGCACCAGAACAAACCGCCTGCCTTCAATCACCAGTCGTTGCGTTGCCGGCATCGTTCAGCCCTCATAGAAACCGTCGCGGTGCCCAAGTTTTTCAATGAGCACGTTGTCACCTTCCACTCTGAATTGCACGCGGTAGTCTCCCGTCCGAATCCGAAAATGGCCCGCCAGCTTCCCTCGAAGCGGCTTTGCGCCGCTCACGTCCGGCCAGTTTTGTAACCGTACCGCAATCGCCAAGATTCGCGGTTTGATCTTCGCTGGCAGTTCCTCAAGTTGGCGAGCCGCGTCGGGTTCGTAGAGTACCGTCGCCATGAGTAGATTATGACAAGACTTTTTCATTTGTCAAACGCCTGTATTGAGGGAGTAGACACCGTGAGGTTGACCGCCCTTGGGACCGGGTGGAATTGGAACGCGCCTGGCCCGGCCAGCCGCTACCAGTCGGTTCAGACACAACTCGGCATCTTCGGCTGTGGCGTAGCGCGAGTCTGCTCGCATGAGTTCGCGGACGCTGATCGTGCCGCCGCGCAGTCGCATCAGTTCGGCAATCTGCCGAAGCTCGATTTCATCGGGCGATTCTTGCAACGCGGTGTAGACTCGCCGCGCTTCGTGGCCGAACCAGCGGGACAGCGCAACACCGGCGGCCACGCTCTCGGCGTCAATTTCGTCAAGTGATTCAAGGTTTGGGTCTTCGTTCGCGCAGCGAACCAAATGAATCACCAGCGCGAAGCGAGCGGCGCCGCCTTCCAACTTCGACCACGCTGCCGCCAGGTCACCGACAAGGTCGGCCTGTTCGGATGCGTGCCGGTTGTAGAATTCGATCCAAACCTTTTTGCCCTCAGCCGAGAGTTTCAGTGAAACCGCGCAGGGTTCGCCGTTACGATCCGTGCCCGGTTGTAGACTCCAAAGCCGATCGAAGATGAAGGCCATCGCGTCTTCCACGTCCGATTCAATCTGAGCTTCGGACCACCGCTTCGGAATGCGCGGCGGCATTGCGATGAGCAACCGAGCGGCAAGACCGTCCTCGAAGTGTTCGCGGGCCAATGCTCGCCTCAGTGTCGCCGGTTGAATTCCGCCGGCAATACTCACGGCCGCATGCCGGACGTAAATCGTGGTCTTGTCGCCGGTCTTTCGATCGACAAGCAAATCACGCGCACCGTGCATGGACAGCCAATGAGCCGTATCGCCGCCCTTGCCGCCCCGGTAGGCATCGAAACCCTTCAGCCATCCGGCGAGTTCGTCGCGCACGAGTAACAGCCCACGGGGCGCGTTGCTCAACCGCTCGGCGAGCGCCTCGACGGTGATATCGCTGCACCAAAATCGTTCGCAGACTGGTTTCTCAGGCGGTTCCGGTTGTGGCTCGCCGGCCTTCCGCCCCTTCCGCTTCCAATCCGCGAGTTCCGCCTCGAAGTAGCCACACTGAGCGAGATAGCGATTCATCGCTTCGACGAATGCCTTCATCGCTTCCGCTTGCCGTTCACGGATCGGCTTCAACGGGGCGTCGAGTGCCGGACTCTTGAGCGTGCCGGACTCCCCGACGATCGCGGCCCAAATCACCGCCGGCTCGGTCCAGCGGCGCTTTAGTTCGATCCGTCTGGTGTTCCCGATACCGGCAGCGAGAGCGGCGAGCGCCGGCAACGCAACATAGGCCGGGTCGCATCCGATCGCTTCGGCAGCCGACGAAACAAATCGACGAAGTGGACTCGGCAGAGCTTCGACCGGGAACGGTTTCCGTTCAACTGACGCTGACAGTACCTTGCTTTCGTCGGGATTCCGCGGGGTTCTGTCAGTGTCAGCGGCTTCCGCTTTGGTCTGCAAACTCCGCTCGACTCGATCATCGACCGCGGAGCCAATCCCGTATGCGTCCAGCACGTGACGTGTCGAGTGGCTCATCGTGAGTCCCCCCGCAGTATCCGCCAGAGAACCGGACGCAGTTCGTCCGCGCGTTCGATCAGCGTCACGACGAGCCGAGCTACGAACGCATCGGGCAGCGGCTCCGGCAGCCCGCGTTCGCGGCGACTCAGATACGCCTCGATACGCGCCAACTCCTGCCCCAAAGTGCCGATCGTGTTATGCGGGGCGGTCATTTTGCGCCGGCCTTTCTTACTGGCGGACAGCCGGCGTCGAGCCACTCTTGCAACGATCCAGGTCCGGTTGCTTTCCATCGAACAAGAGAGCCGAGTCGGACGGGCGCCGGCATGCGACCCGCATCCGAAAGTCGATAAACGTGTCGCGGCGAGCAGCCGAGCAACTTGGCGACGGTTCGCACGTCGAGAAGCGCGGCGGACGTAGTAGCCTCAGTGAGAGCAGCGGACATGGCATAGACTCCGATCAACTCTCGGCGTGTGTCTGTCGCACCATGCGACTGTCACCACGCGCCGTGTGTAGTCCACAAACCGGACCAAACCGGACCATGCCGCCGAGATCGGAGGAAACTCCACAAGTTGAAATGAGTTCTAAGGGTCGGTCAAAATGAGAAGTGAACAGGATTCTCGCAAAGAATCCGGTTTGGTCCGGTCTTGGTGAGCCGGAGGAAAAACTTCAATCGGTTTCTTCCGTCTGGAATTCAATTTCGTCGCCCTTCGCGATGCTACCGCCTCTCGGACGCCCTTTCCGTTTCGTATATCTAGTTTCTCCAAGTGCGTTGCGAGCTTCGGTGACGTACCGCCGCCAGGTGTCAAAAGTGGGGGGTTCGTAATCCGTCAACTCGCCAAGGTCGCCCGCGTCATCAGGGATACCTTCCTCTTTCAAGAGTTCGTATGCTTCATTGTCTTCGAGTTCCTTCCCTTTCTTCGATTCGGCGAACTGTTGAGATAGGTATGCTCTTCTGACGGCCTTTTCCAGCCCCTTCAAGATTTCAGCCTTGGACTTTTTCGTTTCCGAAGCGGCCGGTTCTGTCGGTAGTTTCCCGCGATTGTCTTGCGAAGCAGAATCGTCCTTTCGCTTTGGATCAGCAGCCAAATAAATCATAGGCGTTGAAGGTTCGCTGGCCCACGGATACAGGTTTTGATTCTGAGGTTTGGCGGCAATAACCGCTTTCCATCCCCGTTCGGCCGGACCGTGCAAATCCGAATCGGCCAAAAACTGACACACATCCCCGATGCCAATGCACTCGGTTCGCGTTCTTATTACGATTTTTGCCAGTTGGCTCAATTCGGGCAGCGCTGCCGCTGGAAGGTTGCCTTTGACCGATTCTACCTTGTCCAAGCCGGCCCTCATGGTTCTAAAGGCATCCCAAATCAGTGAATGGAATCTGCCAGCATTTGCCAAGTCGTTGCAGCCACGGAGCGGCGTGAGGGCTTCTGAAATGTGTAACGCCTGCGAGAAAATTTCGTGGACCAGCCATGCCGGTGAATCAGTCGGTCTGTTGACGGACTGTTCGCCTTGCTCGCTTGGTGGTCCCTTCAAATCCCTAGCTGCGCTTCTGAGCGGCGAAAGATACTCGACCAACGAAGGAAGCGGCTGCATCAATTGGTAGATGACTTCGCCGCCGTAGGCTTTATGTTGTATGAACGGCCTGCCTAGGGTGTCAGATTGCAGTCCAACATGATGACGGATCACCTTTACCCATCGTTCAACCTCATACCATTGCCCGATTGCCTCATCGTTCTCAGTCCGCGTTGGGTCGTAATTCTCAATCGCGGCAATGAGCCGTTCAACAGACTTTGCCAGTGCATCGGACGGTGCCGACACTTCGAGATGAGCCAAGAGGATTCCAAGGTGCAAATAGTCATCGGCGGCGCGATGTTCAACTGACATGCTTCACCTAACTTTCACGGGTCGAGCCGAGCGCCGGATACGTGAAAGCTAGGTGTTGAAGCCGCAGCCGGCCGCTCGGTTCGCTTGGCCAAGTCGGTTGCAACACGCTTGGCCTTCCCGTATGTTTCCGAGTCTAAGATTTCCCCGGCATTCCTTCAACGACAGCCCATGCACGAATCACGCAAACAACGGCTCGCCGAATTCGCCGAATGGGTCAACCGGCACATTAAAGGCGATGAGAAAGGCGAAGCCCACATTTTCCTCGACCGCTTGTTTCGAGGGTTCGGGCAGAAAGGCATTCTCGAAGCTGGTGGACAAGCGGAGTTCCGAATTAAGAAAGCTGAGGAAGACGGCGGGGGAACATCGTTCGCCGATTGCGTTTGGAAACCCCATGTTCTGATCGAAATGAAGAAACGCGGTGAGGATCTTCAACGCCACTACAGACAAGCATTCGGCTACTGGGAACGCCTTGTGCCCGGCCGTCCGCGGTACGTCGTGCTTTGTAACTTCGATGAGTTCTGGGTCTACGACTTCGACAACCAGATGGACATTCCCGTCGATAAGGTGACGGTGAGTGAACTGTCCGAGCGCTACGGCCCGCTTGCGTTTCTGTTCCCTACGAATGAAAAGCCGACGTTTGGCAACCATCACGTAGCGGTCACGCGCGAAGCTGCCGATTTACTTGCGCGCTGCTTTGGAAAACTAATTGTCCGCAAAATCGAGCGAGACGTTGCCCAACGATTCATCCTTCAAATGCTCGTGGCGCTCTTTGCGGAAGACATAGACCTACTCGAAAAGTACACCGTGGTCCAACTCTTGGATGAATGCAAATCGCCGCGCGACAGCTACGACTTGCTTGGCGCCCTGTTCGTTGAAATGAACACGCCGGGGCGAACGCCCGGCGGCCGGTTCAAGGGCGTCGATTACTTCAACGGCGGCTTGTTCGCCAAGCCGGCTCGTGTTGAGCTTTACTCAGACGAACTCGCCCAACTGAAGAAAGCTGCCGAAGCGAACTGGTCGAAAGTGCGTCCCGAAATATTTGGCACCCTGTTTGAGCATTCATGTGGCGACATCGAAGGGGAACGGCACGCATTTGGCATTCACTTCACTAGCCCCGTGGACATTATGAAGATCGTCGGCCCCACGATCGTCGAGCCGTGGCGTGAGCAGATCGAAAAGGCCAAGACGATCAAACGCCTCGGAGAATTGC
>Ga0247727_10017811_pt1 | contig 11258 bp, 10 predicted proteins | sample WisWelCaveWW1625_FD_202498 | JGI IMG/M metagenome (GOLD analysis project Ga0247727, IMG submission 202498) | Biofilm microbial communities from Wishing Well Cave, Virginia, United States - WW16-25 | ecosystem: Environmental > Aquatic > Deep subsurface > Groundwater > Cave microbial mat | place...
CGCTCACCCCGGCCATGCGCACCAAAGTTTTAGCGCGCGAACTGGCCACGATGAATCTCGATGACGTATTCGTGGTGCCGGTGTTGCGCGAGGTGATCATGGAAGCGGTTCCGGTTCTTCCTTTAAACAATAATGATAAAAACCGGGAGGCTTCTCCCGAAAACGTCATCGCACAACCCATCGCAGTAGAGAGTTAATATCGTAGGAGGCGACATGGAGAAAGTTGAGCTGGTTTCCTATTTCAATGAGTCGCTGTTCATCCCCGCGCTACGCGCCCGCACCAAGGAAGGCGTTTTAGAAGAACTCGTTGAACATTTTGTTGAAGCGAAATTTCTGCGCAACCAGACCATTGCGCTGGAAATGGTGCACCGTCGTGAACAGCTCGGCAGCACCGGCATCGGCCACGGCATTGCCATTCCGCATGGGCGCACCACCGCCGCCTCGGAGGTGATGATTGCCTTCGGCTATTCCAAAAGCGGCGTCGACTGGCAGGCGATGGACGGCAAACCGGTGCATTTGATTTTCATGGTGCTGGCGCCGCCGCAAGAGTTGAATAACCGCTACCTTCCCATTCTTGGCCGTCTCGTTGAAGTCCTGAGCGAGCCGCAGCAGCGCGATAAATTCCATTCGGTAACCACCTATTCCGATTTCATCAACCTTCTTAAAAGCTAATGTCAGGCAAAATTAAAACTCAAATCGAATTTTTAGTCGCGTTGCAGGACCTTGATCTCATGATCAAAGAAATCGCGGAAGTGAAAGAATTGGGTTTTGAAGTGAAAGGCGAAGGCCTGGCGTCGCTGACGGGCGCGCGCGACGAGCTGGTGCAGAAAATCAAAAAACCGTTGCTGGCCGCTTACGAGCGCCTGCGCAGCCGCTACAAACGCGCCATCGTGCCGGTGAAAGACGACAACTGTCTCGGTTGTTTTATGAAACTTCCCACCTCCATCACCGCGCAGGGCCGGACGGACAAGGAAGTGCTGGTCTGCGAAAATTGCGGGCGGATTCTTTACTGGCTGTTATAACAGTCGATTAATCCGGATATTTTTGTTTTGAGAGAATTCCCCCATCAGCAGACCTGCACCGTCCGCTCGTAAATGCGATAGCGCTTGTAAACTTCCGCGCCGAGCAGTTTCATGCCGCGGTTGATGAGCGCGTTGTTCTCCAACGTCCACGAAAACTCGCCGGCGTTGAATCCGATGGCGGTGCCGCGACGAAACGTTTCCATGTACAGCGCGGCGCCGATGCCGCTGTTGGTTTGCAGCTTGCGCACCACGCCGAGGGTGATCACCCGAATTTGCTTGATCGAACGCCGGTGATAAAGCACTTTGAACAGGCCCAAGGGCAATAAGCGGCCATTGATTTTTTTCAACGCCACGTTGTAGTCGGGAATTGAAAGCGAGAAGCCGACCGGCTCGCCGTCTTTTTCCACCACCAACACGAGGCGGGGATCGACCGCCGGTTTTAAATCTTTGGCCAAAAATTCAAACTCGGCGTCCGTCATCGGCACGAAGCCCCAATTGTTGGTCCACGCATCATTATAGATTTTTTTGATAATCTCCACTTCGCCCCAGAAATTTTTCATATTCAGTGTGCGCAACTGAATATTTTCCTCTTTCAAGACTTTTTCGCCGACCCGCAGGATTTTTGGATTAATGCCGTGCGCGTCCGTCATCCACCAAGCGTACAAATCCATTGCCTTGCCGAAGCCCGCCTGCTCAATTAAATCTACATAATATGAAGGATTGTACGTCATCAGAATCACCGGCGGCATGTCGAAACCTTCAACGAGCAGCCCCCAGGTGTCATTGCTGGAATAATTCGCCGGGCCGCGCAGCGTCGTCATGCCTTTTGCCCGCGACCAATCCGCCGCCTTTTCCAGAAGCGCCGTTGCCACCGCTGGCTCATTGAGGCTTTCAAAAAAACCAAAGAAGGCGCAGCGCTCGTGGTGAAAGGTATTGTGATTATTATTCAGAATTGCGGCGATGCGACCGACGGTTTCGCCGTTGCGCCGCGCGAGGAAAAAATCAGCTTCCGAATGCAGGAAAAAGGGATGGTGGGTTTTGTCGAAAATTTTTTTCAAATCCATAAGCAGCGGCGGCACCCAGTGCTGATCATGACGGTAAATTTTCCACGGCAAGAGCATAAACTCGCGCTGCTCGCGGGAATTAGTGACGGGGACAATTTCGATTTTGGACAAGTTCTTTCCTCCTCAATACGCCATAAGACAAAACACCCCGATCTTCCATAAAAATGAAATATTAAAACCTGTAAATAATTTATAAAAATTGCCGGTGAAAGTCAAGGTCGGTAAAATTTCGCCGCCGGTCGAAAGTTTCACTTGCTTCTTTTCCTAAAAAGCGTTAAACTTAAGCTCGTTTTGGTGTGGTGCGGGTTTCGGGAAATTTTGCTTGTGAGATTGCCACCTTCCTTTTTTTTGTAATTCCCTCTGTAGCGTTTGTAAAAAAGAACTGTGAGAGAATAAATTATGCCGCGTTTATTTTCACGATGGCGTCTTTGCCGTTTAATCCCGCCACGAAAATTTCTTTCTCACTGCCGGAGGCGCGGCAGGTGGCGCTGAAGATTTACAACCTCATCGGCGAAGAAGTCGCGACGCTGGTGAACGAAACGCGCGAGCGCGGAAATTACACCGTGACGTTCGACGCTTCGCGGCTCACCAGCGGCGTGTATTTCTCGGTTTTGCAGGCGGGTGAAGTGCGGCAGGTGCGCCGGCTCGTGTTGATGAAGTAACCACGGAACGTAGCCCAGACGGCCCGCCTGGCCGCTGTTGGCTGCAAATAAAACCTGCCATTTCTGCGCTAAACTTATCAGACCTAAGCCGGCTTTGAAAAGGAATTGACCGGTCACTCTTTTCGGATTACCTTTTTGTTTCCTTTCACCAATCTGATCGCCGCGGCCAGAATGAAAATCACGCCGAGCATGGCGACGACGGAGGAGCCGGCGGGAAAATCAAAGTGCATCGAAAAATAAATTCCGAAAAAACTGCCGAGCAGACTGAGGAGCATGGCGATCAGCACGAGACTGCCCTTTTGGCGCGTCAACAAAATCGCGGCGACCGGCGGCACCACGATATATGAAAACACCGGAATGACGCCGCCGGCGCGCACCGCCAGCACGATGGCGAGGCCGATGGAAAGATAGAACAGGAAATTCCAGAGATTGAAGACGCCGAGCTGCTCGACCTCGTGATTTTCAAATTTTTCGGTGAGCTCGAAAAAACGCCGGCGAAAAATAAAGTGCATCAGGCCGATGGCGCCGAAGACCGTCGCCATGATCAGGATTTGTTGCGTCGTCACGGTAAAGAGGCTGCCGAATAAAACTTCGGAAATATCCGCTTCGCCATGCGGCGCTTTGGAGATCAATAGCACCGTCGCCGCCGAAGCCACCGCATAAACGATGCCGATGATCGCTTCCTGCTTCAGGCGTTTGTCTTTCACATTAATAAAGGAGAGCAGGAAAGCGCCGACCATCGTAAAGATAATGGCGATCACCGTCGGATCTTTTTCAATATAATTTGCAAACGCCACGCCGAGCATGGAAATCTGGCCGAGCGCCAGATCGACGAACACGATGCCGCGGCCGACGACGTGAACGCCCAGATAAGAAAGCAGAAGTCCCATGATGACGCTGATTTTCAGGGCGCTGAAGATGAACGCCTGATTGAACATATCGGACATGAACGTATTCTCCCGAAATAGTCAAATTTGTACAAAAAAAAGGTGAACTTCCACGCGGATATCCTTCGATTATTTCAATCCTTCCATCATTTTGGCGACGTTATAATCGAACAGATCAAAATAAGTTTTAATCGACGGATCGGCGCCCACGGAAGTGGCGAGCGTGACAACTTTGCCGCCGGCATTACGCGCCACCAGCGCCGCGGACTCGGCGGTGAAATAGGGCGAGGTAATAATAATTTTTATCCCATCGCGTTTCATCTCGGTGATCACTTTAGCCAGTTGCGAAGGCGTCGGTGGAATGCCGGGCTTCGGCTCGAGAAAATCCACAATTTGCAACCCGAAACGCTGCTCAAAATAGGGCCATTCATTGTGATAAGCCATAATTTTTTTCGCTTTGAACGGCTGCATCTTCGCCGTCCAATCTTTGAGCTTTGCGTCGATTTGATCGTCGAACTTTTTGAGTTTGGCGGCAAAATAAGTTTGATCTTCGGGAGACAAACGCACGAGCGCGTCATAAATATTGCGGGCAATGATTTTGCCGTTCGCCGGATCGAGCCAGTAATGCGGATTGCCGTAAATGTGAATGTCGCCCTCGCCGCGATTCACGCTCGAAGGTACTTGTAGCAGCGGCACATTGGTTGAGGCATCCACATATCCGGCGCCGCCTTTCAGGATTTTGGCGTTGCGCGCGCTGTTGAGCAGCGGCGGCACCCAACCGGCTTCCAAATCCAGACCCACGGTCGCGAAAAGATCCGCTTTCGAAAGCTTCAAAATATAACTCGGCTTGGGATCGACAAAGTGTGGATTTTGAAAACCGGTGGCAATGGCGAAGACGTCAACCTTTTCGCCGCCGACCAATTCGGCAATGCTCATGAGATCGGGAAGCGAGGTGACCACGCGCAACTTGTCTTTCGCCGGCGCGGCAAAGGCGAGAAGGATGATCGCGGCCAGTAGCGGGAAAACAATTTTGCCGGATGCTGATTTCATAGATGATTTCCTCAAATTAGCACAACCCGGACAATCTGGAACCAAACCTCACCACAAAGGGCACAAAGTTCACAAAGAAAACCTTTGTGCTCTTTGTGGTGTAAAAATCTTGCTTTTTTGCACAGATTTCACGCTTGGGTTCCGGCTGGTTCGGGTTGTGTTGAATGAAATTAATACGCGTGCGCGCCGTGCGCGCCGATGACGAACACCGAGCGGAGCAACACCTGCGTCGTGCGGTCATACCCGTTGCAGGACGTGAGTTTAAATTCAATCTCGGCTTTTTGAAATTCCGTCGCCAGCCAGCCCAGCGTTCCCGAAAAAGCGCGTTCAACGAAAGACGCATCAAACGGCAGGTTCGAATAATCAAAACGACCGGTCAGGAACAAACGTTTTTGCAGTTGATAGGTGGCCAGCGAATACATGCCGAAGGAGGTGATCTTTTCCGGCGCCGCAATTTTCGTCCGGCTCCAAAGGGCTTCGGCTTGCAAGACCAACGATCGATAAGTGTTCAGCCGCAACGGTTTCCATTTATAGGTCAAATCGAGGCCGCCGATGAAAGTGTTGAATCCGGCGGGACTCGGGCCGACGCTGCCGCTGAGGCCAAGCTCCAACGTGGCGTTGGGAGTCAAGTCCAAAAAATTTTTCAGATGCGCCAGATATAAATAGCGATCAAATTCGCTGGCGGCGAAGCTGGCATTCTCTGCCGGTCCGTGCGTGACTTCGACGGTGAGTTCCTGATAGAAATCGAGCGGATTCGGCACCAGCCAACTCAATGACAAACCGGTATCGTTGAGGCCTTCGTCGCCAAAATAATTGGCATAAACATTCGGCGTATCGATATAAGGCAGCGCATGCGGATGAAGCGTATTGATTTTTCCAAACGTGCTGCGGAATTTTCCCGCTTTGAGCTGGAGACCGGCGGGCAAAGACTGGGTGGTTAAATATCCTTCTTCCAATTCGATGGCAAATTCGCCGGTTTCGGGATCGGGGGCGAGGGTGAGAAAAAAATCGGCGCGGGCGTAGGGATCGACGACGGATTGAAAGACGAACTCGGCTTCGTGAAATTCCGTTTGGAGGTGACGCTGCGCCGGCGAAAAATAGGCCGCGCGTAAATCGCCAATCACACTCATATTGGGATTGGTTGACGGCGCCGTCCGTGGCGCGACCGCAGGAGTTGCTTGTTGCGAGGTGGCCGCCATTTGTTGTTGCAATTGCTGGATGAGCAGCGAATCGACGGACATGGATTTGGTGCTGTCTTGCTGCGCCATCGCCGTTGCGCATACAAAATAAAAACCAAACCCGAGCGCGATTTTGCGAATGACGAAAACGGCCGGGGCCATGTGCCGCCGAGATGGTGGCGCGAAAAAATTCGACACGATTTCCTCCGAAGTGGATTGAAAAATTTTGTGACCGGAAGATGTTCTTCTCCCTCGCGAGGAGAATGACGCTCCGAAAAATCAACCGCTGACGGCGTGTATTGAATTATTGCAGGTATGAATCACGCCCTTCGCACAAAATGTTAGACCCGCTCTCCGATTGGGGGCGCGCGGTTCCTGGAGGAAGTTTGGTAAAATTGTGAGAAGAAATACAGAGGGCGTGGCGCAACGGCGGCGACCGGTGAAAAACTGGCAATGAAGGTGAGAGCGGGAGGCGGGCTTTGATTGGCGCTGGAAAAAAAGCAGGCTAAACACAGCAGCGGCATCGGGCGCAGACGCGGCAATTCGGTTTGAATTTGCTGCGCTAAACTTTTGACCGGCGGGCGGGCGTTTGGCGCCGCATGTTGGTGCGCCAACTCGGCGGTCAACTGCACGGCGAACAGGATAAGAATGAGAAGCCGCGCCGTTGCTTTTTGGGCAATTTTAGACATTGTGCCTGATGACTCAAAAACTAAAATGTTAAAACGTATAAACAATTTATAAAAATCGGCGATCAAAGTCAAGTTATTCGCAATTTTCGCTTGCTTATTTTAACGAAAAGGCTTAATATTAGACTTGTTTGGTGGGCGGTGTGGGCAGTTCTGGCTATGATGTTATTATCTTCCGCAGTTTCATTCCCATTGCCGTTTTGTAAAAATTTTTTGCCAACAAGAATAAAATAGGCCCCGGTGATTTTTCAAAAATTATTTTATTAAACCTTTTAAACTTTCAACCGAACATGGAGCGATAGATGAAACGAAGCGTGACGGTAGCAACAATGGCGTGTTGGGCTTTGGGATTTTTTAATCAGACGCAGGCGCAGAAATCCGAGCCGGCGTCGATGCTGGTTAAAATACCGGCAGAACAACACGAGACTTACATTGACGGCAACCGGCGTTTGGAGAAGGAGACCGGCATCGCGCGCGCCGTTTACAATGTGAATTTTAAGGCGGCAGCAGGTGATCCGATCGACATGGCGAAACAATATCTGCGCGCCAACGCCGATTTACTTGGACTGAAGCCGGACTTGAGCGATCTTTCCCATTTCGTGACGCGCGAAACGCCGGGCGGTTTTCACGTGCGCTTCAATCAACATGTCGCCAACATTCCGGTTTACCACGGCGAAATCGCGGTGACCATCAACCGCAATAATGTGGTGACTTTCGTGGCCAACGGTTATCAAAAAGGTGTGCAGGTCGAAACGACCACGCCGGGGCTGACGCGCGAGCAAGCCATTCAACGCGCCAAAAGTCATTTGAATGCGCAGGGCGCAATCAATTTGGAAAAAGCGGATTTGACCGTTTATTACAACAACGGCGTGGCGCGGCTGGCGCTAAAAACCGTGATCGTGCCGGCGGAATCGCCGATCGGCGATTGGGAAATTCTCGTTGATGCGAAGAGCGGCGAAGTTTTTCGCGCGGAAAACAAAGCTTATCATTATCGCGGTGATCGGCCTGTCAAAACCGCGGCGACCGGCACGGGCAACACGTTTGATCCCGATCCGATCACGCGCTCCGGCTCTACTTACGGCATCGGCGGCTTCGCCGACAACAACGACGTCGACAGCGCCGACTTGACCGCGCAAGTCACGTCCGTCACGTTGCCGGATATTACCTTCACGGGCAGCCAATATCAGCTCAAAGGCCCATATGCCGAAGTGGTGGATTCGGAATCGCCCCAAAAAGGTTTGTTTAGCCAGGCCAGCTCCACGTTCAATTTCACGCGCAATGCCGATGCGTTCGAGGCCGTCAATGTTTATTATCACATCGACAAATCGATGCGCTATATCAACGTCACGCTCGGCGTGCCGCTCATGCCGTTTCAATATACCGGCGGCGTGCGCGTCGATCCGCATGGATTGAACGGGCAGGATAATTCGCATTACATCAGCTCCTCCGGAGAAGTGGCGTTTGGCGAAGGCGGCGTCGATGATGCCGAAGATTTGGAAGTGGTGCTTCACGAATTGGGCCACGGCATTCATGACTGGGCCACCAACGGCCAAATCTCGCAGGTCAATGGACTCAGCGAAGGCAGCGGCGATTATTGGGCGGCTTCGTACACGCGCAATCTCGGCTTCTGGCTGTCGTCCGAGCCGGGATTTAATTGGGTGATGCGCTGGGACGGCCACAATCCATTCTGGGCCGGCCGCATCGTGAATTATTCTGCGATTTATCCGGGCGGTCTCACCGGACAAATTCACACCGACGGACAAATGTGGTCGTCGACGCTGATGTCGATCTGGAACAATATCGGTCGCACGGCCACCGACGAAAATTTTCTCGAATGCCTGTCGATGTTGAACAGCAGCTCGAGCCAGAACGATGCGGCGAATGCGTTTTATCAGGCGGATCTCATGTTGCACGGCGGCGTCAATCAACCGACGATTCTGTCGTGGTTTCAACAGCGCGGCTACACGATCGGCGCCTCGTGTTCGAATATTGCGCAGGGCGATCCGGCTTCCGCATCCAGCTCGAAAGGCAGCAACACGCCCGGCAAAGCGAACGACGGCAACACGAGTTCGTACTGGCGCAGCTCTAGCGGTGGCACGCAATACTGGCAGGTCGATCTCGGCACGGGCAGCTTGAATTACAATCAAGTCGTGATCGATTGGCGGAGCAGTCGCCATGCGAAGAACTATGAAGTTCGGGTTTCCGGCAGCGCAACCTTCTCGACGTATACGACGGTTTATACCAAAACGAACGGAACCGGCGGCGTCGAAACCATTGCGCTGTTGAATGCGCCGCGAACCGAACGCTATGTGCGTTTGCACATGACGCTGGTGAACAGCAGCTACTACGGCGTGAATGAATTTAAAGTCTGCGGCACCTCGTCCGCCGCGGCCAGTAAAGAAAACGCCGGTGAGTTAACGGCCGCGACGATTCCAACCGAAGTCACGTTATTGCCCAATTATCCCAACCCCTTCAATCCGAGCACGAATATCCGCTTCAGCCTGCCGCAGCAATCACTGGTCACGCTGAAAATTTTCAACATGCTCGGCGAAGAAGTGGCGATCCTCGTGAACGAAGTGCGCGAGCGCGGAAATTACACTGTGACGTTCTACGCTTCGCGATTGACCAGCGGCGTGTATTTCTCAGTGTTGCAGGCGGGTGACGTGCGGCAGGTGCGGCGGCTCGTGTTGATGAAGTAACGCGGAGTGTGAAGCCTGCGGCTGTAGTTGTTAATGCACTCAAACGCAGAATAAAACTCTAAAAGTTCCGTTGACAGGTTTTTTGAACGCGGATGACGGCTTGGGCGGATTGACACAGACTGCGATGGTGATATTTAAAAATCGTATATTCGCTCTGATGCAATGATGAGCTAACGATCGGCGTTTTCTCGCGAGCCGGCAGCTAATGATCCTCAATTGAGTCGCTCAATCAAAAAATCATGTTGCTGCCGGCTCGCTTTATTTTAATATTGGTATCCGAAAATTGGAGAAACTATTTTTGCCATGTCCACGGCCATTTCCCTTGAACATGTTTACAAATCCTACGGTGGAAATGATTATGCCCTGAGTGATATTCATCTCGCTTTCGCCGAGAATGTCACCACCGCGATTGTCGGCACCAGCGGCAGCGGCAAATCAACGTTGTTGCAATTGCTCAACGGTTTGGAGCGGCCAAGCCGGGGCAAAGTTTTTATTTTCGGGGAAGAGATTGATTACGCGCAATTGCCGGCTTTGCGGCGGCGCCTCGGCTACGCCGTGCAGGGAACGGGCCTTTTTCCACATCTGACCGTCGCGGAAAATATCACCCTGCTCGCCCAATTGGAGCAATGGGAGGCGGGACGTATTACGGCGCGTCTGGAAGAATTGCTGCTGCTCGCCGGCCTGCCGCTCGATTTCGCCAGGCGCTATCCGTATCAACTCAGTGGCGGGCAGCAACAGCGCGTCGGTCTTTGCCGCGCGATGATGCTCGATCCTAAAATCTTTTTGCTGGATGAAGCCTTTGGCGCGCTTGATCCCATCACCCGCGGCGAAATTCACGAAGAGTTTCTGCATTTGCAAAAAGCCGCGCCGCGCACGATGGTGATGGTCACCCATGATTTGAAAGAAGCCTTGAAATTGTCGCAACAAATCGTGATCCTTCACAAAGGCTGCATCGAACAAATGGGCAGCGGTGAGCAACTACTGCAGAACCCCGCCACGGAATTTGTCGTCAACTTTTTTAAATCGCAATTGGGCGCGTGAAGGCGATGATGGCAAATGATGAAAAGCGCTGTAAATGATACTTTCATTTTGATTTTCCCGCTTCGCCGGTGATCATCGCCGTGGTGTTGATGCTGGCGTGGGCGCTGAATACGCTGCGACATAAATATAAACGCGGTAAATTTCAACTTCGCTCTTGACATTTTCACCTGATTTGTATATTATTCAAGGTATGAATGAGAATCATTCACCGGCTGAATTAAAATACAAACGCCGCTGGCTGGCTTCGCCTTTGCGCCAGGCCGTCAAAGATCACCCCATCATCATCTTGACCGGCGCCCGGCAAGTTGGCAAAAGCACGTTGCTGCGGCGGGAATTGCCGTTTTCCAAATGGCGATACCACACGCTGGATGATTTAGACGTTTTGGCGCAATCCAAACGCGATCCCGCGGCGTTGTGGGCCGGCGCGCATCGAATTATTTTGGACGAAGTGCAAAAATCGGCCAATTTGTTGGATGCGGTCAAAGCCGCGGTCGACGCCAACCCCGGTCAATACCGTTTCATTCTTTCCGGATCGGCGAATCTTTTACTGATGAGAAAAATCAGCGAAAGTCTGGCCGGACGCGCCGTCTACTTCACGCTCTATCCGATGACCATTGGCGAATTAAACGAGCTTCCTCCGCCGAATCTTCTCTCGGCGCTCTTTGCCGGCCGTTTTCCCAATGCGGGACAAACCAAATCGAAAAGCCTGGACCCCTTCACGATCATGTGGAAAGGCTTGATGCCGGCGCTATTGAAATTGGCATCAACCGCGTCCGTGCTGCAGTGGTGGGAAGGTTATGTGGCGACATATCTTGAGCGCGATTTGCGGCAACTCTCACAGATCGATTCGCTGCCCGACTTCCGGCGCTTGATGACGGCGCTGGCGCTGCGCTCCGGCCAAATTCTCAATCAAACCAACATTGCCGGCGATATCGGCATGAGCCAGCCCAGCGTTCATCGCTATATCAA
>Ga0247727_10017813_pt1 | contig 11258 bp, 6 predicted proteins | sample WisWelCaveWW1625_FD_202498 | JGI IMG/M metagenome (GOLD analysis project Ga0247727, IMG submission 202498) | Biofilm microbial communities from Wishing Well Cave, Virginia, United States - WW16-25 | ecosystem: Environmental > Aquatic > Deep subsurface > Groundwater > Cave microbial mat | place...
TGGCGAGCGCCGAACAAGCGGCGCGCGATCCGATCACACGTTGGACAGCGCAGTACATGCAGCACAACCGCGGTGAGGGGTTGGAAAAAGTTCTGCAAGCCAGCCTCGATCGGCCGTTCTCGACCGATCCGCACGAGCGCTTCTTCACCGGGCGCGGCATGCACACCTTCGCCAACTTCGACGATGAGGTCGCGGGCCTGATCCCGCTGCGGACCGCCTTCCAGCATTCGGTGAACTTGCCCTATATCCGTTTGATGCGCGAGTTGACGCAGTACTACACCGCCGAAGCGAATTTCGATCAGCGCGCCATTCTGGCCGACATGAAGAACGTGCAGCGCAAGGAGCTGCTGGAAGCGGCGATGGAGCAGGAGAGCCGTGACCTGCTCGAACGCTATCTCCAGAGCTACGCCAAGCTCGATTACGACGCCGCCGCGTTCAAGATGTGCGGCAAGACGGGCATCAAGCGCTTCAGCATCTTTCACCTGAGCGAGAATCCGGATGCGACGCTGACCGAGTTGCGCGAAGAGACGCGGCGCATCTACCCGGACATGCCGGCAGCACAAGACTCGATGCTGCGCACGTACCACAAGCAGTACGCCGGCAAGCGTCTGAGCCGGCAGGACCAGGCGTTCTTGCTGGGGCGCAACCAAGTCGAAGTGTGGGTGGTGCGCGATCGGCGCGATCATCCGGAACCACGTTTCTCGGAGGCGCTGCAGCGCAGTCGCGAAGTGCGCGACGAAATCTCGCAGTGGATCTACACCAGCAGGCATCGCGACGCGCAGAACCTGCGCCTGCGCACCGAGCTCGAGCGCCGCGCGTTCATGGGCGTGCACAAGGCGTGGAAGCGACTCGGGTTCCCGTTCGAATCGATGGTGCCGTCGCTGGCGACCGCGATCGGCAGTTCGGGTGACCGCCCGCAGGCGCTGGCCGAGTTGGTCGGCATCATTCAGAACGAGGGCCGGCGGGTGCCTTTCTTGCGCGTCGATGCGCTGCACTTCGCCGAGTCGACGCCGTACGAAACGCACTTCGAACCGCGCGGCGGCCAAGGCGAGCAGGTCATGCAGCCGGAAGTCGCGATGGCATTGCGCACGCTGATGCACTCGGTGGTCGAGGGCGGAACGGCGCGACGCGTGAACGGCGTGCTGAAACTCGACGGCGGCGACCTGGTGAAGATCGGCGGCAAGACGGGCTCCGGCGACAATCGCTACGAGCGCGTGAGGGCGGACGGCACCATCCTGTCGTCGCGCGCCATCAATCGCACCGCGAGCTTCGTGTTCGTAGCCGGCGAGAGCTTCTTCGGGATGATCTCGGCGCACGTTCCGGGGGAGGAAGCAGGGCAGTACACGTTCACCAGCACGCTGGCGCTGCAGGCGTTCCGAGCGCTGGCGCCGGCGGTCGAGCCGTTGGTGTCCGACAGCGAAGCGCGCCATGCGGCGGTGAAGGCGGCGATGTCGCGGGCCGCCGCGGCCGCACGTGTCGCGGCTGCCACGGACGGAAGCGGCGACGTGGGCCAAAACGCGCCGTCGGTTGCGGTCACGCCGCCTGCATCGGGGTCGAAGCAGATCACGCGCGTTGCGCTCCCTGCCTCTCAGGTCGCGGCTCGACCCTGATTCGCACCGCGGATCGGTTGGCGGCGACGTCGACCTTGCGCCGGAAGTGCATCCAGGCCTACAATTTGCGGGCAAACGACCCGCGTCCCGCGCCCATCCCCCTGGGGCGACGGGTCCGAAACCCTGGAGACCCCGTGCCCGTCCTGGATTTCGCGCGTGCCCGCGCTCTGTTCGCCGCATGCTTCCTGGCCGTGCTCGCTTCGCCGGCGGCTGCCATCCGCATCGTGAACTACAACGTCACGAACTATCCCGGGAGTAGCGCCGCGGTTCGCGATCCTCGGTTTCGCACCATCCTTGGACCGCTGGGTGCGGATGTCCTGGTCGTGCAAGAGATGATCTCCGAGACGGGAATGAATGCGTTCCTGACCAACGTATTGAACACGCTCGAGCCGGGCCAATGGTCGGCGGCGACGTTCACCAACGGCAACGACACCGACAACGCGCTCTTCTACAAGCACGGCAAGCTGCAATTGGTGGGGCAATCGAACTTCTATCCGAACTCGGCGGCCTTGCTGCGCTATGTCAACATGTACCGGCTGAAGCCGCTGAACTACACCTCGACGCAGGCGGAATTTCGCATCTTCTCGCAACACTTGAAGGCGTCGACGGGTTTCGAAAGCCAGCGGCAGTTGGAAGCCATCGGCATCCGCGACACCATGAACATGATGGCGGCCGGGACGCACGCGATTTTGTTGGGCGACTTCAACATCTATACGCCCGACGAACCGGCGTTCGTTCGATTCTTGGCATCACTCGCCGACAACGACGGGCGAGTGTACGATCCGCAGAACGTAATCGGCGATTGGGACAACAGTGGTACTGGGTACGCGGTCTATCACACTCAATGTCCTTGCCTGAACAACTGCCCGGTGGGCCTCGGCTTCGCGGGCGGCGGCATGGACAGCCGCTTCGACATGTTCTTACCGACCTATCCGATGAACAACGGCGAGGGCGTGGACGTGGTGCCGGGGAGTTACAAGGTCATCGGTCAGGACGGGTTGCATTACAACACCGACTTGAACATCGCGCCGGTGATTCCCGAGGGACAAGCGTATGCCGATGCGCTGATCGGTGCGAGCGATCATTTGCCGATTCAGATCGACATTCAGGTGCCGCCACGGATCAGCATCGTCGCATCGCTCGGATTCGGCACGGTCATCGTCGGCGCGTCGTCGAGTCAGTCGCTGACCGTCGGCAACATTGCGGTGACGCCGGGCGACGAGTTGAACTATTCGTTCGCGGCGCCTTCCGGGTTCACGGCGCCCGGTGGCGGCTTCACGGTGAACGCGGGGGCGACGTCGCCATCGCACTCGATCGGCATGACGACGGCGAGCACCGGCGTCAAGGCGGGGAACCTCGTCGTGTCGAGTGACGATCTCGACTTTCCGAGCAAGAACGTGAGTTTGTCGGGGACGGTGCTCGGGCACGCGGTGGCATCGCTCGATTCGATGACCACGGTGGCCGCATCGCTGCTCGATTTCGGCGATCACGACCCCGGCATGTTCACCGACGCCGGCGCGCGGGTACACAACCGCGGCTACACGAGCCTGCAGGCACGCTTGTCGGTGACCGGCGGCGCGATCGCGGGTGGTGGCGGGCGCTTCTCGATCGTCGGCGGGTTCTCGCCGGTGTTGCTGAGTGGCGTCGGCCAGAGTTTCGTGATCCACTTCGACGACAGCGGCATCACCAACGATTCGACGTTCACCGGCTCGCTCACGTTCACGAGTTCGGACGAAGCCTTGCCGGGCGCGCTGGCGCAGCCGGATCTCGTCGTGAGTCTGCGAGCGCGCGTCCTGGGCGACCCGACCGATGTCGCGAGCGGCATCCCGGTGACGACGCGGTTGCTGGCGCCATATCCAAATCCGCCGCGTGATGCGATGGCGACCCTGCGCTTCGATCTCGCGAACGCGAGCACGGTGGAACTCGCGGTGTTCGACGTCGCGGGGCGGCGTGTCGCGAGCCTGACGCGCGCCGACTACCCCGCCGGACGTCACCGTCTCGCTTGGGACGTGCGCGACACGACCGGCCGGCCGCTCGCACCGGGTGTGTACTTCGTCCGCATGAGCGGCCCGGGCTTCGCGCAGCAGACGGCGCGTATCACCCTGGTGCGTTGACTTCTCACCTATAGCCCGCGGTTCCGTGCGCGTGCCATCATCGGCACGTGAACGATCGCCAACGCTTGTATGCCGCCGTTCTCATTCGGTCCACCGCGACCGGAATGATCGGCGTGTTGCTGGGCGTGTACCTTCCCGCGCTCGGATATGGCCCGCGAATGTTGGGCACGATCGTCGGCGTCGGGTTGGCCGGCGCCGCGGTCGCAACGGCTGCTGTCATGTTTGGCGGCGCGCGTTGGAATGCGCGGCGCACGCTGATCGCCGTCACGATGTGTAGTGCCGCGGGTGCGGTGGGCCTCGCGCTGGGATCGCGTCCCGCATTGCTGCTTGCTGCCGCGTTTCTCGGCATGGTCAACGGAATGGGGCGCGATCGCGGCGCGGCGCTGGTCGTGGAGCAGACTCTTTTGCCAGCGACCGCGACCGATCGCGAGCGCACGACGGCGTTCGCGCGCTATCACGTGCTGCAGGATGCCGGTCATGCATTGGGCGCGCTGTTCGCGAGCGCGCCGGCGTGGTTCACGCGTTTTGGTGTGGCGCCGGGCATTGCGAGCGATCGTGCCGCGGTGCTGGGTTATGCAGGGCTGTCGCTGCTTCCCGTGCTGTTGTATGCCCGCCTCGGCACTGCGGCCGCTCCGACCGACGCGCATCAGCGCATTGCGCTGTCGCCCGCGAGCCGCGGCATCCTGTGGCGCATCTCAGCGCTGTTCGCGCTCGACGGCATCGGCGGCGGCTTCTTGACCGCGACGTTGGTCGCGTACTTCTTCCACATGCGATTCGGGGTCGGTGTCGAGGTGGTGGCGCCGCTCTTCGTCGGCGCGCGCATTCTGAACGCGGTGTCGCACTTGGGTGCGGCCTGGTTGGCGCGCCGCATCGGCCTCGTGCCGACGATGGTGTGGACGCACCTGCCTTCCAGCTTGTTGCTCGTGACGATGGGTTTCGCGCCGAACTTCGCGGTTGCCGCGATTCTGTTTTTGGTGCGCGAAGGCTTGGTCGAAATGGATGTGCCGACGCGACAGTCCTATGTCATGGGAGTCGTGCGCCCCGAGGAGCGCGCCTTCGCGGCCGGCGTGACGCATCTCGTGCGCCTTGGTGCGTGGGCGGTGGCACCGTTCATCGCTGGCGTCTGCATGCAAGGCGTGTCGCTGGTCGCGCCGCTCGTCCTGGGCGCGGCGTTGAAAATCACCTACGACCTACTCCTGTGGCGCGCCTTCCGTCGCCTGCGCCCACCGGAGGAAGCTCAGCGGGCCTGAAACGCTGCGCGTATGCAACCTCGTGTGCGGGTTGCGGCGTTGAAGTCAGCCGTCGTATGATGTCGTGGTCCGGGCCAACGACATCCGTGACTGGATATGAGGCCTGATGATGATGGGCCGTTTGAATTCTAAGTCTGTGCACGTTTCGATCCTCGTCGTGCTCTCGATGCTGAAAATGTGCGGCTGCGGTTCAGACCCGGCTGCGCCCCCGCCACCCAACGATTGGGTCAGCCAGCAGAGCGGCACTCTCCGAACTCTTAGGGACGTCTCTTTCACCGACGCCAATACGGGCACTGCCGTTGGCTATGGCGGCACGATCGTTCGTACGACGGATGGCGGTGCCACCTGGGTCAGCCAGGTGAGTGGCACCAACGCGGGCCTCATTGGCGTTTCCTTCACGGACGCGAATACCGGTACGGTGGTGGGTACGTCGGTTGAAGGGGACAGCACGTTCATCGAGATCCTTCGCACGACAGACGGCGGTGAGAACTGGGTCAGGCAGTTGAGGGAGAACCGGGGCGGCAATTATCTTCTTGCCGTTTGCTTCTCGGATGCGAATACGGGCACCGCCGTTGGCAATGGCGGCATGATTCTGCGCACGACTGACGGCGGCACGACGTGGGTAGACCAGATCAGCGGTACCCGCCAAGGCCTTTTCGATGTCGTCTTCACGGACACGAACACCGGCACTGCCGTTGGCTATTACTCGATTCTTCGCACGACGGATGGTGGCGCCAACTGGGTCAGTCAGCGGAGCGGTGGCTGGCTCATGAGCGTGTCCTTCTCGGACACGAACACAGGCACCGCCGTGGGTGAGTTCGGCACCATTCTTCGCACGACGGACGGCTTTGCTACCTGGACCCAGCAAAGAAGTGGTGTGTATAGCGACCTCTATGGCGTGTCCTTCAGAGGACCCGACATCGGGACTGCCGTCGGCGGCAACGGAACCATTCTTCGTACGACCGACGGCGGTGCGACCTGGGTTCTGCAATCGAATAGCGCCAGGTCCGGCTATTTTGGCGTGTCCCTTCCGAATGCGACCACCGGCACGGCGGTCGGAGCGCGGGGCATGATCGCGCGCAAGACGAGCGGTGGGCTGTAAGGGGCCCGCGGATTCCATGACACGATTAGCGAGATAGTTGAATCTCGATGCGCTGCGCAACGGCGTCCTCGTGCACGGTGGCGGCGTCGAAGTCGGCGATGAGTCCGGCGGCGCGTAGCGAGATCTTGCCTGCATCCCGCGTCACCTTCGGGCGCTGCAATCCGGTGATCTCCAGCCGCCGAACGCCGTTGAACAACGGATGCGCGCCGGCACCCTCGGTCAGCGCTTCGATGTCGGCACCGGCTTCATCGATCACGTGCACCGCACCCGAATCGTTCTGGAGTTGGAGCATGCGCGCGTGCAACAGCCCGCCGGTGACACGCTCGACGTTGAGCGGGTCGAAGCCTTGCGGCCAAAGTGGGTGCGTCGCCGCGGCAAGAACCACGACGCGCCAGCCGGTGCGTGCATCGAAAGCCACTCGACGTGTCGTCCGCTCGGTCACAACGGCGCCCGCATCGGCTCGCGCGCGGCGTTCGATGGCGGCGATTTCGTCGGCTGGTAACGAGCACGGTGCGGTTGTGCTGGTGTCGCGAAGACTCGCCTCCAAAACTTCGTCCAGGAACTGACCGTCTTCGGTTTCCAGCGATTGTTTCCATCCAGGTGCGAAACGATCGAGCAAGAAGCCGAGCGCGGGTCCGATGGCGTAGGTCCGCAAGCGTATTTCCGCCGGTCGCCATTCCTTTTCAGGGATGTGCACCCCGTGCTTTCCCGCCGCCTGTAACTGCACGTACGTCGCGAGTCCCTCGTTCAACTCGGTCAGGCGCTCGTAACGCGAGAAGGCCGAATCCATCGCGGCGAATCGCTCACGCCGGAATGCAAGCGCCTGTCGGGCCCAGCACGCGGCGTGCTCCGCATCCGCGAGCGCGCGTCGCAGCGCGGCGCTTTCGAGCCGGCGCAGAGTCAGGAGGCGTGCGTCCTCGGTTGGATAGAGCAGCAAATCGCCTTCATTGCCGCTCCAACCGGGATGATGCTGGCGTTGAAACACGTGAAAGGCTTCGTGCAACGCGACTGCCGCAAGTTCGGTCGCAGTGGACGCTGCACGTGGGCCGTCGGCGAGCAAGGTCGCAGTCATCGTGCCGCCGATCTCGGCGCTCGAGTTCGCGGTGACGGCCGGATGGCGCCCTGGGTGTACGAGTACGTCGGGGGTTGCATCGGTGAGCGGCGCGAACCCCGCCGGCATTGACGGATGGCGGAAGAGCAGCGTGCGCTCACCGTCGTAGATCGCTACCGGAATCGCGAGCGGGTCGTATCCCGGCCACAGAATGCGCTCGCCTGCCAATCGCTCGATCTCGGCTGCGATCTGCAGTGTCCGGTCATCGGCCGCACACACCGTGGTGGAAGCCATCGTCAGCGCGATGAGGCAGGCGAGAATCACGACCATGGTTTGCCCTTCCTCGGTGGCGTACCCGCATGATACGAAACCCGATCCACGCCGGTTCCGTAGGGGGTAGGGAACTGAACCAGAGGAGAGACTGGTGAAGGATCGACGCATACCGGGGTGGGCGAGTTGTACTGCCGCCTTGGTATTGGCGTGCCAGCAGACTGTGGTGGCGAACGAGCCGATCGCCGGCGGGCCGTGCGAGGGCTGCGAAGCGGTGTTCGTCGGGCGCCCGGCAACGCTTGCTTCGAGTGCGCGCATCGCGACGGCGAACGAACCCGGTGAACCTCTTGTGCTGGAAGGTACCGTGCGCCACCCCGACGGCGCGGTCGCACCAGGTGTCATCGTGTACGCGTACCACACGAACGCAGCGGGCATCTATCCGCGCGCCACGGGCCCGGACGCGACCCGTCACGGTCGATTGCGCGGCTTCGCACTCACCGGCGCAAAGGGCGAGTATCGCTTCGAGACCATCCGCCCGGGCAGCTATCCGAATTCCGACAACCCGCAACACATTCATATGCATATCGTCGAGCCGGGCCGGTGCACGTACTGGATCGACGACGTGCACTTTGCGGACGACCCGCTGCTGAAGGCGGAACATCGCACCGCGGCACCTGGCCGCGGCGGATCGGGCATCGCCGAACCCGTCAAGCAGGCATCGGGTGTATGGCACGTCCGACGCGACATCGTATTGGGCGCCGGCGTTCGCGACTACGACGCGTGCTCGCGCAAGGATGACAGAAAGAAATAAGCGACAGCCCTCGGCGACTCGGTTCGGACCGAGTTGGCGATGCGGGTCACGGCGCGTGGGACGCGTGACCGCCTGGGGCTCGTGACCCAGACGCAACCTCGAGTGCGTCCCGCCCCATCGTGCATGCGGTTGCGCTGTTTCGCGTTGCTCCCGAAGGCGACGCGACGCGCGCCTGGCCCCGTCATTGCAGAATGCGTCGCCGAGTCCGCCACGCCCCGCGTGGGCGCGGCGAACTCACGCTGCCTCGGTGTGATGTCGCGCCCGCACCCGAAAGGACCCCACGGGCCACGTCGTACCGATCTCGCGCTCCAGAGTCTCAATCCGCCCCAGGGTGCACGCACGCCGCCTCTGCCGCCGCGCGCGCATTCTCACTGCGAACCGTGTTCCGGCGCGTGTCGGAGCCGTTCGACGCTGGAGATCGCATGCTCGTTCGATCCATCGGTCACGCCTGTATTGCCATCGAAACTGCCGGGAAACGTCTCCTCTGCGATCCGTGGTGGAGCGGCCCCGCGTACACGAATCAGTGGCACGCGTACCCGCCGCCGCGCCCCGAAATCGATGACATGCGCCCCGACTTCATCTACCTGTCGCATGGTCACGAAGACCACATGCACATCCCGACGTTGCGCAACCTCGATCGCGGCGCGACGCTCGTCATCCCGCGCTATCGTGACACCGGCATGGGCGATTTCCTGCGCACGCTGGGCTTCGCGCGCATCCTCGAAATCGGCCACGGGCAAACGCGCACGCTATCGCCGGGGCTCGACGCGACCATCTGGCTGAACAAGGAAGACAGCGTGCTGGTGGTCGAGAGCGAGGGCCGTACGCTGGTCAACGCCAACGATGCGTTGCACGCGAGTGCGCGCCACGTCATCGATCATTTGTGCGCCCAGATTCGCGCGCGCCACGCGCGTGTCGATACGCTGCTGCTCGGTTTCGGCGGTGCTGCGTGGTTCCCCAACTGCATGCAGATCACCGACGAGACACCCTACGACGCGACAGCGCGCGAGCGCATCTTCACGCAGAACTTCGCCTACACGGCGCAACGGCTCGATGCGCGCATGGCGCTGCCGTTCGCGGCGTCATTCGTGCTGCTGGAAGATCGCCTGCGGTGGATCAACGAGATGCGGTTCCGCGCCGCATCGCCGTGCGATGAATTACGCCGCCAGGGCGCGGGTCACATTCGCACGCACTTCTTGATGCCGGGCGATCGCATCCTCGACGATCAGGTTCAAGCGGTAGGCGAGCGTGAGCTGCAGCCGGAGGCGGCGATTCAGGACATCGAGCGTCGGTTCGCGCTCGAGATCGCATCGCTGCGCGAGCACCAAGACGCGGATGAAACGCGACTCGAGCGCCTGCGTGCGGCACTGAAGGAGAATGCGCAAGCACGCGCAGCGCGGGTGTTGAAGCACGGCGATCGGCTGCTCTGCCGCATCGATGTGCGCGACGTGCCGGAGTGGTCGTTCCTGGTGGACTGCACCGCCAACGGAATCCAAATCACGCGCTGTGATCGCTTGCGGCTGGCGCCGCTGGTGCTGTCGGCGCGGCTCGAGATCCTGGAATCATGGGCGACGCAGGAGTACGGCTACGAAGCAATCACCATCGGCTACGGCGCGACGCTGCAAATGCGCCGTCGGGATCTGTCGCTGCGCGGACCGCTGATCGCGCTGCTCGGACGCAAGCCCTTGCCGCCGACGCGACTCGAGATGCTGGGCCAATGGATGCGTCATCCGCTGCGCTGCTTCGACATCTGGCGTCGTGATCTGCACTGGGAGCGGCTCGCATTCGCGCTCAAGCACGGTCACGTGCAACGTTGGAACGATGTCTACGCGGCGGATCCGGAACGCTGGAGTCTGCTGCGCGAGCAGCCGCTGCCGCGACGGCGCAGCGCCTGAGATTGTTCTCGCACACATCGCCGCCGGTCGTGCCCGCGCACGGCCGGCGGCGACGCTTTCGTGCTTACGGCTCGATGGGATGCGAGGCGCCCAAACCGGGGCCGTAGACGACGGCGTTGGCGAAGATTCGGATGGTGCCGAGCGCCGCGGCGCGGAACGTGGGCTCGCTCGCGAACAGAATGAGCTGACCCGAGCCGATGCGCTCGCGCGTCATGTAGGCGGCGTTCGCGAGGCGATTCGCGGCCTCGGGCCACAGCAAACCGCTCATGCGCAAGCGCAATTCGTGTCCCGGTGGTGCGATCGTCCAGCCGGGAGACGCAACACTGTTCTTGTCATCCTTCTTCTTCGCCGGCGCAGCGGCGCGCGTTGCAGGATTGAAAACTCCGAGGCGCACCGGAGTCTGCACCGCTGGCGGCGCCATCAGAACATTACCACCCGTATAAATGACCGGGACGTACTCGCTGCAACCACCCGTCAACCAACTACGGTCGTCGACGCGTCCCGCCAAGATCGCGCCCGACGGCATGAACAAACTGCACCATGCATCCTGGCGTTTGATTTCCTCCTCGCTGAGCTTGCTGCCGCCTTCGCCGATGAGCCACGGATACACGACTTCCGTAGGCGGCGAGAACGACCACGCGCCATGCGTGTCGACGGTGTCGCGCCGTCCCTCCCATTCGCGCACGATCGCTTGGTGGTAGTCGTCCAGCTTGCCGGCGACATCGGGAAGCAAGCGGACGGCGCCGATGCCGTCTTTCTCTTTGGCGAATGCAGCGGCGGAGCCGCCAATCGCGACCAGCGTGCCGCCGGCGGTGATCCAGGTGCGCAAGGCTTCCATCTTGCTCGCGACGACCGAGGCTCCGCCATTCGGAATGACAAGCACGTTGTAGCGTCGCAAATCCGCGTTGCCGAGGTCATGCGCGTCGACATACGTCGCACGCAGTCCCAACACGCGATCGATCACGTACCACGCTTGGCCGAAGCCGTAGGGGCCGATGGGCTCGCGCCCGAGGATCGCGATGCGCGGCGGCTCGAGCAGAATGAAATGCTGGCCGCCGAGATCGGGGAGATCGCCCGGGCCCCAGCCGGTGCGCACGATCGCTGCGGGTGTCTTCGACTGCGCGCAGACGTCGCGCACCGTCGCCGCGAGATCGC
>Ga0247727_10017814_pt1 | contig 11257 bp, 12 predicted proteins | sample WisWelCaveWW1625_FD_202498 | JGI IMG/M metagenome (GOLD analysis project Ga0247727, IMG submission 202498) | Biofilm microbial communities from Wishing Well Cave, Virginia, United States - WW16-25 | ecosystem: Environmental > Aquatic > Deep subsurface > Groundwater > Cave microbial mat | place...
TCTTCAATTGCTGTATCTGTCGTCATGGCGTGATCTCCAGCGGTGGTCACAAGCCACCGCGTTATGGCTCTTCGACAAGCCGGAGATTACGCCACTACCGATTCCTACCAACGTTGAGACGGCACCGTGCATAGACCCCGCCCATGTCTCTTGCTGGCACCTTGCTGACCCCGGCCGTCGTTCAGCTTCCGGGGCATAGCGGCGGTAGCGCAATATTGCAGCCGTTGGCGGGGGAGGAGCGCCTGCCTAGAAGCGGTACCCGTAGCGGATGCCGATGCCGTCGAGGCCCTCGTTGGAGGACCGCGTGTAGCCGTTCGACATGTGCTCGAAATAGATCGATAGGCTGCGGCGCTCGCTGAGGCGCAACCCGATCTCGAAGGGAATGTGGAACAGCACGTGCGCGCCCAGTGGCATGATCCGCCGCAGGCTCGGCGACGTATGGAGTGATGGGGGGCGGCGCGATAGGATGCGGTTTGTGGCTTCTCGCGCCCGCGTTGCCAAAATGCCATGCGTCGCGACCAATGGCGGGTGGTGCAGGGAGCTGCCTCTTGCGTTCACACCGCGTCACTGCGATGCGATGGAAGCGCCTGAGAACATGCCATATTTCTAAGGAACGCGGACCAGGAGCTGCGGCCGTGCCGCGGCGCCGCGCGCGACGCCTGGCTGCACGGGGATCTGGGGGATACCGCGATGGCGGGGCTCGATGCGCTACTCGAACAGTTCAAGCGCGCCTTCGCACCTGGCTCCCCGCACGCCCCGCTGGCGTGGCTGCTGCTCGCCATCCTGCTGACGCTCGTCGTCGGCATCGTCCTGCTGCTTCGCCGCCGCGCCCCGCGCAACGAGGTCGAGCAGCTGTTCCTCGCCTCCGCGGCAGCCACCCGCAGGGCGCGCGAGATCAGCGAGGTCGATGCGTTCGCCCGGCGCGCGTCGGCGTCGGCGGAGGATCTCAAGGCGCGCGTGCGCAAGCTGCGGGCCGGGCATTTCCAGCAGGTGAAGATCTACATCGACCACTCCAACTTCATGAGGACCTGGACGCAGGTCGTGCACGGTCGCGATCGGCCGCTGGAGCACGACGTCAACTGGACGACGCTGCCGCAGGCGCTGATCGAGGCGGCGGCGGAGTGGATCGGCAAGGCCCACAGGACCGAGCCGTCATTGGTCTATCGCGGCACCAACGTCTACGGCACGCTGTTCCAGGAGGACTATTTCAAGCTGCTGGAGACCATGCTGCGGCTCGAGCAGGCGACGCCGGACAAGCTGCCGCTGCCGATCCGGCTGCGCAAGGAGACCGTCGATCGCTGGCGCGAGGAGAACGAGGCGCACAAGACCGAACTGATGCGCACGATCCAGCAGGAGGTCGGCTATCAGGTCGTGCCGATCTTCCGCCGCACGCCGCGGGAGGACCAGCTCTATTCCTGCAACTTCACCTCGGGCGGCATCCCGATCGCGCCCGAGAAGATGCTCGACACGCATATCGCCACCGACCTGATCGGCGATGCGACCTTCGACGTGTTCGACATCGCGCTGCTGGTGTCGGAGGACAGCGACTTCGTTCCGGCGGTGGATTTCGTCCAGGAGATGCGGGGCAAGCACGTGATCCACGTCGGCTTCGGCGGCCACGCCAGCGACCTGCGCGCCAAGTGCCGGCATCGCATCGACCTGAACCGGGACCGGCTGTTCAAGCGCATGCAGCGGGTGACGGGCAATGCAGATGGCGCCAGACTTCCAACCGCCACGCCCGCCCCCAGCGCGCGTGCGCCGAATGCGCGTCCGCAGGGCGGCGGCCAGACGTAGAGCAAGATCGTTTCTGATCGAAGCGCTTGCCTTCGATCATGGAACGTGAATCTTGCTCTCAACTCTATGATCAGAGCAGCGCGCCCAGGGCAGGCGTCGGAGTAGCGCCACAGAACGAAACCGCTCTCGCGGGAGAGGGCTGCGCACGCGCATTAACGCTACCGCAAGTCGGCTGTCCTACAGTTTGTCTGGGCAAGATAGCGGCGCGTTGGTGGTTCACAACGCAGGGAAACCGCACGAATCGTTAAGTTTTGCGTCGGCGGGAATGAAACGTTCATCGAGTCTGCGTACGCGAGATGATCTCGCCGGCGGCGATCCACAGCCGCCTGCGGAGCGGCCGCTCGCCGATGTTCATGCCTTGAGCGAACTGCCTTCCGAGCCGGCTTCATCATTGGCCGGCATGGACGCGGCGGGCCGCATAGCCGCCCTCAGCAAGGCCTTCCGGACGCCGACCGAGCCGGACGCAGTGGTCGCATCTGCCGCCAAAAGCCGGGCCGCGCACACCAAGAACATCTGGGAGCATCATCGCCGGGTTCTCAAATCGCTGATTGGTCTCGTTGTCGTCGTCGTGGCCGGCTGGATGCCGGTGCGCGCCCTGCTGGAGACGACGAGCACCGAGGCCGTCATCAACGCCCGCCTGATCACCTTGCGCGCGCCCATCGAAGGCCAAATCGGGCCCCTGGCTGCCGTCACGGCCGGGAGTGAGGTGCAGCCTGGTGCCGCGCTGGTCAGCATCGTCAATCCGCGCGCGGAGCGCGGACGGCTCGACGACCTGCGCCGCCTCGTCGAGGAGCTCGAAAGCGAGATCAAGTTGCTCATCGTCCGGCGCGCCGATCTTGCTGCCTTGCACCAGGATCTCGCGGGTCAGACGCATGCTTTTCGGGCAGCGCGCATAGGCCAACTGGAAGCACGCGTTGCCGAGCTGGAGAGCGAGAGCGCCGCGGCCGAGGCCAGGCGTGAGGAGGCACAGCAAGCTCTGGCACGCGCGCGAGCGCTCGACGGGGCCGGGACAGGAACGAAGGTGGTCCTCGAAAGGGCCAGGCGTGATGCGACCGTCGCCGTGCAGACCCTGGCAGCGCTCGGCCATCGCCGAACCGCGCTCGAGGTCGAGCTTTCGGCCCTGCGCAATGGCATCTACGTCGGGGACAGCTACAATGACCGCCCGCAGTCGGTGCAGCGTGCGGACGACATGGCGTTGAGGCAGAGCGAGTTCAGCGCCGACATCGACCATCGCCGAGCCCGCCTCGCCATTCTGCGTGTCGAGTTCTTCGGCGAGAAGGACCGTTATGCCGAGCGCGCGGCCGTCAACCTGGTTTCGCCCGTGCGGGCCAGCATCTGGGAAGTCATGACGGCCCCGGGTGAATCCGTGGTGAGAGGGCAGGACCTCATGCGCTTGCTCGATTGCTCTGGCCTGGTCGTCACCGCGACGGTCGGCGAGACGGCCTACAATCGGCTGCGCATCGGCGACCCGGCGCGCTTCCGCTTTCGCGGCGAGACTGCCGACTACCAGGGTCGCATCATAGGGCTGACCGGCGTTGCCACCGCGCCTGCGAACCTTGCCATTCAGCCGTCGGCCCTGGCCAAGGAGCCCTATCGCGTGACGGTCGCCCTCTCCGAGCTTGCAAAACCGAGCGCGTGCAACATCGGCCGCACCGGCCGCGTGACCTTCGACAAGTGAGACTGCTCCCGTGGCGGTTCTGATCGAGAGCTTGTTGCCAGGCATTCTCGTGGTCGGCGCCGGATGGGTGCTGCTTCCCTGGCTGCGCCCCGACGATGAGCGCGCGCGCGCCGCCATGGCGGCGGTGATGGTCGCCCTCATGTGGCGCTACATGCTATGGCGTTGGATGGCGACGCTGCCGGCCATCGGCCCGACGCTCAACTTCACGGTCGGCCTCGTTTTCGTGCTCGTCGAGACGCTGATGGTCTGTGGCACCACCGTCAGCCTGATCTTTCTGGCCCGGCTCAGCAATCGCACGCCGGATGCCGACCGCAACGCGGCATGGCTCGAGTCGCAGCACCCCTTGCCGCTGGTCGATGTGTTTATCTGCACGTACAACGAGGAAGAGGCCATCCTCGAGCGCACCATCGTCGGGGCGCTGTCCATGGACTATCCGCGCTACCGGGTCTGGGTCCTCGATGACGGGCGGCGGGCTTGGCTGGCGGAGCTGTGCGAGCGTCTAGGCTGCCGCTATCTCACGCGGCCAGACAATTCCCACGCCAAAGCGGGCAACATCAACCATGGGCTGCGCCATGTCGCCGGCCTGCCGGGACGGCCCGACTTCATCAGCATCCTCGACGCCGACTTCGTGCCCATGCCGCAGTTGCTGCGCCGGGCACTTAGCCTGTTTCGCAAGGACGACGTCGGTATCGTGCAGACGCCGCAGCACTTCATCAATCCCGACCCGATGCAGAGCAATCTTTCCATGGCGCGCGTCTGGCCTGACGAACAGCGCTATTTCTTTGACGTGGTGATGGCGTCGAAGGACGCCTGGGGAGCCTCCTTCTGCTGCGGCACGTCATCGGTCATTCGCTTCGACGCGCTGCAGCGCATGGGCGGCTTTCCGACCGACTCCGTGACCGAGGACTACCTCGTCACGCTCAAGATGAAGTCCGCGGGCTTCCGCACCGTGTACCTCAACGAGCGGCTCTCGCTGGGCCTCGCTCCCGAGGGGTTGAAAGAATACGTGACGCAAAGGAGCCGCTGGGCACTCGGCTTCGCGCAGATTTTTCGTGGCCCGCTTGGTCCACTCCGGCGCGGCAACGGCCTGTCTCTCCTGGACCGGATCAGCCTCGTCGAGACCTTCCTCTACTGGTCTGCCAACTACTCCTTCCGGCTGCTCGGCATCATCGTCCCCATCCTCTATTGGCTGTTCGACCTGCACACGGTGCAGGCCGATGTCGCCCAAACGCTCGCGTACTATTTGCCGTACTTCGTCTCTCAGGTCGTCATCATGGGCTGGATGGCGCAGGGCCGGGTGATGCCCGTGATGTCGGACGTGACGCAGCTGCTGGCCGCCACGCAGATCGTCAAGGCGGTTGCGCATGGGCTGATCAAGCCGACGGGTCACAAATTCCATGTCACTGCCAAGGGCGGCGACCGTAGCCGCCGGTTCGTGCAGTGGCCGATGCTCAAGCTCTTTGCGGCACTTCTCGCCCTGACTGTCGGCGGCGTCGTGTGGGCGTTCGTGTTCGAGGACGGCAGCAAGCTGCGGGACTCCAGCGCCCTGTGCCTGTTCTGGAGCTGGTACAATATCCTGATCCTGACGATTGCCTGCGTGGTGTGCGTGGAGCAACCGCGCCTGCGCTCATCGGAGCGGCTGCCGGCCCACGATGTGGCCGTCGTGGATACCGGCTACGACGCGTCTGCCTTTCGTATCCTCGACATTTCCCTCGGCGGCGCGCGGTTTGAAGGAGTCGCGCCTGCGGAGCCTGGTGCAGTCGTAACCATCGGCCTCGGCCGCTTGCGCATGCCGGGAACGATCAACCGGTGCGGCGCGGATGGCTTCGCGGTCGGCTTCAGCAACACCGACGGCACGCGTGCCGACCTTATCCGCTTCATCTACTCGGGGCGATATTCAGCGACCGTGCCCAAGATCGTACCGGTCCGCGTCGCCGCAGCCGTACTGGGTCGCATGATCCGCTAGGACGGTATTGCAGGCGCATCGCATATCGCCAACTCGGCCGTCACACCATCCGTGGAGGAAGAGGAGGTCGTTGGCGTGTCAGAAAGCAGTGCACCCCAGACGATCTGTCTTCGACATATTCCGGTCATGGCCCGAACCCGCCCTTGAGGCCGTCGGCCAAGCTCCACGCAGTCTGCGGCGATGCGCCTGTAGTCAAGCCCCGCGTCACGCCGAGGGTCGGCGTGACGCAATCATGGAAAATGGCTATCTCAGCGAGTCTCGAAGGCTCTCTTCGGCACGTGCAAGCGCCTCGGCGGCTGCGATGGCGTCGGGTTCATTCTTTCGAAGCCCGGTAGTAATCACCGATACGACGTCGGCCAGTATTTCGGGAGCTTCCCGCTCGATGACGGGGCGCCCGCGGCCGATGGCCGCCCTCACCATGACCCCGCATCCCTTGAGCCACCGCTGTGCATTTCCTCGGTCGCTTGCCCACTTGTGCAAGAGACGCTGTTTCATTTCACCTTTGTCTGCGGCTTTGGCCAGCTTCGGATCGGCATCCAGATACAAGGCAATCATGCGATCACTCCAGCGGTGCACATCCTTCGACAGATAGTGTGCAACCGTGTCAATGCTCGCGACGGTAGGCTCTCGCACGAGCCGTTCGGCCATGCGGCACACGTCTTTCGAGGATCGTGTCTTGGTGGCTTGCAGGCTCGTGCGCAAGGAGTCCGGGAGACGCTGGAGCGTATCGAGGGTGCTTGCAACACGTTGCGGTTGGCCCGCCACCGGACGCAGATCGCCAGTTTTTCCGGGAAGCCGGCCGGCGCTCTCCGATGCGTGCCCTAAGCCATATGCACCCAAGCCCGCAACGAAGCCGCAGGCGATCCCTATCCCCGTAAGTGCCAGCATTGCGCGGAGCGCGCGGTCAACGACCGCCGATCTGCTCTTCAATCCGTGATCATCGGGAAGCTTCACATCCGCTGTCGGCCTGCGTGTCATGTAGCACCTCATTCTGCGTCATTTCGCGGATCAGACCCGCCACTCGTCCCTTCATGCTTGCTACAGATAGGCGACACCGAATTTCGTTCCCATCGTCCGAGTTTTCCGCCCCTTGCGCGCTCTTTCCTGCGCACGCCGCATCACCGCCTCTTCCTGCCATCCCGGAAAGATCGGGAAATCCGCGGAAAGAACAGGCGAAAGCCCACCGCTTCTGAGGATGGGCGCGGAAAGGGCACGGACCTAGGGTTCTCCTATGAGCTCAACGACAGCGAGCTCGCAAATCGAAGACAGGAGAACAGCCATGAAGAAGATCGTATCAGCCCTGATCGCTCTCTCGGTCCTCGCCGGCATCGCAGCGCCTGCCGGTGCCTTCGACGCCAAGAGCTTCTTCGAGCAGCAGGACCGGCAAGCCGGCGGGTCATCGCGTTGACGTACGAATGGAGAACTCCCATGCGGACGGTGGTGATCATGCTCATTGTCGCTCTCGGTGCTGCCGTAGCGGTCACCTCGGCCGACGCCGATCATTGGCCGGCTGACATCTGGGAGCGTCTCCAGCGCGCGGGTCCCTAGCGCATAGAATTGGGGCGCGGCGGCGCTTGCTGCCGCGACCCCGACCACTGCCGCCGGCGATCCCTTTCCAGCCGCAAGTCAGCCGCCCCCAGCAACCCGACAACCACTTTGGCGTGTGCCCACGAGGCACGCGATGGAGAAACCCGTGCTCAAGCGCCCGCTGCTTCTTGGCCTTTCGCTTGGTTGCGTGCTCGCTGTTTGTGCGAGTTCGAGTGCAACTCGGGAGGCACCTTCTGCGCCGGCGGTGCCATCTCATTCACCCAGCGTCGGCCGATACGCATGCGTCGATGGCAGCTTGCTCAAAGGCTCACGGACAGCGAGCGGGGCGCCGTCGGACGCGGTCTCGACCATCGTGGTGCGCGTCAACGGCACCCAGCATGCTACCGTTGAGCGCAGCGAGACTACGACGACGGCCGATGGCTGCACTTTGACGGGCATCGTGCAAGAGACCGGTGAAAGCGCGATTCTGATGTGGTGGAAGGACGGCCGGCTCACCGGCACGCTCGGCTACAAAGGTCATATCTACACGGTCATGAACGTGGGCGACGAGGCCCATGCTTTGATAGAGGTGGGCCCCCGTACGCCGACAGCATCTGGCCACACCAGCTTGCGCGACAACCGCGTCGCGGTGCGCTCCGAGGGAAAAATCAAGCAATGGCCGCCCCGGCCGGCGTCCGCCACGCCCGTGGTGACGCCGTTCTCCGATGCCGAGCGCCTTGCACTGGAAGCCAAGAAGGTCACGATTGATCTCATGCTCCTCTACACCAAGAAGGCGGCAAATCACTACATAATCAATCTGGCGGACCTGATGGCCCGGGCCGTGGAGCAGACCAACCAGTCCTTCCGCAACAGTGGTCTGGAGAATATCAAGCTGCGGCTCGTACATGCTCAGCAAATCGACTACGACGAAAGGGAAGGCGAGCACTTCGAGCATCTCTACCGGTTGGTTGACGGCGTCGGCCCCTTCAAGATGGCTCACCAGCTGCGCAACGAGAAGCGCGCCGACATCGTCGGCATGATCCTCGACGATCCATCCAGCTGCGGCCTTTCCACCCGCGTTGCTCCCGACTCCGAAGAGGCCTTTTTCGTCGTACATCACTCCTGTGCGGCGATCGCGCTCTCGATCCCGCATGAGATCGGTCATATTCTCGGCGCCCGCCATGACCGCCGAGTAGATGCAAACAATTTTCCGTTTCCTTTCGCACATGGCTACGTAAATGGAAACAAGTGGCGGGACATCATGGGCTACCACGAAAGTTGTGGCGGTTGCCCGCGCATACCTTACTGGTCGAACCCGAGGATAAAGTACCGGGGCGAGCCGACCGGCACCGACGCCAGCGACAATGCCAGGGTCATCCTCGGACAAGCCGAACGTGTATCCAACTTCAGGTAATGTTGGATTGCACCATTGGCCCGTGCCGGAATGACAGCGAAGCCTGTGCAGACGGTGCACGCTGCCTTCGACGCGTCAACTCCCTCCGGGAGAGGCGCTGCAGCCGACAAGCCGGCAATCTTCTGGGCACACGCTCCGCCAACCGGCTCAGATCTGCTTCAGGCGGATCCACCTGGCAAATTGGTTTTGCTCCACCGCGAGCAGGTCCTGATTGTACTCCTCGTATATCCGCGAGCGTGGGTCGACCTTTCCGACCATGCCGGCATCTATCTTGTCGTACTTGTTCATGATCACCGGCATGGCGACGGGCGTATAGACGTTGGCAAACGCGTGTCCCATGGTCAGCATGATGCCTTTCATCCGCTTGTAGACATCGATCTGAGACAGGATGACCTTCTTCAGCCAGCCCTGCTCGTTGGACAGGATGAACAGGTGCATGGAAGCGCGCGGAACATAGATTTTTCCGAACTGCAAGGGCACTTTCTTGCCGACGGCGACCTCCTTCACAAGCAAGGCCGACGCATCGCGGTCCCACACGATTTCCATGTGAAAGGCGTGGATCAGGCCGTCCTCCTGAAAGGACGGGCGCGCAAACACGTATTCGCCGATGTAGTTCTTTGTGTCCTCTCTGGTGTATCGGCCGAACTCCTCTCCAGCCGCCTCGACCGTGGGCCCCCCCCCGAGCAGGCTGATCTTTGCCTGCGCCTCGATTTGCAGGACTGTCTTCTCGGAAAAGATACCGACCACCAGCTTGTCGACCGTGGACTTGCCGAGCTTGGTGCGACGGGCAAACTCGTCGCGGGAAATGCGCTCGCGAGCAATATAGGTGCGGATCGCCTGTACGATCCGCTTGCGATCAGCGTCATCAATGGACATACGCGGCTCCGCGGGGCTGCTCGATCGTGCGCTATGCATCATGGCGGGCGGGGCAACTTTTTGCTACTCTGCCGATCGGGGCGGGCCGCAAATCTCGGCTAAGGATGCATACGATGAGATGGTCAGCGTCCGTTGCAGCGATGGCGGTATCGGCCGTCTTGAGTTTCTCGGCTGCTGCGTTGGCTGCCGACGCCAAGGATCGCCCGTTCGGCGGGCCCCCGCCGCAGAGGAGCACTGATGAGCGGCCCTTCGGCGGACCGCCGCCGAGCGACCGCGTCATCAAGTTCAAAAAGAGCGGAAAGAAGTGCACGACAGCAGCTGGTGCCTGTGAGCTCATGAAGGCGCGCGCCGTTGGCACGGTGTGTACCTGCCCGGAAGGAGACAGCAACGGGGCTCAAGGCAAGGTTGAGTAGCCGCCTGGCGGTCTCCGGGGGGCGTTGCTGCAGGTGGTGCCCGGGGCGCAGGCGACGCGCTCTTTATCGTTGAAGGTGGATGGCCACCTCGTCCGAGCCCGTGTCGCACTCTCTGACAGGCAGGGCCATATTTTGATTGGCCCTGATCGCCGCTGGCATGCAGCGGAAAGTCGGGAAAATTCCGGCAAACCGCGGAAAGTTCTGAAGATGGGTATCAGGCCCGGCTGCCCTTAGCTTTCTGCTTGGGAGAGCGGCGATGCCACGGCATCCCCGCCCGATGAACGGCGACATGGCGTCGTCGGCATCTCTCTCATGCAAAGGAGAAGCAGCCATGAAGATCATCGCATCTGTGCTCATTGCCCTGTCCGTCCTCGCCGGTGCTGCGGGTTCCGCAAACGCGTTCGACGCGAAGGCCTTCTACGAGCAGCTCGATCGTCGGGCTCACTGACGCAGAGCACTGGATTGCGGTGGCTCCGGCCGCCGCAATCCAAATCGTCACCGTGTCGAAGCTCGATGAGCTGGAGAGGGACAATGAGAGTTCTGTCTGCTGTCGCCACATTGGGTCTGGTGCCCGTTCCCTACATGTCGACCCTAGCCGATTGCGGCCGTGACCGTCGGCCAACAGAGTCTGAGGTCAGCGCCGGGCAGGTCGCGTGTCATCCCGACCCCCGCACATCAGGTGACGCGACGAATGAGGGGCGTGCACGCAGCCACTGCAAACTCTGCGAGATCAATGCTGGACTCAACACGAGTGTACTTGGCAGTGAGGTTGGCGGATCGCCCGTTTCCACAACAATGGGTTCTGTGGCCGAGGGCGAACTCGCCGCGCCGCAGCCGATCGCCGGGCTTCTGGGGTCGTGCTGACGAGCTCAGCGTGCACGAAAGCGCGCAATTTGACCCAGAGCAGTCAATTGGCGTTTCAGTCCTGGCCCAATTTGGAAGTCGCAGCGGGGCTAGTTCAACTTCCAGCTCATCCCGATGCGGCCGCCGACGGTGCGTTCGTCGGCAGATGCGTCGTAGTAGATCGCTGCGCCGACCGTCATCTTGTCGAGCGAATAGGTCAGACCCGCGTCCGCTCCTCCATACAGATGAGCCTGGTCGCTGTGAAAGACGCCGGACAGCGGTCCTCCGCCGTTTTCTTCGGCCGTCAGCTTGTTGCTGTAGGCCCACTCTTGGCGAACATATCCCTGCACGTAGGGACGCAAGACGGCTGAGTTCTGCAGCGTCATAGTCGCAAAGAGCGTCGCGGCGGCCGTTCCGGTCCAGGTCGAGAACCTGTACGTTTGCTTGTCACCCGAATGGTTGAAGAAGGATTCGCCAAGGTTCTGCGTGTAGCCGACCGAACCTCTGAGGTCGAGCATCGGGCCGGAAGGGGAGGGGGACAGCACGAAGACCTTGCCGGCGGTCAGCGCGCCGATGAAGCCCGACGTATCGAATTTGTATTTATGGAGGGTGCAGGCGACGGTGCCGTCGCGATTGTGGTTGGAATATCGTGAGGGGCGACCTCCGGCGAACTTCAGGGTAGCGCGTCAGGCGGCGAGGTCAATGGGCTGAGCGAGATGCTCATCGAGCGTGTGCCAGCCATCGAC